>Ga0316622_100001304_pt1 | contig 16067 bp, 11 predicted proteins | sample OWC_Aug_OW2_C1_D_FD_207646 | JGI IMG/M metagenome (GOLD analysis project Ga0316622, IMG submission 207646) | Wetland soil microbial communities from Old Woman Creek delta, Ohio, United States - OWC_Aug_OW2_C1_D5_C | ecosystem: Environmental > Terrestrial > Soil > Wetlands | place: USA: Ohio... | reverse complement strand
TTCGTCGTGAGTCTCGTCGCGCCGGGCGAAGCGGCTGGCGAGAGCGAAGCGCCCGCCTCCGAGCCGCCGGCGGGAGTGCGCGCGGCGAGCGAGGGACGCCCGTCCGTGACGGCGCCTGCCGCGGAGAGCCCTCCCCGCGGCGTCTCCGCGGGGCCGCCGTTCGAGGCCCCCGAGGCGCGAGCGGAGGCGGGGCCGGACGCGGCCGCGACGATCACGCCCTCGGCCGGCGATCCGGCGGCGCCGGATCGGGCGGAGCCGGAGAGGCCGCGCCGGGACATCGTCGGCGAGATGACGGAGCTGCTCCTCGCCGAAGGGGACAGCGTGGCGCCGCTGCCGCGAGGAGTCGCGAGCGGGACGGCGGCGAGGTCCGTCGGGAGCGCGCCCGCGCCGCGCACCGGGGCGGAAGCGGGGATCGTCGGGCCTCTCGGAGCGCGTGGCCTGCTCCACGCGGAGGACCCGCCCTATCCGCTGCGCGGGCGCGAGCAGGGCATCGAGGCCGAGGTTCGCTTGCGCTTCTGGGTCTCGCCGGCCGGATTCGTCGTGCGGGTGCGCACGCTGGTGAAGAGCGGGCAACCGGAATTCGAGTCGCTGGCCCGAGAGACCCTCGCGCGCTGGAGGTTCGAGCCCCTCGCTCCGAGCGAGCAGCGGCAGGAGTGGGGCGAGGTACGCATCGTGTGGGGGCTTCCGCGGAGGGCCGAGTCCCACGCCGGCGGCTAGAGCCCGCGGCAACGGCGGCCCGCGCGGGCGCCGGGGAGGAGCGCATGCCGAAGACCGAGACAGTGAAATCCCTCGACCTGGACTTCGCGCGCCAATGCCTGATGGATCTCGATGTCGGGCTGATCGTCGCCACTCCCGAGGGGGAGGTGCGCTTCCTCAACCGGCGCGCCGAGGAACTCCTGGAGGTGCGCGCCGAGGACGCGGTGTCGTCCACGGCGGCGGAACTCCTCGGTCTCGCCACCGCGGGACCGCACGGGCTCGACGAGGAGGTCTGGCGCCGCTGCGCGCTCCCGCCGACCCTGATCTTCGCGCAGCGGGGCGAGAAGGAGCTCACCCTCGAGTGCCGCATGGTCCCGATCGGGCGCAGCGCGCGGCCCGAGGGGGGCCTGCTGCTCTTCGAGGACGCGTCCGAATCGGCCGCCGAGCAGCAGTTCCAGCGCAACATCGACCGCTTCCGCTCGATCGGCAACCTCTCGGCCGTGATGGCGCACGAGATCCGCAATCCGCTGACCGGCATCCGTACGACGATCCAGTTCGTCGAGACCAAGCTGCCGCGCAATTCCGTCCTGCGTCGCGATCTCGACGACTCGATCAAGGAGCTCGACCGCATCGAGCAGTTCACGACCGATCTCCTGCAGTTCGCGCGCCCGAAGATCTCCCAGCTCGAGCAGACCAACATCAACGCGATCGTCGAGAAGGTCTTGAGCCACGTGAGCAAGCGGGCCGAGGAGGGCGGCGTGCAGGTGAAGGGCGAGTACGCCGCCGACCTGCCCGAGATCCCGCTCGACCAGGACGCCGTCCAGCAGGCCCTGCTCAATATCGTGCTGAACGCTCTCGACGCGATGCCGGAGGGAGGCCTGCTGCGGGTGACGACCTCGACGCGCCGCTACCGCAGCCGCCGCGCGGTCGAGGTGGCGGTCGCCGACACCGGCACGGGCATTCCGGCTGAGATCATGGACAAGATCTACGATCCCTTCTTCACCACGCGCGGATCGGGGGGCACGGGCCTCGGGCTGTCGATCGCCCTGCAGATCGTGACCGAGCACGGGGGGCGGATCCACGTGCGCAACCGCCAGCAGGGGGGTGCCATCTTCCGCCTCTCCTTCCGGGTGCCCGAGGAGAGCGAGGGGGAGGCCTGAGATGCGCGTGCGCGTGCTCATCGTCGACGACGAGCCGCTCGTGCGCCGCAGCATGGCGCGTGCGCTGGCCGACCAAGGATTCGACGTCGTCGCCGCGGCGACGATCGCCGAGGCCGAGGCGCTCTTCGAGGCGCAGCGCCCGCCGGTCGTCGTCCTCGACGTCAAGCTCCCCGACGGCTCGGGTCTCGATCTCCTGCCGCGCCTCTGCAGCGCCGACCCGGCCGTCAGGGTGGTCGTCGTCACCGCCTTCGGGGAAACGGCCGAAGCGGTCCGGGCGATGAAGCTCGGCGCGGCCGACTTCCTCAAGAAGCCGTACGACCTCGAGGAGCTGATCCATGCGGTGCGCAACGCGGCCGAGAGCCACGCGCGCGACCGGCAGCTGAAGGGCTACCGTAAGCGCGACGAGTCGCGCTACGCCCACTCCCAGATGATCGGCCGCTGCGCGGCGATGCTGGCGGTCCAGGAGTTGGTGCGCAAGGTGGCCCGTTCCGACACGACGACCGTGCTCGTGACCGGGGAGAGCGGCACCGGCAAGGAGCTCGTCGCCCGCGCGATCCACTTCCAGTCCTCGCGGCGGGACGCGCCTCTCATGGAGGTCAACTGCTCGACCTTCCACGACACGCTCCTCGAGAACGAGCTCTTCGGACACGAGAAGGGAGCGTTCACCGGCGCCGGGGCGCTCAAGCGCGGGCTCGTCGAGCTGTGCGACGGCGGGACGCTCTTCCTGGACGAGGTGGGGGAGATGGCGCCGCTCGTGCAGGCGAAGCTGCTGCGCTTCATCGATCACAAGATCTTCAAGCGCGTGGGCGGCACGGTCGATCTCGCGGTCGACATCCGCCTCGTCGCGGCGACGAACGCCGACCTGGAGCAGCGCATTGCCGACGATCTCCTGCGGCGCGATCTCTTCTTCCGCCTGAAGGTCGTCGCGATCCATCTGCCGCCGTTGCGCGAACGGGGCGAGGATGTGCTGCTGCTCGCCGAGGCGTTCATGCAGCGCTTCAGCCTGGAATTCCGCAAGAACTTCCAGCGCGTCACGTCCGATGCCGCCTCGCTCCTGCTCGCCTACGCCTGGCCGGGCAACGTGCGCGAGTTGAAGAACCTGATCGAGCGCGTGGTGCTGCTCGAGGAAGGCCCCGATCTCGATGTCCGCCATCTGCCCCCCGAGTTCCGCCGTCCTTCCCGGCGAAGCCGCGGAGTGGAACCGGCGGGCGGGGCAGGCGCCCGCGGCCTGCCGCAGGCGGCCGTCGAGCACTGCCTGGCCAACGTCACGGCCGGGGAGATCCCCTCGCTGCGCGACATCGAGGATGCCTACATCGTGCGCGTGCTCGCCGCCTGCGACGGCAATCGCAGTGAGGCGGCGCGCCGGCTGCGCCTCTCGCGCCAGGGACTCCTCGACCGTCTGCGCCGGATGAACCCCGTTTCGGAAGCCGGCGCGCAGCCGCGCAGCGAGCCGCAACGCGACGATCCCGGCCTGCTGCTCGACCGCTGACGCGGACCGCCCCGGCGCTTCAGCGGACCGCGTTTCCGCCGCGCCCCTTCCTCATGTCCAGAGACTGGGCATGTCCATTCTCTTGAGGTGGACTCGCAACTCATTCTCGCTTAGACAGTTAGGATTTCTACCCGCGACGGTGTCAGTAATTTGGATGGGGTCGCTGGGGTGCGCACTTCGGCGCGCTTGCGCGGCCGCTCCCGTAACTGTTTGTACGCCAATGTGTTTCTGGGCCGCAATGAGTGTGCGCGGTGCAGGCACGCATCCTGCCATGCCAGGCAGTGGAGGTATTGCGTGAAGGCGAGAGTCCTCATCGTCGATGACGAAGCATTGCTCGTACGGACTCTGTCTCAGGCCTTTCACGACGCGGGCTATGAGGTGACGGCGCGCGGCTCGGCGGAACAGGCGGCGGAAGTGCTCGCGACGGCGGGGCGCTTTGATCTGCTCCTGCTCGACAATCGCCTGCCTGGAAAGTCGGGAGTCGAGTTACTGGAGGAGATCGCGCCGCTCGAGGGAACGCGCGTCGTGCTCATGACGGCCTACGACACCCTGGAAATTCAGCAGAAGAGCGAGCGCTTGGGCGTCGATCTCTATTTGAAGAAGCCCTTCGACCTCAGCTCGTTGTTGAGCGAGGCGGCCCGGTTGTTGGAGAAAGAGGGTGGGGAGCCGCTCCCTGCCCAGAGAAGCGGCGTGGGACCCGAACAAGGGGGGTTAACCGCAATGGCAATGGCGAGGAAGAAGAAGAGGACGACGAAGAAGAAGGCCGCCAAGAAGCGCACGACGAAGAAGCGCGTGGCCAAGAAGCGCGTGGCCAAGAAGCGCACGACGAAGAAGCGCGTGGCCAAGAAGCGTGGCACGAAGAAGCGGGTAGCCAAGAAGCGCGTGGCGAAGAAGCGCCCGGCGAAAAAGCGCGCGACCAAGAAGCGCGTCACGAAGAAGCGCGTGGCCAAGAAGCGCACGACGAAGAAGCGCGTGGCCAAGAAGCGTGGCACGAAGAAGCGGGTAGCCAAGAAGCGCGTGGCGAAGAAGCGCCCGGCGAAAAAGCGCGCGACCAAGAAGCGCGTCGCGAAGAAGCGCGTGGCCAAGAAGCGCGTGGCCAAGAAGCGCCCGGCTCGCAAGCGCGCGAAGAAGATCGAGGCAGTTCCCGAACCGATGATGTAGGTCGCCCGGCGCGCTCGCGGTGAACGTACGCGCTCGCCGCGAGTCGCGCGCAGCCCTGATGAGGCTGGGTCGGCCGGCTGGCGGAATTGCTCCGGGGGAGGGGTTTCTGCCGCTCTCCCGGAGGATTCCGGACGTTCGGGGATGAAAAAGGAGTTCCCCGCCAGAAACGCGTCCGAACCTGCGCACCCCAATGATTCGGTGAACCCGCCATTTAGAAGATTGGGTCGCGAGTTCGAACGTTCCCGTTAGTGGCAGGGAACTCCGCTTCGCTTCTTATAGTGAAATCGTATCCCTGCTTTCGAGCGGGTGTCAAGCCTCTCCGCGCCTTTCGGGGCGAGGAGTGGTTCCATTTTTTCCCCGCCTCTTGCCGCGCTCGTGCGCTGCCCTGGGCTGCCGGGGGTGGGGCGCATTCCCCGCCCCCCAGTCGATGCCGAATCTCTGGAGGGAGCCGCTCGCGGGCGCCGGCAGGGGGCGCGTGCGCGGACGGGAGCGCAAGGAGGCGCTTTCGCGCCGCGCCCGGCTCTCATACAATCACGCTTCATTTGCGCTTCGGCGTCCATGGGAGGGGTCCCGGGCCTTTCGCGGAGGGCCTGGCCGCCGCGGGGCCGTGCCCCGGGGGAGGGGGTCGTGAGGATTCTGGTGACGGGCGGGGCAGGCTACATCGGAAGCGTGACCGCCGAGATGCTGCTCGCGGCGGGCCACTCGGTCGCCGTGCTGGACAATCTCAGCCGCGGCCACCGGGACGCCGTTCCGCCCGGGGCGCGCTTGGTCATCGGGGACGTACGGGACGGCGAGCAAGCTGCGGAACTGATGCGGCGCGAGCGCATCGACTGCGTGATGCACTTCTCCGCCTCGAGTCTAGTCGGCGAATCGATGGTCCACCCCGGGCGCTACTTCGGCAACAACGTGATCGGCGTGATCCGCCTGCTCCAGGCGATGCAGGCCGCGGGAGTGGGCCGGTTCATCTTTTCCTCATCCGCCGCCGTCTACGGCGAGCCCGAGCGCGTGCCCATCGTCGAGGACGACGCCGTCCGCCCGACCAACCCGTACGGCGAGAGCAAGGCGACGGCCGAGCGCTTCCTCGAGTGGTACCGCCGGCTGCACGGCCTCCGCTACGCGACCTTGCGCTACTTCAACGCGGCAGGCGCGTCCGCGGAGCGGGGCGAGGACCACGCGCCGGAGACGCATCTCATCCCGCTCGCCCTCCAAGCGGCGGCCGGCGAACGGGCCGCCCTGCAGGTCTACGGCCGGGACTACCCGACCGCGGACGGCACCTGCGTGCGCGATTACATCCACGTGTGCGATCTCGCCGACGCCCACATCCGCGCGCTCGACCGGCTCGACGCGCTCGAGCGGGCGACCTTCAACCTGGGCAACGGCGAAGGCTATTCGGTGCTCGAGGTGGTGGGCGCCGTCGAGCGCGTGACGGGGTGCGCGGTGCCGGTCGAGGACGCGCCCCGGCGTTCGGGCGACCCCGCGCGCTTGGTCGCCTCGGCGGATCGCGCCCGCGAATCGCTCGCCTGGGTGCCTCAACGCGGCCGGCTCGACGAAATCGTCGCCGACGCCTGGAACTGGAAGCAGCGCTTCCCGCGCGGGTACCGGCGGTAGCGGAACGGACGGGCTCATGGCGGATCTCTTTGCGGAAGGGGAGGTGCGAGCTCCGCTCGCCGAGCGCATGCGCCCGCGCGACCTGGACGAGGTCCTGGGCCAGGAGCACCTGACCGGTCCGGAGGGCGTGCTCCGGCGGGCCGTCGAGTCGCGCGAGCTGCCGTCGATGATCCTCTGGGGCCCGCCCGGCTCAGGGAAGACCACGATCGCGCGGCTACTCGAGCGCGTCCCCGGCTACCGCGGCGAGTCCTTCAGCGCCGTGCTCGGGGGGGTGAAGGACGTGCGCCGCGTTGCCCTCTCTGCGGCCGAGGCGTCGCAGCGGCACGGCCTGCGGACGCTGCTTTTCATCGACGAGGTCCACCGTTTCAACCGCGCCCAGCAGGACGCGCTGCTCCCGCACGTCGAGGCGGGCACGATCGTGCTCGTCGGAGCGACGACCGAGAACCCGTCCTTCGAAGTCGTGGGCGCGCTGCTTTCGCGCTGCCATGTCTTCGTGCTGAAGCGCCTCGAGGCGGAGCATCTCCGCATGCTCGCCCGGCGCGCGCTCGCCGATCGCGAGCGCGGCCTGGGCGCGGCGGGGCTCACCCTCGCCGACGACGCGCTGGAGCGGCTGGTCCGCCTCGCGGACGGCGACGCGCGCCAACTGCTCAACGCGCTCGAGACCCTCGTCGCCCTCGTCCCCCGCGGCCCGGGCGGCGAACGCGCGGTCACGCTGGCAGACCTCGGGCGGCTGAAGGGACGCATCTTCCTCGCTTCGGACCGCGAGGGCGAGGCGCACTACAACCTGATCTCGGCTCTGCACAAGAGCGTCCGTGGTAGCGATCCCGATGCCTCGCTCTACTGGCTTGCGCGCCTGCTCGAAGGTGGCGAGGACCCGCTCTACGTCGCCCGCCGCCTGGTGCGCATGGCCTCCGAGGACATCGGCCTCGCCGATCCCGCCGCGCTCATGCTCGCGGCCGCGGCCAAGGAGGCGGTGCACTTCGTCGGCCTGCCGGAAGGCGCGCTCGCGCTCGCGGAGATCACCGTCTACCTCGCGCTCGCCCCCAAGAGCAACGCCCTGGACCAGGCGTACGGCCGCGCGGCCGAAGCCGCGCGGGAGGGGGGGCTCCCGGTGCCGCTCCACCTGCGCAATGCGCCGACCGGCCTCATGCGCAGCCTCGGGTACGGGCGCGACTACCGCTACGCGCACGATTTCCCAGGGCGCTGGGTCGAAGAGGACTACTTTCCCGAGGGGCTTTCCACGCGGCGGTATTACACGCCTTCGGACCAGGGGCGGGAGCCGCGCCTGTGGGCGCAACACGTAGAGTGCATCCGCCTCGCCCGCGCGGCGCAGGGCAAGAGTGCGGGCGGGTCGTCCGGGGTGAGGATCGAGCCGGAGGGCGGAGAGAAAGGGGCTTGAACGGCCCCACCTGCGCGGCGCGGGCTGCGGATGCGCGCGAGCGGCGTTTGCCGGCAGGGGGGGCAGGGCGGCGAGGGGCGGATGCAGCTTGACCGGTGCCCTTCGATCGCGCAGACTCCCGGCTCGCTTTGCAGGCATGTCCCCGTCGTCTAGCCCGGCCTAGGACACCGCCCTTTCACGGCGGCAACACGGGTTCGAATCCCGTCGGGGACGCAGGATCTCCTCCTCAGCTTCCGCTCGGGCGGACCGGGCTTTCGTCCGGTGTCCCCATCCCTGTGCTCCGGTCAAAGCCCCAGCGCTTGGATGCCCACCCCGCAGAGGAAGATCGTCAACCCGGCCAGAGCGTGCGAGTAGCGCTCGAGGCGCGCGGCGGGCACCAGTCGCAGGCCGTGGGACGAGAGGACGACGATCGCCAGCATCGTCGCGACGGTGACGGTGCCGAAGACGCCCGCGACGAGGGCCACCCCGGCCGTGCTGCTCTGCGCGGCGGGATACATGAGGAGCGGGATCAGCGGCTCGCAGGGCCCGAAGACGAAGATCGTGAACAGGATCCACGGCGTGAGCGACTGTCCCTTCGGCTCGGCCTCGCGCCAGGCCGCGTCCCCGTGCGTGTGCGCGTGAATGGCCCCCGCGCCGTGCCGGTGCGCCACGCCGGCGAGGTGCAGGTGCGCGTGGCCGCGGGGTCCCGAACGGCGGGCCCGATGCAGGCCCCAGGCGAAGTAGCTCAACCCGAAGGCGATCAGCAGCCAGGCGGCGAGGGTTCCGCGCGAGGATTCGAGAGCCTCCAGTCGCGTGACCGCCGTTCCGAGCGCGATGCCGACCGCTCCGAGGAGAACGGAGCTGAGCACGTGCCCGAGTCCGCTGAGGCAGGTGACGAGGACGGTCTTGCGCTGGGACCAATTGCCCAATCGGGCCATCGCGATGAACGGTAAGTAGTGGTCTGGTCCGAGCACCGTATGAACGAAGCCGAGTGACGCGGCCGCCCCGACGAGGATTGCGAGATTCGACTCCATGGGTCCCTTTCCGTTCCGGTCGGTACTCCTGCGATCTCCCGGACGTGGGGGTGGAAGACGTCCCTTCACACCGGCCGGCCGAGATGGGGCGCCCGGAACCGCTGTCGTGACCGAGATCCGCCAACCGGCAGCGGAGCGTCAGCCCGCGGCCGGCAACGGAGTATAGACGGGTGTGGCCGGCGATGTCACGAGGGCCGTGGGTGCCCCCGCGTCGTGGCCGCGCACGCGTCCCGGCCGGGGATGCGCCGGGCATGCGGAGGGGCGGGGGGACGCCGGCCGGGTGCCCGGCGTCATGAACGGATTCGGGCTTCGGGATACCCATTCTTCCGCACGACGCCGGGCTCCGTCCGGCACATCTAGGCCGGGGACACGTTCTCGCGCACGCGGCGCTCGACCTTCAGGTCGTGGCTGCCGCCCGGGATGACGTCGAACTTCGCCCATTCACCCCCTGCCGCGATCGACACGGTCCGCCCGTCCACCGTCAGCAGGGTTTCATCGGCCCACGGTTGCAGGCGGCAGAGGATGGTGAGGGGGACGTCGAAGATTTCGGCGTCGAGGTCGACCTCGATGCGCAGCTGCGGGCGTCCCGCGTCCGCGATCGTGCAGCGGCACTCCTGACGCTCGCGGATGTAGCGGGTAACGGTGGACTGGGGTGCGACCCAGATGTCCTCCGCGCGGGCGGCGAGGTAGTCGAGATGCGCGGAGAAGATCCAGAGCGGGCAATCGAGACGGCCTCCCACGCTGCCGGGCGAGATCGAGTGGAAGTAAGGGATGTACCAACTGCCGCTCGCGATCGCCTCGGCGGCCGCCGCGTTCATGTCGTCGAGGGAGAAGGGCCCATAGTAGCCTTTGCCCCGGACCCGCAGGAAGTCGGCCGGGTCGGCACTCTCGATGCCCTGTCCCACGCGTGCGCTGAGATGATCGCGGGCGACGATCGCCGGTGCCCAGGACGGACAGTCGCCGCCCGGATAGGAAAAGGAGAGAATGCGCGCACCGGGTAGCCGGTCGCGCAGCAAACGGTGCGCGATGAGAATCTCCTCCTCGGCTTCTTCGGGAGTGAGCGCGCTCAGCAGAGGATGGGTCAGCGTGTGGTTGGCGATCTCGTGGCCTTGATCGACGAGCGCCTGCCACGGTTCCCAGCGCGCCACCTGTCCCGCAATCAGGTTGAACGTGCCGCGCATGCCGCGCCGCTCGAGCTCCGGGGCGGCAAACATCGTATGAGAGCTCCAATTGTCGTCGAAGGCGATGCTGCACGCCGCCCGCCGGTCTCCCGGCCAGACCGCCGGGCGGATCTCGAGGATCGCCTCGCGGGCGTCGACCTCGACCAGAAGTCCTTCGCCCGACGGCCCGGGAGGGAGATCGCCGTCTGGATCGTCGCCCGAATCGGGCTCGCCCCCGCTCTCCAGGCTGTCGGGAAGCGCCCCGCCGCTCGTGGAATCCGTCGGCGCGCCGGATTGGGTGGCGTTTTCCCGGATCTCGGGACCGAGCGGGTCCATCTCGTCGCAGCCCGTGAGACCGGCGAGGGTAACGATCAGCAGCGCGCCGGCGAGCGCGAGAACGGGCCCGGCCTTCGCCTCGCGGGCCCCTTCTCCCGGCCTGCCTTTCATGCGCTTGCCTCTTCCTCACCCGGCTTGCGAGCGGCTAGAAGTTCACCCAGTAGCCGTGCAGGGCGGCGATCCGCCGCAGCACCGAGAGCGCCTCGGCCGGGTCGTTCGAGATCCGGGCCACTCTGCGGCTGCTCTGCGTGTCGATGGCGATCGCGGGTGCCCGGCCGGCGGTCAGGCCCTCTTCCGGGATGCGCAGGAGATCCCCCCAGCGAAGGAAGAGGTAGCAGCCGGGCCGGTCGATCTCGTGCCACTCCATCTCGGCGAGGCTTGTCGCCTCCCTGGAAGACTGTGCCCGCTCGGTTGCACCCATGACTGCGCCTCCGTCGCCGGGACGGGTACCCTCGGGGCGGCCCATCCCGTGTCTCGTCATCCACGCTCGTTCCCGATTACGTGCCAGGGGGCACGCCACGTCGGAAGACACTGTTTGTGGAGAAGTTGGCGGGCAGGCCGGCCGCCGGCGGCGGCTATGCTGGGGCGGCCGCGTTGGGGCGGAACGCTACACCTGGGGTGGCTCGGGACCGCCGGCGTCGTCCGGCGCGGCCAGCCGGTAGAGCTCGAGCTTGCGGTAGAGAGTCTTGCGGTCGACGCCGAGCAGGCGCGCGGCGGCTGCCTTGTTGCCCCCGACAGAACGAAGCGTGCGCAGAATGTGGTCGCGCTCGATTTCCGCGACGGTGAGAGGTCCCTGTTCGGCCGGGGAGGGCCGCGGCCGGGCGAAGATCGCCTCGGGCAGGTCGTCGATCCCGAGGATCTCGTCCCGGCCGAGCACGAGGGCCCGCTCGACCACGTTCTCCAACTCGCGCACGTTGCCCGGCCAGCCGTAGCGCTGGAGCACGTCCAGCGCCTCCTTGGAGACCGCGCAGCCCGGCCGCTCCAAGCGGCGGCCGTGCTTCTCGAGCAGGTGGGCGAGCAGCGGCAGGAGATCGTCCATGCGCTCGCGCAGTGGAGGAATGCGGACGGGGATCACATTCAGGCGGTAAAACAGGTCTTCGCGAAAGCGGCCGGTCCCCGTGAGGGCGGCCAGATCCCGATGCGTCGCGGCGACGATGCGCACGTCCACCGGCACCGGCTCGCGCGCCCCGAGCGGATGGACCTCCTTCTCCTGGAGCACCCGCAGAAGCTTGGGCTGCAGGACGAGCGGCATGTCGCCGATCTCGTCGAGGAAGACGGTCCCACCGTCGGCCTGCTGGAAGAGTCCGGGGCGGCTCTCGCGCGCATCGGTGAAGGCGCCCTTGCGGTGCCCGAAGAGCTGGCTCTCGAGGAGCGTTTCCGGAATGGCGGCGCAGTTGACGGCGAGGAACGGCCGGCCGAAGCGCGGGCTGCGCGTGTGCAGCGCCCGGGCGAGAAGCTCCTTGCCCGTCCCGCTCTCGCCCAGCAACAGCACCGGGGAATCGGCGGGGGCGGCGCGCGCGATCGTCTCCAGCACCCGCTGCATCGCCAGGCTCTCGGCCACGATGTCGGTCGGTCCCTCGCTGTAGGCGGTGCGCAGGCGTGCGAGCTCCTGCATCAGGCGCCGCTCGCGCAAGGCGGCGGCCACGGAGAGCAGCAGCTCCTCCATCCGAAAAGGCTTGGTCAGGTAGTGATAGGCGCCGCCCTTGATGAGATCGATGGCCGACTCGATGCTGCCAAAGGCGGTGATCACGATCACCGGCACATCCGGCCGGCACCTGCGCACCTCGGCGAGGAGCGCGTCGCCCTCCATGCGCGGCATGCGGAGATCCGTCACGATCGCGTCGACTTCGTGGCGGCCCAGCTGTTCGAGCGCATCCGCCCCGTCCCCCGCGGTGAGCACGCGATACGATGCCTCGTTCAGCACCTCCTCGAGGAGCCGGCGCATCTCGTCGTCGTCTTCCGCGACCAGGATCGTCTGTCTGTCGTTCATCGGTTCATCCCCGCATGGAAATCGCCGGGCCGTTTCCGGCCGCCGCCTCGCGGTCCGAGGCCGCGGGTAGGTGGACCGTGACGAGAGTGCCGCGCTCGCCGCGGCTCGCGATCTCGATCCAACCGCCGTGCTCCTGCACGATGCCGTAGGAGATCGAGAGCCCGAGCCCGGCCCCTTCGCCGATGGCCTTGGTTGTAAAGAACGGGTCGAAGACCTGGTCGAGGTGCTCGGGCGAAATGCCGTGTCCATCGTCCCGGACGGCGATCGAGGCGTAGAGCGCCGGGGGACGCTCGGCCAGGTAGGGATGCGCGCGGACGGACGCCCCGGCCGAGATCTCCAAGCGGCCTCCGCGATCCACGGCGTCGATCGCATTCAGCACGAGATTGAGGACTACCTGGCTCACCTGATCGCGATCCGCATGGATGGCGGGCAGGTCCTCCGGAATGTCCACGCGCGCGGCGATCGCCTTGCGCTCCAGGCGGGGCTCGAGGAACTCGAGCACCGCACGAACGACGGGGCCGACCTCCAGCGCCTGGAGAGTCGGCTTGTGGAAGCGTCCGAAGTCGAGCATGCCGTGGACCGTCCGGCTGATGCGGTCGATCTGGCCGAGGACGATACGCAGGTTCTGCTGCAGGCTCTCCTCGGCCGGCAGTTTGTGCTGCAGCGATTCGACCCGGCCGCTGATCACGTTGAGCGGAGTGCCGACCTCGTGGGCGAGACCGGCGGCGAGGCGCCCCAGGTTGGCGAGGCGCTGCGCGCGACGCAACGCCTCCTCGGCGAGCCGTCGGCGCTGCTGCTCGCTGTCGAGCGAACGGTGGGCGTCCTCGAGGCGCTGCGCCATGGCGTTGAACTCGAGGGCGAGGCGGCCGAATTCGTCGCCCGAATGTCCCTGCACCCGGCTGCCCAGCTTGCCCGCCCCGACTTCACGGAAACGGCGGACGAGCTCCTCGCTGGGGCGGGCGATGCCGAAGTAGGTGATCAGGTAGACGACTGCCACGACCGCGAGGACCAGCACGGTGGTGAGGAGGGCAAGCGAGCGCCGGCTCGCCTCGAGCTCGTCCTTGATGAACGAGCCGAGCTGCAAGACTTGCAGCGCGCCGAAGCGATGACCGGGAGCATCGGAGAGCGGAAGGAGGAAGGAGATGCCCGGGTCGCCCAGGATCCAGCGCTCGTACTCGATGGCGCGGCCGTTCGCCAGTACGGCGCGCAGCGAGTCGGCGTGCTGGAACGGATGGTCGACCAGGCTGGAGGACTGGTAGATGACGTTGCCGGCGGCGTCGAAGACGCGGAGGCCGTGGATCCGTTCGTAGCGGGTGATCTCGTCGACCAGGTCGCGCACCTCCTCGAGGTCCCGCTCGCGGAAGTAGTCCTCCATCGCCAGCTGCACGGTGCGCGCGACCGCGCGGCCTTCGCGGACGAGCTCGATCTGCAGGTGCCGGCGAGTGCGCCGGTCGTCGAGATAGCCGAACAGGCCCATGAGGAGGACCAGGGGCGCAGCCAGAAGGAGCGTCAGGCGCGTACCGAGCTTCACGCGGCTCTCCCTTGGGTGAGGGTGGGGAATGCTTGCGCCTGAGCGTAGCAACAGGCCGCCCGCATTGCGACCTCCTGACGAAGCCGGCCCGGGGCTTGGGTCGGGGGAGGGCCGGAGGGGTGGCCCGGCCGGCGGCCGGCCCGGCGCCGCGCTCCGCACGGCCCGGGGGTGACAGAGCGGCCCGGGTGCGATAGACTGCCCGCCGTTATATTTGTGGCCGGACCATCGCCAAGAGGAGGCCTTTTCCGTGGAATATCACGAGCTCGAAAAGACCAAGGTCACGGAGCTGCGCGAGATGGCCCACGCGCAGGGCATCAGCGACGCGACGGGAAGGAGCAAGGAGGAGCTGGTCGATCTCCTGGCGACGAAGCTGGGGATCGAGAAACCGCACGTGGTCATCGTCGGCCTCGACAAGAGCAAGGTGAAACAACGCATCCGGGCGCTCAAGAAGGAGCGCGATGAGGCGCTCGCGAACAAGGACCACGAGCGGCTGCACGCGCTGCGCCGCAAGATCCACGGCCTGCGCCACCGCCTGCGGAAGTCCGCGACCGTTCGCTGAGCGCCGCTGAGCGGGAGCGCTTCTCGCGCGCCAGGGGCGATGTCCTCACGGGGTGAGGCTCGCCGGGCATGGCTTGGGGAGCCGAGATGATCGCATTCCAGGGAGGCCTCCACGAGGCGGTCGCCAGGGTCGCGAGCCGTGAGCTCATGTGGAACCTCGGCATCGCGAGCCACGTCTTGATGTACGCGTTGCTGGCCGTCTCCTTCGCGTTCTTCGGGCTCGGGCTGCGGCGGCGGATCCGGGAGTGGCGAGCGGGGCGGCCCGAGGGCGCGAGCCTCAAGCGCGCGTGGGGCGCGCGTGCCGCCATTCTCCTGCGCGAAGCCCTCGCCCAGCGCCAAACGCGGCGCCGCTTCCTGCCGGGGCTCTTCCATTCCTTCGTCTTCTATGGGTTCGCGATCCTCTTCGCGGCGACGCTGATCGTCATGGTCGACATGGATTTCCGTCTCCACATCTTCCACGGTCCTTTGTACCTGGGCGTCACCCTGGCCGCGGATCTCGCGGGGGCGTTCCTCTTCCTCGGCCTCCTCATCGCCGCTGCCCGGCGTTATCTCGCCCACCCGGAATTCCTCCCCGAGAACAAGCCGGCCGACGGCGTCATCCTTCTCATCCTCGCGGGTCTCGTCCTGACGGGGTACCTCGCGGAAGGAGCGCGGATCGCCTTCCATCCGGGTGGCGACCCGTGGCGCGCCTGGTCCCCGGTGGGGTCGTTCTTCGCCGGCTTGCTGAGCGGGGTGGGGGAGGAGACCGGGCGCTCGCTCCACTTCGCGGTCTGGTGGCTCCACGCCCTCGGCACCTTCGCGATGATCGCGCTCATCCCGCAAACCAAGTTCTTCCACATGCTGAGCATCCCGGCGAACCAGTTCCTCGCGCGCCTCGAGCCCAAGGGCTCGCTGCGCCGGCAGGACATCGAGGCGCTCTTCGCCGCGGACGACGCGGGCGAGGACTTGGCGATCGGCATCGCCGACGCGCGGCAGCTCACCTGGAAGCAACGCCTCGACCTCGACGCCTGCATCGATTGCGGCCGTTGCGAAGAGGTCTGCCCGGCCCGCGCGGCCGGCGCTGCCTTGCGCCCGCGCCGGCTGGTCACCGATCTGAGAGCGATGCACGAGACGGCGCGCCGCCGAGGCGGCGGCAACGGCGACGGTGGCGGGGAAGGGCCCGCGCCGCTGCAGATCATCGGCGCTGCGGGAACGGTCTTCGAGGATCCCGATTTCATCTGGCTGTGCCGCACCTGCCACGCCTGCCAGAGCATCTGCCCGGCCGCGATCGAGCACGTCGACCTCTTCGTCGAGCTGCGCCGCGCGGAAGTGATGATGGAGGGGCGCCTGCCGAAGGACGCGGCCCAGGCGCTGAAGACGATGGAGGCCCAGGGCAATCCGTTCGGCGCGCAGGCGGAACGCGTCGACCTGGTCGAGCGGCTGCAGATTCCCGTCATCCCTCCGGGCGGAGAGACGGACATCCTCCTGTGGCTCGGCTGCGCGGTCACCTTCGATCCCGAGAAGCACCGCATCGCCGAGGACCTGGTCGCGATCCTGCGCCACGCGGGCGCGCGCTTCGGCCACCTGGGTCGCGACGAGACCTGCTGCGGCGATCCGGCCCGCGTGCTCGGCGACGAGAACCTCTTCCAGACGGCGGCGAAGCGCACCGTGGAGGCGCTGCAGGCGCGGCGCTTCGGGACGCTGCTGGTCCTCTGCCCGCACGGCTGCAATGTGTTCAAGAACGAGTATCCGCAGTTCGGCGGGCGTTTCCCCGTGCGCCATCACAGCGAGCTCCTCGCCGAGTGGATCCGCGCCGGGCGGTTGAAACCCGTCCGCCCGGTCGAGGAGCGCGCCGTCTTCCACGATCCATGCTATCTCGGACGCTACCAGGACATCGTCTCCGCACCTCGCCGCGTGCTGCGCGCGATCCCCGGCCTGCGCCTCGCGGAGATGAAGCGGCGCGGCGCCGAGAGCTTCTGCTGCGGTG
>Ga0316622_100001303_pt1 | contig 16067 bp, 13 predicted proteins | sample OWC_Aug_OW2_C1_D_FD_207646 | JGI IMG/M metagenome (GOLD analysis project Ga0316622, IMG submission 207646) | Wetland soil microbial communities from Old Woman Creek delta, Ohio, United States - OWC_Aug_OW2_C1_D5_C | ecosystem: Environmental > Terrestrial > Soil > Wetlands | place: USA: Ohio... | reverse complement strand
CGAGCATCTCGGGCGTCATGTCGACACCGATGACGCGGCCTCCCGGCCCCACCTGGCTCGCGGCCAGCAGGGCGTCGAGGCCCGGCCCCGAGCCGAGGTCGAGCACGGTCTCCCCGGGCCGCAGCGCGAGGTGCCCCACCGGTGCCCCGCACCCGAGGCCGAGGTCGGCCTCCCGCGGGACCGCGGCGAGGTCCCCGGCCCCGTAGCCGACCTGCCGGGACATTCCGGCGGGCGTGCAGCAAGAGGGCCCGCAGCAGGAAGACTCCGTCACCGCGATCGCCCCGTAGTGCTTGCGGACCTGTTCCACGACCTCTTCGCCCTGCTTCACCTGCGTCATCTCCGTGCTCCTCTCGTGGCCCCCGGAACTGGCCCGCACTCGCACGCCACTCCGCGCCCTCCGTCCTCCGTCCCCACCGCCCCTTCCGCTCCGTCGCCCTCGACTCCCGCCATGAGGTGGTCGAACGCGCCGGGGCAGCACTCCTCCGTCGCGGCCCTCACGGCTCCCAGGAGGTCTCCCAGCGACTCGACCACGATCGCTCGCCGAGCGGCCGGGATCCTCCCCAGCACCTGCCGCGCGAAGCCCTCCTCCTGCACCGCCACCGCCCGCCCCGCCCGCCGCCCCTGCGCCGTCAGGGCCACCCGGAACGACCGTGCATCCTGGGGGTCGGCCTCGCGCTCGACGAGGCCCGACGCCTCGAGCCGCGCCAGGTTGCGGGTCAGGGTGCTCGGCGCGATGCCGAGACGCCGGCCCAGGTCCCGAAGGCGAGTCGGCCCCTCGGCCTCCAGGGCTTCCAGCGCTGCCGCCTGGGCCACCGTGACACCACAGCAGGCCACGTCCGCCCTCTCCGACACCGCGAAGCGCCGGACGAGGGCCCGGATCGCCGCCCGGAGGCGGGCGGCTTCGGAAGTGGGCGCGTCCTTCATAGTTGTATAATACAACTAATATCGCGCTTGTCAAGCCCCGGGGTCAGGCCCTGCTCCCTCCGAGGGCCCGAGGCCCACCGGCCCCGCCCGGCGATCAGATCTTCCGGTCGCGCCGGGCGTTCACGAACGAGCGCACGCAGAGCGCCACGAACACGAGGCACAGCGCGGCGGTGATCGACTGCGCGGCCACCGCGGCGGGGCGCGCGACTTCGCCCCCGCCGAGGAGGGCCGGGAGTTGGACGGCGCCGCGCAGCGACCCGAGGACGCCGAGCGTGCCGAGGAGCGCGGCCGCGTGCATCGCGTGACGGCGCAGGGCCTCGCGACGGGCGAGGAAGCCGGCGGCGACGAGCGGCAGGCCGATGAAGGCCGGGATGAGGGCGGTGACGCTCGCGGCGCCCGTGCCGGCATAGAAGCCCACGCCGACCAGGCAGAGGAGGAGGCCGAAGACGACCGTGATCCGAGGCATGACCGAAGTCTAGCCGCCGTCGCGGTCGATGGCCACGAGGTGGGTCGCCGGGCGCCTCAGCGCCGGGGCGAGCCGTCGTCCACGTGGACGAGGTAGTCGGGCGCCGGGCTGTCGAGGAAGCGGAGGTTGAGGCGGCGGATCCCGTCCTTGCCGACGTAGCTCCCGCGCACCTCGGCGCGGGTCTTGAACGGTCCGCCCACCTCCTCGAGGTGCACGATGTCCCCGGGGGCGAGCGATGCCATGGTCGTCATCACGCGCGCGCCACCGCGGCCGACGTTCTCCGCGATCGTCCTCTCCTCCTGCAGCACGGTCCCGAGCGTCCCCACGCGGCGCACCACGAAGTTCACGAAGATGTCGAGCCGCGTGACCCGCCGCCTCTCGGACGGCGTGGGCGTGTGCATCGCCCCGGCTGCTCCCGGCAGGACGATGGCGGGCAGGCCGCCCGTGGGAGCCGTGTCGGCGGGGACACCGGACAGGGTCTCCTGGTGGGCCTTGCGCAGCGCCGCGGCCATCTCCGCGGCGCTGGCGTAGCGGTCGGCCCGGTTCTTGGCCAGGGCCTTGCGCAGCACCGGCACGACCGCCAGGGGGATGCGGGCCGCGACCGGGCCCTCGAAGGGCACCGGGTCCTGTATGTGCTTGAAGAGCGTCGCGACCGGCGTGTCGCCGCGGAACGGCACGGTGCCGGTGAAGATCTCGTACACGGCGACGCCGAGCGCGTAGATGTCCGAGCGGTGGTCGATCTTGTCGCCCAGGCACTGCTCCGGGCTCATGTACTCCGGGGTGCCCATGATCTGGCCGGTCGTGGTGAGCCCGCCGCCGCCCGAGCTGCCGTCGCCCCTCTCGATCTTCGCGATGCCGAAGTCCATGAGGCGCACGCGGCCGCCCGCGTCCCGCATGATGTTCGAGGTCTTCAGGTCACGGTGGATGATGCCGACGTCGTGGATGGCCTGCAGCCCGTCGGCCGTCTGGATGGCCACGTCGAAGGCCTCCTCCTGCTCGAGGACCCCCCCCCGGTCGCGGGTGAGCTGCTTGATGTCGGTGCCTTCGACGTACTCCATCGAGATGTAGCGCACCCCGCCGTCCTCGCCGAACTCGTGGATGCGGCACACGTTGCGGTGCGACACCTTCCGCGCGAGCTTGATCTCGTGCTTGAAGCGCTTGAGCATCTCCGCGGTGTTCGCGAGCTCCGACCGCAGCACCTTGATCGCGACCGTCTCGTCGAGCATGCGGTCGTGCGCCTTGTAGACCATGCCCATCCCGCCCTTGCCCAGGGGGCTCAGCACCTCGTAGCGGCCGGCGATGACGGAGCCCTGGGTGAGCGCGCTCAGCGCCCGCCCGCAGGTGAAGCAGGCCTCGGCCGAGTCTTCGTTCAAGGCCTGGCAGGATGGGCAGATCATGACGGTGGCTCTCGAGAGCGGCTTGATTGTGCACCGGAATGGCCGCTCCCTGCGAGCCCCCCCGCCCGGCCGGGTATGATGTGACGCCGTGCTGTGCTCCATCAACCCGTCGAACGGGTCCCTGATCCGCGAGTACGACGAGGCGACGCCCGACGAGGTGGCGTCGGCCCTCGCCGCCGCGGCCCGCGCTTTCGAGGGCTGGCGGCGGACCACCTTCGCCGAGCGCGCGTCGGTCCTGAGACGCGCTGGCGCGCTCCTGCGGGAAAGGCGCGAGGCGCTCGCCCGCCTCATGGCCCTCGAGATGGGCAAGCCCGTGGCCCAGGGGCGGGCCGAGGCCGACAAGTGCGCCTGGGTGTGCGAGCACTACGCGGAGCACGCGGAGCGCCTCCTGGCGCCGGAGGCGGCCCCGACCGACGCGTCGAGGAGCTACGTGGCCTTCGAGCCGCTGGGCCCCGTCCTCGCCGTCATGCCGTGGAACTTCCCCCTCTGGCAGGTCTTCCGCTTCGCCGCGCCGGCCCTCATGGCGGGCGACGTGGGCCTCCTCAAGCACGCCTCCAACGTCTCCGGCTGCGCCCTCGCCATCGAGGAGATCCTCCACGGCGCCGGCGTGCCACGGGATGCCTTCCGCACGCTCCTGGTCGGCTCGGCGCGGGTCGCCGCCCTCGTGCGGGCGCCCGAGGTGGTCGCGGTCACCCTCACCGGCAGCACGCCGGCCGGGCGGGCGGTGGCCGCGACGGCCGGGGCCTGTCTCAAGAAGTCCGTGCTCGAGCTGGGCGGCAGCGATCCCTATGTCGTCCTCGAGGACGCCGACCTCGAGCGCACGGCGGAGACCTGCGCCACCTCCCGCCTCCTCAACGGAGGGCAGAGCTGCATCGCGGCGAAACGGTTCGTCGTGGTCGAGAGCGTCCTCCAGGGCTTCCAGGAGCTGCTGGTCGAAAGGATCCGCGCCCGGCGGATGGGCGACCCGCTCGACGAGGGAGTCGACGTGGGGCCGCAGGCCCGAGGCGACCTGCGCGACGAGCTGCACCGACAGGTCGAGGCGAGCATTGCCCGCGGCGCCCGGGTGCTCCTCGGCGGTCGGGTGCCCGAGGGGCCCGGGGCTTTCTACCCGCCGAGCGTCCTCGCCGGCGTCGAGCCCGGGATGCCGGCCTTCGACGAGGAGCTGTTCGGCCCCGTCGCCGCGATCGTGGCCGCGAGGGACGAGAAGGACGCCATCCGCCTCGCCAACCACACGGTGTTCGGCCTCGGCGCCGCCGTCTTCACGCGCGACCTCGAGCGCGGCGAGAGGATCGCCCGCCACGAGCTCCAGGCCGGCTCCTGCTTCGTCAACGCCTTCGTGAAGTCCGATCCCCGCCTGCCCTTCGGCGGGATCCGGGAGTCCGGCTACGGCCGGGAGCTGGGGGCGTTCGGGATCCGGGAGTTCGTGAACGTGAAGACGGTGTACGTGGCCTGAGGTCGCCGGACGGCTCGTGGCCGCGGGCTGCGATCGGCGTTCCAGGACGGTGACCGACTTCCCTCGCCCGAGAACGATCGGGGAGCGAGCCTCCGCCGGCCCTCCGGGACAGGCGGAGGCTCCTGTCGCTCGAGCTACGGCTTTCGGCCCGGATTCACCACGTCCACGACGCAGAGCGTGCTCGTCGCGTTGCCGCAGCCGTCCACCGACCTCACCGTCCAGCTGATCCTGTCGTTCACCCCACCGCTGTCGAGGATCGTCATCTTGCCGCCCTCGATCGCCACCACGCAGGACGACAGCCGGCTGTGGCCGTTCTTCCCCACGCAGTTGTAGCCCGTGATCTGCACCGAGGCGCCGCTGCAGTTGTCGGCCGCGGTGGCGGTGAACGCGATCGGCGCTTCCGGCGGGATGATCGTGGCCGGCGTGTTGCACGAGATCGCCGGGCCGACCGTGTCCTGCACCACGATCGTCTGCGAGCCGCTGCTGCTGTTGCCGCAGTCGTCCGCCGCGGTCCAGGTGCGGGTCAGGGTGTAGTTGCCGGCGCAGCTCCCGTCGACGCGGGTCTGGGCGTAGCCCGGGACGACGCTCGCGTCGCAGACGTCGGTCGCGGTGACGACGGCCGGCGGCGGGACGGCGTTGCACTGCACTGTCTGGCTGCCCGGCACGCCCACGACCGCGGGCGGCAGCGTGTCGCTGATGCTGACGGTCGCGGAGTCGCTGTCGCTCAGGCCCTGAGCGTCCGTCACGGTGAGAGACGCGGTGCAGCTGAACCCGCAGCCGACGGCACCGCCGACGGTGAGGACCGGCTGCGGTGCCGCGGGATCGTCGAAGGTCCCGTCACAGGTCGTGCTCCACGAGTAGGTCAAGGACGACCCCTCGGGGTCCGTCGACCCGCTGCCGTCGAGCTGTACCGCCGTCGTGGCACCGGCGCACTCCTCCGCGTAGGGGCCTCCCGCATCGCTCGTGGGGGGCTCGATGCCGTTGAGGATCCTGACCACCGACGCAGAGTCGCTCTCGGAGTCGACGATCACGCGGATCTTGTTCGCCACGTCGGTGAAGGTCTCCCCCGCGTTCCACCGGACACCCGCGTTGACGGAGCTCAGTCCGCCCGGGACCAGGACGGCCGGTATCCCGTTGGTGGTGTCCACGTCGTGGATGATCACCGCTTCCCCGGGCAGCTTGACGTCGTAGCCCGTGAACCGGCGGGCTTCCACGGCGTAGAAGTGCGAGCTCGAGCCCCCTATCGGGACCACCGCGATCTGGTGGTTCGCCGCTGCCGGGGCGGCCAGGTCCTCCAGCGTGACGGTGGCCCACGTGCCGTCGGCCACGGTGGTCTTCCGCGCCGCCGGAATCCAGCCCAGCAGGTCCTTGTGGTACGAGATGGTGTGCTGCGCCATGCAGCCGTAGGTGGGGTCGGTGGCCGCCGCGCAGTTGTAGCGATCCGCGCTCATGACGTCCCAGGCGTTGTCATAGACGTTCGCGCGGTTGTAGGAGGAGTGGGGCAGCCCGAACCCGTGCCCCATCTCGTGGGCGATCACCGAGACGTTGGCGTAGGACCACGGGGGCTCCCAGGTCGTGCTCCAGCTGCGGGTCGCACCATCCAGGGTCATGGTCCGGGACCCGCCCCAGGCCCAGCCGTTGTCGAAGTCCGAGTTGAACATCATGTTGATGCCGGAGTAGGCCGAGTAGTCCACGCTGGAGTTGGCCGCGGCGATGCAGTCGTCGGCGAGCAGGTTGAGATCCGTGCCCTTCTCGGTGTCGGTGGGGTTGTAGTGTGATTCCGGGTGGGACAGCGTGTACCAGCCCGTGCCCGTCGAGCTGCCCGCGACGTCGGCGGTGTCGAACGACAGCTCCTTCCAGTAGTGGTTCAGGCCCGGTTGTGCGTCGCCGTACATCCCCTGGAAGAACGCCAGGTCGTTCGGCTCCGCGGCGATGTCGGAGAACTTGCACATGATGGTGACCCAGGGCCTCGACCCGGTCACCGCCGCCAGCGGGCCCGCTCCAGCGCGCTGCGGGACGACGGCCGGCGGGGCCTGCGATTCGGGCGCCGGAACGAGGGCGATCGAGGTCACGTTGACGACCCGCCGGACGGGGCCGGTGGCTGCCCCGGCCCGCGAGCGGGTCGCCCGGGCGCCCCGCACTCTCACGTACTTGCCGTTGAACTGCAGGACGCCGCCGAGGCGGACGGCCACGGCTTCGTCGAGCTGGAGAACGGTCTCCTGCCCCTTCGCGTCGGTGAGGGTGTAGACCGTGCTCGACCGGCCGTCCCTGCTGTCGCCCCAGATGGTGGCGAACCAGCCCTCGAGCGAGGTCTCACCCGCCAGCGGAGTGGCGTCGGGACGGACCGGGTCCTGGGCGCCCGCGTGGCACGGGGGACCGGCCACCATCGCCGCGAGCATGAAAACGAGGCTCGCGAGCATGCGGAGTCGTCTGGTCGCTTTCATACGAATCCTCCTCCCGTCGGATTTCGTTTCTACGATTCGTCTGGAGCTCACCCGCGCGGCACAAACGGAGAGCGAGCGGCCAGCAGGAGGGAAAGGCCTGACCGTCGGATACTCGCGCCTTCTTTAGACAGCCGTGCCCGCGGCGTGTCAATGGACACGACTGATCACGCCGTCTGGACAGGACGGCTCCCCACGTCGTGTACTGGCTCGGCCTCAGCCTATTCTGCCGGCGGTTGAGTCGTCAGGATCCCCGACGGGCGCGACCTCAGGCCTCCTCCCACTGGGCCAGGACGTGCTTCCTCGCTCTTGCCAAGGCGGCCTCGGGGTTGTCAGTCGCGCCAGACTCCACGGTGAGCCAGCCCGAGTAGTGATGGCGCTTGAGGGCCCTGAAGCCAGGCCGGTAGTCGAAGGGGAGGGACCCGGGCTCGGTCCTCTTCTCGCCGTCGGCCATGTGAACGTAGGCGGTGTGTTCTCCAAACCGCTCCAGGGTGGTGGAGATGTCGTCCTCTTCCATCTGCATGTGGTAGAAGTCCGAGAGCAACGCGAAGCCGGGCCTTCCCACCGCTTCGATGATCCTCGCCCCGTGACCCTGCAGGTTCATGTAGTGGGTCTCCTTCCGTGTCAGGGGCTCGAGCAGGATCGCCACGCCCGTCCGGCTGACATCCGGCGCCAGCTGCCCGAGGCCTTCGATGAGCAATCGGTCCTCGAGGCCCGGGTCGGTTCCCTGGTCGAATCGACAGGGGCCGAAGGTGGGGACTTCGATGACTCCCATCGCGCCGAGCTGCCGAGCCAGCTCCAGGCGCTCCCGGTCCAACGCGATCGCCGAGGCGCGAGTTCCCGGGTGAGGGTCCAGGAGATTGATCGACCCGACGATCGCGCTCACGGAGATGCCCGTGCCGCGGAGATGGTGGCGTATCTGATCGGCAGTCTGGTCCAGGTACTCCGGGCCGAGCTCGATGCCCTGGTATCCCAGCCGCGACAGCAGCTCCGCGCGAGCCCGCAGATCGCGTTGCGGGAATGGACCGCGGACCGCGAGCCGGACACCCTGGCCCCGAGGCGCGCCCCTCGAGGCGCCGGCGAAGCAGGGCAGCGCGCACACCGCCAACGCACGACTCAGGAATCTCCGCCTTGGGTAGTGGTGGCCTTCCAAGCTGGGTCTCCTTTCGACCGTGTCGGGCGCTGGCTTCGGGCCCCGCGAGTTGCGGCCCTCGACCGTCATGCCGTGGAACGTCCCCCTCGGGCAGGTCTTCGTGGAGTCGTCGTGCCGGGAGCGGGCCTCGTCCCCCCAGCCTCCCCCTTGTGGCCCGAACGTTCCAGGACGGTGACCGATTCCGTGTGCGGCGTGTGGGGGAACATGTCGACGGGCTGGACGCGCAGGACGCGGTACCCGGCCTCCACGGCGAGCGGCAGCTCGCGCGCGAGGGCCTCGGGGTCGCACGAGACGAGGATGCCGCGGGCGGGCTTCAGCCGTCCGAAGACCTCGCGGATCACCTCCGGGGGGCAACCCTCGCGCGGCGGGTCGAGGACGACGGCGTCGAAGGCCCCGGCCTTCAGGTAGGGCAGCGCCTTCTCCACCGACGAGCACACGAGCTTCAGCCGATCCTCGGCCACGCCGTTCTGGCGGCGGTTCAGCTCCGCGTCCCTCACGCTCTTGCGGCTCTCCTCGACGGCGGTGACCGAGTGGCCGCGCAGGGCGAGGGGCAGGGCGAAGAGTCCCCCGCCGCTGTAGAGGTCGAGCAGCCGCAGGCCGGTCTCTCCCGGCAGCGCCTCGACCACGAGGCGGACCAGCGTGGCGGCGGCCGCCACGTTCGTCTGGAAGAACGACCCGGGCGACACGAGGAAGACCGGCCCGAGAGCTTCCTCCTTGACGTGCCCCGTCCCCGCGACCCGCTTCGACTCGCGCCCCAGGAGCCAGGGCCCGGGCCGGTCGTGCAGGTTGAGGACGAGCCCCTCCGGCTTCTCCCTGCCGTCGAGGACGGCGCGCAGCGGCGCCTGCAGCGCCGGGTCGTCGCGCACCGCCACGAGCATCGCGACCGCTTCCTTCTCGTCGCGGCTCGTGCGCACGACCACGTGGCGGGCGAGGCCGTCGGTGCCGACGCCGGCCGCGGGAATGCCGGCGGCGGCGAGTGCGTCCCGCAGGGCGAACGCGATGCGGTTGGCCCGCCCGGCGTGCACGGGGCACTCCTCGACCGGGACCACGTCGTTCGTGCCGCGGGCGAAGTGGCCCATGACGAGGCCGCCCGGGCCGCGGCCGAAGACGAAGGCGGCCTTCTGCCGGAACCGCCAGGGCATGCCGTCGCCGCCCACCGGCATTCCGATCGCCGGCAGGACCCGCGGGGCCCCCTTGCCCATCGACTTGCGCAGCAGCACATCGAGGGTGGCCGCCTTCTTCCGCAGCTGCTCCGGGTACGCGATGTGCTGCCAGGCGCAGCCGCCGCAGGCGTCGGCGTGGCGGCAGCGGGGCACGACGCGGTTGGGCGACGCCTCCTCCACCTCGACGATCCGCGCGAGGGTGGGCCCCCGACGGGCGTCCCGCTCGTGAGCCTGGGGCGCCACCGGGCGCAGGACCCGCACGCGCACCCGCTCGCCCGGGATGCCGCCGGGCACGACGAGGCGGTCTTCGCCCACGCCGGCGACGGCCGCGCCCGACCGGTCCGTGCCGGTCAGCGTGACGACGAGCTCGCCGTCCATTCCTCCACGTTCCTCTCGATCTGCCGGGCGTGGCCTTCGAGGTGAGCGGCGTAGATGCGCAGCCAGTCCTCGGCGGTGTAGCGGCCGGACTCGGTGTGCCGGCCTTCCTTCCTCCAGTCGGCGTCGGTCAGCCTCCGGAGCAGGGGCACCGTCCTGCCTCGCGCAGCGCTCGTCGCCGCGAGAGAGTCCTCGAGCGGCTGCGCCTGGTAATCGAAGACCCGGGCCCAGGCGTCCTGGTCGTAGCCCACGATCAGAGGCTCCTTCTCGGCGATCAGGGTGCGGATGCGCAGGGCGGCGTTCGTCTCCGAGTCGGCGCAGTGGACCACCACCTCGTGGACGCTCCACTTCCCCGCCCCCGGGCGCCACGCGAAAGCCCGCTCCGGCACCCTGGCGAGAGCCTCCCGGATCCGCTCCGGTCCTCGCGCGTACTGCTCGATGAGCGCCTCCCGCTCGTCGCGGCTCATGGCCATGGCCGTCCCTCCCGGCGTCAGTTGCCCCTCCCGACAGTCTGACACGAGGGGCAACCGGACCTGCCACTGTCCGTTTCCCCGCCGGCCGCCGACCGGCCAACGCGAGCCGCCACTCCCGCAACTCGTTGAGTCTAAAGCAACGAATGCTCGGGCATCGAGCTTGCATCCTCCGCCGGCGTGTGTGAACGGATCCTGGTGGTCGACGACGACGACAGCGTGAGGGGGATCTACCAGTCCCACTTCTCCGGGGCCGGGTTCGAGGTCCACAGCGCCGCGTCCCTGCAGGAAGCGGCGGAGCGGCTGGCCGGCAATACGTTCGACGCGGTCATCGCCGACGTGTGCCTCACGCCCGACGTGGGATCCGAGGGCCTCGCCATCGCCGCGTACCTGCGCCACCAGCGCCACGCCCCGCCGGTGGTCGTCCTCACCGCGTACGGCGCGCCCGAGCGGGCCGAGGCGGCCGCCCGCCTCGGCGTCGACGCGTTCCTCCACAAGCCGGTCTCTCTCGTCTGGCTCGAGAGCCTGCTCCGCGCGCGGATCGACGATCGCCGCCGCGCGCCCGAGGCCCAGCCGATCGCGGCCGCCGGCTGAGCCGGGCGACGTCCTCCTCCTTCTCACCGCCCCCGCGCGCCAGCCGGCTGGCAACCGCCTTGCACTGCCTCAGCCACGATCGGAAAGACACGCCGAAGGGCGCGATTCCGTGGCCCGGCGGACACAGGCCGTGGCGCGGGGGGCACAGGAGGGACCGATGAGCGTCGAGGTGAGGCCGGCATCGCTGCAGGACGGGGTGGCGGTGCTCTCGCTCCTGGAGGACGTGGGCTACTACCCGGAGCCCGTCTCCTACGCCCGCACGTTCCGCCGGACGATCACGGACCCGCACTTCCTCGTCCGGGTGGCGCAGACGGAGGACGGTCGCATCGTCGGCGTCGCCACGCTGTCGCTGCGCTACCAGCTCGGGCTCGGCGGGCTTCTCGCCTGCCTCGACGAGTTCGCGGTGGTGCCGGGCGCGCCGAGGGGAGTCGAGCGCGCGCTGCGCCGCGAGACCCTCGGCCGCGCCCGGGCGATGGGCGCGGTGCGCGTGCTGAAGGAGGCGAACCAGCACACGCCACCGCCGCGGGCCGCCCAGCTGAAGGCGCGCGCCGCCGCCGAGGCACTGCCCCGGACGGCCTGACGCCGTCCCGGGCGGGAGGCCCCTCCCCGCCCCGGTTGCGTGCTAGATTGACGCGAGAGACCCAGGGGAGGGCCATTGCCCGCTCGCATCGCGCTCGCTCTCGTCGACGCCAGCAACCAGTTCCAGCAGCTGCTCCGCTCGGACGCCGAGGCCGCGGCGCGCAAGGCGGGCCTCGAGGTCGAGACGCTGTTCACCGGGGAGAGCCTGGCCGAGCACCTCGGCGCGCTGCGGCGGCTGATCGTCGCGCCCGAGCGGCGGCCGAAGGCGCTGCTGGTGATGGCGGTGCGCGACCACGGGCTCGAGAAGGTGGTCCGCGAGGCGGCCGCGGCCGGCGTCCACTTCGTCTTCCTGAACGCGGTCGAGGACGACCTCGCCGCGATCCGGCGCGAGTTCCCGGCGGTGAGCGTCTCCGTCGTCTGCCCCGACGAGGTCGAGACGGGCCGCGTGCAGGGCCGGCAGATGCGGGCGCTCGTTCCCACCGGACGCCGGGTCCTCTACATCCAGGGCAGCCCGCGCAGCCTGGCGTCCCGGCAGCGCACGGCCGGGATGCAGGAGGCGACGGCGGGGGCCCCCTTCGAGGTGGTGCTCGCGGGCGGCGACTGGAGCCCCGCGTTCGCGGGCCGCACCGTCCGGGAGTGGCTGCGCTTCGCCGTGGGCGGACGCCGGCCGTTCGACCTGGTGTCCTGCCAGAACGACCACATGGCCGGCGGCGTCCTCGAAGCGCTCGCCGCGGCGGCGGCGGAGGCGAACGAGCCCCGGGTGGCGCGCATCCCGGTGGCAGGCTGCGACGGGGCGGAGGAGATCGGGCAGAAGATGGTGAACGAAGGGCGCCTCGTGGCCACGGTCGTCCTGCCGCGCGTGGCGGGGCCGGCGGTGGACGAGGTCGCGGCCCTGCTGGCACGCGGCGAGCGCCCGGCGCCGGTCATCACCCACGCCGCGACGTCGTTCCCCCCGCTGGAAGTCCTCGCGCCGATCGCCTGAGGCGTCGAGGCGTGGCTTCGAACGAGACCTTCGACTTCCGCGGGCCCGCGGGGCGCCTCGAGGCGATCCTCATGCACCCGGAGGCGACGCCCGCGGCGGCCGCGGTCGTCTGCCACGCGCACCCGCTCCACGGCGGGATGATGCACTTCAAGGTCGTCTTCCGCGCGGCGAAGGCGCTGCAGTCGGCCGGGCTCGCCGTCCTCCGCTTCAACTTCCGGGGCGTCGGCCGCAGCGAAGGCGTGCACGACCACGGAGCCGGCGAGGAGGGGGACGCGCGGGCGGCGCTTCTCGAGATGCGGGATCGCTTCCCCGGGCTGCCCCTCGTTCTCGGCGGCTTCTCCTTCGGCTCGGCGGTGGCCCTGCGCGTCGCCGCGCGCGAGGCGAGGGTACGCGCCGTCTTCGCGCTTGGCTTTCCCCTGGCCCGCGAGGAGGGCGAGGCCCCCCTGGAGGCCGTTCGTCAGCCGCGCCTCTTCGTCCAGGGCGAGAACGACGAATACGGCCCCGGCGAGGCCCTGCGCGAGCGGGTCGAGCCGCTTCCCCCGCCGCGCGAGATCGTCGTCGTCCCGGGCGCCGACCACTTCTTCGAGGGACGGCTCGACGCCCTGCAAGGCGCGATCGCCGACTGGGCGGAGGGCCGGCCCTGGGATGTCGCCGCTCCCTGACCGCTGCGCCCGCTTCGGGTCGGGCGGCTCAGTCCCTCAGGCCCAGGCTCGAGGAGGAGGCCTCGGCTGGCTCCTCGTGGTCGGCCGAGCCCGACCCGGCTCCGTGCGGCAGGAAGCGCACGAGCCCCCAGGCGAGGAGCCCCGCGATCGCGTGCGGCAGCAGCTCGAGGCCGCCCCCGAGCCACCACGGCACGCCGAGGGCGTAGGCCCCGAGGATCGGCGCGGTGTAGCGCCAGAAGACCGTGCGCTCCTCCCAGGCGAACGCGGCGCCGAAGAGCGGCAGGGCGAGGTGCGGGCCCAGCGGGGTGGGCGCGAGGTAGAGCGCGCCGAGCTCGAGGAGCGCCGCCGCCACGAGTCCCTGCACGAAGGCGATCGCGAGGCGACCCCGCTCGTAGAGATAGGGGAAGCCGGCCCCGGCGAGGAGAGCGAGAAGCGCCGTGCCTCCGATCGGGTCGGGCAGTCCCAGCTTCGGGAGCACCCAGCCGCCGTACACGACCATGAAGACGGCGGCGGAGCCGTTGCGGAGCCACTTCGTCGATCGGCGCTGCGGCAGCGCGAGCAGGTCGAGGAGCAGGTAGCCGACGTAGCCGTAGGCCGGCCAGACGACGGCGAACGAGCGCGTCTTCCAGAAGACGAGAAGGGCCAGGGACAAGGCGGGCACGGCCTCGAAGAGGCGTGGCCACGGGGCGGACGAGCGGTAGAGCGCCTCGATCCTCCGGTCGGCCTTGACGCCGGGCATGAGTGTTCTCTCCACCCGCCGCCGCAGCTCCGCCAGGAGGGCGGCTGTCGCCTCCTCCTGGCCGAGCCCGCGGTAGGGCGCGGGGTCGATCGGGTCGTGGTAGCGGACGTGGATCTTCGCCGGCTCCGGCAGCGCCCGGAAGTACGGCCAGGCACGGAACGCGCCGCGGATCGTGGCCGGCACGAGCGGCGCCCCGGTCTCGAGGGCGAGCCGCGCGGCGCCGGCCCGCAGCTCCTCCTCCATCCAGCCCGCGCGCGAGCGCTTGCCCTCGGGGAAGATCCCGACGACGTGCCCCTCCTGCACGAGCGCCTTCGCCGTCTCGTACGCCGCGCGGCCGCCGCCCTTCCGGGTGTCCACGGGGAAGGCGCCGAGCAGGCGCACCATCGGGCCGAGGAGCGGGACGCGGAAGAGGGCGTCCCAGGCCATGAACAGGATCGGCCGCTTCACCTGCAACGAGAGCAGCACGGGGTCGAGGTACGAGGGGTGGTTCGCAGACACGATCGCCCCGCCCGTGGCCGGGACCTTCTCCTCGCCGACGCAGTCGTAGGTGAAGAGGACGCGGAAGAGGGCCTCGAGGACGGCGCGCAGCGAGTCGCGGATCACGAGGCGGAGGGGACGGCGCCGGCTGCAGCGCGCTTCGGGTGGCGCCCGGGAAGGGCCTCGAGGTGGGGCTTGACCGCCGCGTACTCGTCCTCGAGGGAGCGCGCCAGGTCGGAGGCGCCCTCGGTGGAGCCGGAGCGGCCGAGCACCTCGAGCCGGGCGCACAGGTCCGCCATGCGCCGGCAGCCGAGGTTGCCGCAGCTCCCCAGGAAGCTGTGCGCCGCCCGCTCGAGCTGCGCGGCGTTGCCCCGGGCCGCCTTCCGGATGGCGCCGAGCCGGACGGGCGCGATCTTGAGGAAGGTGGCCACCACCTCGTCCATCAGCGTCCCGTCGTCGTCCACCGACATCAGGCTGGCCACGATCGCCTCGTCCAGGAGGTCGCCGGCCGCGGGGGCCGCGGCCGCCGCCTTCTCGGCCGCCGCCGCCGGCGCGCCCACCCAGCGCCTCAGCACGGCCTCGAGCGCCTCCGGGGTGACCGGCTTCGAGACGTAGTCGTCCATGCCCGCCTCGAGGCACTTCTCGCGGTCGCCCTTCATGGCGCTCGCGGTCATGGCCACGATCGGCAGGCGCGGGCCGCCCGCCTCGCGCTCGCGCTCGCGGATCCGCCGCGTGGCCTCGAAGCCGTCCATGCCCGGCATCTGCCCGTCCATCAGCACCGCGTCGTAGGGCGTCCGGGCGCAGGCCTCGAGCGCCTCGCGGCCGTTCTCCGCCACCTCGACCCGGTAGCCGAGCCTCTCCAGGATGCGCACCGCCACCTTCTGGTTGACCTCGTTGTCCTCCGCGACCAGCACGCGCGCGGCGACCGAGGGGCGCAGCTCGCGCAGGCTGTGGCGGGTGACCAGGTGGGGCACCCGCCGGCGCCGCTCCTCGTCCATCACCTCGACCAGGCAGTCGTACAGGTCGGCCTCGTCCACGGGCTTCGTGAGGTAGGCGGAGATCCCGATCCGCGAGGCCTCCGCCCCGTGGCCGCGCTGGCCGAAGGAGGTGAGCAGGACCAGCCTCACCCCGGCGAGCGCGGGCTCGTCCTTGATCGCCCGGCCGAGGGCGAGCCCGTCCATCTCCGGCATCTTCATGTCGAGGATGGCGAGATCGAAGCCGGTCCCGCTCGCGACAGCCTGCCGGAGCGCGGCGAGGGCCTTCGGACCGGACTCGACCGTGGTCGTGCGCAGGCCCCAGTACCCGAGCTGCTGCTTCAGGATCTGCCGGTTGGTCGCGTTGTCGTCCACCACGAGCACGCGCCGGCCCGCGAGGCGCGCGGACGGGGCGGGGGCGGGGGACGCGTCCGAGGCCCGTCGCTCGAGGCGCACGGTGAACCAGAAGGTGCTGCCGCGGCCGGGGCGGCTGACGACGTCGATCTCGCCCCCCATCAGGGAGACGAGCCGCTTCGAGATGGCGAGGCCGAGGCCGGTGCCGCCGTAGCGGCGGCTGGCCGAGCCGTCCGCCTGGACGAAGGACTGGAAGAGGCGCGCCTTCAGCTCGGGTTCGATGCCGATGCCGGTGTCGCGCACCTCGAAGTGGACGACCACCGCGTCCCCGGCCGGCTCGTCGAGGGTCACCCGGAGCACGACCTCGCCCGTCTCCGTGAACTTGACCGCGTTGCCGACGAGGTTGGTGAGGACCTGGCGCAGCCGCCCGGGGTCGCCCTGCAGCGCGTTCGGGACGTCGTGGCGGATGAGGCACAGCAGCTCGAGCCCCTTGGCCTGCGCGGCCTCGGCGAAGGAGCCGAGCACCTCGCGGACCGCGCGCCGCAGGTCGAACTCGACGTTCTCGAGGTCGATGCGACCCGCTTCGATCTTCGAGAAGTCGAGGATGTCGTTGATGATCTCGAGCAGCGCCCGTCCCGACTGGTCGATGACCTCGGCGTACTCGCGCTGCTCGGGGGAGAGGCCGGTGTCGAGGAGGAGCCGCGTCATCCCGATGACCCCGTTCATCGGCGTGCGGATCTCGTGGCTCATGTTCGCGACGAACTCCGACTTGAGCCGCGAGGACTCGAGGGCGGCCTGGCGCGCCCGCACCAGGACGTCGATGCTCTGCACGGCCAGCACCACCCCGGCCACCGTCCCGTCGCT
>Ga0316622_100001302_pt1 | contig 16069 bp, 14 predicted proteins | sample OWC_Aug_OW2_C1_D_FD_207646 | JGI IMG/M metagenome (GOLD analysis project Ga0316622, IMG submission 207646) | Wetland soil microbial communities from Old Woman Creek delta, Ohio, United States - OWC_Aug_OW2_C1_D5_C | ecosystem: Environmental > Terrestrial > Soil > Wetlands | place: USA: Ohio... | reverse complement strand
GCTTGCGGGTGGGGGCTTTGCGGCAGGCCGCGTGGAAACAGAGGCTTCGGGGTCGATGCGCGCGGGGGCAACCGGAAGGGGCGCCGGCATCTCTTCCGGCAACTCCGACATCGGCAGGGAGGCCAGCTCGACGAACACCGGAGCCGGCTCCACCCGGGGGGGGAAGAGGGACGAGGCGGCCGGTCCCAAGGCGATCACCGCCGCGTGCGCCACGACGGACAGGAGCACCATCCTCCGGATGATCCGCCCCTGCCACTGCTCCATCTCCGCGATCCCCGGGTAGACGTTCATCGCCGCCTCAAAGCTCCGTGAAGTAATCCTTGCAGGCACGCGCCACCATCCCGTTGTCCAGACGGGGAGGCACACCCTCATACCGGCAGATCTCCACGATGCGGCTGAGCACGTCGTTCGGATGGCATGCGCTCAACCGGACCCCCCTGCGCCCATGCTCCTCGTCCAGAAGGTATCGTATGACCTCCGGCCGGTACGGTAGGCCGAGACGGTCACAGACCTGGTGGCAAATCCGGGTGTAATCCTCTTCTACCAGATAGTCGATCTTGATCTTGTACCCGATCCGGCGCAGGAATGCCTCGTCGGCCAGTTCCCGCGGCTCGATGTTCGTGGAGAACAGGATGATCTGGTCGAAAGGGATCTCGAACTTTTTCCCGTTCAGCAGCGACAGATAGTCGCGAGATTTCTCGAGGGGGACGATCCAGCGGTTCAGCAGGTCGAAGGGACGGACCAACTGCCGGCCGAGGTCGTCGATCAGGAACACTCCCCCGTTGGCCTTCATCTGGAGGGGCGCCTCGTAGAACTTGGAGACCTTGTCGAAGCTCAGGTCGAGCATCGCCAGCGTCAACTCCCCGCCGGCGATCACCACGGGGCGGTCACAGGGGACCCATCGGCGGTCGAACTCCACCCGGTTGTTCAGGACAGCATGGGCCGGATCCGGCCGGGCGCCCAGGTCGACGGGGGAGTGGTTTACCGGGTCGAACACCCGGATGACCTGGTTGTCCACGCAAAGGGCGTGGGGGATGAAAACGCTCCCGGTCAAGACCCGCGCCAACCTCTCGGCAATGAACGTCTTGCCGTTTCCCGAGGGGCCGTACAGGAAGATGGAGCGGCCGGAGTTGACCGCCGGACCCAGGCGCTCGAGCATGCCGGGGGCCAGCACGACGCCCTCGAAGGCGCGGGACATCGCCTCGCGGTCGACCGCCATCTTCCGGACCGTCTGCTTCCGCGCCACTTCCGCGTACTCCTTCAGCGTGACGGGCGCGGGGCCGACGTACCCCGAAAGCTGGAGATACTCCCTCGACCGTTCCCGTCCGAGGTCGGTGAGGGCGAAAATATAACTGGCGCGGATGTCGCCGCCCTTCTTCACCTCGGCCAGCCGCTCTTTCTTGAGGAACTCCATCACATCGTTTGCGACGCTGACGGGAAGGCTCAGGTTCTCGGAGATGGACGACAGGGTCATCACGCCGCCGAAGTACAACATCTTGCAGGTCAGCTCCACGAGGAACCCGAGGGTGAGTCCGGTCTCCTCCACGGTCTTTGGCGGCTTCGGCAGGACCGAAACGCGAATCTTGCGGGTTTCTTCAATCAAAGGATTCTCCTCCATCGCGGGTTTCACCGGCCGGCGATGCCTCCGGAAGGATCTCCCGGGGAAGCACCGGCCGCGCCATGTCTTCGAGGAACAGGTCGTACCGGACAGGCGAGGGCAGCGCGATGCCCGGGTTGACGGGGATGTAGAGGACCCCTGGTTTCTCCCGGAGGCCGCGCACTTCGAGTTCCTCCATCTGGAGCGGGGTCGAGCCGGCCCATGCGGCCCCAGGTGCCGCCGGAAAGCCCGTCCAGACCGCCAGGAATCCGGCCACAAACAGCGTGGAGGCCCGTTTCATCGCGCCTTCCCCTCCATCACCGGAGCGGCGCCCCCGAGGTGTGCCTGCGCCGTCTCCAGCCGCTTCCGGATCAGCACCGCGAGGTCCGAAGGCCCCTCCCCCTCCTCGAGACGCCTCAACGCGCCGGCATACCAGTCCACCGACCGGTCGAAGAAGGACTTCGCCCGGGTCCTCAGCGCTTCCTCGTACTCCTCCCGATCCGCCCCTTTCAGCCCCTTCGGCCGCTGGGAGTCCAGAATCGCCTTCCCGTAGTCCACCAGCAGGTCGCCCGACTGCAGGTCGGCCTGGAGGGCCACCTCGAGCGGCGCTTCTTCTCCGGCCTTTTCGAAGGCGCCGAGTGCCCGACGGAAGAACCGGTCCTTGATGGCGAGACTCTTCTCGATAGGGATGACGAGCCGGGTCTTTCGGAACTGATCCGCCCAGTTTTCCCCGACGGCGATCCTGGCTTTCCCCACGAGAACCGCCAGCCCTTCGGGCGCCTCTTCCTCCACGCCGGCGTCAGCCTTTCGCAGCCCTTCCTCCATCATGCGGATCGACTTCTTTTCCTTCCCGCGCACCCATCCGTCGAGACCGAGTGAGAGGGTGGAGTAGGTCCACATCCACACCGGGATCGAATACCTTGCACGGAACGCGGTGAACCGCCTCTCCGCCGTTTCGGGCGGCCCGTGTTCCTCCGCAAGCCGGGCGGCGTGGAACAGGAACTTCGGCGCTATCCCGGTTTTCGGGAACCGCTCCGCGATCCCTTCGTAGAGGTCGCCGGCGCCGGCGAACTCCCCCCGCTCCTCGAGGAGGGGACCGATCACGCCCGCCGCCTCGATGGCTTCCTCCCTCCGGGGAAATTCCGCGAGGAACCGTCGGCCGGCGCGGATGGCCCCTTCGTCGTCCCCTCCCTCCGCGTAGAGGCGCATCGCACGGAGGAGGTACATCGGGAGCTCCTGGGCGCCGGGGAACCGGCCGGCCAGATCCTCGAGCGCCGCGGCGGCACCCGTCGGGTCACCGGAGACCGTCTTCCCGTCGACCTCCTTGAGAGAGGACAGAAGGTAGAGATCCTTCGCTCGGGTGGCGGGGCCGGCCCCGTTCCCTCCCGCGGCGTCCACGAGGACGAGCGCCGCCCTGTCCCGGGCCGCCACCAGATCCCCCTCGAAGAGCGCGGCTTCTGCCTGGACCAGGCTCGCCTGCGCGGCCTGGACGGGAGTGGCGGCCAGGTTCCTCCCGATTTCCTCGGCCGTGATCCGCGCCCGCCCGAATTCCCCGGCCGCCAGGAACGCCGAGGATGCCCGCAGGGCGAGGGAAACCGCTTTTTCGGAAGGGTACTCCTCCAGGAAGAGGAGGGCGGCGTCCTCCGCGTCCTCCGCCGTCGTCTCTTTCCGTTCGTACCCGGCGACCATCGTTTCCGCATACAGAACCGCCGCCCTCTCTCCGGTGGCGTCCCGCCGCTGCTCCCCGACGAGTTCCTCGAGGAGCAGGATTCCCCCCTCGCGGTCCCCCGAGCCGAGGAGGGCGATGGCCCATTTCAGGATCAGTTCCCCGTCGTCGTTCCCCGGCCCCTCGCCTTTCACCCGGAAATACTCCTCCATCAATACCGCTGCCGAGGCATGGGCTGCGCGCCCCCCGGACCGGACCCCCTCGTCGAACTTCCTCTCGGCGAGCGACTTGAGCATCCCGCCCATTTCCCGTGCGGTTCGTTCCTTCAAGGGGGCCGGTCGCGACTGGGCCCAGGCAGATTCCGGGCCGTACTTCCCGCGAAGGGTCAGGGCGCGCGAGATCGCCTCCCCTTCCTGGCCCGCGTTCAGGAGCGCCTCTACCGTCTGCATCTCGAGGGCCGCCGCGCCGTCATCCGAAGGGAACCGCCGGGTCGCTATGTCCCGAACTGCCGCGGAGCGCGCCGCCTCGCCGCGTCGGTCCTCTGCCTGCCACAGGGCAGAGAGGAGGACTTTCCCGCCGCACGTCCCCCCCTTCACGGGGGAGTACGAATCCAAACGCTCCGGGTGAGACTCTTTCCAGGCGCGGACCGCGAGCGCCACCACCTCCCCTTCGAAGGCCGAAGCCTCCCCGCAGGGGAACGACGGTTCGGACAGGAGGGGGGACAATTCGCGGAGCGCCCCTTCGGCATTCCCGGACTGGACCCCGATCCAGGCGAGCATGTACCGCGCTACCGGGTACGCCCCGGGGCTACCCGATTCCGCCGCAGCCCGGTACCGTCCGATCGCCACCGCGGTGTCCCCGGCGAGGAGCGCCTCGTGTCCGAGGCGTACCCCGACCCCCCCCGAGAGGGGCGACGCGGGGTATTTCGCCAGATACTCCCTTGCGGCGGAACCGGCACCGGGATCCTTCACGGCAATCCGCAGGGAGGCCCCAAGGTAGAGCGCCTCCTCCCTCCGTGCGTCGGAGGTCCCCCCGCGGGGGAGCAGCGTGAGGATGCGCCCGATCATTTCCCGCTCCTTCTCGTCCGCGCTCCGGCCGGGGAAAGGTTCCCATCTGCCCCTCCCTTCCGCCAACAGGGAGCCGATCCGGACGGCAACTTCGGGGACGTCCTCCGGTGCGAGACGGCCGCCGGACAGGAGGGACTCCGCGCGTCCGATTACGGACAGGGATTTTTCCCGGTCCCCCTCGCCCGTCCCCATCCTCATCCAGCGTGCCTGCCGGAAGAGCGTGTCCGCCAGCTGCCGCTCGACCGCGGATCGCATGGCCCTCAATGCAGGGATTCTGCGCTTCCACGCCTCGGCCCGCCCGCTCTCCTCCAGGCCACGGACGATCGGAAGAAGCGCGGCCATCCGGGCGTCGACGTACGCGATCGTTTCCCGCACCGATCGATCGGAGGGATCTTCCGCCTCCTCTCCCCGCCGGTTTTTCCTCAGGATGTCGAAGTGCTGCTTGGTGAAATCCCTCGTTTCCGCGGCGGTGGAACGGATCCGGTCCAGTTCCTTGAGGAACAGTCCCACATCCTTGAGGAAAACGGGGGGATTCGCATCCTTTCCGGAACCGATGGCCGCGACGGTCGTTTCCCGGCGCTCCCGGATCCGATCCCGGAGATGGTGGATCTCCTCCTGGTTCTTCTCCAGACGCACGAGGCGGCGGTACCGCTCGATCGGATGTCCCAGGTTCTGGAGGGTGTCGAACATCGCGGACAACTGTTCCACCAGCCGGTCGACTTCGACGCCGTCCAGCGTCACCTCCTCGATCCGCCGGACGATTTCGCCGATCTCCTCGGAGGAAAGAAACCGCGTGTCGCCCGGGAATGGCGTCTCTGCTCCGACCCGCAAGACGGTCCGATCCGCGAAGAGGAGGCCGACCAGCAATTCCAGTACGGAGGACCGCGGCAAATATCTCCCCTGCGCGTCGAGGGACGAGAGTTCCTGCCGGAGCGCCCGGAGACGTTCCACCTGGATGCGCAGGGACTCCATGGTCGCCGGGCGGTCCGGGGTCTCCGAGGAGGGAGGGGAGGTGGCCGCCAGAACCTCGTCCAGCTCTTCTCCCGCCCGGGTCAGTGCATCGACCGCGGTATTGTAGCGCCCCCGCTCCCTCGCGATCCCGCCGAGGAGCAGCAGAAACCGGATTCGCTCCCCGAGGGGGCTCCCGGCGATCATCTCGTCCGGAAGCTGCTCCAGATCGTGCACGGCCTCCTCCCCGGCAGCGGCATAACCGATCCGGTCCAACGGGGCGTTCCCCTTGCGCAGGAGGAGCCCGAAAACCCGCCTTGCTTCGGATTCTTTCCCGCTCGCCAGCAGAAGCTCCGCACGCGACCTTGCCGCCCTCTTCGCGAGAAGGCTCCCCTCTTCCGGTCCGCCGGCTCCCTCCTCCACCCGCCGGAAGAGTTCCACCGCCTTCGCGACATCCTTCCTTTCCGCGGCGATTTGGCCGAGGGAGTACAGTGCAAGAAGCCCGTACGGACCTTCCGTCCCCGCCTGGGCGAGGAATGCGGATGCATCTCCCACCCGTCCGACGGTCCCGCGAAGCCCCGTGCCGTAAAAATACAGGATCCGCGGAGATCGGGCGCCGCTTCGGAGGGCGGATTCCGCTACCGCGACGAGGTGTTCGGGGGGATGGGAATCGCCCTGGGCGCTGACCACCTCCTCGAAGAGAGGTACCGCGGCCTCCGCCCGGAAAAGGCCTTGGCGTACCCTCCGCTCGAGGAGCAATGCCGCCTCGGGAGGGAGCCCCAGGGATAGGTACCCCCGGAACAGGGAGCGGGTTTCCGGGTCGGTCACATTGACGGACGCTTCGAGACGGGCCATCTCCGTCAAAGAGACATCGGCCCCAGCTGTGGGGGTCAGTGCCGAAAGGGAAAGAAGGACCGCACAGGCGAGGATGGGAAGGAAGGTGCGCGCTGCGACGCCCGGTGAAAGATCCGTTTCACGACTCGAACTGGATTTCATCCCCGACCTCGGTCCCCGTTCTCTCGATCGTGCCCGCCGGCAGCTCGAGGACCCCCCGGGCGTTCCAGAATACACTGGAGATGCGGTTCCTGTGGAACCGTTCGTACCGTCCCATCACCTTCAGGGTCCGGTCCAGGAACAGCACGTCGAAGTCGAAACGCATCCCGAGCGAGTGGATGCTCCCGCACGGGGAAATCCAGAGCCCCTCGCCGGGCTCGAGTCCGTCCCTACCGAGCAACCCGCGCGTACGCGAAAGGAAGTCGCGGGCTTCCCGGACGGGGTCCCCGATGACGACGTTCCGGGTCACGTTGCGGACCCTCACCCCGAGCCGCCCATGGTTTCCATGTGAAAGCACCCCCTGTGCGTCTCCCCACACCTCACTTCGCGATCGTGGGCATGAGGACCTTGATGATCTGGATCACGCCGGGTCCCAGGATGACGATGAACAGGGCCGGGAACAGGAGGAACACCAGGGGGAACACGAGCTTGATGGTGGTCTTCGCCGCCGCCTCTTCCGCCCGTTGCCGGCGCCGGGTGCGGAGGGAGTCCGAGTGAACGCGCAGGGACTGCGCAAGGCTCGTCCCCAGCTTCTCCGTCTGGATCAGCATCGCGACAAGGGATTTCACGTCCTCCACGCCGGTCCGGTCGGCAAGTGCCCGAAGCGCCTCCTGCCTTGGCTTCCCCGCCACCATCTCCCGGTTGACGATGTCGAACTCCTCGCTCAGCGCGGGGCTGGAAAGGCGGAACTCCTCCGTGATCTTCACGAAGGCGCCGTTCAGCCCCAACCCCGCCTCGACGCAAACCACCAGGAGGTCCAGTCCGTCCGGAAGGGAATCCATGATCTCCTCCTGGCGCGACCGGATCTTCCCCCGAACGACGAAGTCCGGCAAGAGGAAGCCGATGATTCCCGCCGCGAGAACCACCAGGAAGATCGCCCGGGTGTCCAGGCCGAAGAATTTTCCGACGGCCAGGCCGAGCACGGCCAGGATGAACGGCAACGCCCAGCGGATCGTGAGGTACGTCTGGTATGCCCCCGGGCTGCGGTAGCCGGCCTGGTTCAGGAGGAGCCTGGAGCCCGCCAGTTCCTTCCCCGAGAGCACTTCCAGCAGCTCGGATTCCGCGCGCGGCCTTCCGGCGAACCGCGCCCGGATCCAGCCGAGCCATGTCCCCGCGGATTCCGCGCTCTCCTTCCCGGGGAGGCCTGCCTCGCCGACGACCTCCCGGAGCCTCTGCTGCAACGACTCCTTCCGGGAATCGAGGATCCAGTAGAGGCCGATCGTCCCGACCACGGCCGCGAGAAAGACGGAAACCGACACGATGAGGATCAAGGCTCCCTCCTTCTCAAATCTTGATCCGGATGATCTTCCGGATGACCAGGACCCCGAAGATCTGCAGGATCACGGCCAGGGCGATCAGGAATTTCCCGGTCCTCTCGAACCAAAGCGGTTTCAGGTATTCCGGGTTCAGGATCCCGACCAGGACGGCCACGCCGATCGGGAGAAACCCGAGGATGAATCCCGTCAGCCGGGCCTGGGCCGTGAAGATCCTGAGCTGCCCCTGGATGCGGAACCGCTCCCGGATCACGTGGGAGATCTTGTCGATGATCTCGGCGAGATTTCCGCCCGTTTCCCGCTGGATCAGGATCGCGGTGACGAAGAACTTGACGTCGAGCCCTTCGACGCGGTCCGTCATCCCGATGAGTGCCTGGCGGAGGGGAATCCCCAGATTCTGCTCCTCGAACACCTTGGAGAACTCCGGGCCTATCGGGGGCGGCATCTCCTGCGCTACGAGCTGGATGGCACCCGTGAACGAGTGTCCGGCCCGAAGGGACCGGGCGAACATCTCGAGCGCCTCGGGAAAGTGGTTCATGAACCGCTTGATCCGGAGACGCCGCTTGACGTTGACCACCGTGTTCGGAACGGTCATCAGGACGGCCCCGACGAGTAAGGAGAGGATCGCGGGCCAGTGCAGGATCTTTCCGGCGATGAATCCGGCAAGGAAAAGACACAGCGAGAGGAGGACGAAGGTCCCGACCCGGAGCTTCATGTCCGCCTGGAGGAGGCGCCGGTCGATCCGGACCGCCGTGTTGACGCGGGACAGCAGGCGATTCAGCAGCGGGACTTCGCTCAGCACCTCCGTCTTCAGGACATCCGGGAGATTTTCCCCCTGCAGGTTGCGGATTTCGAGCAGGGAGATGCGCTTCCGGATCTCCGCCTTCTCGGCCTTCCCGGCCCAAAGGAGGAAATATCCTCCCACCCCGGCAAGGAGGACCAGGATGAAGACGAGCACGGGAATCCAGGTCATCGGCGGCCTCCCCTCACGGTTTCCGGTTCGCGAAGATCTCAGCCCCGAGGTGGATCCCCGCCGTATGGATCGTGTCGAGGAACTTCGGGCGTACGCCGGTCGCCCGGAACTGGCCGATGACCCTCCCCTCGGGATCCAGGCCCTGCTTCTCGAAGACGAAGATGTCCTGCATCACCACCACGTCCCCCTCCATCCCCGTCACCTCGGTGACCTTGACGATTTTCCGGGTGCCGTCGCTCATGCGCGCCACCTGGATGATGGCGTTCAGCGCGGAGCTGACCTGTTCCCGGATCGCCTTGGCGGGAAGTTCGAAACCCGCCATCAGCACCATCGTCTCGAGCCGGGACAGGGCGTCCCGCGGCGAATTGGAATGGATGGTGGAGATGGAGCCGTCGTGCCCGGTGTTCATCGCCTGAAGCATGTCCATCGCCTCCCCGCCCCGCACTTCGCCGACGATGATCCGGTCCGGGCGCATCCGGAGGGCGTTCCGGACCAGGTCCCGCTGGGCCACGGTCCCCTTTCCCTCGATGTTCGGGGGTCGGGTCTCCAGTCGCACCACGTGCTCCTGCTGGAGGATAAGCTCGGCGGAGTCCTCGATCGTCACGATCCGTTCGTCGTCCGGGACGGACGCGGACAGGATGTTCAGCAGCGTCGTCTTCCCGGCGCCCGTCCCGCCCGACACCAGGATGTTGAGCCGCGCCCTCACCATCGCGTCGAAGGTCCTGGCCATCTCCTCGGTGAGCGAACGGTTGACGACGAGATTCTCCATCCGCAGCGGGTCGACGCCGAAACGGCGGATCGACATCGAGGGCCCGTCCAGCGCAAGGGGGGGGATGATGACGTTGACGCGGGATCCGTCCGGGAGGCGCGCGTCGACGAGGGGGGAGGATTCGTCCACCCTCCGGCCCACCTTGGACACGATCCGCTCGATGATCGTCATCAGGTGGTCGTCGTCCTTGAAGGTGACCTCCGTCCTGTGCAGTTTCCCGTGTCTCTCGACGTACACCTTGCCCGGGCCGTTGATCATGATGTCGGAAATCTCGGGATCCTGCAGCAGCGGCTCGAGCGGGCCCAGGCCCAGGGTCTCGTGCTGGATCTCGACGATCAGCCGCTCCCGCTCCGGGCGCGTCAGGGGGATCCCCTCGGCGGTTATGAGGGCCTCGACGACGGTCTTGATGATCCCGGAAAGCTGCTCCGGGGATATCTCGGAGACGCTCGAGAGGTCCATGCGGTCGATGAGCTTCCGGTGGATGGTGCTCTTCAGGTTCTGATATGCCTGCGTCTCGGTCGTCTGGTTGCCCTGGCGATGCACGTGTTCCCCGAACACCGAAGAGGCCAACGCACCAGTCGCCCCCGCGTTTGCGGGAACGCCGTTCTTCTTTGCCGCCATCCAGTGGCCAATCGTCATCTCACGCCCCTCTCCGCCGGAAGATGTTCTCGAGGATCCCCTTCTTCTTCTCGGCGGGAGCACTCTTCAGGGTGCCCCCCTCCAGCAGTTCCGCCATCTGGTCGAAACTCTTCGTGACGTCCTTGTCCGGGGCGAGCTCCGAGAGGAGCTTGCCGCGGTTGACCGAGGAGATCACGGTCGGGTAGTCGTTGGGGACCGAGAAAAACACCGGGCAGTTCATGATCCCCTCGATGCTCTCCTTGGGGATCTCGTCGTTCGGAAGGTACCGGCTCAGGAGGAGGCGGACCCTCTCGTCCCGCAAGCCGATCCGGCTGAAGAGTTCCAGGCACTTCTGGGTGTTTTTCAGGGAGGGAAGGTTCAACAGGGACACGAGCAGGATGATGTCGGACATTTCCAGGGCCGTGAGCGTCCGTTCGTCGAAATGGTGCGGGGTGTCCACGATGATGTAGTCGAACATCGAGCGGAGTGTGGAGAGGACGTCCCGCACCTGGGACGCCGAGATCTGCTCCGCCTCCTCGATCAGCGGCGGGTCGGCCAGGATGTAGACCCCGCTGGCGTGCCGGAGGAGGAGGGTGTGCAAAAAATCGTAGTCGGCCTTCGCCGCGTTCTTCGCCAGGTCCAGGATGGAGTACGAAGGGTTCACGTTGAAGAACATCGTGACGTCCCCGTGGGAGAGCACGAGGTCGACCACGGCGATCTTCTTCCCGCTGCGCCGGACGAGGGCGTCGGCAAGGTTGACGGCGATGGTGGTGGTCCCGTTTCCCCCCTTGTTGCTGAAGACGGAGAGGATTTTCCCTCCGCGCCCGCCGGTCTCCTTCCGGGTCGATTTGAGCTTCGCCGCCTTGTCCCCGGCCGCCCGGAGGTCCGCCTCCTTGACCGGTTTGCAGAGGAAGTCGTGGGCGCCGGCCCGGATGGTCCGCAGGATCAGGTCGGAATCCGCCCGACCGGAAAGGGCCACCAGGTAGAGAAACGGGAAATCCTTCGCCATCGTGGCGATCGACTCGATCGACGTTTCGGGGTCCTCGTTATTCAGGCCGATGATCGCCATCTCCGGCATGTGTTTTCGCACGATGTCGGCGCCGGTCTGGAAGGAGTGCGTCTTCCATCGAACCTCGATGTCCCCGATCCTCCGGCTCAGCACGTCGATCTGGCGGATCGCCTCCTGGTCCGTCTCGACGATCAGGCAACTGATACGGTTCATCCCTTTCCTACTCCACCAGCCGCAGGACTTTCAGCACCGGTCCGGGCGAGGGTCCCGAGGTGCTCGACCCCAGCACCGTGGAGGGGACGAAATACCCGGTCACCGTCCCCTGCTTCGTGTCGTACCCTTCCAGCCAGAACGCAGCGAACCCCGCCACGAGGATATCCGTCCTTCCCTGGTTTACCAGATCCGCCGGATTGTAGAGGGGGATTTTCACGAGCCGGGGGGAGTTCTGCCAACCGCCGTATTTGGGGTCCGATCCCGCCACCCATTCCCCCACCCGGTCGGGGTCGCCCGCGGCGCCCGGGTTCCATTCCCCATCCGCGTCCTGGCTGATCAGGTCGTCGACCGCCTGCTTCGTCGGCCCCACCATGTTCCCCGGCTCCAGGCTGACGTGTGTGTTGTTGTCGACCGAGCACTGGTCCAGGCACTGATTGCGGATCCTCTCCCGGTAATCCGCCGCCCCGCTGTCCTCGCACAGGGAGAGCGCGAAGAAATGCCCGGCTTCCTGCTGCAGGGTGGGGAGATCGAGCTGGCCTTGCTTGTTGATCGGCTCGCCGACCTTCAGGATCATCTTGTATCCGGCGGGGACGGTATCTATCGGGATGATCGTCTCCGGCGGCGTGCCGTTTGGGTCGAACCGGTCGTCCGGGGTGTAATCGTTCCACGGGATGGGTATACCCCACGGCTTCAGGCACTGCACCGACCGGTCCGCGGCGGCCGCCTCGGCGACGGCCGTCGCGGTAATCAACTGGCTGTTCCGGCCCAATACCCGGGCGAAGAACAGGGGGGCCGTCCGCCGGGTGGTCACCCGGATGCGGTCCTGGGAGGGGAAGGCCACGTCCACCTCCGCCACCGGGTCCAGCGGCGTGGTGGCCACCGGGTCCAACGCGGCGAAACTGCGCGCGCGCGCGTCGGCAATCACCATGACGGGATCCGAGGGGTTCGCCGACCACTGGCTGCCCGGTTCGATGAACCGGGAGGCGCCGGCGAGGGCGCCCGCGTCCGCGCTGCGCTGGAGCTCGTGCCGGATGCTGTACATGTATCCCACGTCGATCCCGAGGGCCGCAAGGGCCAGGATGGCGAAGAGGGCCAGGGCGATAAAGACCAGGGTCTGCCCGACATTGTCACGCAGTTTCATCCGTTTCCTCCTTCCGGCCCCGCACTACCAGATCATCTGCGGGCTGATCTCTTCCGGCTTCATCTTCTCGGAAGGGAGAACCGGGATCTCGTCCCGGTTCAGCGGCCGGACGATCTTCGGTGTGACCATCACCATCAGCTCGGTCTCGTTGTTCTGGTACCTCGTGTTCCGGAACAGGGCCCCCAGGATCGGGATGTCGCCGAGGAGGGGGATCTTGGTGATCTGTTTTGAAACCTTGTTGTCAATGAGCCCAGCCAGGACGAAGGTTTGGCCGTCCGCCAGCTGCAGTCCCGCTTCCGCCCTGCGGGTTTTCAGCGCCGGGATCTGGAACCCCTGGAGGACGACGGCGTTGGCGTAGTCGAGCTCGCTGACCTCCTGGGAGACAAGAAGGTAGATTTCCCCGTTCGGCGAGATCTTCGGCTTGAAATTGAGCCGGACGCCGTAATCCTTGTATTGGACGGAGTAGGCGGCCGTCCCGCCGGTCGCCGTGTTGATGACGATGGGGAACTCCCCTCCCACCATGAAATTCCCCTCGGCCCCGTTGGCCACCACGAGGTTCGGCTCCGCGAGGATCTTGATCCCCCCCTTGTCGTCCAGAACCCGCAGTAAAGCGGCGAAGTCCGGGAACATCCCCGGCTTGGCGACGAAGAGGTTCATCGCGTCGCTGAAGGTGAAGTTCGGGCCGACTTCCGAGAGCCGTTCTGCACGCAATGCCCCGAAGAAGGGGGAGGAGGAGTTTCCCGGGCTCACGAGCCCCCGCATGTCGTTCCCCTCGAACAAGTAGCTGAACCCGAGTTCCTTCGCGACGGTGCGGTCCACCTCGGACACCCGGACCTGGAGCAAGACCTGCTCGAGTTTCTTCACCTTCAGAAGGTTCACGATCCCCTTGGAGTACGCCTGCGCGCCTTCCAACAACCGGGTCTGCACCACGTTGTCCGTAACCGTCCCGGTGAGGATCAGCTTGTCCCCGGCCGCGGTCACCTCGAATACCTCACCGGGGGCGATTTTCGCAAGGTCTTCCCTCACGAGGTCCAGGTTGATCCCGACCACCACTTCGATCGAGGTGGGCGTCTCCTCCTGGCTCCAGTAGACGAGGGTGGTCGTTCCGGCGCCCTTCCCGATGACCACCATCTGCCGGGGGGATACCACCATGACGTCGGCCGTTTCCGGCCGGGCGATGGAGACGCGCCGGATGTCGAACGCCGTGTCGACCAGGACCGACTGGTTGGCGTACAAGGAGAGCGTCTTCGCCTGGGTTTTCGCCTGGGCCTTCGCCGCATCCGGCTCCAACTGCGCGAAGGACGGACCCCCGGCCAGGAATCCGAGGCAAAGCGCCCCTGCCGCGATGAGAACCCGTTTCGTTCTTGTAGCCACTCCACACCCCCTCACGGAAATTCGATCCGGCCCGCCTACTCGAAGTTTTCCTCCGTCCGCTTGTTCCCCTTGATCACCTCGACGGTGTGCGCCTTCTTCGGCGACGGGGCGGCGGCGACGGGGGGAGCCGCTTTCGTCGCAACCCGCCGGGGCTTGCGCTCCTGTGCGGTTTCGGCCGCCTGCGCGATCGGCGCGGCCCGGTACGACGCGAGGAGGCGCCCCTTGTCGATCCCACGGGTCACCACGTTATCCGTATCCGCGTAGTTGCGCAGGACCAGCTGGATCTTCCCGTCGTTGCTGGCGAGGGCAAGCCTCTCCGCATCGTCGGGGGTCACGGCGAGGGTGACGGTGTTCACGGTGACCGGCTTGTTATCCTTCTGCTCGACCACCTGGCCGGCGGCGAGCACCTGGATGTTCTCCAGGACGATCTTCGAGACCTGCTCCTGCAGGTTCTTCGAGGAAGGGGCCGTCGTGACGACCACGTCCACCTTGGCATCCGGCACGAGAAACCCCCCCACCCCGACGACCTCGTTCACCTTGACGGAGAACGCCCGCATCCCATGCGGAACCCGGAGGGAGAGAAGGCCTGCCGGCTTGTTCAGCGGAACGAGCTTGCCCTCGACCACCGGTTCCCCGCGGACGAAATCCCTCAGGGCGAACCGCCCCACGGCGACCTTCGGATCCGCGATGGCGTCCTTCGGGTAGTTGTCTTTCGGCCACGCGGAGACCGCCACCTGGTTCGGGTTGATCGCTGCGCCGAGGGGTATGTCGACCACCGCGACCACGATCCCCACGGTCTGGAGACGCGCCTCCTCCGCCATCCGGCCTCTCTCGGAGAGGAATTTGTAGGCCCCCACGCTGGCGACCAGGGCCAGCAATGCGGCGGCACCGACGACCAACAAGATTCGCTTCCGGTCCATCAGCTGGTTCTCCCCTCCTTAAAATTCTCTGCGCATCGTCGTCGTGCTGGTGAGCGGGATCGTCGAGCTGTTCAGCCCGGGGATGAAGCCGGCGACCACCACCGGGAAATTGTAGATCACCGTCGCGGTAACGGTCCCGAAGGCGGTCCCGTCGTCGCTCACCGTGACGGTCGCGGTCGTGATCCCCGCCGAAGCGAGGGCCTGGTTTGCCCGCGTGGTCGCCAGCGCGATGCTTCCCGCCGGGGGCGAAACGACCGCGACGCGCGCCGCTTCGCGGGCTGCACCCGTCAACACGTTCCTCGTCATCCAGGCTCTCCCGAACTCCGCGATTCCGAATACCAGGATGAGCAGCATCGGGACGACGAGGGCGAATTCGACGAGGTTCTGGCCTTTCTCATCCTTCAGTCTGGTTCGAACGGTTCTTCTTCCCATACTTATCCCCTCAAATCCGGCTGCTGGGGGGGGCCTCCCGGGCTCATGGCTCCCGGGAGGCCTCCCGGATTCCCCTCGAATACGAGGTTCCCACCTAGAAACTGGTCACGATCCTCTGGTACAGGTTCACCACGCCATTCCCGAAAACCGTCAATCCGGTTACGGCAACCACTGCGACGAGGACGATGATCAGGGCGTATTCCACGAGGGATTGTCCCCGCTCGCCGTGTGCCCCCCTGCGGATCGATTGGTTCCCCATCGCTCGTACCCCCGATACCGACGGTCCGGCGGCTTCGTTCCCGGAGATGTCCTACAGCGCCGCCACGATCTGTGCGAACACACCGGATACCGACCCGCCGAGCGCCGTCAGCGTGATGATCGCCGCGATCGAGACCAACACGATGATCAACGCGTATTCGACCAGGCCCTGCCCTTTCTCGTCCGCCATCTTCGTGAAGAATTTCTGCAACATCTCTTTTCTCCTTCCTCTCGAGGTTTGGCCGGGGTTGATTCCCCGGTCTTTGACCTGTCACAGGTCTCTTCGGTTGATTGCCGGCCTTTCTTCAGTCCCTAGAAACCGGTCTCGCTCGTTTTCCCGCTTTCCCGGCGCCCACCTCCTTTTCCCGTGATGCACGGCCCTCCGCCGTTTCCCACTGGGTGTGTTGGTTTCCCGCCCCGCAATGGAACGAGGGGATCTTCGGTTGATTGCCGGATGTTCATCCTTCCCGTTTTGCGTTCCCTCCAGACGATTAGGATTCCGGCCCCGGTCACCACCCCCCTTCCTGGCGAGGTACAGCCGCCGCATGGAAATCCCGGTATTGCATAAGTCAAGAAACGTGCCAGCGAGATGAATCCACGTTCATTACAGAAGGGAGGGAAAATTACTGTCGAGAAGTCGTGGGAATATTTGCCCCGTATATTTTTCCTATCCTGCCGGATCCCAACCAGTAACAGGAAAATATTTACACACTACCCGCCATGAATAAATCAGACTGAGAAATTAATTACTTATTTT
>Ga0316622_100001301_pt1 | contig 16069 bp, 17 predicted proteins | sample OWC_Aug_OW2_C1_D_FD_207646 | JGI IMG/M metagenome (GOLD analysis project Ga0316622, IMG submission 207646) | Wetland soil microbial communities from Old Woman Creek delta, Ohio, United States - OWC_Aug_OW2_C1_D5_C | ecosystem: Environmental > Terrestrial > Soil > Wetlands | place: USA: Ohio... | reverse complement strand
CCCTCCGACGATTCCGACGACCGCGAGACGCTGGCGGCGACGCGCGCCGTCCCCGGCGTCCGGGTGGAGGTGCAGGGCCTCAACAAGTTCTTCGGGCCCAAGCACGTGCTCCGAGACCTGACGCTCACGGTCGCGCCGGGGGAGACCTTCGTCATCTTCGGTCCCTCGGGCTGCGGGAAGTCGGTCCTCCTGAAGCACATCACGGGCCTCCTGGTTCCCGACTCGGGGCGGATCCTGGTCGACGGGGAGGAGTTCCGCGTGGGGGCGGGCAACCGCCGCTTCCGCATGGCCATGGTCTTCCAGTCCTCGGCGCTCTTCAACTCGCTCTCGGTGGGGGAGAACGTCGGGCTGTGGCTCAAAGAGCACCGCATCTGCGGCGCCGACGAGATCGCGCGCATCGTGGCGGAGAAGCTGGGCCTGGTGGGGCTGGCCGGGTCCGAGCGCTCCAGGCCGGCGGAGCTGTCCGGCGGCATGCGAAAGCGCGTGGCCATCGCCCGCGCCCTGGCCATCGACCCGCACCTGATCCTCTACGACGAGCCGACGGCCGGCCTGGACCCGGTGCTCACCGAGCAGATCGGCACGGTGATCGCCGACTTGAAAAAACTTCGCATCACGGCTATCGTCGTGACGCACGATCTCAACCTCGCGGCCGCCGTCGCGGACCGCCTGGGCATGATCCACGAGGGACGCCTGATCGAGGCCGGTACGCCGGCCCAGATCTGGGCGACCACCAATCCCGTCGTGCGGGCGTTTCTCAACACCCAGATGAAGATCCCGGGCCGCTGACGGTCCGGGCAGGAGGCGAGGCGTCATGGCGATGTCGCGAGAGGTGCGGGTCGGGCTGTTCCTGGTGGTCGCCTTCCTCATCCTGATTGCGCTCTTCGAGCTGCTGGGGAAAGAGACCATCTTCGCCCGCATGGTGGAGTACAAGACCTCCTTCAAGTCCATCCCCGGCCTCAAGCTCGGCGACCCCGTGCGCCTGGCGGGCGTGGACGTGGGGAGCGTGCGCGACATCCAGGTGATCGGCGCGCGCGTGGAAGTCACGTTCCGGGTCAAGCCCGGGACGCCGGTCAAGACCGATTCCATCGCGACGATCAAGCTGACCAGCCTGCTGGGGACCAATTTCGTCGACGTGACGTTCGGCTCGCCGGCGGCACAGCTGGCGCCTCCCGGCAGCCTCCTGCAGAGCGCCGAGCCCCCGGATCTCAACACGCTGCTGGCGCGCCTGAACGACGCGGCGGGCGACATACAGACCCTGGCCAAGCAGCTCAACGAAGGGATGGGCAAGAGCTTCGAGCCGATCAGCAGCGCCTTCCAGAGCATGGACCGGATCGCCAAGCAGATCGAGAAGGGGCAGGGCACCCTCGGCAAGCTGATTTCCAACGACGATCTGTACCGGGAAGTCCAGGGAATCGCCACCAACATGAACAAGCTCAGCCAGCAGCTCGCCCGCGGCGAGGGCACCCTCGGCAAACTGGCAAACGACGACGGTCTGTACAACGATCTGCGCTCGCTCACGGCGGATCTGAAGGTCGCCTCGCAGGGCCTGAGCCGCATCGCCAAGGACGTGGAGAGCGGCAAGGGCACCCTGGGGAAGCTGGTGAAGGACGAGGCGCTGTACAACGAAGCCAAGAACACGCTCGCCCAGGCCAAAGAAGCGCTGGGCGGGCTGCAAACCATGTCCCGGCGCATCACGGAGGGGAAGGGCACGCTGGGGCGCCTCCTCAACGACGACGGGCTCTACACGGACATGCAGGGCGCCGTGGCCAGCCTGAACAACATCATGAAAAAGGTGGAGCGCGGGGAAGGGACCTTGGGCAAGCTGCTCACCGACGATTCGCTGTACTTCACGACCAAGGACAATCTGAAGCGGGTCGGGAAGGCCGCCGACCAGCTCCGCGAGCAGGGGCCCCTCAGCATCATCGGGATCGGCATCCAAGCGCTCGGCGCCTTCTAGCGGTCTGCGGCAGACCGGCGCCACGGACACGGTTCTCCACGACATCGGCAGGGCAGAGCGTGGGCCTGCGACATACGCACTTCGAATGCCAGCAGTGCGGTTACCAGACGCCGCGCTGGCTCGGCCGCTGTCCGGACTGCGGAACCTGGAGCAGCTTGACGGAGGTCGTCCAGACCCCGGCGAGCGTCTCCGGGCGCGCGCAGAACGCTCCGCCGCCGGCCGCCTCGCCTCCCGTCCCGCTGGCCGAGGTACCCGGCATCGCGCATCGGGTGACGCCGACGGGCATCAACGAGCTGGATCGGGTCCTGGGCGGTGGGCTCGTCCCGGGCGGGGTGATCCTGATCGGTGGCGACCCGGGCATCGGGAAATCCACGCTGGTCCTCCAGGCGGCCGGCGCCCTCGCCCGGCGGCACCTCACCGTTCTCTACGTCTCCGGCGAGGAGTCGCTGGCGCAGGTGGGCGAGCGCGGCCGCCGACTCGGCGTGAACGCGCCTGGCCTCTACCTGGCGGCCGAAACGTCCCTGGACGCGGTTGTCGAGCAGATCGGCAGCCTGAAGCCCGCCGCGGTCGTCGTCGATTCGATCCAGACGGTCTGGAGCCGATCTCTGGAGTCCGCCGCCGGCAGCTTGAGTCAGGTGCGTGAGGTGGCGGGGCGCCTCACGGAGGTCGCCAAACGGGACGAGGTCGGCGTCTGGTTGATCGGCCACGTGACCAAGGACGGCAGCCTGGCGGGGCCCCGGGCGCTGGAGCACCTCGTGGACACGGTGGTGTATTTCGAGGGGGACCGCCAGCACAGCCACCGGATTCTGCGCGCCACCAAGAATCGCTTCGGACCGACCGACGAGATCGGCGTCTTCGAGATGCGCGCCGACGGCCTGGCCCCGGTCGACAACCCCTCGGCTCTCTTCCTGGCCGAGCGGCCTCCGCACGCCACGGGGTGTACGGTGGTGGCGACCCTGGAGGGGACGCGGCCCATTCTCCTGGAACTCCAGGCGCTGGTGAGCCCGAGCGGCGCGGCCGTTCCGCGGCGTGTCGCCAACGGGTTGGATTTCCAGCGCGTCGCGATGCTCCTGGCAGTGCTGGAGAAGCGGCTCGACGTGCGCCTGGCGACCGCGGACGTCTTTCTGAATGTCGTGGGCGGGCTGGAGATTCGCGAGCCCGCCGCCGACCTCGGCGTCGTGGCGGCGGTCCTGTCGAGCGTGCGGAACGCGCCGATCGATCCCCGCTGGGCCTTCTTCGGCGAAGTCGGGCTGGGCGGGGAGGTGCGGGGCGTCCCCCAGGCGGAAAAGCGGCTGCAGGAGCTGGCTCGCCTGGGCTTCACGCGCGCCGTGCTGCCCCAAGCCTCGGTCGACGCCCTGCCCGGCGATCCGCCGCTGGAGGCCGCCGGCCTCACCCACGTGGGCGCCCTGGCCGAACTGCTGCGTCCCGCGCGCGCCGGACGCCGAAATCCGGTTTGACTGGATGCCCGCATTGTGGTTTAATTCGACGATAACTTCCGTCCAGAAAAGGGGAACAGCAATGTTCCAGGTTGGCCAGAAGGTCGTCTATCCGACGCACGGGGTTGGGCGGATCGAGGCCATCGAGCAGAAGGAGGTTTCGGGAAGCCTCCAGTCGTACTACATCTTACGCATCCTGGGCAACGACATGACGATCATGGTGCCAACCGGAAACGCCGAGCGCGTCGGGTTGCGCCGCCTGATCGGCCCGAAAGAGGTGCGCAAGGTGATGGAGATCCTTCGCAAGAAGGACGTCGACATCTGCCCCAACTGGAACCGTCGGTTCAAAGATAACCTGGAACGGATCAAGACCGGGTCGCTGTACGAGGTGGCGACGGTTCTTCGCAAGCTCGTGCTGCTGCAGAAGGAGCGCAACCTGTCGTTCGGCGAGAAGAAGATGCTGGAGACCGTCCGTCAGCTCCTGGTGAGCGAGATCTCTCACGCCGTGGGGATCAAAGAGGGGGACGCGCGCACCATGGTAGATCGGACCATCGCCAAGGCCTGAGACCTCCCGGCTCGGGAGGAGGGAACCGCGTGTCGGAACGGGTGCTTCGCGTCCTCGTCGTTGCCTTGTGCGGTGTGGCCGGGTTGGTCGGTGTCAGCCTGCAACGCCCCGAGAACCTCTGGGGGTTGGCCGGGGCGGTCGCCGGCGTCGCGTTCGGCGTCGCACTCGTCGTCTCGGAACGGCACCTGCGCCGCGTGCCAGGCCGCACCATCCTGCAGGCCCTGGTCGGGCTGCTCGTCGGGCTCCTGGCGGGCGGCCTCCTCTTCGCCGCCATTGCCAACCTCTTCATCGCGTTTCCATCCGACATCGGGTTGTTCGTCCAGACGCTCTGTCTCCTCGGCGGGGCCTATCTGGGGGTCCAGGTGGCGCTGGACAAGAGTTCCGAGTTCAGCCTGGCGGGGTTCGTCCGCCTCCTGAAGGAGCAGCCGCGCGCCGAGAGTTACAAGCTCCTGGACACGTCGGTCATCATCGACGGCCGCATCGCGGACATCACGGAGACCGGATTCCTGGAAGGGACGCTGGTCATCCCGCAGTTCATTTTGCGAGAGCTGCAGCACATCGCCGACTCGTCCGATCCGCTCAAGCGCAACCGGGGGCGGCGCGGCCTGGACATCCTGCAGAAGATCCAGAAGAACGTGGATATCCGAGTCGAGATCAGCGACATGGAGTTTCCCGAGATCCGCGAGGTGGACAACAAGCTGGTGGCGATGGCCAAGGCCCTGCACGCCAAGATCGTGACCAACGATTTCAACCTCAACAAGGTTGCCGAACTCCATGGCGTGGGCGTCCTGAACATCAACGAGCTGACCAACGCGCTGCGCCCGGTCGTCCTGCCGGGTGAGGACATGCGCGTCTACGTGCTGAAAGAGGGGAAGGAGTACAACCAGGGGATCGCCTATCTCGATGACGGGACGATGGTTGTGGTGGACAACGGGCGACGGCACATCGGCCAGACCATCGACGTCTGCGTGACCTCGGTTCTCCAGACCACCGCGGGCCGGATGATCTTCTCGCGCCTGAAAGAAGAGGCGGAGGCGGCCTGATCCCGAGGATTCCCAATTCCCAATCGCCAATGTCCACGCTGCGGGTGGCTGCGCGTACCCGAGTCGGGATTTGGTTATTGAGAATTGGGTTTTTCTTTTGAGGTTCCCGTGCACGTGACGGCGATCGTGCCTGCGGCCGGTTCCGGTGTCCGGTTCGGCGGGATCGTGCCAAAGCAGTACCTCCCCATGGCGGGCACCCCGCTCTTGGTCTGGACCCTCAAGGTGCTGGCGGCGTCCGGCCGGGTGGACTGTACGATCCTCGCGGTTGCCGCCGGCCAGGAGGCTCGCTGCCGGGCCGAGATTCTGGAACCGTACGGTCTGCACGTGGACCACGTGTTGCCGGGAGGCGCGGACCGCCAGGCCTCCGTGTGCGCCGGGCTTTCGCGGGCACCGGCCGACACCGATCTGGTCCTGGTGCACGACGGGGCCCGGCCGTTGGTCACGGCGGCAATCATCCGGGCGGCCGTGGAGGCCGCCGCCGCCGCCGGCGCCGCCGTGGTGGCCATTCCGGTGACGGACACCATCAAGGTGGCCGATGGCGAGTGCCGGGTGGAGGAAACGCTTCCACGCGGGCGGTTATGGGCGGCGCAGACGCCGCAAGTGTTCCGCGCGGCGTGGTTGCGCGAGGCGCACGCCACGGCGCTGACCGATGGGTTCCGCGGCACGGACGACAGCGTCCTGGTCGAGCGCCTCGGCTATCCGGTCCGGCTGGTTCCGGGGTCCTCGGACAACCTCAAAATTACGACGGTGGCGGATCTGGCGCAGGCGGAACAGATCCTACGCGGGCGAATGACCAATGACAAATGACCAAATCCCAATGAGGAACAGGCGAATAGCAGTTCGGAATTGGTCATTGGGAATTGGTCATTGGGATTTCGCATGACTCTTGTTGGTGTTGGTTTCGATGTGCACAGGCTCGTGCCGGGTCGCCCGCTGATCCTGGGCGGTGTCCACATCCCCTTCGACCGCGGACTGGAGGGCGACTCGGACGCGGACGCGCTGACGCACGCCATCCTCGACGCCCTGCTCGGGGCGGCCGGGCTCGGAGATATCGGGACGCACTTCGGCGTGGGCCGGCCGGAGAACATGGGGATTTCCAGCATCCTCCTGCTGGAGCAGATGGTGGCGTTGGTGCGGACGCGCGGCTATCTGCCGCACAACGTGGATGCCACCGTGGTGGCCGAAGCGCCCAAGATCGGGCCGCATATCCCGGCCATGCGAACGGCGCTGGCCAAGGTTCTGGGGACCGCGGAAGACCGGGTGAACGTGAAGGGCACGACGGCAAAGGGACTCGGGGTGCTCGGCGCCGGAGAGGGGATTGCCGCCTTCGCGGTCGCAACCGTCCGCCGCCGACGGGCGACGCGCCCCGCCTGAGGCTGCGGCGTCCCGGGGTCAAATGGTCGATTCGTCAATATGTCAACTCGTCGTTCCGAATCGCCGAACCGCCGAGTTGACGAATTGACGAATTGACGAGAGGTTCTCACGAGGATGCCACTGCGAGTCTACAACACGCTCACCCGGACCCTGGAGCCGTTCGAGTCGCTGGTCCCGGGTCACGTCCGGATGTATGTCTGCGGCGTCACCGTCTACGATCTCTGCCATATCGGCCATGCGCGCTCGGCGCTGGCCTTCGAGGTCGTCCGACGCTATCTGGAGTACCGGGGCTACCGCGTCCTGATGGTCCGGAACTTTACCGACGTGGACGACAAGATCATCACCCGGGCGCGCGAGCGCCAGGTCGCCTGGGATGCGCTGGCCCGCGAGTTCATCGCCGCGTTTCACGAGGACATGGACGCCCTGGGTGTCCGGCGCGCCGATGTCGAGCCGAAGGCCACCGACCACATTCCGGAGATGCTGGCGATCATCGGCCGCCTCGTGGCGCGCGGGCTGGCCTATCCCGTGGATGGCGACGTCTACTTCGCCGTCCGGGACTTCCAAGGGTACGGGAAGCTCTCGCACCGGAGCCCGGATGACCTGCGCTCCGGCGCCCGCATCGAGGTGGACGAGCGAAAGCGCGACCCGCTGGACTTCGCACTCTGGAAAGCGTCGCGGCCCGGCGAGCCGGCCTGGGACAGCCCGTGGGGGCCGGGCCGGCCGGGCTGGCATATCGAGTGCTCCGCCATGGCCGAGAAGTATCTCGGCCCGTCGTTCGACATCCATGCCGGCGGCGAAGACCTGATCTTTCCCCATCACGAGAACGAGATCGCGCAGTCGGAGGGAGCCACCGGGCAACCCTTCGCGCGCTACTGGCTGCACAACGGGTTCGTGACCGTGGGCGGGGAGAAGATGGCGAAGTCGCTGGGGAACTTCGTCACGATCCGGGACGCGCTGCGGCGCTTCCCGGCCGACGCGCTCAAGCTGTTGCTCGTCTCCACGAACTACCGCGGGCCGCTGGACTACACCGAGGCCGCGGTGGCGGAGAAGCAGAAGGCGCTGCAAGGCGTCCAGGAATTCTTGCGGGCCGTGGACCGCCTGCGGGCCGAGACCGGCCACGCGGCCCCGCCGCCGCCGGCCGCGCCGTCGTCCCACCCCGCCGAGGAGGCGTTCCGGGCGGCCATGGACGACGACTTCAACACGGCCCGCGCTACGGGGGTGCTGTTCGACCTGGTGCGGGACGGGAATCGCCTGCTCCACGACGCCCGGCAGGCAGCTGGGCCGGCGGCCGCCACGATCGCCGCCATCGAAGAGATCGCCGCCCTCCTCACGCGGCTCGGCGCCGTCCTGACCATGGATCTGTCCGGGGCCGCGGCGGCGGTCGCGACCGCCGCGACGGTGACCGTGACGCGCTCGGTCGCGGACGCGCTCGGCGATCTCGGGCGGCTCCTCGCCGCTGTGGCACCCCATTCTGCGGACCTCGGCGCAGCGCTGGCCCGCGTCGTTCAGGAGTTGCTGGCGCTGCGCGAGGCGGCGCGCAAGAACAAGGCGTGGGCCGAGGCGGACCGGATCCGACAGGCCCTCGGGGCCCACGGCATCCGCGTGGACGACACGCGGACGGCGTGCCACGCCGTCTCCGAGTTTCCCGCGGAACGGGGCCTCCCCCCCGTCAACGTGAGCCTGGTCAAGGGATGAAGACCCACCCGGACCGCGGCGTTTCGCCGGAGGCGGATGTCGTCGCAGGACCCCGCGCGGCCCTGGAAGTCTTGCGGTCGGGCAAGCGTGCCGTCCGGCGGTTGATCCTGGCGCGGCAGGAAACCGGGACGACGATCGAGAGTATCCTGATGCTGGCGCGAACGCGCCAGGTTCCGGTCGAGATCCGGCCGCGCGAGGAACTGGATCGGGTCGTTCACGGGTCCACGCACCAGGGCGTCCTCGTGGAGGTCGGGCCGTTTCCGTACGCCGAGGCCGAGGCGCTGGTCGCCCAGGCGTCTGCAGGATCGGCGCCCGGGTTCCTGCTGGCGCTCGACGGAATCCAGGACCCGCAGAATCTCGGCGCCATCGTCCGGAGCGCCGAGGCTGCGGGGGTGCATGGCTGCATTCTCCCGCGCGACCGCGCGGCGGGCGTGACCGCCGCGGCGGTGCGGGCCTCCGCGGGGGCGACGGAACACCTGCCCATCGCGCAGGTCACCAACCTCGCCAGCTTCCTCGAGTTCGCCAAGTCGCAGGGCTTCTGGGTGGTGGGAACGGATTCCGCCGCCGGCCGCGACCTGTTCGCGGCGGACCTGACCGATCCGTTGGTCCTCGCCATCGGAGGCGAGGAGCGGGGCCTTCGGCACCTCACCAAGATCCGATGCGATCTGATCGTGAAGATCCCGTCCCGCGGACAGGTCGCCTCCCTCAACGCCTCGGCCGCCGCCGCGGTTTGCCTCTTTGAAGTCGCCCGCCAGCGTCGCCAGAAGTCCTGCTGAACCCAAACGCTATGGTTCTCTCGCCAGGCATACCAACCCCGTGCGCCCAGGGGTCCTGGGCTTTCCCGTTTGCTTGGCCTCCCGCTTGCAAGCCCTCGGGGAATACGGCTCGGCTCGCGCTGCGCACCGATCGCGCGCGCCTCGCATCCGACCGGTCCGGGCGTATCCGACAGCCCCTTCCAGCGTCCCCGCTCCTGGGGGAAACTCCCAGAACCGGGTAGGTTTTACCGCGTCACGCGGAGGAAAATATTCATGCTCTACTTCGCCACCAAGCCAGACGCGCTCTTTTCCGCCCTCGTCGACGCAGCGCTCACCGACGCGCTCACCTGGGCGGACGAGTCCCGCCGTTGGCTTGCCTGGGTCCACCACGCGGCGGAGGGCTTCCCCAATCACGAGGCCCCACGGACGGCGGTCGTGAGACTGCTTTCGGCCCACCGGAAAGCCCCGGTGTATCGCATGAACCACTTCTTCTGGGTTGTCCTGCACGACATCCTGACGGCGTACGCGACGCGCCACAACGCCCATTTCTCCCGCAGGCCGAGTGCCCACGCAGACACGATGCCGCTGATCGGATCCTATCGCTGCGGGCCGATCCGAATGCCCAGTGTTGTTGCAACGTTCTGGTGGGATCTGTGGTGCTTCCCCGACGCCACGCTGGATCGCGCGCTCGTTCCCCCGCCTTCCGCGCACCGGATCCGCGGCGGCCCCGAGCGGTATGCGTCCACCGCCGACGGCCTGGTGGAGATCGCCTGTCCGAAATGGGCTGCAAACCCGGACGCCGCCGAGCTGAAGACCCCCGGTATGACCGTGCCGCAGTATCCGCTCTTCACCGCGCCCGCGGTTTCCAGCGCGTGGTAGGGCCCGGCAGCGGCACGGGATCCGGCTGCCGCCGAAGCGCCCGGATGAACTCGAATATCTGACGACGATCAAGCAGCCGTGAAACAAAAGGAGAGGGCCATGACAGCACAGACAGGGGACCTGGCGGCAGTCGCCGAGCGACTGAAGCAATTGGAGCGACGGCATGCGCGGCTGAGGCTCGCCGGGGCGGCCGTCCTGCTCCTCGCGGCGGCCGGTCTCGTGACGGCGCAAGCGTTTCCGACGGGCAGGACGGTGGAGGCAGAGGCGTTCGTCCTGCGGGACGGCGGGGGAACCACACGCGCGGTGTGGGCGCCGGCACCTGAGGGCGGGGCGGCCCTGACCTTCTTCGATCAGGCCGGAAAGCCGCGCGCCCAGGTGCGCGTCGAGCGGGACGGGGCACCCGGGCTGCTTCTTTTCGACCAGGCGGGCTACGGCCGAGCCGTCCTGAGGGCAGATCGGGACGGGGCGCCGGAACTGACGCTCACCGATCGGACGGCAAGAACCCGAGCGCTCCTGCGAGTGGAAGGCGCCGGTTCGCCGGGCCTGGTTCTTTTCGACCAGACCGGAAAGCCGCGCGCCACGCTGTATGTCGTGTCCGAGGGGTCCGCCACGTTCCAGCTCTCCGACAAGGACGAGCGGATCTTCTGGCGGGTTCCATAGCAGCCGACCAGATGGCACGCTGGCGAGCGGTCTACTTCTTCTCCTTGGACGCGGCGGGATGGGCCAGCAGGCCGGCCACGAAGGCCGCGATAGCCGGCCGCGCCTCGGGGGGAAGCTTCAGGAACTGGATCGCCATGCCTGGGGGGTAGGGGTGCTCCATCTCTGGCCGGCGGATCCACACGACCTGGCCGGTTCCCTCCAGCGGTTCGGAGTCGGGGAGGGCAAAGTGGACGATCAGGTGCGTTCCCACCTCCGGGGGGTTCGCCGTCACGATGAACAGCCCGTCCTGGCTCAGGTTCAGTGTCTTTCCCGTGCCCGTGGTGTCTGCATGGATGTAGTCCACGCCGAGCTCAACGGCGGCGCGCGGGGCCGTACGGCGGGTCAACGGCGTGGTGAGGACCATCTGGATCATGTTGAGGAGGCGCGCGGTGTCGATGCCCAGCGGGACCGACGCCACGGCACTCGTCTCAGCGGTGTTCTGGGGCCACTGCGGCTGGGAGTTGCCGGTCAGCACGATCACCGGGACGGCCTCGGTGACGGGGTCGACCCTGAGCTGCCGGCAGACCTCGAAGCCCTCCATGTCCGGGAGCTCCGCGTCGAGCAGGATGACGTCCGGAGGCGTGGTCAGCGCCACCCGCAAGCCCTCGCCGCCACTGACGGCTGCCAACACCTTGGAATCGCCGGCGCGGAGCAGGCCCTGGCGCAGCGCAGCGAAGACGGGTTTATCGCCCACCAACAGAATCCGTCGAGCGTGGGCTTTGTTCTCCGGTCCCGCCTTCACCTTGCTTCCTCGATCGCTGGCTTTTCGGTCGAGTCCCATCGAAAACCCCCTCGTGGTTCGAAGCGGTCGTGTGGCGGTGTCAACGCGTCGCTTCAAGCCATAAAGAACCACACAGCGGTTGTCAACAGCAACCGCGGGCATCGAGATCGGGCACGGGGATCCGATCGGCGGGCAGCGAACGGGCTGTGCCGGTCCGGGCGCGGACGCAGGGAGCCGAGGGGCGAGTGGCGCGATCGGTCTTGACTTTGCCGGAACGGTCATGTCTCCTGGGACAGCGCCGCGTCGGACCATGGGCGCGGAGCAGCGCGTGTGATACCATGCCGCTCGGCTGCGTCCGGGAAGCCCCAGCACAGCCTGCATGCGTAGGGGTGGACCGGGTCGCCGTGCGACCCGCGGTCGCTGGTCGGCGGCGCGCGACAAGGAGCGAACGGCCGCATGAGTGACATGCCTTCCTGCCCGTACTGCGGCGCCACGCACCCCGCGGTTCTTGCCGGGCACGTGTGTCCCATGTGCGGCACGCCTCTCATGCCGGAGCGCGCGCTGCGGCTCCGGCCAACCACCATCCTGTGGATCGACGACGATCGGCTGCTCCTGAGCGTCTGCACAGACCCGTTCGAGCGCTACGGGTACCGAGTCCTCCCTGCCAGTGACGGCGCCACGGGCATCGACTTGGCCAAGCAGGAGCGGCCGGACCTGATCCTGCTGGACGTCGTCATGTTCGGGATGGATGGACTGGAGGTCTGCCGGCGGCTGCGCGCCGAGCCCGAGCTGGCGGAGACCCCGATCGTTCTCTTGACCGTGCTGGACGATGCGGGGGTGCGGGACCGGGGCCGCGCACTCGGGGCGACGGCCATCTGGTGCAAACCGTTCGGCCCGGAGCAACTCCTCGAGAAAGTCTCCAAGCTCCTCGGGCCGAAGCCCCGTTCCGCGTCCCTGTGAGGCGAGCAGCGGCGATGAGTCTTCTGGAGAGCGTCAGCGAGATCCTCAGGGCCATTCCGGCCATCCAGGCCGCCGAGGTGCAACTCGACGAGAAGCACGGCATCGATCCGGCGGTCGGCCTCCGGCTGTTCGATCCGAAGTCCACGATCCGGATGCTGGAGAGTAACCAGGCGGCAGAGACGCTGAAGCGGTACTTGTCGACCGTCGACTACGAGACCCTGCTCAAGCTCGAAGCCCTGATGTTCTTCGGACGCGATCGGGACGCAACCTTCGCCGAGAAACTCGAGTCGTGCCGCCGACGCAAAGAGGCGCGCTCGGATATCGTCCGGACCCTCCTGGAAAAGGTGCCCGCCTGCGGTCGGTATCTCAGCGATGCCGCGGAGCGATTGCTGGAGGAAGGGGTCGACGTGCATTCGCTGTGACGGGCCGGTGGCGCCGCGGATGCTGTTGCGTTCGATGCGCGCGCCTCGTAACATGGGAGCGGTTTTCCGGCTGGCAAGGGGGAGGACGGACTCTGTGACCGTGCTGCGCAAGCACCCCAAGGTGAACTGGCCGCCGCAATGGAACGGCTCGTGCGGGCCCGACGCAGACTTCCCGGCCGCCGAGCAGGGCATATTGAAGAAGGTGCAATACCTGACCGTGGACCCCACGGCGGCCGCCCGCGTGCAGCTGCGCATCGAGCACGACGGAAACGAGTTCTGGGCGTTCGTTCCGAGCGAAGACCCTGTCCTGCTGTCGCGACTGTACGCGAAACTGAAGAACTGCATCGGTCGCAGCATGTGCGATATCGGCAGCCTCGACATCGATTTCTAGGCGGCGGGGTGCGTTTCGCCCGTCCGCGGCCGCCATCCCCCTCGCCGCAGGAAGGCGTTGGCGCTCGCGCGCTCCGTCGTCGATCTGCGGCGGAGACACGGGAGCCGTTGCGGCACACTCCGCCGCGTGGGGGTGACGTCCATGTCCCATCGTGCGCTTCGTTCGCACGCGACCCTGCTGGCGGTTCTGGGGTGGCTGCACATCGTTGTGTGCACGCTGCTCGGCTTCGCGCCGTGGTTCGGCCCCGTCGTGCAGCGCGTCCCGGCTGTGTCCCAATGGGAGCCGTGGGCGCTCTACGCCTCGCCCGCGGTCGGCCTCCTGGTCGGGACGCTCTGCGGCCTGGCCTTTTTCGTTGCGAGCGGCGTCATCCGGGTCCTGCTCGAACAGCGGGATCTTCTGGAAGAGCTCCTGGAGGCGCAGCAGCGACTTGTCCGGCCCACGGAATCCCGGCAGCCGATCGGCGCCTCCAGCGCCAAGGATCCCTTCGACCTCACGGGCATCCGGGAAAAAGGGGACTTGCTCCTCTAGCGGCGGTCCAGCGGCCGCCGCGCCTCGCCGCCAAGAACGGATCGCTTCGCCTTGACTTTCCGCCGTGCCTTGGATAGTTTCCGCGAGACGGCGTTCGAGATCTTCGCCGGAAAGGGGGCCGCATGCGCGCCGTACTGCTGGTTGCAGGCGCGGCGATATTTGCCGTCGTGCGAGTTGGATCGGCGGCAACTCCGCAGGAGCAGATCGCCCGCGGCAGCTACCTGGTCAACCAAGTCGCGATGTGCGTGCAGTGCCATACGCCCCGCGATGCCGAGGGGAACCTTGACCGCGCCCGCCTGCTCAGGGGCGCGCCGATGCCGGTCCGGTCGCCGTTTCCGAATCAGGCCTGGGCATTCGCGGCGCCGGCCGTTGCCGGCCTCCCCGGCTGGACGACCGAGGACGCACTGAGCCTGCTCACCACAGGCCGGCGTCTTAGCGGTTATGCCCCAAAGCGGCCCATGCCCCCGTTTCGGCTGATCCGCGAGGATGCCGACGCCGTTGTACGCTACCTCCACTCGCTCCGCTAATCGCTGCCGTGGGTGCACGACAGATTTGTGAGATCGCGGTCATGCGATACGCCGCTTCCTGTTGACAGTTGTTCTGCGGGGGGAGTAGAATGCAGCCCCTTTGGGGAAAGGGGAGTGGAGCGGCCCGCCTTCCGGAAAAAACAAAAAAAAGTTTGCCAAGGATAGGCAGTTTAAATATAATGACTTTTTGTCCGCTGGCGTAGCTCAGCAGGTAGAGCAGCTGATTTGTAATCAGCGGGTCGGGGGTTCGATTCCCTCCGCCAGCTCCACCGAGCCGAGCGTCGTGCGGGAAAACGAGCGATACGTTCCGGAACAGCGGGGAGATACCCAAGCGGCCAAAGGGGGCAGACTGTAAATCTGTTGGCTCATGCCTTCGGAGGTTCGAATCCTCCTCTCCCCACCAGCGGGTTCTGGCGGACGGTTCCGGTGCGCCGCACGCAGAGTATCTCGGAGCGCAGGGGCTCCCGGTGAAGCCTGGCACGCGTCGATTTGGGTGCCAATGCAGTGACGGAAACCATCAGGCGGGAATAGCTCAGCTGGCTAGAGCGCGAGCCTTCCAAGCTCGGGGTCGCGGGTTCGAATCCCGTTTCCCGCTCCACGCGTTCCCCCGTAGCCACCGCAAGGATTCCCGGCGAGCGGACTCCGTAGGCTGTGGCCCCGCCCTGGGGCGGGTGCGGGTCTGGTTGCGACGGGCCCTGATCGGAGCGCTCATCGCCGGCGCGAGTGTCGCGCCGGCCCGAGCGGCGAACCCGGAGGCGTTCCGGCTCAACGAGGCGGCCGTCTCCGAGGTGCGGCGAGGACGTCCCGAAGCGGCGCTGGACCTGCTGGTGCGCGCTGTAGCGCTGGACCCCGGGGATGCGTCGATCCGGAGCAACCTGGCGCGGGTCCGCACCGTGGTCGGGCACCGCCTGACCCAAACCGGGCGCCTGCAGGAGGCGGAGGTCCAATACCGGGCTGCGCTGGATGCCGACACCCGAGAGACCGCAGCCTGGATCGGCTTGGGCGAGTTGCACCTCCGGCAGCGCGATCCGCGGGAGGCGGTCGAGGCGTTTCGTCGTGCCGTGGAGCTCTGCCCCGAGGACGGGGAAGCTCGGATGCGCCTCGGACAAGCGTATTACAACCTGGGCGACCTGCCGGCCGCGCTGTCCGAGTGGGAACGCGCGGCGGCCGCGCGGCCGGACGACGCGGCGCTGCGGGAACGCGTCGCTCGGGTGCGGCGCGAGGCGGAGATTCAGGGCGCATACCGCGCCAAAGAGAGCCAGCACTTCGCGGTCGTGTACGAGGGGCGGCCGCAGGAGGATCTGGGGCAAGAGTTTGTCAGGCTGCTCGAGCAGGCGTATCTCGACGTGGGGTACGTCTTGGGGGCGTATCCGAGCGCGCCTGTCCAGGTCATCTTCTACGCCGACGTCGACTTTGCGCCGGCGACCGGACTCTCGACGGACATCGGAGGGTTTTACAACCGGCTCGACGGCAAGATCCGCGTTGCGTTGCGGGGCCTGAGGCCGGGCGACCCGCGGTTGGCGTCCCTGGTGACCCACGAGTACACCCACGCGTTGATCTACGCCGTGGGGCGCGGGAACAACCCGCCGCGATGGGTGCACGAGGGGCTGGCCGTCCATATGGAGCAGCGACGCGCGCCGCAGTACAAGGAGGAGGCGCGTCGGCGGGCGCGGGGCAGCCAGCTGGAGTCGCTGCAGGCCTCGCCCTACGTCATGGGATCCGTCGCCGTCGAGTACCTGATCGATCGGTATGGGATGGCGACGATGCGGCTGCTGCTGCAGCGGTTGGGAGACGGGAAGGAATTCCCTCACGCATTTCAAGAGACGTTCCGGACGGATCTCGCCGCGTTCGAGCGGACCGTCCGGGATGTCGTGACCCGGGGCTATTGAGGCGGGCCCACGTAGCTCAGTTGGCAGAGCGCGTCCTTGGTAAGGACGAGGTCACCAGTTCAATCCTGGTCGTGGGCTCCAGTCCACTGTTGTGAACCGCCCCCCCCGCAGGGAGACACGCGCATGGCCAAAGCCAAGTTCGAGCGGACGAAAGAGCACATGAACGTCGGGACCATCGGCCACATCGACCACGGGAAGACCACGCTCACCGCGGCGATCACGAAGGCC
>Ga0316622_100001300_pt1 | contig 16072 bp, 15 predicted proteins | sample OWC_Aug_OW2_C1_D_FD_207646 | JGI IMG/M metagenome (GOLD analysis project Ga0316622, IMG submission 207646) | Wetland soil microbial communities from Old Woman Creek delta, Ohio, United States - OWC_Aug_OW2_C1_D5_C | ecosystem: Environmental > Terrestrial > Soil > Wetlands | place: USA: Ohio... | reverse complement strand
GCCTCGTGGATGAAGGCGCCGTACGCTTCGTCCCCCCTCAGGAGGCGTCCGGCCGCCTCCGTGAGCGCGTCGAGGACGTTCGCCCCGAGCGAGAAGTTGGCGGCGACGACGGCGCCGACCCCGGAACGCGACACGGCCTCGCGCAGCTCGGCCTCGCGCGCCTGCCAGCCGGTCGTCCCCACGACGAGCGACACGCCGAGGCCGGCGAGCCGCGGCGCCGTGACGAGCGTCGCCTCGGGCGTCGAGAAGTCCACCGCCACGTCCACCCCGCGGCAACGCTCGGCGGTGGCCCCCGCCCCGCCCTCGTTGGTGTCGCGCTCGAGGATGCCCGCCACCTCGAAGCCGTACGCGGGGGCGTGCTCCGCGACCAGCCGCCCCATCCGCCCGTGCCCGACGACGAGGAGGCGCATGGCGATGTCCTCAGGCGATGGCGAGCGCCTCGCGCCCGGCGGACGCTCCCTCGCTCTCGAAGAATCGGCGGTGCAGGCGCTCCATGGCCGCGGGAGCGTCGGCGTCGCGCAGGACGACGGTGATGTTCTTGCGCGACCCGCCCTGCGACACCATCGCGAGGGGCAGGCCCTCGAGGGCGCCGAGCACCCGGGTGGCGAGCCGTGCGTCCGTCCGCAGCCGCTCGCCGACCGCGCAGACGATGGCCATCCCGTCCTCGCTGGCGACGTCGGCGAAGGCCGAGAGCTCGGCCACGATGCCGTCGAGCCCCCGCCGGTCGTCGATCGTCACGGAGACGCTCACCTCCGAGGTCGTGACCACGTCCACCGGCGTGCGGAAGCGCTCGAAGACCTCGAAGACCCGGCGCAGGAAGCCGTAGGCCATGAGCATGCGGCTCGAGGCGATGTCGATGCGGGTGAGCCCCCGCTTGCAGGCGATCGCGGCGGGCCCGCCCTCGCCCTCCCCGACCGAGCGGGTGACGAGGGTGCCCGGGGCCTCCGGGCGGTGGGAGTTCAGGATGCGGACGGGGATTCCGCGGCCGACCGCGGGGAGGATCGTGCTGGGGTGCAGGACCCTGGCCCCGAAGTAGGCGAGCTCGGAGGCCTCGTCGAAGCTGAGGCACGGCACGACCCGGGGCTCCGCTACCATCCTGGGGTCCGCGGTGAGCATCCCGTCCACGTCGGTCCAGATCTGGATCTCGTCGGCCTCGAGGCCGGCCCCGAAGAGGGCGGCCGAGTAGTCGGAGCCGCCGCGGCCGAGGGTGGTGGTCAGGCCGCCCGCGGTCGCCCCGACGAACCCCCCCACCACGGGCACGAGACCCTCGGCGAGGAGGGGCCGCACCTGCGAGCGCAGCCGCTCGTCGGTCGTCTCGCGGTCGGGGACCGCCGCCCCGTGCTGCGCGTCGGTCACGAGGAGGGCGCGCGGATCCAGCCACCGCGAAGGAAGGCCCGCGTCCTCGAGCGCGGCGGCGACGACGCGGCTGCTCGCCAGCTCGCCGAAGGCCGCGATCGCATCCGAGGAGCGCGGCGAGACCTCCTCGACGACGGCGAGGGCGCGCACGATCGCCTCGAGCTCGTCGAAGAGCGCGTCGGTCGCGGCTAGGAGAGAGGCGCGCCGCGGGGTGGCGCGGACGATCGCCGCCATCCCCTCGTGCCGCCGGTGGAGGTCGCGCACGGCCTGGCGCGCTCCCGCGCCGTCGCCCGCCTCGGCCAGCCGCGCGACGTCCAGGAGCGCGTCGGTGACGCCCGAGAGAGCGGAGACGACGACGAGCCGCGGGCGGCGCTCGCGGGACACGATCCGCGCGAGCCGGCCCACCGCCTCGACGTCCATCACCGAGGTCCCGCCGAACTTCATGACGATCACGGCCGTCCTCCTAGTCGAGCAGGCCCTCGGCCTGCATCAGCTCCGCGTTCAGCACCGCCGCGCCGGCGGCGCCGCGCACCGTGTTGTGGCCGAGGGCCACGAACTTCCAGTCGAGGACGGGACACGGCCTCAGGCGGCCGACCGACACCGTCATGCCGCGGCCCCGTCCCGCGTCGAAGCGGGGCTGGGGACGGCTCGGCTGGTCGAAGTAGAGGATCGGCCGCTCCGGCGCGGACGGCAGGCCGAGGCGCTGGGGGGCGCCGACGAAGCCCTCGAAGGCGGCCCGCAGCTCGGCAAGGGATGGCTTCTCCTCGAGCGCCACCGCCACGGTCTCGGTGTGGCCGTCGACGACGGGCACCCGGCTCGTGTGCGCGCTGACCGCGACCGGGTGCATCTCGACCGCCTCGCCGGCCAGCGTTCCGAGGATCTTCCGCGTCTCCATCTCGATCTTCTCCTCCTCTCCCGAGATGAAGGGGATGACGTTGCCCAGGATGTCGAGCGACGCGACGCCGGGGTAGCCCGCCCCGGAGACCGCCTGCATCGTGCTCACGAGACACGAGCGGAGGCCGAAGGGGCGCAGCGGCGCGAGGGCGAGGGTGAGCACGACGGTCGAGCAGTTGGGGTTCGTGACGATCGCACCCTTGCCGCCCCGGAGCCTGGCCTGCGCGCGGAGGAGGGCGAGGTGATCGGCGTTCACCTCCGGCACGAGCAGGGGCACCGTCGGGTCCATCCGGTGGTTGCGGGCGTTGCTCACCACGATGTGCCCCGCGTCGGCGAAGGCCCGCTCGAGCTCGCCGGCGACGCCGGCGTCGAGGGCCGAGAAGACGAGGCGGGGGCCGACGCCGGGGGTCGCCGGCTCCACCGTGCGGTCCGTGATCCCCTCCGGGACGAGTGTCTCCAGCCTCCAGGCTGCGGCGTCGGCGTAGCGCCTTCCCTCGGAGCGCTCGGAGGCGGCGAGCCACGTGAGCTCGAACCAGGCGTGCCCGGCGAGCTGGTTGATGAACTGCTGGCCGACCATCCCCGTGGCCCCCAGCACCCCGACCTCGATCCTCTTCCGCATCGTCCTCGCTCCAGCCTTCGATGAGGCCCGAAAACACGAAACCCGCCGGCGGCTTTCGCCGCATCGGCGGGTTCGGGTGATCCCGATGAGCGCTTGCTCTAGGGCATCGGGTGCAAGCCACTCCCACCGCCGACGAGGCGACTCGTGCGCTTTCGAGTGGCCCGCTTTCGAGCGGCGGTCTGGACCGGCATCCCGTGCATCGTTCGGGCAGTATAGGGACCCGCGTCCGCGGCGTCAAGCGCGATCGGCTTGGGCCGGCCGGGGACTACCGCCGGATGATGCGGTTGGCCGATCCCTCGTCGACGACGACGTCGTCGGCTCCGACGACAGCGAGGCAGTCGCTCGTGTCGGACCCGAGATGGAGGTCGGGGCCCACGCCGGTGTCGAGCCCCCCCAGCGAGGTGCCCCACAACCGGCACCCGCTCGTCGCGTCGACCTCCAGGCCCGAAGCCGCCCGTCCCATGAGCCGGTTGTCCAGAACGCGCAGCCGAGCGGCTCCGTTCGCCGTGATACCCGTGGCGGCGGCGTCGCTGCCGCTCCCGAGCGTCCAGCGGTTGCCCGTGACGCGAAGGGTCGTGGCGCCCGGCTCGGGGGATGCGCCGGCCGGGTCCTGGAAGGAGAGGCCGTCGCCGAACCCGGGGAAGAGGGGCACCAGCTCGCCGCCGTTGGCGTCCACCAGCAACTCGCTGGCCCGGGAGGGGGCGCCGTCCAGGTTCTGCCGCACCTGCACGCCGCGGTAGCTCACCCTCCAGCGATTCGCCGAGATGGCGATCTCCGACTGGTCCGCGTCGATCACCTCCACCGCGATCGTCGAGTGGTAGCGGTTCCGGGCGACGATCACGTTCGCCGCGGCGAGCTCGGCGACCGGTGTGCCGACGAGGACGCCGTCGAAGGTGCTGTCGGTGACGTGGAAACGACCCCGTGCCGGGAAGACCGGGAAGTCCCCCGAGTCGTCCGGGTTGTGGAGGAGCCCCCCGAGCTCCACGCCGTGGAAGGTCGTGGTCCCGAGATCGCTGCCCGGGTCTTCCGCGACGATGCGCACGTCGCTCACCTCGAAGTCGACCGGCGTGCGACCGGTCGCGAGGAGCGCTCCGCGAAGCTCGAAGAACGGCCCCTCGCCGAGAAGGTACCAGCCCGTCGTCGGCTCGGAACCGGCCGGAGGCGCCGGAATCAGTATCCTCAGGTTCTCGACGCGGGCCCTGCCTTCGATGAACTGGACGAGGTACGGCCAGGCCTGCGTCGGGTGGAACGGATCCTCGCGGAAGAAATCCCGGAGGTCCTCGCTGACGTGCAGGTCGGGAAGAGCTCGCAGCACCGACCTCTCCGGACCCGTGCCCCGGAGCGTGCCCCGGAAGTCCCGCACGCGCAGGATGCCGGTCTGGAAGGTTCCCCCGCATAGAGAGACCGTGCAGCGCCGCCCCGCGCCCGAGCAGCGGTCGAGGGCCGCCTGGAGCGCCGCCGTGTCGTCCTCACCGCTCGGGGCGAGGCAGGCGTGGTGGTGGCGGCCCTGCGCGGCTGCCGGCGCGACCCCGCTCAGGAGGGCGACCCCGACGAGCCATGGCAGAAGAGAGGGGCGCACCTTCGCGATTCGGTCCATGACGACCTCCCGGCTTTGCGGGTCGCGGAGGGAGAGACCCACGAGAAGCGTAGCACGTCCCGCTATGCCCAACGTCACGAAACCCCGGAGGATGTCCGCCGCTGCTCGTCTCAGCGTGGCTCGTAGATCCGCGGCACCCGGGCGTTGATCGCGGTGAGTATCTCGTAGGGGATCGTGCCCGCCCATTCGGCCAGCTCCTCGACGGTCACCCGAGCGTCGCCCTGCTCGCCGATGAGGACGACCTCGTCGCCGTTCCAGGCCTCGCCCCACTCGATGTTGACCATGACCTGGTCCATGCAGATGCGGCCCACCACCGGGCGCCGCTCGCCGCGCAGGACCACCTCGGCCCGGCCCGACATGCTCCGGAAGTAGCCGTCCCCGTAGCCGACGGGCACGGTGACGAGGCGCACCTTGTGGTCGCTCCGCCACGTCGAGCCGTAGGAAACGGGGCTGCCCGCCTCCACCACCTTGAAGTAGACGACCCGCGAACGCCAGGAGAGAGCCGGGCTCACCTCCACGGTGCGCGGTGCGCCGGGGAAGGGGTAGACGCCGTAGAGGAGGATGCCGGGGCGCACCATGTCGAGGCGCGCCTCGGGCATCCGCAGGAGCGCCGCCGAGTTCGCGACGTGACGGACGGGCGCGGGCAGGGAGCGGCGCTCGTAGAAGCGCAGGACCTCGAGGAACCGCTCGAGCTGCAGGCGGGCGTGGGCGAGGTCCTCCGCGTCGGCGTTCGCGAAGTGCGTGTAGATGCCCTCCACGTCGCAGTGGGGCGAGCGGGCGGCGGCCTCGAGGAGCCCCTCGGCGTTGTAGTAGTGGACGCCGATCCGCTCCAGGCCCGTGTCGATCTTGAGGTGCACCTTCGCGCGCGCTCCCTGCGCGGCCGCCGCCTCCTCGATGTCGCGCAGCCGCGCGAGGGAGGGGACCGTGAAGGCGAGCCGGTGCTCGAGGAAGAGCGGGATCTGGCGGGTCCAGATCCCGCCCATCACGAGGATGGGGTTCTCGATCCCGAGACGGCGAAGGGCCATGCCCTCCTCGACGAGGGCGACGCCGAACGCGTCGGCCTGCGGGGCGAGGCAGCGGGCCACGGCCTCGAGGCCGTGGCCGTAGGCGTTCGCCTTGAGCACCGCCATGACCCGGGCCGGAGCGGCCCGGGTCATGACCGCGGCCAGGTTGGCGCGGAGGCGGCCCCGGCTCACGACCGCGTACGTCGGCCGGAGCCGGGCTTCCTGGGGGTCGAGCGGCGGGCCTTCGTCCAACGCCCTACGGCCGGCGCTTCGCCTTCAGCGTGCCGGAGTGCCCGCCGCCCTGCCAGGTGCCCTCGAACGCGTCGCCGACGATCTTCGCCTCGACGTCGTACACCCCGCCCTCGTACTGCACCTTCATGCGGAAGACGTCGCCCTCGAGCTTCTCGTCGGTCACGACGCGCTGCACGGCGTCGACCTCGATCTCGGCCTTCAGCGCTCCCTCGACGTGCTTGACGGTGATCACCGCGGGCAGGTCGCCGTTGGGGCTCGAGACCACGACGTCCCAGACCCCCACGGCCTTCGGTGCGTCGGCGGCGAAGGCCAACGGGGCCGCGGCGACGAGGAGGGCGGCGAGGACGAGGAGCTTGGTGTTCTGCATGATTCTCCTTATGTGATTCCGAGGGACTTCGACGTCGCCGGGTCCCGAGGAATCCGCAGGATTGCGGACCCCTCGTTGCATGGCCGGGCCGGGGCTCCTCGGGGTGACATCACGGCAGGAGCGCACGCAGCCACTTGCCCCAGGTCGGCGCGAGCAGGAACTTGAGGAACCAGTCGGCCAGGATGCCGCTCATCGCGGCCACGATGTAGGCGGCGCGGGTGCCGGCCTTCAGCTTCTCCCTCGCGGAGGGGAAGACGAGCGTGGCGAGCGGCTCCGCGAGGAGGACGCCGAGCGTGGCGAAGGCCGCGACGCGCGCGATCGTCCACGGCTGCCAGCCGAGGAGCGTCACCGCCCACGGCGGCACCCCGGCCTTCGCGAGCGCCGCCACGTAGTACGACATGTAGTTCATGAGCACGGCGCCCATCAGGAGCGCCCCAGCGCTGCCCGTCCCCAGCCCGACCACGATGAAGGCCCCCAGCTTCACGAGGTGCTCCGGGAGGAAGAGGCGGATGTTCCCCTCCGCCCCCCGGCCCGTGCGGATCCAGGTGAACATCTCGCTCTTGTAGGCGGGACCGTTCAGGACGAGCCTCCCGATCGGCTCCGGCCACCACACGAAGACGACGGTGCCGACGAGCGCCAGCGCCGCCGCCCACCAGAGCATGGCCCGTACCGCACCGCCGCGCTCGCCCTTGCGCAGGCGATGGACGAGCACGACGTAGGCGGGCAGCGCGTTGAAGGCCGGCAGCAGCCACGGCTGACGGAGCCAGAGGCCGACCGGATACGACACGAGCGTCGCGAGGAGGAGGACGATCAGGTCGTTTCTCATGGGGGATCTCACCGCAGCTGCTCCTGGACCGCCGCCTCGACCGCGGCACGCTCCGGCGAGGCCGAGGCGAAGGGATCGGGATGCCGGCGCTCCGGCCACGGGCAAGAGCCGCCGCTCACGTGCGCGTCGACGGCCTCCTCGAAGCCCCGGGCCATCGCCGAGGCGACGGCGGCCGCCACTCGGCAGTGAGCGCAGTAGCCGTGGCCGGTCATGAAGCCTGAGACCTCGTGGAGGTCGCGCAGGTCGCGGGGGCGCGAGCCGCCCGCCTCGACCGCGCGCAGGATGCGGGCGAGGCTCGCGGTGCCGACCGCGCAGGGAGGGCACTGGCCGCAGTTCTCGCGCTCGAAAAAGCCGGCCACCGACGCGGCCACGGCCAGCGGGCAGGCCGCGGCACCGACCACGAGGACGGCGCCCGTGCCGAGCGCCGTGCCCCGGGCGCGCAGCGCCTCGGGGTCGAGGGGGACGTCGAGACCTTCGGCGCCGAGGGGCGCCCCGGCGGGGCCGCCCGGGAACACGAGGCCGACCTCCTCGGTCGGACCGCCGTGCTCCTCGATCACCCGCCGGAGCGGCGTCCCGAGCGCCACCTCGTAGACGCCCGGCCGCTGCACGTCGCCCCAGAGCGTCACGAGCGTCGTCTCGCTCCCCCGGTAGGCCCCAGGGTCGGCGATCGCCGCGGGCACCCGGGCGAGGGTCTCGACGTTCTGGACGAGGGTCGGCCGGCCCCGGTAGCCGACCGCGGCCGGCAACGGCGGCTTTGGCCGGGGCCACGGCCGGCGGCCCTCGAGCGCCTCGAGGAGGGCCGTCTCCTCTCCCGTGACGTAACCGTCGTCGCCCCGGCGGACCTCGACGGACAGGCCGTCGAGCGCCGCCGACGCGATCGCCTCCGATAGCGCGGCCGCGGGCCCGTCGAACGAGCCCTTCAGGAAGACGACCGCCTCGCCCGCCCCCACCGCCCGGGCGGCGAGCGCGAGGCCAGCGACCACGTCGGCAGGCCGACGCTGCATGACGTAGCGGTCCTTGAACGAGCCGGGCTCGCCCTCGGCCCCATTGGCGACGACGACGGGCTTTCCGCCCTCGGCCCGCACCGCCCGCCACTTCCGCGACGCCTCGAACCAGCCCCCGCCGCGGCCGCGGAGGCCGGACGCAGCCAGCCGTTCGAGCAGGGCGTCCGGTGAGGCGGAGTGGAGAGAGACCTCTGTCAAGTGGGTGGAACTCCCGATGGGAGCGACCATTATAGGGGACACGGAGACTCAGCCGGGCCCTTCACTGGGCCTGACCGGTGGCCGGCAAGGCAAACTCGACCCGCGCTTCGCGCGGGTCGTGCATACTTCACAAAATAGTCCAGATGTACTAGGATGAAGGGATCATCGGGGCGGAGCCCGGTGGGGACCCCAAGCAAGGAGAGTCGCAGGCATGATCACGCTGACCGCCAACGCCGCCGCAAAGGTGAAGGGCATTCTCGAGCAGGAGAAGGAGAACCTCCCGCAGGGCGGCCTCCGCATCTACGTGCAGGGGGGCGGCTGCTCCGGCTTCCAGTACGGCATGGTGCTCGACGAGGTCGCCGACGGGGACGAGGTCCTCGAGCTCGAGGGCGTCAAGGTCATCGTGGACCCGATGAGCCTGCGACACCTCGAGGGCGCTGAGGTGGACTACAAGGAGGACTTGATGGGCGGCGGGTTTGCGATCAAGAACCCGAACGCGAAGTCCACCTGCGGCTGCGGCCACTCGTTCCAGACGCAGGACGGCGACGGCGGCCCGCAGCACTGAGCGGCCTGGTCTCCCTCTTCCCGCTGCCGAACGTCGTCCTCTTCCCCGGGGCGCCGCTCCCGCTGCACGTCTTCGAGCCCCGCTACCGGAGAATGGTGGCGGACGCGCTCGTCTCACACCGGAGGATCGGCATGGTCCTCCTGAAGCCCGGTTACGAAGAGGACTATCAGGGGCGGCCGCCGATCTACCTGCTGGGCTGCTCCGGGGCGATCGTCGAGGAGGAGCGGCTCGACGACGGGCGCTACAACATCCTGCTCCTCGGGCAGTCCCGCTTTCGCGTTCTCGAGGAGCACGGTGGCGAGCCCTACCGCCGCGCCGCCGTCGAGGAGCTTCCCGACGCCACGGGTGACGGGGCGTCCCTCGACGACCTGCGCGAACGCCTGCTCGCCGCCCTCTCCCGCCTGTCGGACGGCGCCGCCGCCGCCCACCCGAGGGACGCCATCTCGCACGCTGCGCTCGTCAACGGTCTCTCCCAGGGCCTCGACCTGTCGCCGGTCGAGAAGCTCTCGCTCCTCGACTGCGACACGGTCGAGGCCCGTGCCCGCCGGCTCCTGGCGCTCCTCGAGTTCCACGCCCTCGAGCGCGCCGCCGGCCGCCGCCGCACGCTTCATTGACCCCCCCGACTCTGGACCCCCGCCCTGCGTCTCAAGGTCGAATCGGGGCAACCGAAGGAGGTTCCATGAAGCGTTCGGCCGTTTTGGCCCTGGCCGTCCCCGCCGCTCTCCTGGCGGGCCTCGCCCTCGGGCCGGGGGACGTGCGGGCGGGGGAGAAGGACCAGGAGAAGAAGGTCGAGAAGCGGGTGGTCGTTCGCCACGCCGGCGGAAGCAGGCTCGGCGTGGGCCTCGACGACACGGAGGGCGACCTGCGCGGGGCGAAGGTCCGCTCGGTCGAGGAAGGGAGCCCTGCCGAGAAGGCCGGCCTCAAGGAGGGCGACGTCATCGTGCGGTTCGACGGTGAAGCCGTCCGGAGCGCGAGCCACCTGGCCCGCCTGGTCGGAGAGACCCCGGCCGGGCGATCGGTGGCGATCGACGTCAGCCGTGGCGGCGCCACGCAGAAGCTCACCGCGACCCTGGCCGAGGGGACGCGCCGCGTCCGTGTCTTCAGCGGCGACGGCTCCCACGGGTTCGCCCTCGAGATGCCGGAGTTCGACGTCCAGGTGCCGGAGCCGCCCAAGGCCCCGGCGGCGCCGGTCGCTCCGGTCGCGCCGCACGTCTGGAGCTGGAAGAGCGATGATTTCGGCGACCAGGCCTTCCATTTCCTGGTCGGGGGCCCCCGCAAGCTCGGGATCGAGTACATGGAGATCGGCGAGCAGCTCGCCGGCTACTTCAAGCTCGCGGGGAAGACCGGCGTCCTGGTCAGCTCGGTGGACGCCGACGGGCCCGCGGGCAAGGCGGGGATGAAGGCCGGCGACGTCATCCTGAAGCTCGGCGCCGAGCCGATCGAGGACGGCGACGACCTGCGCGAGGCGGTGGCCGAGGCCAAGGGCGGCACGGAGGTCACGGTGGCCGTCCAGCGCGACGGTCGGCCTCTCGACCTGAAGGTCACGCTCGCGAAACCGGAGACGAAGACCCGGCACCGCTCCACCGGCATCGGCACGTAGGGGCGGCCGTCAGGCAGTCGGCAGGGGGCGCTCCGCGTCCACGTCCTCGAGGTCGAGGACGAGGAGCGTCCCCCCCGCCACGAGCGCGGGGCCGATGACGAGGTTCGCGAAGGGCACGAGCAGCCCCACCATCCCGGCAAGGCCGAAGCCCAGGCTCTCGGCCCGCCAGGTCCGGTGCCAGCGGCGCTTGTCCGCGAAGGACAGCCCGCGACGGGCGAGCGCCGGGTCGGTCATCTGGAAGGCCACCGCCCGGCCCCCCCAGGCCAGCGACAAGAGGGGGCCGACGAACGGGACGAGGCCGAGCAGGAAGACGCCGGGGGCGGCGGCGAGGAAATAGAGCGAACCGCGGAGCGCCTGGGTGGTCTCCCACCGGAACCCCCGGCCGCTGCCGGGAGCCCGGCCCCGGGCGCGGGCCTCGACCTGCTGGGACAGGAGGTCGAGGATCGGCGAGGCCAGGGCGAACGCGACGCCGAGGCCCAGGAAGACGCCCGAGCCGAGGGTGGCCGTCCAGAGGAGGAGGCTCACCGGCAGCTCGACCCAGACCGGCATGCTCCCCGGGGCCGGGGCGAAGCGCGCCTCGACGCGGGCTCCCACGAAGACGGCGAGCACGAGACCGAGGACGACCAGGACGACGGCGAGGACGACAGGGAGCACGGCAAAGGCCCAGAGCCCCGGCCGCCTGAGGAGGAAGCCGAAGCCGGCGGGAACGTGCCAGACCCCGGCCGCGGCGCGGACGGGAAGGCTGGGGCGCCGGGGAGGGGGAGGCTCCGTCATCGGGGCGAGCCTACCAGAGTCATCGGCACCTTGACACCGTCGCGCGGCCGCGTGGGAGAATCGCCGCGCCATGAACGACTGCCTCGCCGTCATCCTCGGGGGCGGTCGCGGGAGCCGGCTCTTCCCGCTCACGCGGCAGCGCTCCAAGCCCGCCGTTCCGATCGCCGGCAAGTACCGCCTCATCGACATCCCGGTCAGCAACTGCCTCAACTCCGGCCTGCGCCGGATCTTCGTGCTGACCCAGTACAACTCGGAGAGCCTCAACAAGCACCTGTCGATGACCTACAAGTTCGACATCTTCACCTCGGCCTTCGTCACGACCCTCGCCGCCGAGCAGACCGAGGACAGCCCCGAGTGGTTCCAGGGCACCGCCGACGCCGTCCGGCAGAGCATGCGTCACCTGCGCGGCCACCGCAGCCGCGAGGTGCTGATCCTCGCCGGGGACCAGCTCTACCAGCTGGACTTCCGCAAGATGCAGGAGACCCACCGGCGGCACGTGGCCGACGCCACGGTGGCAGTCCTCCCCGTGACCGCGGAGCAGACGTCCGGCTTCGGCATCCTGAAGGTCAACCGGCAGGGGCGGATCGTCCACTTCGAGGAGAAGCCGAAGGCGGAACGCCTGCCGGAGCTCGAGTCCGAGATTCCCGGCCACGGGCGCGGCTTCCTCGCCTCGATGGGGATCTACATGTTCTCCCGCGAGGCGCTCGAGAAGGCGATCGCCGACCCCGCGCTCGTGGACTTCGGCCGGCACGTGATCCCGCAGGCCATCGGCGAGATGCGGGTGCAGGCCCACTTCCACCGCGGCTACTGGGAGGACGTGGGGACAATCGGCTCGTACTTCGAGGCGAACCTGCAGCTGTGCGACCCGATGCCGCCCTTCGACTTCTACGACGCGGTGCGTCCCGTCTACACCCACCCGCGCTTCCTGCCCGCGACCAAGGTCGAGGGCTGCGCGCTGCGCGGGGCCCTCGTCTCCGAGGGCTGCATCCTGATGGGCGCCGAGGTCGAGCGCTCCGTGGTCGGCATCCGCAGCCGCGTCGGCCCGGGCACCCGCGTGCGCAACAGCCTCCTCCTCGGCGCCGACTACTACGAGAGCCTCGAGGAGATCGACCGCGCGCACGCCAAGGGGCTGCCGCCGGTGGGCGTCGGGAGCGACTGCGTGATCGGGCGCGCGATCGTGGACAAGAACTCGCGGGTGGGCAACGGTGTCCGCATCGAGAACGAGGCCGGCGTGCAGGAGGCGGACGGCGACGGCTATTACATCCGCGACGGGATCGTCATCGTCCCCAAGTCCGGCGTGATCCCCGACGGTACGGTCATCTGACCGGCGCGCGGCCAGCCCCGGCGGAGCGCGCCTGGACGTGGGCGTCGCGTGCGCTCCTGCTCGTTCTCGCCGGGGTCATGCTGGCGACCGTCCTCGACTACGGCATCTCGGCCGACGCGGGCGTCCAGCACCGGTGGGGGCGCCGGCTCGTCCGCTGGTACGCGACCCTCGGGAACGAGCCCCGCGTCACGGACGACCTCGACATCACGAAGTACGGGGGTTTCTGCGAGGTGGTGACGCAGCTCGCGGTGATGGCTTCCCCCCTCGAGACGTGGACGAGCCGGACCCTCGCCAACCTCGGCTTCGCCTTCGCGGCGTTCCTCGCCGTCCTCTGGATGGGGCGGCGGCTCGGGGGGGCGCCCGGGGCGTTTCTCTCGCTCCTCTTCCTGGCCCTCACCCCCGTCTTCTACGGCCACTCCTTCTTCAACGCGAAGGACATCCCGTTCGCCGCGATGTACGCGCTCGCGGCCGCCGCAATCCTCGCCTGCGACGACTGGCCGCGGGCGCGGTGGCCCCGGGTCCTCGGCGCGGGCGTCCTCGTCGGGCTCGCCGCCGCCGTTCGGGTGGGGGGGATCGTCCTCTTCGGCTTCGCCCTCGTGCTGTGGCTCGGAATCCTCGTCCTGCGCTCCGGGCCCTCCGGGGGGCCGGGCTGGCCCGGCCGGCGCGACCTCCTGCGCCTCGCTGCGGCCTGGGCGGGTGCCGTGGCCGCGGGCTGGACGGCGATGGTCGCCTTCTGGCCCTGGGCCATGCTCGACCCGCTGCGCCACCCGTTCCGGGCGGCCGGCCGGTTCGCGCGGTACTGGGAGGACATGCCCCTCCTCTACGACGGCCGGGTCCAGCCGGCGCGTGAGGTCTCCCGCTTCTACCTTCCGAACTGGTTCGCGCTCACCCTGCCGGAGCTCTACCTCGTCGCCTTCGCGCTGGGGGCGATCGGCCTCGTGCTCCTTCGGCGCCGGGGCCCCCTCGGGCCCGACGCCCGACGCACGCTCCTCCAGGCAGGCTGGCTCGCCTGCATCCCGGCGCTGCTCGTGACCGGGGTCGTGGTGAACCGGATGCCGCTCTACGACGGCCTGCGCCACTTCCTCTTTCTCGTTCCGCTCCTCGCGGTGCTCGCTGGCGTCTCCGTGGCGGCGTTCCTCCGCTCCCCGGCCCGGCGTGTCGCGAAGCAGGCCGGGCTCGCCGTGCTCGCGGTCTGCTGCCTCCTCACGATCGTGGACATGGTGCGCCTGCACCCGTACGAGGCGGTCTACTTCAACCGCCTGTGGGCGGGGGGCATGAAGGCCGGCATCGAACGCTACGAGGGGGACTACTGGTGCCTGTCCTACAAGGAGGGCGCCGAGTGGCTCCTCAGGCGGTACGCGGGGGCGCGGTGCCGGGAGAAGATCCGGGTCGCCGGCCACTCCGTCCTTCAGCAGGTCGAGCAGTACCTGGAGAAGACGGAGGAGGGGCGGCGGCTCTTCTCGTCGGTCCTGGCTGCCGAGCGCCCGCACTACGTGCTGGCGACCACCCGCTTCCAGGACCACCTGCGGACGCCCGGGAAGCCCGTGTTCACCGTCGAGCGCGGCGGAGCGACGCTTCTCTACGTCTTCGAGGTCCGGCCGCCGGACTGCAACTCGAGGGACTCCGGTCTGCCCGGTCCCGAGAGTCCGCCGGCACCCTCCCCCGCGGCATCCCCCTCCCCCTCTCGAGACTAGCCCCCTCCCGGCTGATTCCTACCCGCCTAACCTCACCTCGTCGATCTTCCGGTCGCGCTCGGAGGCGATCCGCTCGCGGTCGCGCCGGTACTCCTCCTCGAGCTTGTCGAGCTCCTCGAGGTCGGCGGCCCTCCGCCGCGACGACTGGTACAGGATCTCCCGCTCCGCGAGCCTCGCCTCGTAGACCTTGCGCAGCTCCGCGATCCGCGCCTTCTGCTCGTCGGTGGCAGGGCGCTCTTCGACCCCCTCCTCCCGGTCCTTCTTCTTCAGGCGCTCGAGGATGATCTCGTAGGCGGTCTTCGGCGCGTCGTCGTCGGACAAGGGCTTTCCTCCGCCCCGCAGTCTAGCTCAGGCCGCTCCCCGGAGAGCGCCGCTAGCGGGTCCAGACGGGGGCGCCGGTCTTGTCGCGCAGGCGAAGGGAGACCTGGCCCTTCGTGATCTCGCGGGCCACCACGATCCCCCCGGCCTCGGGCCGGGACCCGTCGACGGTCAGCGTGTCCCCCTTCTCGATCACGAACTCGAGCTCGGACATGAAGAGAACCGGGCAGGCGTGGACCTCGATCGTCTCCGTCTCGGTCTTCAGGATCAGGTGAAGCCCGGGGTGGTCCCCTCGCATCTTGGACTCGTGGATGTCCTCGACGACTCCCTTGATCGTGACCTCGGCCTTGACGTCGTACTCGGGCGCCTTCGTCGCCGGGGCTTTCGCCACCGGGGGCGCCTGTGCCGGAGGAGCCTGTGCCGGAGGAGCCTGTTCCGGAGGCGCCGGGGCGGGAGGCGCCGGGGCGGAAGGCTCCTGCGCCAGCGCGAGTGGGGCGGCCAGGACGCCACCGAGGAGAACCGCCGCGAGCAGTCTCATGACCGCACCTCCAGCTTCAAGGCTCGCGCCCCAGCGCCCCGAAAGCAATGGATCGGGTGATCCAAGGGGCCCATGCCTGGGGCCGGCTGGGCTAGACTGCGAGACTTGGCGTTCAACCTCCTTGCCGCCGCCTGCCTCCTGGCCTACGCCTTCCTGCTCGGGACGGCACACCTCGACCTGCCCGGCCGGCTCCTCGGCGGCGCGTCCCTCCTGGACGTCCGGTCCGCCGCCGGGGCGTGGGCCGTGGCCAGGGGCCTCCTCCTCCGCGTCGCCCTCCTCTGGCTGCGCGCCGCGCCGCTCGGCCTGCTGGCCGTCTTCGCCCTGCCCGACCGCGAGAGCCGCTTCGCCCGGCTCTGCCGGGTCGCCCTGCCCGCGACGGTCGTCGGACTGGCCTTGCTCTACCTGGCCCTCGCCGCCCGCGCCGGCTGGACGCGGCCGGGGCCGTTCGAGCTGGTCCTGCCGGCCGTCGGCGTCTTCCTGGGCGTCTGGGCCGGGCTCGCCTGGCGCCGGGGCTGGTGGTCGCGGCTCGTCTTCCTGCCGAAGCTGGCCGCGCTGGGGCTCCTCCTCCTCCTCGGAGGCCTCGCCCTCGCCGTGGCGGCGCTCGAGCGGGAGCCGGCCGTTCCCGAGCGGCCGCCGATCACGTCGGCCGAGAAGCGCCACCTCGTGGGCCTTCTCCGTGGCAAGGACCCGCGGAAGGTCCCGCCGGGCGAGACCCGGACCGTCCGCCTCTCCGTGCAGGAGCTCGACCAGCTCGTCGCCTGGGCCGCCTCGGTCGGCCTCGGGGCGCGTACGACCGTGAACCTCGCGCCCGGGAGCGCGTCGGGTGTCGCCACCGTCGCGGTGCCGCGCACGGGGCGCTGGCTCAACGTGACCGCCTCGACGCGCGTGGGCATCGACGAGGGGCGACTCTCCGTTGCCGAGCCGCGCCTCCGGGTCGGACGCCTGACGGTGCCCCCGCTCCTGCTGGACCTCCTCGCTCCCTTCGCCGTGACCGGCCTCCAAGGCGACCGCGACCTGCGCCGTGTCCTGCCCGCGGTCGAGTCGCTCCGGGTGGGCTCGGAGGAGGCCGTTCTCACCTACGGGCGGGTGGACATGCCCCGGGGTCTCATCGCACGCCTCGTGTGGGGCGAGGACGCGAGCGA
>Ga0316622_100001298_pt1 | contig 16083 bp, 11 predicted proteins | sample OWC_Aug_OW2_C1_D_FD_207646 | JGI IMG/M metagenome (GOLD analysis project Ga0316622, IMG submission 207646) | Wetland soil microbial communities from Old Woman Creek delta, Ohio, United States - OWC_Aug_OW2_C1_D5_C | ecosystem: Environmental > Terrestrial > Soil > Wetlands | place: USA: Ohio... | reverse complement strand
GTCGAACGGGTTGGCGCAGGCGACGCGCAGCTTCCCGGCCGCCATGTTGATCGGGATCATGCGGTGGCGCTTGGCGAAGGGACGCGAGACGCGCGCCTCGATGAAGTCGGCGTCGAGCGCGAGCGAGTCGATGCGCACGTACTCGAGCTTGGCCTCGTCGGCGAGCGCGCGTGCGATCTCGGGCTCGCCCACGGCGCCGCCCGGCTCGCGCAGGTTCGGGAAGCGGAAGCTCGACACCAGGTCGTAGGCGACGGCCTTCTGCTCGTAGGTCATCGCCGTGCGCACGCGGTCGCCCATCTGGCGCGCCTCGCGCTTGACGTCCTCGGCCTGCTCGCGGGTGATCAGGCCCTGGCGCGCGAGCACGTCGGCCACGAATGCCGGTGACAGCGACATCGGCGGGAGTGTACCGGATGCGGCCGGGTCCGGGGACCGTCCGCGGCGGGCGGGCGGGTGGCGGGCCCGCGCCGGTCGCGGGCCCGCCTGCGCCGCAGCGAGAATCGGCCCGACTACGGCTCCACCGACGACCAGCGCGCGGCGTCTCCCGACTCGAAGCCGTCGCGCAAGAGCGCGGCGGAGTGGAAGACGTTCACCGCCCCGGCCTCGGCGAAGCCGCCGAGGGCGTCGTAGGGGGCGCCGATCGCGAGGTCCATCCCGGAGTGCCCCGAGAAGCGCCCGGCCACGAGGCCGAATCCGAAGCCGTCGTCCTGCTCCGACGGGTCGAGGGCCTGGAGCCAGATCTGGTCGCGGGCGGCGCTCAGACCGGTGACGGGCTCGCCGTGGACGACGTGCACCAGGCCGGCGTCGACGAGCGGGCCGAGGTCCTCCTGCGAGACGCCGATCACGAGATCGTCGGCGCCGTCGGCGTCGAAGTCCCCGGTCGCGAGCATGCTGCCGAACCGGTCGTACTCCTCGGTGTGCTCGGGGTTGAGGTCCTCCTGCAGCCAGAGCTGGTGGGGTCCGCCGTCGAAGTCGAGGACGTTGACGCATCCGACCTGGAGCTCCCCGGCGCCCTCGTCGTCCTCGTTGGGCACGCCCACCGCCAGCTCGTCGACGCCGTTGCCGTCGAAGTCTCCGGCCGCGAGCGCCCAGCCGAACGCGTCGGCGCCCTCGGCGACGCCCGGCACGCCCGCGCTGTCCTGGGTGTACTCGGCGGCGAGGATCGCCCCCGCCAGGTTCGAGAGCACGAGCACGCGTCCGCCGTCGGGCGCGCTCCCCGAGGCCGCCGAGAAGACGGCGCCGACCGCGAGCTCGTCGCCGGAGAAGAGGTAGTTGAAGTTGCCGGCGGCGAGCGAGAAGCCGAGCAGCTCGTCCTCCTCGGGCGCGCCGGGCAGCCCGTTGCCGCGAAACAGCACGAGGTCGCCGGTGCCGGTCAGGCCCGAGGCCGCGGAGCCGAACAGGACGTGCACCGCGCCCGCGCCGTCGACCGTGGCGGCCTCGATGTCCTCGCCGGGCGCGCCGATCGCGAGGTCGTCGAAGCCGTCGGCGTCGAAATCGCCGGCGGCCAGGCTCTGCCCGAAGTAGTCGTAGGGCTCGGGGTTGGCGCTGATCCCACCGGCCCCCTGCCGGAAGAAGGTGTTGCCGGTGGCGGTCAGGCCGCTCGGGCTGCCGTAGAGGATCTGGATCGCGCCCGCGTTGGTCACCGTTCCGATGTCCTCGCTGGAGATGCCGATGGCGAGGTCGGCGCAACCGTCGCCGTCGAAGTCACCGGTGGCGAGGGCTTCGCCGAAGCGGTCGCCGGCCTCTTCCTCGGCTGCGGCGAGGGACTGCTGGTCCCAGAGCTGGTGACCGGCGGCGGAGAGGCCGGCCTCGCCGCCGTAGAGGACCATCACGTAGCCGACGTCCGCGACGGCGCCGAGCTGGTCGTCGTCGTCGGGCACGCCGACGGCGAGGTCGTCGAATCCGTCGCAGTCGAAGTCGCCGGCGGCGAGCGCCCAGCCGAAATGCGCATCGGCCTGGAGGGAGCTCAGCAGCTCGGGCGAGCCCTCGTTCCAGAGCTGGACGGGGGGCGACTCGAGCTGGGCTGCGAGCGGCGGGGCGAAAAGCAGGAAGGCGAGGGCGAAGCGCGCGTTGCTCGACATGGCAAACCTCCTGGTAGCGGTGACCGCGAATGGTGGGCGCTCCGGCCGCGCGCGTCTTTCCGCCGCCGTTACCGGACGATTACGGGCCGCTTCCCCTTTCCCTAGAATGGATAAATGGGAGATCGGGAAGCCCGGGAGCGCACCTTGGGCGCCTTCGAGGTCGGCCGGTGGCGGGCCGAGCCGGGTCTCAATCTCCTGCGCGACGCGGCCGAGGAGCGCCCGGTCGAGCCGCGCGCGATGGACGTGCTGGTCTGCCTCGCGCGACACGCCGGCGAGACGGTCTCCAAGGAGACCCTTCTCGCAGAGGTCTGGGGTGGCGCCTTCGTCGTCGAGGGCGTGGTCGCCAAGACCGTCTTCGCGCTCCGCCAGGCGCTGGGCGACGACGCCGACGAACCGCGCTTCATCCTGACCGTGCCGCGGCGGGGCTACCGGTTGATCGCGCCGGTGCGCACGACGGCGGTGAGCGCCGACGCCGACCTGGCGTCCGAGCCGGTGCCCGTCCCGGCGCGGGCCGGAGGACGTCGCGCGCTCGCCGCCCTGGCGCTGCTGCTCGTCGTCGGCGGCGCGGGCGCGGTGGGGCTCCTCCGCGCGCGTCGCGCAACCCCGGAGCCCGCCGGTCCCGCGCGCTTCGAGCGGCTGGCCGTGGCGCCGTTCGAGGCGCTCGGCAGCCCGGCCGAGAGCGAGGCGCTGGCCGCCGCGTTGCGCGCCGAGTTGGTCGCGGAGCTCGTCCGCTTCCCGCGCCCGCGCGTCCACCTGCTCGAGGCGAGCCAGGTCGCCGGCAGCGGCGCGCTCGTCCTGGCGCGCGCGATCGGGTCCGACGGCATGCTGCGCGGCAGCGTCGCGGTCCTGCCCGGGCGCGTGCGGGTCGACCTCCAGCTGATCGACGCCGGCACCGAGGAGGTGCGCTGGACGACCAGCGTCGAGCGGCCGCCGAACGAGCTCTACGCGCTCGGGCGGAGGCTGGCGGCGGCGGTGGCGGAGCGCGTGGAGGCGGCGGGCGCGGAGAGGCGCCTGCTGCCGGTCGAGGGACGGCCGCCGATCCCTCCCGAGACGTACCGGAGCTTCCTCGAGGCGCGCTTCCTCTGGTCCCGGCGCGGTATCGAGGACCTCCAGCGCGCGCGCGAGCTGTTCCGGCGCATCACCGACGAGGCGCCCGCCTTCGCCGCCGGATTCGCGTGGCTGGCGCTCGCCGAAGTCACCAACGTCAACTACCGCGGCGGAGATGCTCGGGCGGGCCTGAGCCGCGCCGAGGCGGCGGCCGGGCGCGCCCTCGAGCTCGATGCGGAGGAGCCGGTCGCCCACGTGGCGGCGGGGCTGGTGTCGATGAACCTCCGCATGGCCCCCGAGGAGGCGGTCGCCTCCTACCGGCGTGCCACCGAGCTGGCACCTAGCTTCGCTCCGGCCCACCAGCTCCTGGCCGAAGCCTGCTCGGCCGCGGAGCGTCATGAGGAGGCGGTCGCCGCAGCCGGCGAGGCGGTGGCCCTCGAGCCTTTCTCGCCGGTCATGCACGGCGTGCGCGGGCTCGTGCTCCATGCGGCCGGCCGGCCCGGCGAGGCCCTCGAAGCGCTCGACCGGGCCCTCGTGCTGGCGCCGCGGTTCGCCTGGCTCCATCGCTACCGCGCCTACGCGCTCGCCCACCTCGGTCGTCCCGACGACGCGGCGCGGGAGTTCCTCGAGGAGGCGCGTGGCGTCGGCGAGAGCGCCGAGTCGCTGGCGGCGCTCGAGCGCGCGATCGCGTCGCAGGGGCTCACGGGCTACTGGCGTTGGCGACTGGACCGGCTGACGGCCCTCGAGCAGCGCGGGATCGTCCTGCGCCCGACCCAGAAGGCCGAAGCGCTGGCGGCCCTGGGCCGCGGCGAGGAGGCGCTCGCGGCGCTGGCGCGGGCGCCGGCGGCGCTCGACGGCGAGTACTTCGTCCACTACCGGACGAGCCCCGCTTTCGACGAGCTGCGCAAGGACGTGCGCTTCCGCGCGCTCTACGCGCGCGGCGGCGGATAGGCTCGCGCCGTGTCGGCGTCCACGGCCATGGCATTTGCCGTCGCGGCGGCGGTCGGATGGGCCCTCTTCGACCTCGCGCGGCGCGGGCTGGCCGACCGCATGGGCGCCTGGGCGCTGGTGGTCTGGCTGACCCTGGGCGCGCTGCCGCTGGTCGGCGCCTCGGCGGTCGCGGCCGGTGACTGGCGGGTGACGCCCGGTTACTGGACGCCCGCCGTCGCCTCCGTGCTGCTCAACGTGGGGGCGAACTTCGGCTACTTCCGTGCCTTCCAGCTCTCGCCGATCTCGGTCACCCTGCCCATGCTGACCTTCACGCCGCTGTTCGCGTCGCTGCTCGGCGCCGCCTTCCTGGGCGAGCCGCTCGGGCCGCGCGCGACCGCCGGGGCAGCGCTGGTGGTGGCGGGTGGCCTGGCGGTCGGACTGCGCCAGGGGGGGCTGCGCTTCGAGGCCGGAAGCGCCTGGATGCTCGCGGTCGCCTTCCTCTGGTCGGCGACGCTCCTGCTCGACAAGCGGGCGCTCGCGTTTGCGAGCCCTTATCTGCACGCCGTCGTGCTCAACGCCGGGGTCGCGTTGGGGGGCGCCGGGGCGCTCGTCCTCGCCGGCGGCGCCCGCCGGGAGCTGGCTTCGGTGCGCGGCAACGCGGGCCGGCTCGCGCTGGCGGTGGCGATCGGCGCCGCCGCCCTCGTCGTCCAGCTGCTCGCCCTGCGCGCGCTGCCGATGGGGGGCATCGAGACGCTCAAGCGCGGCGTGGGGGGGTTCTCGGCGGTCCTGCTCGGCCGTCTCCTCTTCGCCGAGCCGCTCACGCTGCGCAAGGTGGCCGGAGTCGCCCTGATGACGGCGGGCGTCGCGCTGCTGCTGCTCGACGGGGGCTGGGTTCGATAGAGTAGCCGATCGAGCCTTCGTCCCCGGACCGGAGGCACGGCCCTCGCCCGATGCCCTTGCGCCCGCCGCGCTGCGCGCGGCTCCTCGTCGTCGCCCCGCTCCTCGTGGCGCTGTGGGCGGGTCACGCCTCGCCGGCCGCAGCGCGGCCACGCGACCCGTTCGACTCCGGGGTGCCCTTCGTGCGCGCCTTCGAGGTCGCCGACGGCGTGCCGCAGAACACCGTGCACACCCTGCTCCTGGACCGCGAGGGGTTCCTCTGGGCCGGCACCCAGGACGGCCTGGCGCGATACGACGGGCGGGCGTGGACCGAGCTCGAGCTGCCCAGCCGCGAGCGCTCGAACTTCGTGCGCTTCCTGCACCAGAGCGCGGACGGCGCGCTCTGGGTGGCGACCCAGGGCGCGGGCCTGTTGCGCTGGTCCGACGGCGCCTGGACCTCGTTCGAGCCCGCCAACGGCTTCCCGGACGAGCGCGTCAACGCGATCGCGGAGACCGACGGGCCCTCCGGCCACTGGATCTGGGCGGCAACGCACTCGGCGGGCCTCTACGGTTGGGACGGCCGCGCCTGGCGCGGGTGGACGGTGGCGGAGGGACTGCCCGCCGACCGGATCTGGGATCTCCGCCCGGTCGAGGCCGGCGCGCAGGTGCGCCTGTGGCTGGCGACCGAGGGAGGGCCGGCCTATCTCGAGCTCCCGGAAGGGCGTGTGGTGGTGCCCGCCGGAGCCCCGGCGTCGAACGCCAGCAGCGTCGAGGCGCTGAGCGCGCCGGAGGGCGGCGAGCCCGAGATCTGGGTCGGCCTCTACGGCGCCGGCCTGGTGCGCTACCGGGACGGCGCCTGGCAACGGCTGGGCGCGGCGGAGGGCCTGCCCTCGCCCTTCGTGACCGATCTCGCGACGCGGCCGGGCCGGCCGGGGGAGCTCTGGGTGGCGACCGACGGCGGCGGACTCGCCCGCCTCGCCGGCGGCGTGCTCGAGCCGGTCGAGCTGGGGCCGAGCCTGTCCTCGCGCGCCGTCTACCGCGTGCTCGAGACGACCGGTGCCCAGGGCGCCGACGCGGTCTGGGTGGGCACCCGCAACAACGGCCTGCTGCGCCTGATGCGGGGCCACTGGCGCTCGTTCGTGCCCTTCCCGGAGATCCCGCGTTCGACGGTCTCGGCACTGCTCGTGCGCGACGACGCACCGGACGGGCCGGAGCTCTGGCTGGGCACCGACGGCTACGGCGTGGCGCTCTGGCACGAAGGCAGGTGGCGGCGCTTCAGCCGGGGCACCGGCGCGCTCGGCCACGACTCCGTGCTGGCGCTGGCCGAGACGCGCGGCATCGGGGGACGCCGGCTGGTGTGGGCCGGCACCCGCAACGGCGGCCTCTCGGTCTGGGACGGCGCGCGCTGGCGGCGCCACGACCGCGCGAACGGCGCCGGCCTGCCCAGCGACCTCGTGCAGGCGCTGCTCGAGACCCGCGACGAGGCCGGCCGGGGGACGCTCTGGGTGGGCACCCGCGAAGGGGTTGCCCGCTACGACGGCGAGCGCTGGCGGAACCTCGCCACGGAGCCCGGCTGGCCGACCAGCTCGGTGCTCGCCCTGCTCGAGGACCGTACGCCGGAAGGCCGCATGGCGCTCTGGATCGGGACCTCGACCGGTCTCTACCGATGGAGCGACGGAGCGATCGCCCACTGGGACGCGGCGGGGGGTCTGCCGAATCCGACCGTGCACGCCCTCTTCCTGCGCCCCGGCGCGGGGGCCCGGCGCGAGCTCTGGATCGGCACCGACGGCGGAGGCGCCGCCCTGCTCGATCCCGACCGGCCCGCGGCGCCGGTGCGCGCGCTCTCGGAGCTGGGCGTGGCGCGCCTGCCCAACGGCGTCGTCTACGCGATCGTCGCCGACCGGTCCGGGCGGCTCTACCTGCCGACCAACCGGGGCGTGGTGCGGCTCACCCTGCCGGGCGAACCCGGAGCCGCGGCCGGCGTGGAGCTGCTCGACTTCGAGCACGGCCTGCCCTCCAGCCAGGCGAGCCGCGGCGCCACGGCGGTCGACCACCTGGGCCGCGTCTGGGTCGGCACGGTGGGCGGCGCGGCGGCGCTCGACCCGGCCAACGAGCCCGACGACCGCAGCCCGAAACGGATCTCGCTTCTGGCGACGGTCGCGGACGGCTCGGGTCGCCGCGTCGGTGGCGGCGAGGAGCTGTCGCACCGCGACGGGCGCATCCTGTTCCGCTACGCGCTGCTCTCCTTCTTCGGCGAGCCCGCGACCCGCTACCGCACGCAGCTCGACGGGCTGGAGGAGATCGCAACCGACTGGACGGCGACCTCCGAGCGCGAGTTCGCCAAGCTGCCGCCGGGCGCCTACGTCTTCCGGGTCTGGGGACGTGACGCCCACGATCGTGTGTCGGGACCGGTCGAGCTCGCGTTCACCGTGTTGCCCGCCCCCTGGCAGACGGTCTGGGCGCGCCTCACGGTGCTCGGCGTCGCGCTGGTCGGGGTCCTGTTCCTGCTGCAGGGGCGGGCGCGCGTCCATGCCCGGCGCGAGCGGGAGCTCGAGGAGCTGGTGGCGGCGCGCACGTCGCGCCTCCAGCGCGCCAACGCGCTGCTCATCGAGCTCTCCTACGTGGACGCGGTGACCGCGATTCCCAACCGGCGCCGTTTCGACGAGCTGCTGGGCGCGGAGTGGAAGCGCGCGGTCCGCAGCCACGCTCCGATCGCGGTCGCCATGGTGGACATCGACCGCTTCAAGGCCTTCAACGACAGCCTCGGCCACCCGCGCGGCGACGACTGCCTGCGCCAGGTGGCGGCGGCGCTGGCCGACGCGCTGTCGCGCGCCGGCGACGCCATCTGCAGGTTCGGTGGCGAGGAGTTCGCGGTGCTGCTGCCGGTGACCGATCTCGAAGGCGCGGTCAACGTCGCCGAGCACCTGCGGCGCCGGGTGGAGGCGCTGGCGGTTCCGCACCCGGCCTCGGACGCCGCGCCGGTGGTCACGGTCAGCCTCGGCGTCGCCGCGGTCACGCCGGAGGTCGGGCTCGACCCCAAGGTCCTGATCCGCGCCGCCGACCGCGCCCTCTACGACGCCAAGCGGGCGGGCCGCAATCGGGTCGTGGCGAGCTCCGGCGCAGCTTCCTGACCGGCGCGCGGACCAGACCTCAGCCGCGCGCGGGCCAGGCGCGCTCGAGGGCGCGACTGGCCTCGAGGTGGGCGAGCAGCTCGGCCATCGAGTCGCCGCCGTACTTCTCGAGCGCGGCGTCGGCGAGCACCAGCGCCAGCATCGCCTCGGCGATGACCCCCGCGGCCGGCAGCGCGGTGACGTCGCTGCGCTCGTACTGCGCGGCGGCAGGCTCGAGGGTGTCGAGGTCGACCGAGGGCAGGCCGTCGCGCAGGGTGGAGATCGGCTTCTTGATCAGCGTCACCACGACGTCCTCGCCGTTGGTGATGCCTCCCTCGAGACCGCCGGCGCGATTCGTCGCGCGCCGGAAACCGCCCGCCGGGCCGAGCTCGATGGCGTCGTGCGCGACGCTCCCGAAGCCGCGGCTGGCGGCGAGCGCGGCGCCGATCTCGACGCCCTTGACCGCCGGGATCGAGAGCATCGCCTGGGCGATGCGGCCGTCGAGCTTCTCGTCCCAGGCGACGTGGGAGCCGAGGCCCACGGGCACGCCGTGGGCGATCACCGTCACCGCGCCGCCCAGCGTGTCGCCGGCGGCGCGCGCCTCGTCGACGAGCGCCACCATGGCGGGCTCCAGCTCGCGCCGGATCGCGCGCAGCGGGGAGCTGTCGTCGACCGCCGCGACCTCCGGCCAGGCCGGCACCGGCAGGTCGGCGCCGATCGTGCCGAGCCAGCGCACCCCGCTCGCCAGCTCCACGCCGAGCTCGCGCAGCAACATCTTGGCGAAGGCCCCGGCGGCCACGCGCGCGGCGCTCTCGCGCGCCGAAGCGCGCTCCAGGATGTCGCGCAGGTCGCGGCGCAGGTACTTGACCCCGCCCGCCAGGTCGGCGTGTCCCGGGCGCGGGCTCTTCAGGCGCCGTAGCTCGGCGAACGCGGCGTCCACCTCGCGCGCGTCCATCGCTCGCCGCCAGTTGGGCCAGTCCAGGTTCTCGATCCAGAGCGCGACCGGCGAGCCGAGGGTGGCGCCGCCGCGCACGCCCCCGCGCACTTCGGCGCGGTCGGCCTCGATCTGCATCCTGCGCCCGCGCCCGTGCCCGTGCTGCCGGCGGGCGAGCTCGCGCCCGAGCAGCTCGAAGTCGACCGCGAGGCCGGCGGGCAGACCCGAGAGGATCGCAGTCAGGCCGGGGCCGTGACTCTCGCCGCCGGTGGCCAGGCGCAGCCGTCGGAGCATGGCCGGAGCTTACCCGAGGCCGCTCGCGCCCGCTCGCTCAGGCGCCGGGCAGGAATCGCTCGAAGGGGCCCTTGAGCTGCGCGGGGAAACGCACCGGTCGGCGCGTCCCGGCGTCTACCCAGACGTGCTCGGTCGAGCCGGTGGCGAGCAGCTCGCCGCCGCGCTCGATCCGGTAGGCGAAGGTCACGGCGCGGCTGCCGACCCGCTCCACCCAGCACGCGGCGCGCACCCGCTCGCCGTAGCGCGCCGGAGCGCGGTAGGAGAGCTCGGCGCCGGTGACGAGCAGGAGGAGTCCGCGCCTCTCGATCTCCGCATAGTGGAATCCGGCCTCGAGGCAGAGACGCGTGCGCGCGAGCTCGAACCAGACCAGGTAGTTGGCGTGGTGGACCACGCCCATCTGATCGGTCTCGGCATAGCGGACCTCGATCTCGACGTCGACGTGGTGGGGCGGCAGGCGGCGCATCGCGCGACAGCTTAGCCGACGCGCTCGGCGTCTCCTCCGTTTTCCCGCCCCGTGGGGTAGGGTAGGGGCCTATCCTGAGGAGGAGGGACTCATGAAGAAGCGCACCCTGTTCGTTGCCGCTGCGGCGCTGCTGGCCTTCGGCCTGCCCGCGCTCGCCCAGAAGAACCCCACCGTCGCCAGCATCACGGTCTGGAAGACCCAGCCCGGCGCCGGAGCCGCCTTCGCCGAGGGGCGCAAGAAGCACATGGACTTCCACCGGCAGCAGAAGGACGCCTGGGGCTGGCACACCTGGGAGATCATCGCCGGCGAGCGCGAGGGCCAGTTCCTCACCGGCACCTTCGGCCACTACTGGAAGGACTTCGACGGGCGCGAGGCGTTCGACGCCCTCGACGGAGCGGACAGCGCCAAGAACCTGATGCCCCACGTCGCCAGCGCCGAGACCTCCTACTGGGCCTACCTGACCGACTCCAGCCGGCCGCCGGCCGCCGATGCGGCGCCGCCCGCCTTCCTGCAGATCGCGCACTACTACGTCAACGTGGCCGATACGCCGCGCTTCGAGGACGCGCTCGAGGAGGTCAAGGCCGCGCTCGACAAGGTCGAGTGGCCGGTCCACTCGCGCTGGTACCGGCTGATCAGCGGTGGCCGCGGACCGCAGTACGTGCTCTCCACCGGGCGCGCCAACTGGGCCGCCTTCGCGCCGCCCGAGAAGACGCTGCTCGAGGGGCTCACCGAGGCGGTGGGGGCTCGGCGCGCCACCGAGCTGCTCGATGCCGTGCGCGAGAGCACCAAGTACATCGAGACCGAGATCTTCGCCTACCGCGCCGACCTGAGCTACGAGCCGGCGAAGTAACGCGAGCCGGGCGGGCGAGGTCGCCGCCGCCGCGCGGCCTGCGATAGTCTCCGTCGTCGCGCACCCGCGCAGCGGACGCGACCTCGCCATGCCCCTCCATCCCTATCAGAGCAAGCTCCCGAGGCTGGGGGAGCGGGTCTTCGTGGCGCCCTCGGCGCACCTCGCCGGGGACCTCGAAGCCGGGGACGACTGCTCGTTCTGGTTCCACGTCGGCGCGCGCGGCGACGTCCACTGGATCCGGATCGGGGCGCGCACCAGCATCCAGGACGGGACGATCCTGCACGTCACCCACGAGTCCCACCCGCTGTCGATCGGCCACGACGTGGTCGTCGCCCACGGCTGCGTGATCCACGGTTGCACGCTCGAGGACGGCTGCCTGGTCGGCATCGGCGCGCGCGTGCTCGACGGCGCGCTGGTCGAGCGCGGCGCTCAGGTCGGCGCGGGCGCGGTGGTCACGCCGGGCACGCGCGTGCCGGCGGGGATGCTCGCGGTGGGCGTGCCGGCCAAGGTGCTGCGCCCGCTCTCCGACGCCGAACGCGACAACATTCCGGAGATCGCCCAGCGCTACGTGCGGGTCAAGGACCGCTACCTCGCCGAGATCGGGCGGGGCTACTAGGGAACGGGCATGGCGAAACGCTTCCAGGCCCCGAAGGGGACGCGCGACCTGCTGCCGCCCGAGACCGCCGTCTGGGCGGCGGTCGAGGACACGGCGCGACGCGTGTTCGGCCTCTACGGCTACCGCGAGATCCGCACCCCGCTGTTCGAGGAGACCGAGCTGTTCGCGCGCGGCGTCGGCGAGGGCACCGACATCGTCGGCAAGGAGATGTACACCTTCACCGACAAGGGCGGCCGCAGCCTCACGCTGCGGCCCGAGAACACGGCCCCGGTCTGCCGCGCCTACGTCGAGCACGGCATGGACCGGCAGCCGCAGCCGGTGCGGCTGTTCTACGTCGGGCCCCAGTTCCGCTACGAGCGGCCGCAGAAGGGGCGCTTCCGCCAGTTCCACCAGATCGGAGCGGAGCTGCTCGGCGGCAAGGGCCCGGAGTCCGACGCGGAGATCCTCTTGATGCTCGTCCGCTTCCTCGAGGAGCTCGGCTTTCTGAAGCTCCAGGTCCTGCTCAACACCGTGGGCGACGCGGAGTCCCGGACCGCATACCGGGAGGCGTTGAGAAGCTACCTGCTTCCAATGAAGGAGAGGCTCTCCGAGGACAGCCGCCGGCGGCTCGACTCGAACCCCTTGCGCATCCTGGACACGAAGAGCGCAGACGAGCAGGAAGTGCTCGCGGGCGCTCCGGCGCTCGCCGACTCGCTGACACCGGACAGCCGGGATCACTTCGGCCGCGTCCTATCTTCTCTGGATGCATTTGGCCTGCGCCACTCGATCGAGCCGCGCCTCGTGCGCGGCCTCGACTACTACACGAACACGGTCTTCGAGATCGTCTCGGAGGGCCTGGGCGCCCAGAACGCGATCTGCGGCGGCGGCGCCTACGAGAGCCTGATCGCCGAGCTGGGCGGGCCCGCGACCTACGGCGTGGGCTTCGCGATCGGCGAGGACCGCCTGCTCGAGGTGCTGCCCGCCGACTCGCCCGCGCGCCGGGTCGTCCCCGGTCCGGTGCTGGTGGCCGCCATGGGGAACGTCGCGGAGCAGGTCGTCGAAGGAGTCCGCGGGATGGTCCGGATCGTGGAACGGCTCCGCAGCGCCGGCATTCCGGCCATCGAGTCGTCCGCTCGCGGCGGCAGGCTCTTCGAGCTCGCCGAGAGGCTCGGCTCGCCGTTCGTGGTGTTCATCGGGGACGAAGAGCTGGCCGAGGGCTCGTACTCGGTCCGCAACGTGAGCACGCGCGCGCAGGAGAGGCTGCCGGTGGAGGCCGCGATCGCGCGCCTGAGGCAGTCCTTTCCTTAGATGGGCCTTACTCTTCGAGCCGAGGTGATGTCGCAATGAAGCGCACGTGGGCCGGGACGCTGGGACGAGCGCAGATCGGAGAGCAGATCCTGCTCAAGGGCTGGGTGCAGCGCCGGAGGGACCTGGGCGGGCTGCTCTTCCTCGACCTGCGCGACCGCAGCGGGGTGGCCCAGGTCGTGGTGCGGCCCGAGGACCACCCGGAGATCGTCGAGGCGCTCGCCGCGGTGCGCGCGGAGTGGGTGGTCGAGGTCGAGGGCGAGGTGCTCGCGCGCGAGTCGGTGAACCCGAAGATGCCCACCGGCGAGATCGAGGTGGTGGCCACCCGCGCGGTGGTGCTGGCCCACTCCGACGCGCTGCCCTACGCGCTCGACGGCCACGCCGAGGCGAGCGAGGAGACGCGCCTCAAGTACCGTTACCTCGAGCTGCGCCGCCCCGAGCTGCAACGCAACCTGATCCTGCGCCACCGCGTGACGCAGGAGGCGCGGCGCTACTTCGACGAGCAGGGCTTCCTCGAGGTCGAGACTCCGATCCTCACCAGGTCGACGCCCGAGGGTGCGCGCGACTACCTCGTGCCGTCGCGCGTCCACGCCGGCGAGTTCTACGCCCTGCCCCAGTCGCCGCAGCTGTTCAAGCAGCTGCTGATGATCTCCGGCTTCGAGCGCTACGTGCAGATCGCGCGCTGCTTCCGCGACGAGGACCTGCGCGCCGACCGTCAGCCCGAGTTCACCCAGATCGACCTCGAGCTGTCGTTTCCGACCGAGGAGACGGTCTACGAGCTGATCGAGGGGCTGTTCGCGCGCATCTTCCCGATCGTCGGCGTCGAGCCGGCGACGCCGTTCCGGCGCATGAGCTACGCCGAGGCGATGGAGAAGTACGGCGTCGACCGGCCGGACCTGCGCTTCGGCGCCGAGATCCGCGACGTGACGGCGGACGTCCGGGGCAGCTCGTTCCGGGTGTTCGAAAAGACCTCCAGTGAAGGGGGCGTGGTTCGAGCGCTGGTGGTTCCGGGCGGTGCGGCGACCTCGCGCTCGAAGCTCGACGGTTGGAACGACTTCGCGAAGAAGCTCGGCCTGCCGGGGCTGCTGCACCTCAAGCGCCAGGGAGGCGAGCCGGTCTTCTCGGTCAGGGAGGGGCTGAGCGCAGCCGAGAGGACGCGCCTCGCGGAGGGGTTGGGAGTGGGCGAGGGCGACCTCGCGCTGCTCGCCGCGGGCGCCGCGGCGACGGTGGCGCCCGCCCTCGGCGCGCTGCGCCTCGAGCTGGCGCGCCAGCTCGGCTGGATCCCGGAGAATCGCTGGGAGTTCGTGTGGATCACGGACTTCCCGCTCTTCGAGTGGCATCCCGACGACGGCCGCTGGTACTCCACGCACCATCCCTTCACCAGTCCCGATCCGCGCGACCTCGATCGTCTCGACAGCGACCCCGGCTCGGTGCGCGCGCGTGCCTACGACGTCGTGCTCAACGGCACCGAGCTCGGCGGCGGCTCGATCCGGATCCACGAACCGCGCCTGCAGTCGCAGGTGTTCCGGATCCTGGGCATCGGCGAAGAGGAGGCGCGCCAGCGCTTCGGCTTCCTGCTCGACGCGCTGCGCTTCGGCGCGCCTCCGCACGGCGGGCTCGCCCTCGGCCTCGACCGCCTGGTCATGCTGATGGCGGGCGTCGCCTCGCTGCGCGACGTGATCGCGTTCCCGAAGACCGCCTCGGCGACCGACCTGATGACCGAAGCACCCTCGGAGGTCGATCCCAGGCAGCTCGAGGAGCTCGCGATCGCCCTGCGCCGCAAGTGACGCGGAACCCGTACGCCGCGGCCCCGAGCCGCAAGGCTTCGGACCACGGTGCGTCGCAGCGAGTTCGTGGCCTCGGTGTCGAGTCTGACCTTGTTTCCATAGAAGGGGCTGGTTGCGGGGCCACCGTGGCGAGGCCGAGTCGGGCTGCCGATCCGAAGTCCCGCGCCCCCGCAGCGATCGTGCCCGCGACCGGGGCGAAGGGACCCGCCGGCGTGCCGGCCCTCCCTCCCTTCCATGGAAGCCTCTCGTCCCCGTCGCGGCGATGGCGCCGGACTCGCGCGAGCGGCGGATTGTCCGGCCTTTCCTTCTGTGGAAGTCTCTCGAGGGACCGGGCGAGAACGCTGGAGGGACCTGCAACGTGAGCCGGGAGGCGGTCGAGACCTTCGAGCTGCGGCACCCGCGCGGGACGACGCGCCATTTCTACGGCGCCGGGGCGCTCGCCGCGGGCTGGGCGGCGCTGGCACCCGAGCTCTCCGGGCGGACCCTGTTCGCGGTCTCATCGCGGCCGATCCTCGACCTGCACGGCGCCAGGCTGGAGCCGGCCCGGCGCCTGGCCCGCTCGTTCCACCTGTTCGAAGTCCCGGACGGCGAAGCGGCGAAGTCCGCGGCCGAGGCGGAGCGGCTCTGGCGCCGGATGACGAGCGCGGGCGGCAAGCGCGACTCGCGCGTGATCGCCTTCGGCGGCGGCAGCGTCGGGGACCTGGCCGGCTTCGCGGCCGGCACCTTCCTGCGCGGCGTCGCCTGGATCCAGGTCCCGACCACGCTCCTCGCCCAGGTGGACGCGGCGGTCGGCGGCAAGACCGCGATCGACCTCGCGGAGGCCAAGAACGCGGTCGGCATCTTCCATCACCCGCTGGCGGTGGTGGCCGACGCGGACCTGCTCGCGACGCTCGGACCGCAGCACGTGCGCGCCGGCCTGGTCGAGGCGATCAAGACCGCGGCGGTCGCCGACGCCCGCCTCTTCGATCTCGTCGAGGCGCGGCTCGACCGCCTGCTCGCCGGCGAGCCCGGCGCCCTGGCCGAGGTCGCCGCCGGCGCGGCGCGCGCCAAGGCGGCGCTGGTCGAGAGCGACCCGGAGGAGGCCGGGGCGCGCAAGCTGCTCAACCTCGGCCACACCCTGGGACACGCGATCGAGGCCGAGACCGGCTACGTCGCGATCTCCCACGGGGACGCGGTCGCGCACGGGCTGCGCTTCGCGCTGCGGCTCTCGCTCGCGGCGGGCGGCGATCCGGCCTTCGCCGGGCGTCTCGGCCGCCTGCTCGAGCGCCTCGCGGTGCCCGCCCTGCCGCCCCTGGGCGCCGAGGCCCTGCTCGCCCGCGTCGCGCTCGACAAGAAGGCGCGCGAAGACGGGCTCGCCTGGGTCCTGGTCGACGGGCCCGGGCGCGGCCGGATCGCCGCGACGCTCTCTCCCGGGCTGGTCCGGCGCGAGCTGGAGTCCTGGCTCGGAGGTCCTCCTCCCGACTCTCTATAATCCGGTCCGGTGATCGGCTTCCTGGGGCGCCTGCGGCTGCGGCCGCTCGTACTGCTCGTCCTCCTCCTGGTCGGGGTGGCCCCGCTCGCCATCTCGACCTCGCTCATCATCTTCCAGAACCGCGAGCTGCTGCGCACCGAGGAGAAGCGCTACCTCACCGAGTCGGCGCAGTCGCTGTCGCGCGAGCTCAACGACTACCTGGCGGGCACGCGCTCGGGCCTCGAGCAGCTGGGTGCGAGCCTGCTCACCTTCCCGGGCCCGGCGTCGGTCGAGGAGAGGCTGCGCGAGCCCTGGGTGGGGCCGGTGCTGGCGCGCTTCGCGGCCGGCGCCCCGAACCTGCTCG
>Ga0316622_100001297_pt1 | contig 16088 bp, 12 predicted proteins | sample OWC_Aug_OW2_C1_D_FD_207646 | JGI IMG/M metagenome (GOLD analysis project Ga0316622, IMG submission 207646) | Wetland soil microbial communities from Old Woman Creek delta, Ohio, United States - OWC_Aug_OW2_C1_D5_C | ecosystem: Environmental > Terrestrial > Soil > Wetlands | place: USA: Ohio... | reverse complement strand
AGGTCGTTGCCCACCTGAACGAGTATCTCCAGGAGATGACGGACATCATTTTCAAGTGGGATGGGACGCTGGACAAGTTCGTGGGGGACGAGATCATGGCATTCTGGGGCGCGCCGCTGCACCAGCCGAACCATGCCGAGCTCGCGGTCAAATGCGCGCTCAACATGTCGGACCGGCTGGAGCAGCTCCAGGAGAAGTGGAAGGCCGAGGGCAAGGAGCCCCTCGACAACGGCATCGGATTGAACACCGGCGAGGTGCTGATCGGGAACATCGGCTCGGCGGACAAGAAGATGGACTACACCCTCATCGGCGATCATGTCAACCTTGGCGCCCGCGTGGAGTCGCTCACGCGGAAGTACGATAGCCGGGTCCTGATCACCGAGTTCACGTATGCGAAGATCGAGCACCTGGTCAAGGAGGGAAAGCTTTACCGCGTCGACACGAAAGAGATGGACACCGTCAAAGTGAAGGGCAAAGAGATCCCGGTGAAGATCTTCGGCATTCACACGATCCACAGGGCGCCTGCGTAATGTTCACGGCAGTATCACCCCGCCGCTCCCTGTTCGCTTATCCCCGCAGATGACAATCGACGAAATGGCCGCTGCCGAGGTCGGTGGTCTTCGGCACGATCCTGTCGCAGGGCTCGAACCGGTGGATGCACCGGGTGTGGAACCGGCATCCGGGGGGGATCTGCGTGGGGCTGGGAATGTCGCCCTTGAGAAGGATGTGCTTCTTCTTCGCGCCCGGGTCGGGCGCCGGGATGTCGGCAAGCAGCGCCTCGGTATAGGGATGGGACGGACGCGCGTAGATCTCCTCGGCCGGCGCGGTCTCGACGATCTTGCCAAGATACATGACCGCGACGCGGTCCGAGAAGTGCCGGACCACGTTCAGGTCGTGGGCGACGAAAAGGAACGAGAGCCCCATGTCCCGCTGAAGGTCGGCCAGGAGGTTGATGATCTGGGCCTGCACGGAAACGTCGAGCGCCGAGACCGGCTCATCGGCCACGATGAACGCCGGGCCGCTCGCAAGCGCCCGGGCGATGCCGATGCGCTGGCGCTGGCCTCCCGAGAACTCATGGGGGTACCGGGACAGGGCGTCGGCGCTCAGCCCGACCTTTTCGAGGAGGACCGCAGCCCGGCCGTCGAGCTCCCGTTTTTCCGCGAGCCGGTGGATGATGAGCGGCTCCGCGACGATGTCGCGGACCCGCATCCGCGGGTTGAGGGACGCGAAGGGGTCCTGGAAGATGATCTGCATGTCCTTCCGGAGCGCACGGAGCTCTTTTGCTCCGACGGCGGTGATGTCCCGGCCTTTGAACAGGACCCGTCCCGCGGACGGCTGCAGCAGCCCCAGCGAAAGCCTTCCGAGCGTGGACTTGCCGCAGCCGCTCTCGCCGACCAGTCCCACGACCTCTCCGCGTGCAACCGAAAGGCTCACCCCGTCGACGGCCCGCGCCTCGGCCGGCTTTCCGAAGACGGACTTCACCGGGAAGGTCTTGACCAGGTTCTCAAGGGCAAGAAGAGAAGGTTCCATAGGGCAAAAAGGATCCCACCAAGATCACTGCACGTCAGAACACGAATGTCACGGATGGACGAATATCACGAATACGGCTTTGTCATAATAGGGTTTTGCAGATATTCGTGCCATGCGTTTTATTCGTGTCATTCGTGGTAAGCCGTTCATCTATGACCCCGAATCCCGAACGCTACTCTCAAGCTACTTCGCCTTCCAGCAGCGCACGAAATGCCCCGGGCCCGCCTCGACCAGCTCCGGCTCGCGCGAGCACTCCTCGCCCCGCAGGTCGCACCGGGGCGAGAACCGGCAGCCCTCGGGGAGATCGGAGAGCTGCGGCACCGAGCCGGATATGGTCAGGAGCCGGGATCGCTTCGATCCGCCGGGACGGGGAAGCGACGCGAGGAGCCCGCGCGTATAGGGATGAAGGGGCTCCCGGAAGAGGTCCGGCGTATCTGCCTGTTCGACGATCCTGCCCGCGTACATCACTGCGACCTCATGGGCGCGCTCGGCGATGAGCCCCAGGTCGTGCGTCACCAGGACCATGGCCATGCCCATCTCGGACTGGATCTGCGAGAGCAGCTCCAGGATATGCGCCTGGATGGTGACGTCCAGCGCCGTTGTCGGCTCGTCCGCCAGGATGAGCGAAGGTTTGCAGGCGATGGCCATGGCAATGACGATGCGCTGGCGCATGCCGCCCGAGAGCTGGTGGGGATATTCGTGGACGCGCTTCTCTGGCGACGGGATCTCCACGGAACGCAGGAGCCCGACGGCCTGGTCGAGAGCGTCCTTCTTCGACAGCGCCAGATGGGTGGTCAGCACCTCGCCGATCTGGTTGCCGATGGTGAAGACCGGGTTGAGCGCGGTCATGGGCTCCTGGAAGACCATCGATATCCGGGAGCCCCGGATCTTCCGCATCTCCTCGGCCGGGAGCGAGAGCAGGTCGGTCCCCTCGAAGAGGATCCTGCCCGAGAGGATCCTGCCGGGAGGGGGGACCAGGTTCAGGACGGAGAGCGCCGTGATCGTCTTGCCGCAGCCGCTCTCTCCGACGAGGCCGAGGACCCGGCCCTTCCGGACGCGGAGGTCGAGGTTGTCCACCGCCTTGACGAAGCCCGCGGCAGCCGGAAAGCCGGTGGAGAGGCCCGCTATTTCCAGAAGGTCCACGAACGGGGCTCCTCAGGTGTGCGGGGGTCTGACGAAATTGAGGTAGGTCCTGACGGCGGCATTGGACGGGTCGATCTTCAGCGCTTCCTGCCACTCCTCCTCGGCAAGACCGAAGAATCCCCGGGAGTAGTAGGTGATGCCGAGGTGCAGCCGCGCCGGGAGGTAGTTCGGCCGGACCTCCTTGGCGTGGTTGAACTGCTGGATGGCCTCGTCGTACTGGCCTTTCTCGCGGTAGGCGATCCCGAGCAGCGTGATGATGTCGGCGAAGTTCGGCGCGAGACGAAGGGCCTTCTGGAACTCCTCGATCGCCTCATCGACGAGCTTGAGGTCGATGTAGATCTTGCCGATCTTGAGATGCTCGTTGGCGAGCTTGCCCTTGATGAACGGATCGATCTCCTGGGTGTCGGCCTTGCTGAGCCGGGCGGCCCGCTCGAACACCTCCCGCGCCTTGTCATATTCGCCCAGGTCGCTGTAGGTTATGGCGAGGTTCAATGATGCCTCGGTATAGGCGGGATTGATCTCCAGCGCCTTTTCGAAGGCCTTTGCCGCCTGCGCAATGCGGTTGGTCTGATTGTAGATGATGCCCATCCGGTTCTGCACGTCGGCAAAGCGGGGATTGACGCTGAGCAGGCGGTGGAACATGCTTTCCGCATGCTGGTAGTCGCCCTTGGTGAAGGCATCCATGCCTTGCTCATACAGTTCGTCCAGATTGGTCGACATGTTCCCTCCCGGGGGAAGCAGTCCGAGTGACGAGCAGCGCGTGAAGGATCGTAATGGGCAGAATCTATCATACTCGCTCTCGACCTGTCAATGCCAAAGGGTGAACAGAGCGGGCCGTGCCGCCCTGCATCCCGCTCTGAGCAAGATGCTGTTTTGCGACGAATGATGGCGGTCTCCGGAACCGGGACCCGCGAGGAGCAGGGGTGCGGCCCGGCACTGTTGCAGGAAATCGACAACGGCTCCGCACTGTGGTTTTTTTGCACATCCGTCAGGGCTGTTGAGGATGGCAACGTGTTGGTTGTCGGATTGTTTTTGCTTTTGCTGACTGGCATGCAGTTTGCTGTCAGAGAAACGAGGAAGGGGAGGCCAGGGCGGCCATGATCGTCTTCCAGCGAACCATCAAGAACGCCGTGCAGTGCGAGGGCATCGGGCTCCACTCCGGCCGGAACATTGCTATGGCGATCAAGCCCGCACCGGCAGATACCGGTGTGGTTTTCCTTCGATCGGACCAGGGAGGCGCCCGCATCGAGGCGGCTGCGCCCAACACGGCCGCCACGAGCACCGCAACGACGCTGCGGAAGAACGGCGTATCGGTTCAGGCGGTCGAGCACCTCCTCGGCGCGTTTGCCGGACTCGGCATATCCAACGCCGTCGTGGAGCTCAGCGGCGACGAGGTGCCGACCCTTGACGGAAGCGCGGGCCCCTTCATCCGGCTGATCATTGAGGCGGGGATCCGCACACAGAACAAGATCCAGCCGGTGCTCAAGGTAACGCATCCGGTCGTGGTTCGCGATGAGAGCGGGCAGCTGGCGGTCTTGCCTGCTGAGCGGACGAGCATCTCCTATTTCATAGGGGGAGATGATCCCCTGCTGCAGGAGCAGGGCTTCCATTACACAGCGTCGGAGTCAGGCTTCATCGGTGAGGTGGCCGACGCCCGCACCTTCGGATTCCTGAGCGACCTGCAGGCCCGGCAGGCCGGCGGCCAAGCCAGGGGCGGACCGCCGGAGAACGCCGCGGTGCCCGGTCCGGACCCGGTGCTGCACACGGAGGGGCTGCGCTTCCGGGACGAAGGTATGCGGCACCAGGTGCTCGATATCATCGGCGACCTGTCGCTGGTCGGGATGCCGGTCATCGGGCACGTCATTGCTCACCAGTCGGGCCACCGTCTCAATGCCCTCATGGTGAACAGGCTCCTGCACAGCAGCATGCACTGGGTGCTGGTGGGAGATCCGGATCCGGCCGCCCTGCAGCGTGAGGCTGCCGTCCGCCCGGAGATGGTCGTGATCTAGTTGAAATGGATGATGACGAGCGGGAGGCGGGACATGACCACATATGCAGCCCCGCCCCCCCGTCGTTCACTTCTTTCCTTTTGCGGCGGCCTTTGACGGCTTCGCAGGAACCGCTTTTTCCGCTCCCTTGCCCTGGCGGGCCAGAACGAGCCTCTCCGCTTCCAGCCAGTTCAGCGTATCCCGCCCGGCGACCCGTCCGCTCTTTTCGTACAGTTCATAGGCGACTTTCGAGATCTCATCTTGCATCTTCTTCTCCATTCCGTTCCCTCCTGCGTGTGGTTGATTTTGTGAACGCCGCCGGTCTGCCGGCGCTGCTTTCATCCGGCATCGGCAAGGCGATTGCACATCGTTCAGCGCGACGCGAGATACTCCTCCATGATCCGGGGCCCGGCGCTCGTCCCAATCCGTTCGGCGCCCGCTTCGGCCAGCGACCGGACAGCGGCGAGATCGCGGATCCCGCCCGAGGCCTTGATGCGGCACGTGGCGCCCACGGCGGCGCGGATGGTCCTCACATCCTCAACGGTCGCCCCGCGGGGTCCGAATCCCGACGAGGTCTTGATGAACTCCGCGCCTGCACGGACGGCGAGGCGGCAGACCTCCACGGTCTCCTCTGCCGTCAGGGCGCCGGCCTCGATGATGACCTTGTGGACCAATCCCTTGGTCATGGCGATCACGTTCTTGATGTCGATCTCGGCGAGGTCGAGCCTGCCCGATCTGATCATGCCCCGGTTCAGCACGATGTCCAGCTCTTCGGCGCCGTTCTTCATGGCCTCCATGGCCTCGACGATCTTGACCGTCGTCGTGCACGCGCCGTGGGGGAAACCCACGACGGCGCCGGTCTTCACCCCGCTCCCGGCAAGCTCCGTCCTGGCGCGCGACACCTGCCAGCCGTTGACGATGAGCGCCGCGAAGCGGTGATGCCGGGCGTCCTTGCATGCCGCGGCGAGGTCGTCGATCGTCGCGTCGGGACGCAGGAGCGTGTGGTCGATCAGCTGGGCAAGCTGGCCGGCATCCTTAAACATGGCGGAGGACCTCTTCCCGGTATGCCTGCATGAGCGTCCGGGTGACCGGGCCGGGCGTGCCGACGCCGACCGTCCTGCCGTCCACGGACGTCACGGGCAGGACCTCGATCGTCGTGTTGGTGATGAAGCATTCGTCGGCGTTGTCGAGGTCCCGGGGCCTCAGCATGACCTCCCGGACCTTGATCCGCGACCGCTCGGCGATCTGCAGGACCAGGGCGCGCGTCACGCCGCCGAGGATCCCCGTGCTCCGGTGCGGAGTATGCAGGACGCCCTTGCGCACCGTGAAGATATTGCTGATCGTCCCCTCGGCCACGTACCCTTTCCAGTTCAGCATGATGCCTTCGTAGGCCCCTGCACGAAGGGACTCGGTCTTTGCCAGGATGTTGTTCAGGAAGTTCGTGCTCTTGATGGCCGGGTCGAGCGCCAGGGGGTGGTTGCGCCGCGTGCGGACGATCGCCACGGCCACTCCCTGCTCATACTGCTCCCGGGGGTAGTCGTGGAACGGCTTGACCACGATGACGACGGTCGGAACGGGGCAGAGCGCGGGATCGAGCCCGATCTCGCCCGGCCCCCGGCTCAGCTGGATCCGGATGTAGGCGTCCTGGAGCTTGTTGACGGCCAGGCTCTCGCGGATCGCCGCGGCGATCTCTTCAGGCGAGAGGGGCAGGGTCAGGGCGATGGCGTCGGCCGACCGCTGGAGGCGTTCGAGGTGCCGGTCCAGGAGAAAGACGGCCCCGCGATAGGCGCGGAGCGTCTCGTAGATGCCGTCGCCGTAGAGGAAGCCGTGGTCGAACACCGAGACCCTGGCGTCCTCGGGAGCGAGGAAATGGCCGTTGAGATAGACGAGCATGGATGAAGGTAGCACATACCCCTGACCGTGTCAATCCGGATGGCGATGCGGCCGCGCCGGCACCGGGGCCGGCCGGCTCAGGTCGCCGCTGCCCGGGGCGCAGGGCGGTCGAGCGTCTGCCGCACGGTCCGGAGCAGCTCCAGGGGCGAGACCGGCTTCAGGATGAAGTGCTCCATGCTTTCCGTGAAGCCCTTCGACCGCAGGACCTCGGCGTTATACCCCGTGATATAGAGGACCTTGGCGTCCGGCGCGATCCCGGCGATCTCGTTCCGCACCTCCCGGCCGCCTTTTCGCGGCATGATCACGTCCAGGATGATGAGGCGTACGGCGTCCCGGTTCTCGCGGACCTTCTGAACCGCGTCCTCGCCGTCCACCGCCTCGATGACCGCGTAGCCCTGCTCGGCAAGGATGGTCTGCATGAGCTGCCGGAGCGACGCATCGTCCTCGGCGATCACGATGGTCTCGCCCCCGCCGGGCGTTCCGGCTGACTCGGCCGGTTCTCGGAGCTGCACCGGCGCAGCGACGAGCGGGAGGTAGAGGCGGAACAGGGACCCTTTGCCCGGTTCGCTCTCGACCGTGATGAAGCCGCTGCTCTGCTTCATGATGCCGTAGACGATGGCGAGGCCGAGTCCGGTTCCCTTGTCCCGCTCCTTCGTCGTGAAATAGGGCTCAAAGATGCGCTTGACCACGGCGGGCTCCATGCCGGTCCCCGTGTCGGCCACGGACACCATCGCGTACGTTCCATCGATGCCGAAGCCATGCACCCGCCGGAACTCCTCGCCAAGGACCTCCGTCCCGGTCCGGATGCTGAGCGTCCCTCCCTGCGGCATGGCGTCGCGGGCATTCGTGGCGAGGTTCATCAGGACCTGCTCCACCTGGCTGGAGTCCGCAAGGACGGTGAGTTCTCCGGGCGTGAACTCGCAGCGAAGCTCGATGTCCTCTCCGATGACCCGGTCGAGGAGCTTTTCGATCCGGCGGAGGGTCTCATTGAGGTCCATGGGGCGCGGATTGTTGACCTGCTTCCTGCTGAAGGCGAGGAGGCTCTTGGTGAGGCCGGCCGCGCGGGACGCGGAGGCAAGGATCTGTTCGACATAGGGAAGGTTCCGGTCGTCCGGCGCCATCTTCATCTTCATCAGGTTGCCGTAGCCGACGATCGCCGTGAGGACATTGTTGAAATCATGGGCGATGCCCCCGCCGAGGAGCCCCACGGCCTCCATCTTCTGCGCGTGGTGGAGCTGGTCCTCGAGCCGCTTCTTCTCCGTGATGTCATTGATGATCTCGATAGCCGCCGTCACCTCCCCCGACTCGTTGCGGATCGGGAATGCCTTGGTCTCCACGGTGACGGGATTGCCGGCCGCATCGTGGTGGATGTGGATGACGGTGCGCGGCTGGCCGTTCTCGAAGGCGTGGCGCACGGCGCATTTCTCGCCCTGCTGATGGCAGGGGGTGTAGACGTGGTGGGTGATCTCATGGCAGGACCTGCCGATGACGTCAGCCGGCGGCCTGTTGACCAGGGCGCAAAAAGCGCGGTTCGCATTGATGATCTTGAAGTCCCGGTCGATCACCACGAATCCCTCGTCCACGGACTCGAGGATCTTCCGGGTGAACTCCTCCGAATGCCTGCGCTCCGTGATGTCCGTGATGAGGCCGTCATAGGACACGAGCCGCCCCTGGTCGTCATGCCGCGGGACGATCGTATTGCGCACCCAGATCACCGGCCCGTTCTTGTGCCGGACCCGGTGCTCCAGAGGGGCGGCGGGTCCTCCCCGCAGCACCTGCTCCGCCTGCGCGAGGACCAGCGGCCGGTCGTCGTCATGCACCATGCGGTACCAGAGATAGGGGTCAGCGGCATATTCCTCCGACGTGTAGCCCGTGACGGCCGCGCACCCGGGCCCGTGCATGGTCGAGACGGCCTTGCCGTCGCGGACCTGAACGGTGTAGAGATAGCTCGTGACCGATTCGAGGAGCTGCCGGTACCGTTGCTCGCTTGCCTGGAGCGCCAGCAGCGACCGTTTCCTCGCGAGTTCCGCCGACACCCGGCCGGCGAAGATCTGGAGGAGCGTGACGATGCGGTCCTTGTCGGCCGGCCGCATCGGCCGGCGTCCCATGGTCACGATCGCGCCGAGCGGCGCGCCCTGGGCGTCAAAGATCGGGATCCCCGCGTAGCTTTCGATCTCCAGCTCCTGCAGCAGCCGGTCCGCCGGGAAGCGGGACCGCATGCGGTCCGGGTGGAAGCAGGAGGTCTTTCCCACCACGTTCTCGCAGGGGGTGTTCTCAACGGCGTACTCGATGTTCTCGGCAATGCGGCCGTTGGCGAAGAGGACGACGGTCCGCATCGCGGACCCGGCGGGCATCCGTTCGGCGATGAACGCCACATCGGTGCCGAGCTCCTGGACGATGAATTCGACGACGGAGCGGAAATACTCGTCCCCGGTCTTTTCTGATATCTTCGCGGCGATCCGCGGGAGCAGGTCCTCGGCGCGACGCCGCTCGGTCAGGTCCTGGATGGTGCCGAAGAACCGTACCGGTGCGCCGGACGCATCATAGGCGATCTCCGCGCGGGAGTGGACGATGCGAAGCGAACCGTCCGGCAGGATGAGCCGGAACTCCACATCGTACGGGATGTTCCGCTTCAGGGCGTCCTCAAGGGCCCGTTCAACGCGCTGGCGGTCCTGGGGGTGGATCGCCTGCCGGAACAGTTCGACGGCAGGGTGCCGGTTGCTCTCGGGGTCGATCCCCAGGATGCGGAACGTCTGCTCCGACCAGCGGACTTCCTGCGTCCGGATGTCGCGCTCCCAGCTGCCGATGCCCGCCACGCGCTGGGCCTCGCGGAGGCCTGCCTCGCTTCTCCGCAGACGCTCCTCCATCTGCTTCTGCTCAGTGATGTCCCGGGTGATGCCGAGCGCGGCGAAGACCAGCTGCTGTTCGTCGCGGAGCGGGACCGCATGGGTCTCGAGCCAGACCGTCTTCCCGGACAGCCCGGTGGCCTGAAAGGCAAGGGTGCCGCTCTTTCCCCGGAATACCTCCTCCGTCATGCGGACGAAGGCCGGTCGATGCTCGGGGGCGATGAGCGGATAGATGCATTGACCGCGGACCTGGTCCAGGGTATTGGCGCCGAGCATGGCGAGGCCGGCGGGGTTTATCATGAGCACGGTGCCGTCGGCAGCGAGCATCTTCACGCACTCCGGCTCGGTATTGATGATCGCCTGGAGGAACTTCTCGCTGTCGCGAAGCTTTTCCTCCATCACGACACGATCCGTGATGTCCCGCGCGATCCCCTGGATCGCCACGGTCCTGCCGGCTGCATCACGAATGGTGATGTCGCGATGCTCGGTCCAGATGATCCTCCCGTCCTTGCGGACCATGCGCAGGACCAGGGGTTTCGCCGGATCGCCCGAGGCCGACTCCAGTTCCCGCAGCTTCTTGAGGTCATCGGCATGCACGAGCTGGAGGCCCAGCAGGCGATTTGCGTAGAACTCCTCGGGGGTGTAGCCGGTCAGGGGGGCGGCGGAGGGGCTGATATACTCGAACCGCCGCTCCGGCCGGATGCGATAGAGATAGATCAGGTCGGCGGCCTGTTCGGCGAGCCTGCGGAACTTTTCCTCGCTCTCCCGGAGCGCATCCTGGGTCCTCTTCAGGAGGGAGGTCTGTGCGGTCAGGGCATCGCTCGACTGCGACAGCTCCCGTGTGCGGTCGTGCACCTCCTGCTCCAGCTGTTTGCGGGACTCGCGCAGGTCCTGCGCCGCGAGCATGCCGGCGGTGATGTCCTCAAAGAGAATGTAGGCGCGGTAGGGCTTCGCCGCTCCGGGGCGGAAGAGGGGCACCGCAGTGATGCTGATCCAGCGGCGGGACCCTTTCGCAGGATCACCGAGCCCCATGACGAATCCCCGGATGGTCTTGCCGGTCCTGAGGACGATGTCGGCGGGGAACTCGCCGGGCTGGATTGCTGACCCGTCCTCGCGAACGGCCTTCCCGGGCATATCGAAGCCCGGTTTTCCCAGGAGCTGTTCTCGGGAGACGCCGAGAATCCGCTCGGCCGCCGGATTGACGGCGATGACGCGGCTCTCGCTGTCCCGGAAGATGACGCCCTGGGACAGGGTGTCAAAGAGGATGCGGATGCTCTCGTCGAGCAGCGGATCCGGAGGAGCGGCGGGCCCGGCGGACGGCTTCCGGCCGCGGGCAGGGTGTCCGGCTGATGCCGGGGATGGCTTTTTGCTCTTCATGGAAGGTCCCGCGAAAAGAACCAGCAATCGTCGCGCATTTCATTGCGTGACGTGCAACGCGACTGCGAAAAGAACGCTCCTCCAGCACCGACCGGTCCGATCAATCGCGCTCGGGCGCTTCCCCTGCGATGATCGTTTGGGCCATGAGAACCAGTATAGCAGAGGGAGGCGATCGGTGGCCCCGGCACGGGCGCCTGCGGACCTCCGGCAGGGACGGCGGCAACGCCCGGCGCATCGGCCCGCTGCTAGACCTTCTTGAGCTTCGTCAGGAACCCGAACATGTCGAAGCCCGCACTGATCAGCTCCTTGGCCCGCTCGACCTTGCGCTTTTCCCGGATGCTCGTCTTGCCCATGCGCAGCTCGATCTTGTCGATGGTCGTGAAGGTGTCGTCGGGAACCGACAGGATCGGGATCCCGCGGGTCCGCGCCATGCCCAGGACGACCTCATTGGTCTGGAACCCGCCGGTCAGGATGATGACCTTCGTGGAGGTCTCGATGGCCGCGAGCTGGATGTCGGAGCGGTGGGCGCCGGTGATCACCGCCTTGTTCGGCGTCCGGCGGAAGTAGTTGAGGGCGCTGTCCACGTCCATGGCGCCGATGAGGAAGTTCTCGACGAACTCGTCAAGCCGGTCTTCGCAGCAGAGCACCGTTCCGTTCAGGATGCTGTTCAGCGAGGCAACGGTCACCGATTCGAGGAACTTGTCCTTGGGGAGGATCCCGAAGACGGGGATGCCCTTCTTTTCGAGAAAGGGCTTGACCTCGTCCTTGACGTGGGTAGTCATGCCGCCCGGGACCTTGTTGAAGACCCCGCCGGCAAAGCGTTCTCCCAAAAGGGACTTGGCGCCGAACAGGGTGTCGGCCGACATGTCGCCCCGCCAGGGTTCGACCATGAGCACGCTCGCCTTCATCGCTTCGGCGAGCGAGAGGGCGTCCAGTCCGAGCACCGATCCCTCGAGAAGGTCGGCCGCTCCGCAGATGATGACGAAATCCCGCTTCTTGATCGACTTGAGGGCGGCCGTCACCCGTTTCTGCGCATCCTTGATGCCGCCCTGCAGCAGCAGGGTCTGGTTCTCATAGGTCATGAGGAGGGGCGAGATCACGTCCAGCGGGTCGGGCAGACCGAGGGTCTCCTTGATGAATTGGGCGTCGGCGTCGTAGATGTCGCTGCCGGTCTTGACCGGAAGGTTGCCCAGGGGCTTCATAAAGCCCACGGAGTGGCCCATGTCCATGAGCTTCATGGCCAGGCCGACGGAGATGAGCGTCCTGCCGGCGAACGCAGAGTTTGATGCGATCAGGATGGGAAGCATGGCGGAACCTCCATGAACAAGGGATCACGGTGGATACTATAAAGGAAATCCGGCCGCTCGGCAAGTGCCGCGCGGCAGGCGGCAGGGACGAGGCAGCCGGGCAGAGCGTGAAATTGCCGGTCCCTGCTCCCGGACCCCTCCTAGTCCCGCTTGAATATTATTCTTCCGTCCAGCGCAACAGCGCCATGCTCCATCACCATGAGCGGGTTGATGTCCAGCTCCAGGATCTCGGGAAAGTCCGAAATGAGGACGGACAGGTTGACGATCGCACTGGTGAGGGCGTCGATGTCCGCCGGCCGCTCGCCCCGTGCGCCCTGGAGGAGGCCGACGGTGCGGAGCTCGCTCACCATGGCGTAGGCATCGCGCCGCATGACCGGTACGATGCGGAACGCGACGTCCTTCAGCACTTCGACATAGATGCCGCCGAGGCCGACCATGATCATGTGGCCGAAGGTGCGGTCATAGGTGACGCCGAGGATCACTTCCTTGCCGCCCCGCAGCATCTCCGCGACCGATACGCCGCGGATGAACGAGTCGGGCATATGGCGCCGGGCGTTGGTCGTGATCTCCAGGAACACGTCCTCTGCTTCTTTTGCCGAGCGCACGTTCACCCGGACACCGCCCACATCCGTCTTGTGCAGGATGTCCGGGGAGGCGATCTTCATCACCACGGGAAAACCGAGCTTCGTCCCCGCCGCGGCCGCTTCCTTCGCGGTCCTGACCAGGAACCTGCGCGGGAACTGGAACCCGTAGTAGGACAGTATGGCCGCGGCATCGTCCTCTCCCACCTGATGATCGCCCCGCCGCAGGATGCTGCTGACGGTCACCTCGGCGGCATCGAAGTCATACCACGTCGCCGTCGGCTCGTCGGGCTTCGCGTCCTTCCAGATCCGGTACTCGGCGAGCTTCCGGAAGGCCTTGACCGCGAGTTCGGGATAGGAAAAGTTCGGGACCTGGGCGCCCTTCAGCATCCCGATGGCGGGCCGGACCCGTGCTTCGCCCATGAAGGATGCGATGACCGGCTTGTCCGTTGTTTTCGCCGCGGCGATCACCGTCTCGGCGGTCTTCTCGATGTCCGTCATCGCCTGAGGCGTGAGGATCACGAGCATGGCGTCAACGTATGGGTCCTTCACGGCCTGCTCGAGCACCGCCGCGTACCGTGCCGAGGTCGCGTCGCCGATCACGTCCACGGGATTGAAGAACGAGGCGTTCGGGGGGAGCTTCGCCTTCATCGCCTCGATGTTCTCCCGGGTCATGTGCGAGAGCCTGATGCCCATGCGCTCGGCCGCGTCCGCGGCGATGATGCCCGGGCCGCCGGCATTCGTGATCACGAGGAGGCGGTTCCCCGCGGGGACCTTTCCCTCGCTGAACGCGAGGGCGGTATCGAAGAGGTCCTGCACGCCGGCGGCGCGCATCACGCCGGTCTGCTTGAAGGCGGCGTCAAAGGCCACGTCCGATCCGGCAAGGGCGCCGGTGTGGGACGACGCGGCGCGGGCGCCCGCCTCGGTGCCGCCCGACTTGAGCAGGATGATCGGCTTCACCTTCGTTGCATGGGCCGCGACCTCCATGAACCGCCTGCCGTCCACCACGTCCTCGATGTAGCCGAGGATCATGCTGGTCCCGGGGTCGTGCATGAAATATTCGATGAAGTCGATCTCCGAGAGGTCGGCCTTGTTCCCCAGGCTGATGAACTTGGAAAAGCCCACGTCGTTCCCGATGGCCCAATCCATGATCGCGATGCCCATGGCGCCTGACTGGGAGAAGAAGCCGATCCTCCCCCGGGGCAGCATGTCGGCGGCGAAGGTCGCGTTCATGTCGTTCGCCGTGTTGATGAGGCCGAGGCAGTTGGGGCCGAGGATGCGGATGCCGGTCTCCCGGCGGATCGTCTTGAGCTCCTCTTCGAGCAGCGTTCCTTCTGCGCCCGCCTCCTTGAAGCCCGCGCTGATCACGACGGCCGCGCGGATGCCCGCTGCGGCGCAGTCCCGGAGGGAGGCCGGCACGAACCGCGCGGGGATCACGATGACCGCGAGATCCACCGGGTCCCCGATGTCGCCGATCTTCGCGAAGGATGCAAGGCCGAGGATCTCCCCGCCCGACGGGTTGACGGGATAGAGCCTGCCCGGGTACTTGAACCGGACAAGATTGTTCAGGACCGCGTAGCCGACCTTTTTCGGATCGGCCGATGCGCCGATGACCGCGATCGACCTCGGATCGAACAGGGCGTCAAGCATGCAGTTAGTGTAGACGAGGAAGGTCTGTTGGTCAAGGGAGGAGGGGTGCGGGACGTCCGGATCACGCCAGGAAGCACTGCGGATCGTCAGCGAGCGCCGACGCGGGACCCCGGTCCCGCGAGGCAGCGGCGGCGATCGCCCGGCACCCCCGGCAGGTCGCCCAGCGCCGGCAGGCGCCGCACCTGCCTTCGTACCGGGCGCGCGTGCGGAGCGCATCGAGAACGGGCGATGCGGCCCAGACCTCGCGGACCGCGTCGGTCCTGAGGTTCCCCAGCGGGACGGGAAGGCGCCGGCAGGGCACGATCGTGCCGTCGGCCAGGAACGTGAGGCCCGAGACGCCGGCAGCGCATCCGCCGACGGCGACATCGCCCTGATCGGTCAGACCGCCGTCGCCAGCGGTCAGCTGGGATGCCACGGGGTCGCCCGTGACCAGCTGCATCCCCTCGTACGAGAGCGATCGGATCCGCTGGTAGAGGCTCCGGACCCGGTCTGTGGAGAGCATCCGGTCCGCCAGAGCCCCGCCCCTGCCCGACGGCACGAGGCGCGAGAAGCCGAGCCGCTGCACGCCGAGCTGCGCCGCCTGCTCTGCGAGCTCGAAGAACCCGTCCGCGTTGATCTCCGACAGGGTGGTATTGACGGTCACCTGCACGCCTGCCTGCAGCAGCGCCCGGATGCCGGAGAGCGACGCCTGGAAGGTTCCCGGTCCCCGGAGCGCATCATGCACTGCTTCGGGGCCCTCGATGCTTATCTGCACGCCGGCGATGCCCAGTCCCGCGATCCGGCCGGCCTCCGCTGCTCCGATGCGGGTCCCGTTGGTGAGCACGAAGGTCTGCCAGCCGCGGTCCGCGATGGCGCCGAGCACATCGAAGAGGTCGCTTCGCAGAAGCGGCTCGCCGCCGGTGATGTTGAAGCTGGGAGCGAGGTGCAGGCCGTGCTCCGCAGACCAGGACGCGAACAGGTCCCCGATCTCGTCGAGGCCGGAGCGGATCTCATCGGTCGAGAGCTCATCGGGCCGGGACCCGTCCTGGTAGCAGTGGGAACAGCGGAGGTTGCACCGCTCTGTCAGATGCCATTGAACGACGAATTCGAATTCCTGCGTGACGGACATGGGCGGTGACCGGGATCAATAACAGGATTTCAACGGCTCGGAGGAGAAAACAAAGCGGGGCAGGGAAGCGGCCGCACACGCGCATAGCCGTTGTGTCTCCGCTCCGCCTGCCCCGGGAATGCATCGCTGCCGACCGGCAGCTTCAGCTCTTTCAGCCCTTTCACTTGTGGCATACCGTAGCGGGATGCTTCCGAACAGCTTCCTTCATCTTTTCCCACAGGGCAGCCTCCTTGACCAACGCCTCCGTGCTGATGGTCTTTTTCATCCCGATTCACCTCCTTTCCCTCGTTCCAGTATAGCAGAAGGGGCCGGGAAGGCGTGGCTGAGGTCCGGGAGATTGCGGATCCCGGCAACTGCCGAAGAACGACTATTGGTCCGGCGGGAGATCGGCCTCGACATCCAGGGTGATTTCCACCTGCCTGCCGGCCAGGAGCCCGCCGCCTTCCAGCGGATCGCTTCCCCAGGTCACGCCGAACTCCTCGCGGTCGATCGTTCCCCGGCACATGAACCCCAGGCACACCTCGCCGCCCCAGGGGCTCTTTACGGGGCCGAAGTGCTCCACGATGAAGACGACGGACCTCGTGACGCCGTGGATCGTCAGGTCTCCGTGGACGGCCAGGGCGTTGCCGGCCTTTCGCTCGATCCTGGTGCTCCGGAAGACCATG
>Ga0316622_100001296_pt1 | contig 16091 bp, 11 predicted proteins | sample OWC_Aug_OW2_C1_D_FD_207646 | JGI IMG/M metagenome (GOLD analysis project Ga0316622, IMG submission 207646) | Wetland soil microbial communities from Old Woman Creek delta, Ohio, United States - OWC_Aug_OW2_C1_D5_C | ecosystem: Environmental > Terrestrial > Soil > Wetlands | place: USA: Ohio... | reverse complement strand
GTAATACCCGTCCGCGACGTAGGCGTAATCACCGACCACTGCCACACCGTGGGCATCGCCCTGCGTATCGAAGTACCCGACCTCAGCCGGATGCGTCGGGTCTGAGATTGAGATGACCCGCAGCCCGGCCTCGTTGTCCGCAACGTACGCATAGTTCCCGCTGACGGCAACGCCATAGCTGAGGCCCGGCGTGTTAAAATGCCCCGCCTCAGTCGGATGCGCCGGGTCTGAGATTGAGATGACCCGCAGCCCGGAGTCGTAGTCCGCGACAAAGGCGTACTCATCGCTCAAGGCCACGCCATAGCTGCGGCCCGGCGTGTCGAAGGACCCTATCGCAGCCGGATTCGCCGGGTCCGAGATCGAGATAACCCGCAATCCGGAGTCAAAGTCCGCAACGTAGGCGTAGCTGTCGCTGACGGCAACGCCCCACGCGCGGCCCGGCGTGTCAAGGAACCCGACCGCAGTCGGATGCACCGGGTCGGCGACTGAGATGACTCTCAAACCCGAGTCAAAGTCCGCGACATAGGCATAGTCACGGCCGCCGCTCAAGGCCACGCCGCAACTATAGTCCGGCGTGTCGTAGCCGCCGAGGAACCGGACGTTGAGCGAATCCTGAGCCGGCGCGACTCCGACCAGCAGCAGACCCAGGCAGACCACAAACCCTGATGCTCTCATCGTACCTCCTGCTTCGTACTGACTACTCCGCGGACGGCGTCCGCCTCCGTGACGAGGCGCGCCCGGGCGCAGGCGGGCCCGCCGCTCGAACACCGGCGGAACGCGGCGGATTCCACGCTTGCCCCACAGGCATTCTAAGACTCGATTCCGGCGTTGTCAACCCGCCCGCCATCTGAATCCAAGAACCGATATGGGCCAACCACCGAGACCACAGAGAACGCAGAGTGGTGAATCAGGAATCCGGCCCGTACCCTCAGTTGCCTCTGTCCGTTCTGTACTGCAGGCGTGCAGGATCGTTTCGTGACATTGTTTCTCTCTGCCGCCTCTGTCCCAGGGCCGCCAAGTTCTTGGCAACCGCCGGCCGGTGCTGTCCGCGTTGACCCAAGAATCGGGTTCGATTCGGGACCCGATCTGTGTCAAATGTCGGATTCGGGGCTGGATCAACCCTGGCCGGCAGCCGGAGGCCCAGCCCGCCGACTCACATCGCGAAGCCGGATGGGAGTTCAGCACGAGGACACAAAGACACCGTGATGGCCCCGGGCCGGAATGCGCCGCGTATGCTTGGCGCTCTCGGCGCTCTTGGCGGTCTTCCATTTCCCGTCCGCCGCTTGACACCCGCTCTGATTCCTTGACTTCGCTTGGTATCAGGCTAACATACTCGCAGACAACTGAATGGATGAACGAATCCGCGAGGTTCTACCCCTCGTCACCAAGCCGATACGCTACACCGGGGGCGAGTACAACGCCCTGCTGCGTGACCCCGATTCAGCGCAGGTAAGCTGGGTCCTGGCCATGCCCGAGGCCTATGAGCTGGGCATGTCCAATTACGGGCTCCGCATCCTCTATTCGATAATCAACCGGATTCCGGACGCGGCCTGCGAGCGCTGCTATGCGCCGTGGCCCGACTTCGGCAAGGCGCTGCAGGAAAGGGGACTGCCGCTTTACGCGCTGGAGTCGAAGCGGCCGGTGTCCGAGTTCGACGTGCTCGGCCTCTCGCTTCAGAGCGAGCTCTCCTACACCAATGTCCTGTACCTGCTTGATACCTGCCGCATCCCCTTGCGCCGGGCTGAACGCAACGCGTCGCATCCGCTCATCGTCGCCGGCGGGCCGTGCACGGTCAATCCCCTGCCGATGTCCGACTTCATTGATGTCTTCGTGGTGGGTGACGGCGAGGAGGCGGTACGCGAGATTACAGCGGTGGTTGCGGACTGGGACGGGCGAGAGCGCGGACGGCTGCTTGAAAGGCTCAGCAGGCTGGAGGGGCTGTTTGTCCCGGGAGTCACTCGCGAAAACGGGGACAGTCCCCCGGAGCGTGAGGACGCGCGGTACAGTCCCCGTTTTCGAGCAACGGTGCGGAGACGGGTGGTGGACGAACTGAAGGAAGAGGATTTCCCGTCCCCTCCGCTCGTACCGATCTGCGAGATCACCCACGACCGTCTGACTATCGAGATGGCGCGCGGCTGCACTCGGGGCTGCCGGTTCTGCCAGGCCGGCATGATGAACCGGCCGGTCCGGCTCCGTTCGCAGGATTCGGTGGTGCGGCTGGCCGAGCGGGGAATCCGGGCTTCGGGCTGGGAGGAAGTGTCGCTCCTCTCGCTCTCCGCCCTCGACTATCCGGACCTGCCCGGGCTCGTCGACAAGCTCAACTCGCGTCTGAAGGACCGGCGGGTATCGATTTCGCTCCCATCGACCCGGGGCGAGGACCTTTCGAGCGAGCTGGCCCTGAGCCTGCAGGAGGTGAAGAAGGCCGGCCTGACCTTTGCCCCGGAGACCGCTTCGGAGAAGCTGCGCGGGTTCGTGAACAAGAACATCTCGGAGCTGCGCATCCTAGAATCCGTACGCAACGCGCTCGATGCCGGGTGGAACGGCGTGAAGCTCTATTTCATGGTCGGGCTGCCGGGCGAGACCGACGCCGACGTCGACGGAATCGGCCGGTTCGTGACTGAAATCGGACGGCTCTGCAAGGGGCGTCCGGTGCGTTTCAACCTAAGCCCGTTCGTGCCCAAGCCGCATACGCCGCTGCAGTGGGCGCCCTTCGCGGATTTGGCCGAGACCCAGGCCAAGATCCACCGGGTCCGGGATGCGATAACGCGCCGGAACGTGAAGGCGAAGTGGGCGAACCCGGAATGCTCGTACGTCGAGGCCCTGCTCGCGCGCGGAGACGAGAAGCTGGGACCGGTCATCGAGAAGGTCTACCGCGAGGGCGGAGTATTCCAGGAATGGACCGAGTTCTTCCGCTTTCCGCTCTGGGTCGAGAGCTGCAAGGCGCTGGGGATTGACCCCAAAGACTATCACCGGGAACGTCGGCCCGATGAACAGTTGCCCTGGGACTTCATCAACATGGGTGTGAGCCGGAAGTTCCTCGCCCGCGAGTACGAGAAGGCGAAGGCCGGGGAGATGACGCCGGACTGCGCGTCCGGCACGTGTACGGACTGCGGAGCATGTCCGGGGATGACCGGGCGAAGCCAGAAGCTAGAAGCTAGAATGCAGAGCGCAGAAGTTGCGGACAAGACGGAACCGGACTACGGACGGAGGCCGAGGCCGCTGCAGAGCTTCCAGGAACTCCGCACCCGATTCCGCATCAAGTACGCGGTCGAGGAGCCGTACCAGTTCGCCGCGCACCTGGACCGGGTCCGCGCGTTCTATCGCTCGCTCCGGCGGAGCGAGCTGCCGATTGCCTATACCAAAGGGTTTGCCCCGAAGCCGATGCTCTCGTTCGGCCCGCCGCTGCCGGTCGGGCTGGTCTCGAGCGGTGAGTACCTCGATGTGTACACCGCCTACCACTACACCGGCAACATCCTGCGCGACCTGGGCACGTTCCTGCCCAAGGGCCTGCGCATCGCTGCAGCCAGGCCGATTGCCCGGGAAAACCCTTCACTGGGCCGGATTGTCAATCTGGCCCGCTATGACGTGACTCTGCCCAAGGCGTTCGCTGGCGACTTTGCCGAGCTGGCCGAACGCGCAAAAGGCCTGACCGGGGTGAAAGAACTGCTGCCGGGACCGGAAAGGACGGTTGTCCTTGATCTCGGGATTGAAGCCGGCATCAAGCTCTTCGACGCCCTGGCCGGGATATTCAAGATAAGTGATCCTGAAGCCCGGTGCCTCTCGATACGGCGTCGGGACTGTCTGGTTGCGCAGAATGGCCGCATCCGGACACCAATGGAAGATTGATGGGCGAAAACGGGAACTGCACCACGCCTCCTAGCGCTGGGGACACATCCGCGACGCGTTCGTCGCGTCGCTCCGTGGACGTGTCCCCTCTGGACTGTCCCCGCGTTCGCCAGCTCCGATGGAGGATTGATGAAGGTTAAGACCAAGATTGTCCTGACCGGCAATGAATGGGAGACGCGGGTCGCCATCATGGAGAACGACCAACTGGTCGAGTTCTACATCGAGCGGGCCGAATCCCAGGCCCTGGTCGGACGCATTTACAAAGGCCGGGTCGAGAACGTGGTCAAAGGCTTACGAGGCGCGTTCGTCAACATCGGCCTGAGAAAGAACGGCTTCCTGCCGCTGGTGGAGATCCCCGAGTTCGACGAGCTCGATGACGAGGAAGGCGGCGCCAGTGGCGCCAAGCCCGAGCCCCGCACCATCACCCTGCGCGAGGGCGAGGAGATACTTGTCCAAGTCGTGAAGGACGCGTTCGCTGAAAAGGGCGCGCGCCTGACCTCGTTTGTCTCCATTCCCGGCCGGAACCTGGTCTACTTTCCGAACGCCCAGCGGGTCGGCATCTCGCGCCGCATCCACGAGCGCCGCGACCGCAACCGGTTGCGCGACGCCGCCCGCCGATTCAAGTCGCCGCACGCCGGCCTCATCCTGCGTACCGCCGCCGCGGAAGCAACAAACGAAGACCTGGCGGCCGAGTTTCGGGCCCTGGAAACGACATGGGAGGATGTCCGTCGCAAGGCCGAAATCGCGCGGTCTCCGTCCCTGCTCTACGAGGAGCCACAGATCGGGGTCAAGCTCGTCCGCGACCTGCTCGGTCCCAACGTCGAGAAGATGATCGTCGATTCCGAGGACCGATACCGGGAAATCCTGGACTACATGAGCCGCATCGCGCCTCACTTGAAACGCAAGGTCGAACTCTACAGCGGCGAGGTGCCGTTGCTCGAGCAGACCGGGGTCGAGGCCGAGCTCGAGCGCATCTTCCAGAAGCGCATCTGGCTCAAGTCCGGCGGGTTCATAACCGTCGACCAGACCGAGGCGATGGTCGCGATCGACGTGAACACCGGACGGTCGGCCAAGGAAGAGGACCCGGAGAAGCTGATACTAGCCACGAACCTCGAAGCCGCCGCCGAAATTGCCCGCCAGATAAGGCTGCGCGACCTCGCCGGCCTGCTCGTGCTCGACTTCATCGACATGGAGGACCCGAAGAACATAGAGAAGGTGATTGCCGAACTCAAATTGCAGCTGTCCAACGACCGGGCCAAGGCCGACTACTCGAAGATGAGCCGGTTCGGCCTGCTTGAGATGACGCGCGAGCGCACCCGGCCGGGGATGATGTACTCGATGCAGGAAACCTGCCCGACCTGCAAAGGCTCGGGCCGGGTTCGCTCCCGGGCCGAGATCGCCATGAAGATTGAACGGGCGATTGTCTCCAAGCTCCCCAAACTGCGCGGCCGCAAGCTCCGGATTGTCGCGGCCCCGGCCCTGACCGACTTCCTGACCACCGACTGGTATGACCGCCTGAGCGAGTTCGCCAAGCGCTACGAATTGGCGATTGACGTGAAGATTGACTACCAGCTTCAGCCGACCGACTTCAAACTCCTTACCGAAGCGCTGTAGGCGGGGACATGACCGAAACGTCCGACGTTTCGGATCGTGTCCCAGGCCGTGCCAGCAGATAGGCTAGGTCAGAAGCGGAAAGCTAGAGGCCCGAAGCCAGGAGTCCGCATAACGGACTCACCACAAAGACACCAAGACACGAAGAGGTGTCATTCCGACCCGAGCGAAGGGAAGTAGAGGAATCTCTCTGGGGGCTCGCTAGCAGGCCCCGCCGGGAGCCGCGTTACGCGGGAAGCGGTTCAGCACTCGGCATCTTGCACCCGCAAGACGCTGCGGAAGTCGTCCTGAAAGTCGTCTCGCAAGTCCTCTCGCGAGTCCTCCTGCAAATCCCTCTGCAGTTCGCGCCGCAATTCAGCCTGCAGGTCGCTTCACGAGTGAACCTGCAAGTCAACTTGACAATCACCGCCGCCACCTGTCCACAAGTCCTCCTCTGATTCCCTTCGCGATTCGCCGCGCAAGCCGGCCGCAGAACCGCAGACGATGTCCATCTGTAAACCCCCATCCGAGTCGCCCCGGGAACCGTTCCCGGGACGGTTCTCGAGGTGGTTCGCGAGGCGTCGATTTCGGCCCCTTTCAAAGAGACAGTGCTTCTAACGTGCGGCATAAGGTGGAGTTACAGGAATGACCCAAAGGAACGCGATAATTCCTCAGCAAAACGAGCGTTCTGGCCCGTTCAAGCGTGTTAACTGCTGGTCGGCACCTGCTCCGCTTGGACTGGCGTTTTCCGTTTCCCGTCGGAAACGGCCCGTCACCGTCCGGCCAACGTGTAGAGTGTTCTCCCGAAGAAGAGCGTCGCTTCGGCCGAAGCCGCAAGCTGCGGGCCGTAAGCCGTCGCCAACTCGGCCGCAGCCTTGACGCGCGTTCCGGACCTCAGGTCCAGTGGTCGAGTACGCAGGGGTGACGGCCTACGGCCCACGGCTTGCGGCTGGACTGAAGAAGGGGAAGCGGTCAGCCGATGATTGGGAGTGTCGGGCCGGGCGGGTCGGGGACTTGGAGGATCTTGATCCGGCCGGCAAGCCCGGAGCGGATTCGCACTGACGATTTGGGCACGCGGAAGAAACCGGCGACGGCCTTGATCACTGCTTCGTTCGCCTTGCCTTCCTGAGCCCGGGCCGTTACTGAAACAAGCAGGGAGCCGTCCGGCTCCCTGCTCACTTTCTCTTCGTGCGCGCCCGGCTTGACCCGGACCCGAATCCGCATCAGGAAGGGACCAAGAAATCAAGGGATCGAGGGATCAAGTGGCAGGACCCGGGTTCCTTCACTCTATCCCTTACTCCCTTTATCCCTTTGTCCCTATCCTACCGGTTTGAATCCGTCCTTGTACCGGTCGAGCAGCTCCGCCCGCTTGCCCGCGTTCCAGCTCGAAACCCTCGAGAAGTACCCGGTCACGCGAGTGATGAAATCAACGTCCGTCTTACCACAGAAGGGACAGACGTCGTTCAAGCCGCGGCTGGTCCGTTTGCAGACCTTGCAGCTCGTGAACTCGGGCGAGAACGCGACCTGGGCGTTACGCGTGTGGTGATACGTCTTGAGCACGAAGTTGGCGATCGCCTCTTTGGGCGGCCGCGCATCGGCCAGCCACACGTGGGTCAGGGCGCCGGCCTCGATCATATCGTGGAACTTGCCCTCGCGATACACCCTGTCGATCGGGTCAATCGGGTGGCCGACGTTCAGGTACGTCGAGTTCGTGTAGTAGGCCGAGCCGTCCTCGATGTTACCTTTGACGGTCTGCAGAGCGCTGTCCCGGTAGTTGCGGAGGTCGAGCCTGGCCATCCGGTACGCGGTCGACTCAGCCGGCGTCTGTTCGAGGACGAACCGCATCTGGTGCTGGGCCGAGAGGCGCCGGCACTCGAGGTTCAGGAAAGCCATCACCTTGAGCCCGAACCGGAACGCCGCCTCGTCTTCGTGCAGTTCATGACCAAGGTGGTACTGGACGAGTTCGTTCAGACCCAGGATGCCGACCAGGTAGGTCACCCGCTTCATCCGCAGGTACTCCTCGCCATCCTGCCTCATGGTCAGGAGCGCAAGCGGCCCGTCGTCCTTGAGCGCGAGCAGCTTCTCGATGAACTCCTTCTTCTGCACGTGCGCCTTGACCGCGAGTTCGAGGTCGCGACGCAGCCGCTCGAACAGCTTCTCGTCGTTGTGATTCGCGACGTACGCCGCGCGCGGCAGGTTCAGCGTGACGTTCTGCAGCGCGCAGTAGCGCATCTTCCACGGGGTCAGCGCGTCGCACAGATCCGACTTCTCAAGCTTGAACGAAAGGCGGCAGCACTCGCTGATCTTCGCGGTGTTGCCCCGGTCGAATACAAAGTAGGTGTTGCCCTTCTCCGCGGCCACGTCCGAGATGTGCCACAGGAAATCCTGCCAGCCCGGCGTGGCGAAGAACCGGTCGGTCATGTGCACGAGCGGCTTCGGGAAGAAGAACGGCCGGCCCTTGGCGTCGCCGTCCTTGTACACGTCGAATATCGCCCAGACGAAGCGCTGGGCCTCTTTCATGTAGCTGCCGTACTTGCGGCCCGTGTACTCGCCGCCCGGGCCGATGGCCTCGACGTCCTCGAAGTGCGCCGGCACCTCCCAGTACAGGTTGATATCGGAGAAGATCGCCTGGCCGCCGCGGGCTACGTTCTGCTGCGAGTACTCGAATATCAGCATCTGGGCGAGTTGGTGCAGGTCGTGGTCGTTCATCCCTTCGGTGAACGGCGCGAAGAAGAGGTTGACGGCGTCCCAGCCGATCGCGCCCGCGAAGTGGCCCTGCAAGGCGGCCGAGAACTTCACCATGTGCGCGAGCAGGGTCTCCGGGTGCTTGGCCGGGTGCGCCATCGAGAGCGCGTTGGGCAGTGACAGCCCGAACTTCTTCACGTACTCGAGCGACTGGCCCGAGCAGTACGGGCGGTTCACGAACCCGAGGTCGTGCAGGTGGATGTCACCGCGGGTGTGCGCATCGGCCACATCCTGGTCGAAAACCATCGAGAGCGCGAACTGCTTAAGCGTCCACTCGGCGATGGTCATGTTCGTCGCTTCGGGGTTGTGCGGCACGTTGGCGTTCTCGCGGTTCTTGAACAGCATCATCCGCTCGACGTCGTACGCCGGCACGCCGAGGCGCGCGTGGCGCTTGTAGTGCTCGACCAAGCCGCGCTCGACCAGCTTCGAGTTCACCAGCTCCCGAACCAGCGATGACGTCACCTCTTTCACCCCGGAATTGGCGACGATGCCTTCGACCTCGAGCGCAATCTTGTCGGCCTCGGCCGAATCGAGGTTCGTTTCGCGCACGAGCGCCCGCGATATCCGGGTCCGGTCCCATCCGGCAATCGTCTCGCCGGTTGTCTGCACGAACAATGCGAGGTCGGTCGCTTCCTTCTTGCCGGACAGCACCTTCCTGATGCCCTCGCGATTCGTGCCGCGGCGCTGTCGGGCGCGCTTCTCGCGGTAGAGAATGAAGGCCTTCGCGGTCCGCGCGTGGCCGTTCTTTATCAGCATCTTCTCGACCGCGTCCTGTATCTCCTCCACCTTGGGCACGTGGTCACCGCGCAACTCGCGCAAGTATCGGCAGACCTTGTGCGCGAGCTCCTCGGCCAGGTCCCGGTCCTCGCCGCCGACCGAATGGGCGGCCTGGAATATGGCATTCCTGACCTTGCCCAAATCGAAGTCGACCGTCTCGCCGCTCCGCTTCTCGACGTGGCGGAAGTACTCCACCGCCGGCTCCGCCGGCTTCACGGCATCCTGCATCTGGCCTGTTTTCACTTCAACTTCCGGCACTCTTCCTCCTCTAGGTCCTGCGATTCTCTCCGGCAATGCACAGGGACACGCGACTCCGTACCTGGGAGGACAGAACGCCTGCCACGGCGTCACCGACTCCGACCTTGACTGATTCTGCGTCCCTGTGCTTCATTTCTTCAGATTCTTCAATTCCTCGACAAAATGCTCCGGGCTGTCAAACTGGCGATACACTGATGCGAAGCGCACGTAGGCAACCGGGTCGAGCACGGACAGACGTTCGAGCACCAACTCGCCCAGTTCTTGAGACGGCACCTCCAGGCGGGAATCCTCGCCCAGCTTGACGTCGACCGAATCTACCAGCTTCTCCATATCGTCGCGACTGATCGGCCGCTTGCGACAGGCCAGCACGACGCCGGCCAGCAACTTCCCGCGGTCGTAGGGTTCCCGGCTGCCGTTCCGCTTGACGACCATCAGCGGGGTCCGTTCCACGTACTCATAGGTCGTGAATCGGTTGCTGCACTTCGAGCACTCGCGCCTTCGCCGAACAGCCGCACCCTCACGCGCGGGCCGTGAATCAAGCACGCGGTCATCATCGTTGCCGCAGAATGGACACTTCATATGGTAGAACCACAGCATCTTACCACACAATTGCTGGTAGTCAAGATCTGCGAATACCATCCCCGCAATTCTATAACTCATTACTAATAAGTGACTTACAACATGAGCCTTGTATCAGGATCGTTCTCTGCCTCTGTCACAACCGATCCATTACTCCGCCGCTGAATCCGCGTCAAGGCCGCGGCCCGGACCGACTATCCACACGGTTATCCACACCTTACCAACAGGTTTTCCCGCCCCTGTCGACCCTGAGATGGTCGTAACCGGCGACCGTTACAGGCAGAGTTCTGCCGGACTTTTCTATCCACAATCCCTCGCCGTTTTCGACCCTGCCAATCGCTGTTACCCTGACACAATCGACGCAAGCCGGCACCCGATGCTGACCCGTGAATAGCAGTTCGTAATCCTCCCCCGCCTCGAGCACGAAGCCAAGGGGGTCGCGCCCGCGCTCGGCGCAGAACCTCTTCGTGGCTGGCAGGATGGGCAGGACGTCAGCCTCCAGCACAATTCTGGCTCTGCTCATGTCACCTAGATGCCGTGCATCGGTCGCAAGTCCATCAGATGTGTCTATCAGACCATTGATGCGTGATTTGAGCACCCTCATGACGCCCAGACGGGGCACCGGCCGCAGGTGCCGCCGCACCAGCGGCGCTCGCCAGGCGCCAGCCCCCATTCGCGGCCCGCCGCCCGCCTTTCGCTGGCCGCTTCCGCGGTTCCGGCCTGTACTCTCTGCTGTTTGACTCCTGACTTCTTCCGCCAGTATTATCCGCCCTGCCTCCGCGCTTCCCAAGTATCCCGTGACGTAGAGCCGGTCTCCCGGTTTCGCCCCTGATCTGAGCTTCGGCGTGCGCGTCTCTCCCGTCACCGTCAGCGCCAGCAGCAGTCTGTCCGCGGCGATAATGTCCCCGCCTGCCACCTCACACCCCATATCCGCGCACACGCCCTCGATTCCTTTGTACAACTCGCGAACTATGTCACGCACGCCGCGCGCCTGACCTCGTCCCGCGTCCCCTGACCCCCGACCCCGTATCGCTGGCAGTGCCAGCGATACCAGCACTGCCTCTGGCTCAGCGGCCATTGCCACCACATCGGAGATCGCCCCGCACGCGCACCGCTCCCCGACCTGACGCAGAGTCATGTACGAGAGGTCAAAATGCACCCCCTCGGCGTATGCATCGGTCGTAATCACGGTCCCGTCCTTCAACACGGCCGCGTCATCGCCGATCCCGAACCGCACCCGGCCGCGGCTCTTCACCGTCCGCTGGATTGTCCTGATAAGTGAGTCTTCGGACAAGATTGTTCTTGGCATCGTAGCCTATCTCAGCTTACGCACCAGGGGCCCCGAGTCAACCCGTCCCTGAGTCCGCTGGGACCGAGCCCGGACTACCCACGGAAGATCCCGCTGCCAGCGACGCACTCCGCTTCGGTTCGCGGGCGCGGAGTTCGCCGCGGTGTCGTGGATATCACCGCTGGTATTGTCAAACGGCCCGGAATGAGCCCCGGGCAGGACGCCGTCTTCGGCTCAGACCTGCCTGAACGCCCCTGCTGGCTGGCTTGCTTGACTCTCCCCTCTTTTTGGCCATACTGACGCGTTGACAATCAGCGAGTTCCAGCGGCTCATTCGTGACATATACCTCGACAAAGACAGCCGACGCGGCAAGGACGGCACGTTCCGCTGGCTGGTCGAGGAAACCGGCGAGCTGGCCCGGGCCATGCGTAAAGCCGACCGGGCCAATCTCGAAGAGGAGTTCGCCGACGTCTTTGCCTGGCTTTCAAGCTTGGCTACGCTCGAAGGCATCGATCTGGCAGCGGCCTGCTCCAAGTACACGGCCGGCTGCCCCAAGTGTCACAAGACGCCGTGCACGTGTCCCGAGCCGGCTCCCAGATGAATCGAGCTGGCCCGCGCGGTATTCCGTCCGAAGGTATCATTCAGTCCGAAGATTTCGGACTCTGCTGAGACAGGAGGCACTCTGTCTATGATCTCACTACTCATCCTGCTACTGGCAGGTCAAGCGGCCCTGCTCGATACAGGCGCGGCGCCTCTGGCACCGCCGGCGCCGCCGGTGGCGGTCAGGGCATTCGACACGCCCAACGACGCGGGAAAGTCGATTACTCTGAGCTGGAATGCAGGCGAAGGCCCGGCGCACGAGGCATGGATCATCGAGCGCACCGCGGCAGGGATAGAACCCGAGGTCATCGCGACCAACAAACCCGGCGAGACGGGCTACCTGGACGAAGGAGTGAAGGACCGAGTTGGCTACACCTATCGCATCGCGGCGGTTGCGGGCATAGACACGGTCTGGTCTCAGCCCTCGGCCCCGGTCACCTGCGCGCCCCAACTCTTCAATGCCGACCGCCTCAACATCCTGATTGCGATGGTCATCTTCTTCGCGCTTATCATCTACTACATCGAAACGGCCAAGAAGGGCAAGAACCTGTTCGTCCGCCGCATCGCCGGTCTCGATGCCGTCGAGGAAGCCGTCGGTCGCGCGACTGAGATGGGCAGGCCGATTATCTATGTGCCGGGCCTGGGCGGTGTCTCAGACATCGCGACGATCGCCTCGCTCAACATCCTCGGCGAAGTCGCCAAGAAAGTTGCGCAGTACGACTCGGCCTTGCTCGTACCCAACCGGGACCCGATTGTCTACACCGTGGCCCGCGAGATGGTTAGGGAATCGTACACCAAGGCGGGACGGCCCGATGCGTTCAAGCAGGACTCGGTCTTCTTCATCACTTCCGAGCAGTTCGCCTATGCCGCAGCGGTGGATGGACTCATGGCGCGCGAGAAACCGGCCACCAATTTCTTCCTCGGCATGTTCTGGGCGGAATCGCTGATTCTCGCCGAGACCGGCGCCCAGACCGGAGCCATCCAGATTGCCGGCACCGACTCGGTCTTCCAGCTTCCGTTCTTCATCACCGCTTGCGACTACACGCTCATCGGCGAGGAACTCTACGCCGCCTCGGCCTACCTGTCCCGGGAGCCACTGCTCCTCGGCTCGCTCAAGGGGCAGGACTACGGCAAGATCATCATCCTCGCCATCGTAGCGGTCGGCTCGGCACTGCTGCTGTTGAGCGGGATCCCGGCGTTGAGCATCTTGGCCCGGATAGCCGACTTCTTCAGCGTCAGGTAAGGAGGCGCGCATGAAACGAAGCATACCGCTCGCCATCTGCCTGATCATGGGCATCGCGATGATGATCCAGTTCTTCGTACCGCACCCGGCATCGGTCGCGTTCTACGACCTGACGACGAAGTGGGTCCGCATCGTCGCCGCCTTCGCGCTGGTACTCGGCACCGGCAGCTTGGTGATGTACCACGTCGACAAGCTTCAGCGCCGCCGGCGGGGATGGTACTACTCCATCGTCACGCTGACCGCTGCGGCCGCGACATCAGTCATCGGCCTCGGCTGGGGCGTCAGACCCGGCTCGCCGCTGCAGGACATCATCTTCAGCAATCTCCTAGTGCCGCTGAACTCCTCCATGTTCGCCATCCTCGCGTTCTACATGGCTTCGGCTGCCTACCGCGCCTTCCGCGCCCGCACCAAGGAGGCCGCCCTGCTGCTCGTCGCTGCCTTCGTCGTAATGCTCGGGATGGTGCCGATTGGCGCCAACGTGCCGTTCTTCTGGTTCCTGGTAGTGATGGCCGGCGCGCTCATCGTTGCCGGACTCGTTACCCGGTCCAAGGCGCTCTTCATTGGCACGGGCGCGCTGGTGGTCGGGCTTCTAGTCTGGCTGGCGTTCTCGGGATTCAAGGTTCCCCGGTTGATGCTGCCCGACACCGCGGAGTGGGTGCTGTCGGTGCCCAACATGGCCGCCAAGCGAGCCATCCTCTTCGGCATCGCCCTGGGTGGAATCGCCACGTCGCTTAAGGTCATCCTCGGCATCGAGCGCGGCTGGCTGGGAGGAGGCAAGCAATGAAGCTCTTCAACTACCTCCTGAAGATCGACCGGCGCATCATCTACATCGTAGTGGGCCTGCTCGTGATGTTCCCACTGGTCAAGCCGCTGGGCCTCGGCGTCACGTCTGGGCCCCGCGCCCGCACGCTCTTCGAGGCGATCGACGCAGTACCGGCGGGCAAGACGATCCTGATCTCGGTGGACTTCGACCCGAGTTCGATGCCCGAACTATACCCGATGCTGACCGCGGTGATGCGCCACGCCTTCGCCAAGAACCTGAAGGTCCTGCTCTGCGGGCTCTGGGTGACAGGCGCCGGCCTTGCCGACAAAGCGGCGACCGAGATACCGCCCGAGTACGGCAAGAAGTACGGGGAAGACGTCGTCTTTCTCGGCTGGAAGGCGGGCGTGGACGCCGTCATCCTCGGCATGGGCGAGAACATCAAGAACGTCTACCCCGTCGACTACTACGGCAAGCCGCTTGACTCGCTGCCAATGATGAACACCGTGAAGCAACTGCGCGACATCCCGATCGTGTTCGCGATATCGGCCGGCACGCCGGGCTACCAGGACTGGCTGCTCTACGCGCAGTCGCGCTACGGCATGCGCGTCGGCGCCGGGGTAACCGCAGTCTCGGCCGCGGACGCCTATCCTTACCTCCAGAGCGGCCAGATGACCGGACTGCTCGCGGGGATGAAGGGCGGAGCCGAGTATGAAGTACTGGTCCAGAAGGCCGGCTACTCGAAGGCCTATATGCCGGCCGTGGCCGCGATGGACTCACAGTCGCTGGCCCACGTCGTGATACTGCTACTGGTGATAGTCGGCAACGTCGCCTACTTCGCCACGAGAAAGAGGGGGGCGTAATGCACATCTCGACCAGCATCCTGACCTGGGTTGCCGCAATCCTGACCATCGGCATCTTCTCATTCCTCTGGAAGGACAACCCCTTCTACAAGTTCTGCGAGCACCTCTTCGTAGGCGTCTCAGTCGGTTACACGATAGCGATAACTTGGTACAACTCGGTATACCCTGACCTTTTCGACCCGCTGTTCATGGCTCCGCTCTCGAAGGTCTCGCTCGGCAACAAGCTGCTGCTCGTAATCCCGCTCGTACTCGGCCTCTGCTACTTCTGCCGCTTTATCCCCAGACTGTCATGGCTCATCCGGTTCCCGATGGCATTCGTGCTCGGCTGGGCCTCGGGCGTCGTGATACCGGCCATGCTCCAGACCAACGTCCTGAAACAGATGCAAGGGACATTCCTCACCCCCGGTATCTTCACCCGCTGGGACGTCCTGCTCTGGGCTGTCATCTCCTTCGTCGGCGTCGTCTGCTCGGTCCTGTACTTCTTCTTCTCCCGTGAGCACAAAGGTGCTCTCAAGGTCGCGTCCGAGACCGGCATCGTCTTCCTGATGGTCGGATTTGGCGCCTCATTCGGCTATACCGTGATGGCCCGCATGTCGCTGCTAATCGGCCGGCTGCAGTTCATGCTCAGGGACTGGCTGGGGGTCATCAGGTAGAGATGGCCCGATTCGGCCTGATAGTGCTTGCGGCCGTGGCCCTCGTCACCGCCGGTGGCCTGGAAAACGTCCCGACCGATTCGCGGCTGTACGACGACCTCGACCTCATCAAGACGTCGGGTTTCATCCACTCGATGCCCACGACGAGCAGGCCATGGACCCGAGGGGAGTGCGTACGGTTGCTGCTCGAGGCCCGGAACGGAAACGTAGACGCAATGGGCTCGGCGCAGCTCGCGGCGCTCAGGCGCCTTGAGTTCGAGTTCGGCTCGGAGCTACCCGCACTGCCGGCCCGCCGTCCCACGGTCCGCGTTTCGATTCCTGACCTTGAAGGCGCCGCGGCCCGTTGCGACTTCTTCTCTCGCGCCGGTGCGACCTTGGACACGCAGCACCTGTCGCTTGGTGCCGTTATCAACAACCGGCCGGGTGACAACTTCGCTTTCTACGAACGGTTCGAGCTGACCGCCTGGAACCCGAAGATTGTCGAAGCCTCACTCGTGCCGGACTCATCCGGCCTGCACGTTCCCGGCACGCGGGTCCTGCCGTGGCGCGACTTGGCCACGCTCGAGACCGAGCTTGCCTATCTCGCGTTCAGAATCCCCTGGCTGCGCCTCGAACTCGGCCGGGACGAGTTCGTATGGGGTCCGGGCCACACTGGCTCGGTGATGCTCGATGACACCGCGCCCGCGCTCGACCATGTCCAGCTCTGCGCCAGCTACCGCAACTTCAAGTTACTCACCTTCACCTCGCTGCTCTCGCGCTGGGGTGTGAAGCCCCGTTGGCTCGCGGCGCAGCGCATCGAACTGCCGCTGTGGAACCGGCTCACGCTGGGCGGTGCACTGATGAGCGTGACTTCGTGGGACGAGTTCCAGCCACGGCAACTCGGCGGCCT
>Ga0316622_100001295_pt1 | contig 16094 bp, 14 predicted proteins | sample OWC_Aug_OW2_C1_D_FD_207646 | JGI IMG/M metagenome (GOLD analysis project Ga0316622, IMG submission 207646) | Wetland soil microbial communities from Old Woman Creek delta, Ohio, United States - OWC_Aug_OW2_C1_D5_C | ecosystem: Environmental > Terrestrial > Soil > Wetlands | place: USA: Ohio... | reverse complement strand
CGACGACGCGGGAGGATCTCTGCCGGCCGCGCGCCGCAGCCGATGCGCAGCGCACCGGCTGACCCGGACGGGGCGCGCACGGGCGCCACGGCGTCCGGCCTAGTCGAGGTGGAAGGCGGCGCGGATGCGGCTCAGCAGCCGGCTGCGTGTCTCCGCCTCGCGCCGCGCGCGCGCCGCCGCCGACAGACCCTCGCGCTCGCCCTCGAGCTCGGCCTGACGGGCCGCCAGCACCGCCGACACCATCTCGGCGACCTCCGGTCGGGCGTCGAGCAGCTGGCGGAACGCCGATCGCGCGAGCACGCGGCAGACCACGTCGGTGAGCGCGACGCAGCTCGCCGTCCGCGGCTCGCCGGTCACCAGCGACATCTCGCCGACCAGGGCGCCGCCGCCGAGCGTCCGCACCTCGCGCTCGATGCCGTCGACGGCGAGCCGCACGCTCACGGTCCCGGCGTCGATCAGGTAGAGGCTGTCGCCCGGCTCGCCCTGGCGGATGATGCGCTCGCCGGCGGCGAAGCGCGCCTCGTGGACGCCGGCGGCGAGCAGGTCGCGGTCCGCATCCGAGAGGCCCGCGAACAGCTCGACGCGCGCGAGCGCCGCCGCATGCGCGCCACGCGCCCCCGCCCGCTCCGCGGCCTCGTCCGTGGGGTGCACCAGGGTGCGGATGGGGAAGGGGATCTCGAGCCCCGCCCGGCGCGCGGCGTACCACAGCCGCGCGCGCACCTCGCTCGCGATCGGATCCACGTGCTCGAAGTCGGCGATCCAGCAGCGCAGGGAGTACTCGATGGCGCTGTCCGCGAATGCCGCCACCAGGCAGTCGGGCTCGGGGAAGGCGAGCACGCCCGGCACCTCGCGCGCGGCGTCGAGCAGGACCGCCCGCACGACGTTCGGGGGGTGGCGATAGTGGAAGCCGACCTCGCAGCTGATGCGTTCGGCGCCGCCCGGCCCGCCCAGGTGCACCACCTGCTGGCTCACGAGCTCGGCGTTCGGGACCAGGACGAGATCGCCGTCGCGCGTCAGCAGCGCGGTGTGGCGCGAGCGCACCTCGAGGATCCGGCCGACGTGCTCGCCGACCTGGATCCACTGTCCGAGCTGGAAGCTGCGCTCGAGCTGCAGCGTGAGGCCGGCGAACAGGTTCGCGATCGTCCCCTGGAGCGCCAGGCCGAGGACCGCGAGCACCGTGGAGGTGGTGACGAGCGAGACGATGTCGCCGGTCGCCTCGCGCCAGAGCCACAGCAGCACGACCGCCGCCAGGCTGCCGCGGATGAGGTTGCGCAGGATGGACGGCACCAGGAGTCCCGCGCGCGCCAGCACGACGTCGAAGGCGATCAGCCCGACCAGACCGACCAGGCCCACGACCAGCGTGACCACCTGCGCCACGCGCAGCAGCCGGGCGGCGATCTCGAGACCGGGTACCGCGGCGGCGCCGAGCGTGGCGACCCGCAGGAGCAGCGCGACCGCGAGGAGGGCGAGCGTGCCGCGCCCCTGCAGCCGTGCGCGCTCGGGCAGGAGCCGGCGGAGCAGCAGGGCCACGACCAGCGCGGCGAAGGTCACGCCGGTGCCCGACCACACCGGCTCGGTGAACGGCAGGCGTGCCAGGAGGTCCATCGGCCGTCGTTCTGTAGCAGGCGGGCCGGCGCGACAGTAGCGTCGCGGGTCCGGTCACCCGCCCGGAGCGCCGCGCGCGACCCGTCACGAGGTCGGGCTGCGCGCCAGCAGCACCGACACCCGGCCGTCGCCGCCGTCGGTGACGGCGAGATCCAGCCGGCCGTCGAGATCGAGGTCGGCGGCCGTCAGACGGCGCGGCCGGCTGCCGACGGCGACCACCTGGCGGGGGGCGAAGCGGCCGCCGCCGAGCCCGCGCAGGATCGACACCGAGCCTGCAGCCGTGTCCGCAGTGGCGAGATCGAGCCGCCCGTCGGCGTCGAGGTCGGCCGCCGCGACGTCGCGAGCGCCGGCGCCCACCGTCAGGACGTCGGCCGGCACGAGCACGCCCGCCCCCCGATTGCACAGGACGTGCACCAGCCCCGCGGCGTCGGCCACCGCCAGGTCGGTGGTGCCGTCCTGATCGAGATCGCCGGCGGCGAGCCCGTAGGCGGGACCGCCGCCATGCGGCACGGAGGACGCCGGGGCGAAGCCGCCGTCCGCCAGGGCGTGGAAGACGGACACGTCGCCGGACCCCCAGCTCAGGACGGCGAGGTCGCGGCGACCGTCGCCGTCGAGGTCGGCGATCTCCACGTCGGCCGGGTAGGTCCCGGCGGCCAGCGTGAGGCGACGCGGAAAGCCTCCCGTCCCGTCGCCGTAGAGCACCGTCACGTCCCCCCTCCGCTCGCCGGCGTTGGTCTCGTTGGCGACGGCGAGGTCGACGAAGCCGTCGCCGTCGAGGTCGGCGGCGGCGACGGCGAATGGCGCCGTCCCGGCCTCCTGGAGCGTGGTCCGGACGCCGCCGGCCGCATCGGCCAGGAGCACGGCGACGTGAGTCGACTTGGCGGACGCCACCGCCAGGTCGAGGCGGCCGTCCCGGTCGAGGTCGGCGGCCGCGATGCCGCGTGCCACCGGGGCCGCGGGAACGGTCCAGGCGTGGGCCCAGACGCCGGGCGCGGAGGCGCGCAGCAGGGTCAGCGTCCCGCCGTCCGCGTCGCTCACGGCGAGGTCGGGGATGCCGTCGCCGCTCAGGTCGGCCGCGACGACGTCGAAGGGCGTCGCGCCCCCGGCGGGCAGGTCGATGCGGCGGAAGGCGAGCGCTCGCGGCTCCGGACCCGAGCATGCCGCGAGGGAGAGGAGGAGCCAGGCCAGGGCCCGGCTCCTCCGCGCTCCGTGCGGATGGATCAGCTGCAGACGAGCGACAGCGCGGTGACGGTGTCACCCAGTGGCGAGCCGACGATGTCGGCGTTGGGGAAGGCGGTGACCAGCGTCCCGCTCGAGATGTTGCTGCTGCGGAGCTGAGCGCAGCTCGGGGCGGGCACCCCGGTCACGGGGCCCGCGGACTGGGTGTTGCCGTTCGCGTTCCCGTAGTCGAGGACCTGCGCCTGCGCGGTCGCGGTGGTCACGGGAACCGTCGCCGGCTTCGCATCGACGTAGGTGTCGTCCGGGGTGCAGGGGACGAGGTCCCCCCCGACCGCCGTGGAGATCCGCAGGCTGGTCGTGGCGATGGTGAAGCTCTGCCCCGCCGCTGGCGCCGCCGCCGTCAGGGTCACGCAGGAGCCGCCCGTGGTGGCGTCGGCATCGGGCTGGCAGAACGTGGTCGCGCTCGCCGCTGGGCACTCGTTGCCGTCCGAGAGATCCGAGTCCTGACAGGTAGAGACGCTCACCGTCGGCACGGTTCCGCCGGCGCAGTTGATGACGGACGCCGTCCGCAGCGTGCTGCTGCAGATGGTGTTCGTGGCGAGCGCGGCCGGCTTGAAGTTGCGAGCCGGGCTCGTCCCGAGGACCGCGATCTCGTTGCTGAGCACGCCGGGGAACTCGCAGAAGTCGAACAGCTGCACCCCGCTGAGCGCCACGGGGAGCGGCAAACCGAGCACCGTGGTCGTCGCGCCGGTGCCGGCACCGAGGACGCAGGCGTGGGTCTGGCACGGCGGCGTCACGAGCTTCGCGCACTCCCCGCAGCCGTTGTCGGCCATCTCCCCGATGGCGGTCGGAAAGGCGGCGACGGCGCCGTTCTCGGTGGCATAGGCGCCCTTGAGGGCGCCGAGGAGCACGAGACGCGCCCAGCGATCGCCGAAGATGCCGGTCGGCATGTGCCCCAGCGTGATCAACTCCGTGTCGCTGCACGTGAGCTTGGTGATCAGCGCGTCGAGGGCGACCTTGGTCTTCGCGATCGCCGAGGACGGGTTCGCGACGTCGGTCACCTTGGGCAGCTGGCCCTGGCAGGCGGCGCCGGCGGCCGAGAGCGGGTCACCCTTCACGAGGGTCTTCTGGTAGCCGTCCGTGCACTTGGTGAAGGCCTTCAGGATCGACGACTGCAGCTTCTGCGCGTTCTTCTCGATGGCCGCCTGGCACTTGTCCAGGGCGGCCGATGCGGGCGTGGCCACGAGCAGCGCCATCAGCCCTCCGGCCGCGAGCCGAGCGGCGTGCTTCGACGAGGTGTGCATAGGAGATCCCCCTTCTTCGCTGCTGTCTGCTGGATTCCAGGCGACGGCTCCCCCCCCGCCACGACCGCGACGCCTGTAGTCCGGTCCCCGAGCCGCAGTCAAGACGAGACGCATCGATGCGACCCCGGGGGCCTCGAGCATCTCGCCGCTGGTGAGCCGGCCGGCGAGGCTGCGCACACGGTGCTGGATCGCGACGGTCCGGCCGCTCGCGGTCGTCCGCGGGGGCGGGCCTACCCACAGGGGCCGTTCCGGTGCACAACGGCCATGGAGGGTAGACGGTGGCGGATCGCAACGAAGGCGAGGGACCAACGGCCGGCGGCACGCGTCGCGAGCGGCAGGCCGCGCCCGAGGCCGCGGCGACGCGGCTGGTGGCGCTGCCGGGGCAGATCGCGGCGGCGCTTCGCAACGCGATCGACATCGCGCGCATGGGCCGGCTCGAGCAGGCGGCCCGCACGCCGTACGACGTCGCGCTCCGGCGGCCGACGTTCCGGCTGCGCCGCTACGCCGCCAGCGGGCCGGCGGCGGCGCCGGCGGGCGCGGCGCCGCGGCCGGCGATCGTACTCGTGCCGCCGCTCATGATCACCGCCGAGGTGTACGACATCGCGCCCGGCGGCAGCGCGGTCGGCGCGCTGCTCGAGCGCGGCCTCGACCCCTGGGTGGTGGACTTCGGCGCCCCGGAGCGCCAGGAGGGCGCGCTCGAGCGCACGCTCACCGACCACGTGCTCGCGGTCAGCGAGGCCGTCGACCACGTGCGCGAGACCACGGGCCGCGACGTCCACCTGGCCGGCTACAGCCAGGGCGGGATCTTCGTCTACCTCGCCGCCGCCTACCGCCGCTCGGCGGGGCTTGCCTCGCTCGTCACCTTCGCCAGCCCGGTCAACGTGCACCGCCAGGTGCTGCCCGGCATCCCGGACGCCGTCGTGGTGCCGCTGGTGGAGACGCTGGGTCCCCTCCTCTCGCTCGGCTTCGCGCGCAGCGCCGTGCCGGCCTGGCTGTCGCGCACGACCTTCCGGCTGCTCAGCCCGGTGAAGGAGGTGCAGCGGCAGCTCGAGTTCCTGCGCAGCCTGCACGATCGCGACGCGCTCGCGCGCAAGGAGGGCCAGCGCCGCTTCCTGGCCGACGAGGGCTGGGTGGCGTGGCCCGGGCCCGCCTTCCGCGAGTTCGTCGAGCAGATGCTCATGGGCAACCGGCTGTTCTCGGGCGGGTTCGTGGTCGAGGGCCGGACCGTGACGCTCGCCGACGTCACCTGCCCCGTGCTGGCCTTCGTCGGCGCGCACGACGACGTGGCACGGCCGCCGACGGTGCGCTCCGTGGCCGACGCCGCGCCCCGGGCCGAGCTGTGGGAGGCGGTCGTCGCGGCGGGGCACATGGGCGTGGTGGTCGGCAGCCGGGCGCTGCGCGAGACCTGGCCGACGGTGGCGGACTGGATCCGCTGGCGCGAGGGGACGGGGCCGCGCCCTGTGGCGGTCGTACCCCTCGGTGCGCCCAGCGGCGCGGAGGGTGAGGGGGGCGCCGCCCGCGGGCGCGGCGCCGGCCGCGGCCGGGCGGCGGCCGAGCCGGGGTCGCTGGTGCTCGCGGGCGAGCTCGGGCGGGGCGCCGTGTCGATGCTGGTCGAGACCGCGGCCGTAGGCGCGGAGGCGGTGCTCGCCCTGGGCGTGAATCTCGCCCGACAGCTGCCGCGGCTGGCGCGGCTCGAGGCGCTGCGCCGCGACACCCGCATCGGCCTTGCGCTGCTGCTCGCGGAGCAGGCGGACGCGTCCCCCGGCGGCACGTTCTTCCTCTACGAGGGCCGCGCCCACACCTTCGCCGACGCCGACCGGCGCGTCGACGCGATCGTTCGGGGGTTGCTCGAGATCGGAGTCCGCACCGGCGATCACGTCGGCGTGCTGATGCGCACGCGGCCGACGGCGCTCGCGCTCGTCGCCGCGATCAACCGCCTCGGGGCGGTCGCGGTGCTGCTGCGCCTCGAGGGCGATCTCGCTGCCGAGCTGCGGGCGGGCACGGTCGAGCACTTGGTCGCCGATCCCGAGCACGCCGAGCACGCGACGGCGGCGTGGCCGGGGACGGTCCACGTGCTCGGCGGCGTGCACGCGCCCGGCCGCACGCTGCCCGCCCGCGCGGTCGACATGGAGCGCATCGATCCCGACCACGTCGCGGTGCCCGAATGGTACGAGCCGTCGCCGGGCCGCGGCGCCGACGTGGCCTTCGTGTTCTTCGCCGGCCACGGCGGCACGCTGCGGGCCAACCGGGTCACGAACCGCCGCTGGGCGCTGTCGGCGTTCGGCACGGCGTCGGCGGCCGCGCTGACGCCCGCCGACACGGTCTACTCGTGGACGTCGATCCAGCACCCCACGGGTCTCCTGGTGTCGATGAGCGGCGCGCTGGCCGGCGGCGCGCGGCTGGCCATGGCGCAGGGCTTCTCGGCGCCGCGGTTCTGGGAGGAGGTGCGGCGGTACGGCGCAAGCGTCGTCTTCTATGCCGGGATCATGCTGCGCGAGCTCGTGGACGCGCCCCGCGACCCCGCCGAGCGCAAGCACCCGGTGCGCATGTTCGCGGGCTCCGGCATGCCGCGGCCGTTGTGGCAGCGGGTGGTGGACCGCTTCGGCCCGGTCGACGTGCTCGAGTTCTACGCCTCCACCGAGGGGAACGCGATCCTCGGCAACGTCTCGGGGAAGAAGGTCGGCTCGCTCGGCCGGCCGCTCCCCGGCAGCGCCGAGGTGCGGCTCGCCGCCTGGAACCTCGAACGCGACGCGCCCGTCCTCGATGCTTCGGGCTACGTGCGCCAGGCCGATCCGGGCGCTCCCGGCATGCTGCTGGCGCGCACCGACCGTGGCGTCCCGGACGTGCGGCCGTTGCGCAACGTGTTCGCGCGCGGCGACGCGTGGCTGGTCACCGGCAGCCTCTTCCGCCGCGACGACGACGGCGACTTGTGGCTCGTCGACCAGGTCGCGGATCTCCTGCGCACCCGCGACGGCCTGCTGCCGTCCCTGCCGATCGAGGAGGCGGTGTGGGAGCTGCCCGCGGTCAGCGCAGCGGCGGCGCACGGGCTGCGGCTGGAGGGGCTGGCGTGCGACGTTCCCGCCGTGAGCGTCGTGCTCCGCGACGGCGCGGCGCTCGACCCCGGGGCGCTCGGACGGGTCGTGGCGGCGAGGCTCGCGGCGCCCAGCCGGCCGGTGCTGGTGCGCGTGGCGACCGAGCTGCCCATGACGCCCGGCTACCGGGTGCAGAAGGCGCCGCTGCGCGCAGCCGGCATCCCGGCAGCGGACCTGGAGGCGGGCCGCGTCTTCGGGTGGGATGCGGCGGTCGGCTGCTACGCGGCGCTGGACGTGGACGCCTTCGCGCGGCTTTGCGCGGCCTTGCGCGAGCCGTAGCCGAGCGGCGCCGGCGTCAGGCGGAGCGGCCGGGCGCGGCGCGCGTCGCCAGACACGCCCGGATCGCCTCGGCGAGGCGGTCGGTGGCGTCGCGCCCGAGCCCCCCGGGAAAGTGCTCGAACAGCTCGCGCTCCTCGCGCCGGACGTGGGCCTCGAGCAGATCGGCGAAGGTCGTGAGCGCGGTCCCGAGCGCCCGCTCGTCGCCGCCGGCGGCGGCGACCGCGTCGCGGGCCCGCTCCAGCTCGCGGTGCTCGCGCTCGAGCTGGTCGCACAGCGCGCGCGAGGCCGCATCGACGCCCGGCTCGGTGCGCAGGACCGGGAAGAGGACGTCCTCTTCGGCCTGGAAGTGCACGACCAGGTGGTGCGCGAAGAACGCGAGCGTCTCGGCGGCGCGGCTCTGCGCCGTGCTCGCGGGCGTCATCGCCGTGACCGGGCCCGGCGGGGCAGGGTGGTGCAGGCGGAAGGCCAGCCCGAGCGCCTCGCGGTGGTCGTGGGACAGCGGGACCAGGCTGGGATGACGGCGGCGGCGGGACATGCGCCCCGTCTAGCAGCCGGCCGCCGCGGGGTCGACGCCGGATGCGCGGAGGCGACGCGGGATGCGGGGGGGCGGCGCCCGCGCCCCGCCCCGGCGCCCGGTTGCCCCGCACGGTCGGCGGCGGTATCCCGCGGGCCTGCCCATGGCCGACGTCGTCCACCTGATTCGCGACCTCCTCTTCGTCTCGAAGCTGCGCGAGGCGGCCGAGCCGCTCGGGACCGAGGTGCAGGGCACGCGCACGGCCGAGGCGTGCGTGGAGGCGGCCCGGGGCGCACGGCTCGTCGTCCTCGACCTGCGCTTGCCCGAGGCGCTGCGCGCGCTCGAGCTGCTCGCGGCGGCGCCCGAGACGGCCGGCGTGCGCTCGGTTGGCTTCGTCGACCACGAGCGCACCGACGTCATGGAGACGGCCCGCGCGCTCGGCTGCGGGCGTGTGCTCGCCAAGGGGCAGCTCGCGGCGGAGCTGCCGAGGCTCGTCGCCGAGGCGCGCGGCGCATGAAGCTCGGGCTCTTCGGCGTCGGCGCGCGCGCGTGAGCTGGCTCGCCGGCTGGGGCCATCCGCTCCTCGGCGGACTCGCGGTGGCGCTGCTGGCGCGCGCCGCCGGCCACGCGGTGCGCGTGCGCCGCGGCGGCCACGGTGTGCGCGCGGCGCGTGCCCGCCACCGCGCCTGGGCACCGGTGGCCCTCGGCGCCATCGCGGCCGCCTGGGTGAGCGGCGTGGCCGCGGTCTGGCTCTTCCACGAGGAGCTGCACGCGACGGCGAGCGGGCACTTCCAGGTCGGCAGCGCGGTCCTGGGGCTGCTCGGCGCGAACGCGCTGCTCTCGCGCCGGCTGCCGGGCGACGCCACGGCGCGCGCCGTCCACCCCTGGATCGGCGCGACGGCGCTCCTGCTGGCGGGCCTGCAGGTGTTCCTGGGCCTGCAGCTGCTCCGTCGCTGAGCCGTCGCGGCCATCTGTCGCGGCTGCCTTGCACGGGGTACCCCACGCGGCTAGCGTCCGCCGGATGGCCGACCCGGAAGCCTTCCGCGAACAGACGCGCCGCTGGCTCGACGCCAGCGCGCCAGCCGGCGTGCGCACGCCGCCGAAGACCCCCGACGAGGTGTGCTGGGGCGGACGCAAGGGCAAGTACCACGAGGACGTCCGTCGCTGGCTCGCCGTGATGGCCGAGCGCGGCTGGACGGCGCCCACCTGGCCGCGCGAGTACGGCGGCGGTGGGCTCTCCAAGGACGAGGCCCGGATCCTGGTCGAAGAGATGGCGAAGCTGAAGCTCCGCCCGCCGCTCACCGGCTTCGGCCTCGAGATGATCGGCCCGCTGCTGCTGCAGGCCGGCAGCGAGGAGCAGAAGCGCGAGCACATCCCGCGCATCGCGCGCGGGGAGATCCGCTGGTGTCAGGGCTACTCGGAGCCGGGCGCGGGGTCGGACCTCGCGGGCCTGCAGACCCGCGCCGAGCGCGACGGCGACGACTACGTCCTGAACGGCCAGAAGGTGTGGACGTCCTACGGCGACAGGTCCGACTGGATGTTCATCCTGGTGCGCACCGACAGGGCGAAGAAGCACGCTGGCATCACCTTCCTCCTGATGGACATGGACACGCCGGGCGTGCAGGTGCGGCCGATCAAGCTGATCAGCGGCGCCTCCCCGTTCACCGAGACGTTCCTCACCGACGTCCGGGTGCCGCGCCGCAACGTGGTCGGCCAGGAGCACGGCGGCTGGAACATCGCCAAGATGCTGCTCCGCTTCGAGCGCAACATGATCGCCGACGTCTTCAAGGAGCGCGACGACCGCAAGCGGCTCCTGGACATGGCACGCCGCTGCCTGCCTGCGGCCGGCGATCACGGCCGCATCGGCGACGCCGTGCTCCGCGACCGCATCACGCAGCTCGAGCTCGACCAGCTCTGCTTCGACCTGACGCTCGCGCGCTCGCGAGACCGCCTGAGAGCGGGCCAGCCGCCGGGCGCGGAGGTGTCCCTCTTCAAGCTCTACGGTACCGAGCTGAACCAGCGCCGCCGCGAGCTGATGCTGGCGGTGGCGGGGCCGCAGGCCCTCGGCTGGGAGGGTCCCGGGTTCACCGACGAGGAGCTGGGGCTCACCCGCGACTGGCTGCGCTCGCGTGGCAACACGATCGAGGGCGGCACGTCCGAGATCCAGCTGAACATCATCGCGAAGCAGGTCCTGGGCCTGCCGGACTGACGAGGCACCCATGTCGCTCGTGTTGACCCAGGAACAGGAGATCCTGCAGCGCACCGCGCGCGAGCTCGTGCAGAGCCGCGCGCCCGTCAAGCGGCTGCGTACCTACCGCGATACCAAGGACCCGGACGGGTTCTCGCGCGAGCTGTGGGCCGAGATGGCCCGGCTCGGCTGGCTCGGGATCGTGGTGCCGGAGGCCTACGGGGGCTCAGGCCTCGGGTGGCGCGACCTCATGGTCGTCATGGAGGAGCTCGGCCGCACCCTCGTCACCGAGCCCTTCACCGGCACCGTGCTCCTCGGTACGACCGCCATCGTGCTCGGTGGTACCGAGGCGCAGAAGCAGGCGCACCTGCCCCCCGTCGCGGCCGGCCAGCGGCTGTTGGCGCTCGCCTACCAGGAGCCGCGCGGCCGCTACGACTGGCGCCACGTCGAGACCCGCGCCGAGCGCGCCGGCGGCGGCTGGAAGCTCACCGGCGAGAAGGCCCACGTGCTCGACGGCCACGTGGCCGACTTCCTCCTGGTGTCGGCGCGCACGGGTGGGGAGCCCGGCGACGCCCACGGCATCAGCTGCTTCCTGGTGCGGCGCGACGCCCCGGGCGTCGGCGTGGAGCGGATGTGGCGGGTGGACGGCCGTGGCGCGGCCGCCGTCCGCTTCGACGGCGTCACCGTGAGCGCGGACGCGGTGCTCGGCGGCGAAGGGCAGGGCGAGCCGCTGCTCGCGCGCACGCTCGACCGCGCCACCATCGCGCTCTCCGCCGAGATGCTGGGCGGCATGGCGGCCTGCTTCGAGATGACGCTCGACTACCTGAAGACGCGCAAGCAGTTCGGGGTGCCGATCGGGTCGTTCCAGGCGCTCAAGCACCGGGCCGCCCGCCTCTTCGTCGAGATCGAGCTCGCGCGCTCGATGGTGATGGCCGCGCACCAGGCGCTCGACGAGGACGCAGACGACCAGCGCGTGGCCCGCCTCGCCGGAGCGGCGAAGGCGCGATGCTCGGATGCCTTCGTGCTGGCGGGCAACGAGGGCGTGCAGATGCACGGCGGCATCGGCATGACCGACGAGCACGACGTCGGCTTCTTCCTGAAGCGCGCTCGCGCGGCCGAGATCCAGTTCGGCGACGCGGCGTTCCACCGCGAGCGCATCGCCTCCATCGACGGCTACTGAGCGACAGACCGAGGCCGCGGCCGTCCGCCCCGCGGGCGACGCGGTGATCGGCCCGGGGACGGATGCCCCACCGCCTTTGGGATAAGTGGGCGGTTGCTCCATGCCTTGCGGCGCGAGGTACTTCTCGCTATACGACTGCGCACTTCATCGGAGGTAGCTCGTATGGGCCTCGCAGAGAGCACGGCACCAGCCAACCGGACCAGGATCCTGATCGTGAATCCGCACGCCACCGAGCGCGAGGGGTTGGCGGCCGTGCTCGCTCGGGAGCAGGGGCTCGAGGTCGTCGGCGTGACCGGCAACTCGGCGGACGCGGCCGAGATGATCGAGCAGGCGTCTCCCGACGTGGTCGTGATGGACCTGGCGACGCCGGCCGAGGGCGGCATCGAGGATCTGCGCCGGCTGCTCGGCGGACGGCAGGCCTTCAGGGTGGTCGCGATCCGGCGCGACTATTCGCGCGACCAGGTGGCCGCGGCGTTCGAGGCTGGCGTGAGCGCCTGCGTCTCGACCAACGCGGGCGTCGCCGACCTGGTGAACGCGGTCCAGGCGGCCCAGGCCGGAAGGACCTACCTCTGTCCCTACGTCACCCGCGTGCTGATCGAGTCGCCCACCATGGCCCCGGTCACCGTGCCGCCAGGCGGCCGACAGCTCACGCGTCGCGAGCAGGAGGTGCTGGAGCTCATCGCGGCGGGGAACACCGACCGCCAGATCGCCAGCCAGCTGACCCTCGCCGTGGGGACCGTCCACACGCACCGCAAGCACATCATGGCGAAGCTCGGCGTGCGCAACGTCACCAGCCTGCTGCGCCGCACGCGCGAGCTGGGCCTGCTGCCGCCGGGCTGACCCCGGCCCGGGTCGTGAGCGCGACGGCGCGGGTTCAGGCGCGCGGCGCCGCGGGTGCCGCCGCTCAGTGCAGCGTCGGGACCGTGTCGTGGAGCTGCGCCAGGCGGTCGCGGACGGCGTCGGCGTCGGCGGCGTCCGGCGCCAGGGTGAGGTAGCGGCGGAAGTCGTCGGCGGCGGCGGCGAAGCACTCCAGCTCCGCGTAGAGCAGGCCCCGCGTCTTCACCTCCTCCGGCGTGTCGGGCCCGAGCACGAGCAGCAGGTCGACGGCGGCGAGCGCCGAGGCGGCATCGCCGCGATCCTGCCAGACCCGCAGCAGGTTGCGCAGCATGCGGGCGAGGATGGCGGTCGCCGGTACCGGCTGCAGGAATTCGGGCGGCACCGCTGCGAGCTGCGGGCCGCGGCTTCCCGAGGACAGGGCGCGCAGGCGCTCGCGCAGGTCGGCGTCGGTCAGGGTAGCGCCGGCGTGGAAGGGATCGACCAGGCGCGAGCCGTCCGGCCCCGGCAGGCGGACGAGGAAGTGCCCGGGGAAGCCGACCCCGCTCACCGACACCCCCGCCCGGCGGCCGACCTCCATCACCACGACCGCGAGCGAGATCGGGATGCCGAGGCGCCGCGCCAGCACGTCGTTCAGGAAGCTGTTGCGCGGGTCGTAGTAGTCGGCCTGGTTGCCGCGGAATCCGTTGACCTCGAACACCACCGCCAGGAGCTGGTCCGCGCGCGTCGCGGGGGCGGCCCCGGGCGTGATGCGGGCCCGCACCTGGTCGGCGAGCCGGTCGAGCTCGGCCAGGGGGGGCACGGGGTCGAGGTGCGGGTAGGCGATGCGTGCGATCTCGAGCGCGGCGCGCCCGAGGTCGAGGCGGGCGCCGGAGCTGACGAGGGCGGCGAAGCGGTTGCGGAGGCCGTGCACGATCCGGCAGACCGTAGCGAAGGTCGGGTCCGGGGGGCAAGCGCGCATGCGGAGGCCTCGCGCATGCCGGTCGCTTGGCAGGCGCGCGCGCGCCCTGCTACACCGCCCGCGTGTCGCTGCGGGACTGCGCCGCCATCGTCGGGATCGGGCAGCTGCCGTTCTCCAAGAACATCGGTCGGCCCGAGGAGGTGACCGCGCTCGAAGCCGCGACGCTCGCGCTCGAGGACGCGGGGCTGCGGCCGTCGGACGTCGACGGGATGTGCAAGTGGAGCATCCAGGTGACGTCCGAGAACGCCATTGCCCGCAACCTGGGCGTCCCGAACCTCGGCTTCTTCGGCGAGGTCGGCTACGGCGGGGGCGGCGGCTGCGGCGTGGTCGCGCACGCGGCGGCGGCGATCGCGGCCGGGATGGCGCGCTGCGTGCTCATCTACCGCTCCCGCAACCGCGGTTCGGGTGGCCGCCCGTGGGCGGGCACGTCTCGGGAGCGCGACCAGTCGCAGACCGAGGGCAACGAGACCGCCTTCTTCTCGCCCTACGGCTTCGTGCGCCCGGTGGACCAGGTGGCGATGTTCACGCGCCGCTTCCTCCACGAGCGCGGCTACACCACCCGGCACCTCGGCTGGATCGCGGTGAGCACGCGCAGACATGCCGCCCGCAACCCGATGGCGATGATGCGCGAGCCGATCACGCTCGACGACCACGCCCGCAGCCGGCTGGTCTCCGATCCGCTGCGCCTGCTCGACAACTGCCTCGAGACCGACGGCGCCGCGGCCCTCGTCGTGGCCGCAGCCGACCTCGCCCGCGACTGCCGCCAGACGCCGGCCTGGATCCGTGCGGCCTCGCAGGGCATGGGGCCGCACAACGTCACCATGAACAACTTCTTCCACGATCCCTTCCTCGAATCGCCGGGACGCCATGCGGCCGAGGCGCTGTGGAGGATGGCGGGCGTCGGACCGCGCGAGGTCGACGTCGCGCAGCTCTACGACGCCTTCACGCCGCTCGTGCTGGCCTCGCTCGAGGAGTACGGCTTCTGCAAGCCCGGCGAGGCGGGCGACTTCGTCTCGGACGGCGGGCTCGAGGTCGGTGGCCGGCTGCCGAACAACACCAGCGGCGGCAGCCTGTCCGAGGCCTACGTGCACGGCATCAACCTGATCATCGAGGGTGTGCGCCAGATCCGGGGCGCGTCCGTGAACCAGGTGCCGGGCGCGCGCCTCTGCCTCGTCACCAGCGGCAACATGGTGCCGACCAGCGCGCTGCTGCTGCGGGGGGACGGATGAGCGACGAAGCCGTCGTCCGCCGCACGGGCGGCGCGCAGTGGCTGCCGTACTGGGAGGCGGCGCGGGCGCGCGAGCTGCGCTTCCAGCGCTGCACCGCGTGCCGCGCCTGGCGGTTCCCGCCGCAGCCGATGTGCCCGCGCTGCCGCTCGCTCGACAGCGCCTGGGAGCGCGCGAGCGGCCGTGCGCGGCTGCTGTCGTGGGTGGTCGTGCACCCGCCGGTGCTGCCGGCGTGGACGGACCGCACCCCGTACCCGGTCGTGCTGGTGCAGAGCGAGGAGGGCGTGCGCACCATCGGTGGCCTGACCGGGGCGAGCGCGGACGAGCTCGTCATGGACATGCCCATGGTCGTCGACTTCACGCCCTCGCCCGACGGCGACCTCGTCCCGCAGTGGCGTCCGGGCTGACGGCGCCATGGCCATGACCGTCCGCGACGAGGCCTGGCTCGGCATCGACCTCGGCGGGACGAAGATCGAGGGCGTGGTGCTGGACGCGGACCTCCAGCCGCGTAGCCGCATCCGCGTCCCCACCGAGCGCGAGCGCGGCTACGACCACGTGCTCGCCCGGGTGGCCGAGGTGTTCGACGCCCTGCGGCCGCACGCGCCGCACGTGACGCGCATCGGCATCGGCACGCCGGGCTCGATCTCGCTGCGCGACGGGCGGCTCAAGAACTCGAACACGACCTGCCTGAACGGCCGGCGCCTGCGCGACGACCTGGAAGCGCGCCTCGGCATCGCCGTACGGGTCGAGAACGACGCCGACTGCTTCGCGCTCGCCGAGGCGCGCGCCGGGGCGGGACGCGGGGCGCGCGTCGTGTTCGGCGTGATCCTGGGTACCGGCGTCGGCGGCGGCATCGTGATCGACGGGCAGCCGTGGACCGGCCTGCAGCGGATCGCCGGCGAGTGGGGCCACCACCGGATCGCGGCCGACGGGCCGCGCTGCTACTGCGGCCAGCGCGGCTGCGTCGAGACCTTCCTCTCCGGTCCGGCGCTCGAGGCCGCCTGGGTGGCGGCCGGCGGGCCGCCGGCGCCCGCGGTCGAGATCGCGGCGCGCGCGCGCGCCGGCCAACCGCTCGCGGCCCGCGTCCTCGACGCCTACTGCGAGACCTTCGGCCGCGCGCTGGCCAACGTGGTGAACATCCTCGATCCCGACGCCGTCGTGCTCGGCGGCGGGCTCTCGAACCTCGAGCTGCTCTACGACCGCGGGCGCGACGCCGTCGCCCGCCACGTCTTCAACGACGAGCTGCGCACGCCGATCCTGCGCCACCAGCTCGGCGATGCCGCGGGCGTCGTGGGCGCGGCCATGCTCTCCGCGTCCTGAGTGGGCGGCGTCAGTCCTCGCCGCAGACGACCGAGCCGCTGACGTTGCTCGCGGGCACCCCGCCTGCTCCGCCAGTGTCGCTCCCGCAGAAGACCTCCCCGCCGACCTTGCGATCCGGCAGCGGACGGCCGCCGGCCACCGCGCGTCGAGAGCCGCCGTCAACCCGACTCCTCCCGGATCGCGCCGCGTCCGCGGTAGCGAGGCGGAACTCCTCCAGCCGGTCGCGCGTCACCGCGTGCAGGACGGTGCCATCGGCTGCGCGCGGCTCGACGTGCCCGCAAGGCCGCGTTTCGCCAGCGCGTGCGCCAGCATCGAGCCGCCACTCGGCGCTCATGGGTGGCCATGGCGGTCCATGGCGGGAGGTCGATCCTACTGCCCGAGGTGGTCGAGCAGCGACCCCAGATCGCACGACA
>Ga0316622_100001294_pt1 | contig 16105 bp, 12 predicted proteins | sample OWC_Aug_OW2_C1_D_FD_207646 | JGI IMG/M metagenome (GOLD analysis project Ga0316622, IMG submission 207646) | Wetland soil microbial communities from Old Woman Creek delta, Ohio, United States - OWC_Aug_OW2_C1_D5_C | ecosystem: Environmental > Terrestrial > Soil > Wetlands | place: USA: Ohio... | reverse complement strand
GCATGTCCCAGCACGCCGCTTCGCCGGCGGAGAAGAGCCCCTTCAGCGTCCGGCTTTCGCCGGTGTGGTTGGTGCGCACGCCGCCCATCGTGTAGTGCTGGGCCGGCCGTACCGGGATCATCTCCTTGGTCGGATCGACACCGAGGAAGTACTTGCAGATATCGAACACTTCTCGCAGGTTGTGCTTGATGTGCTTCTCACCGAGCAGCGTGATGTCGAGCCAGATGTGTTCGCCGAAACGCGACTTCACGCCCTTGCCCTTGGCGATGTGCTCCTCCATGCGGCGCGACACGACGTCCCGCGACGCGAGTTCCTTCTTCTCCGGCTCGTAGTCCGGCATGAAGCGGTGGCCGTCGACGTCCTTCAGCAGGCCGCCATCGCCACGGCAGCCCTCGGTGACGAGGATGCCGGCGGGGAAGATCCCGGTCGGGTGGAACTGCACCGCTTCCATGTTGCCGAGTGCCGCGACTCCCGTCTCCAGCGCGATCGCGTGGCCGATGCCCTCGCAGATCACCGCGTTGGTGGTGACTCGATACAACCGTCCTGCGCCGCCGGTGGCAATGGCGGTGGCCTTGGCCACGTACGCGGTCAGCTCACCGGTGATCAGGTTGCGCACCACCGCGCCATAGCAGCGCCCTGCCTCGTGAATCAGCGCCAGCGCTTCGGTGCGCTCGTGCACCGGGATCGAGGCGGCAATCGCCTGGTCGCTGACGGCCTGCAGCATCGCGTGGCCGGTGGCGTCGGCGACGTAGCAGGTGCGCCATTTCTTGGTTCCGCCGAAGTCGCGCTGCGCGACCAGCCCATGCGCTTCGTCGCGCTCGGTGATCGTCACTTTCTGGCTGTTGATGACGACCTGGCGGTCGCCCTTGCGCACGCGGCTCCATGGCACCCCCCAAGCCGCCAGTTCACGCACGGCCTTCGGCGCCGTGTTGACGAACATACGCACCACGTCCTGGTCGGCGCCCCAGTCGGAACCGCGCACGGTGTCTTCAAAGTGCACGTCCTCGTTGTCGCCCTGGCCCTTGATGACGTTGCCGAGGCTCGCCTGCATGCCCCCCTGCGCGGCCTTGCTATGCGAGCGCTTGACCGGCACCAGAGAAAGGATGACCGAGTCGTGCCCCCGGCGCTTTGCTGCGATCGCCATGCGCAGGCCGGCAAGCCCGCCGCCGATGACCAATACGTCGGTGTAGACGACCTTCATCGCGTTTCTCCCTTCAGCCATGAGGGCCACCAGGCGGGCGGCGCCGATTGCGGTGGCGTCTGCAACCACGCCGGCACATAGCGCTGGCCCGGATTGAAGCGATGGTCGTAGCCGATCTTCATGTACGCGGCCAGCGTCGCCAGCCCGAGGATGATGAAGAATGCCGACAGCACCCACTTCAGCAGCTTCAGGTTCTTGCGCGTGGCATTGGGGTCCTTGCCTTCGAACCAGCCCCACTTGACGCAGAGTCGATACAGGCCGATGCCGCCATGCAGCTCGACCGCGAACAGCAGGACGAGGTAGAGCGGCCACCAGCGACCGCTCCAGACGCGGTCGGCCGACTCGAACGGGCCGATCAGCCCCGGGTGCATCAGCATCTGGTACAGGTGCACCGACGCCAGGAAGAACATCGCGAAGCCGGTGACGACCTGCCACCACCAGAGCGTGGTGTCCTCGTGGTGCATCATGCCCATGTGGTCGCGATAGACGCGGTACTGCGCATAGTTGATCGGGAACTTCCGCACCGCGAGCGCCGCGTGCAGGATGAACAGCGTGAACACGACGGCGACCACTCCCGACACGATGATGGGATAGGCCGTGCCGAAGAAGAAGTAGCCCTCGAACATCTTCGTGATCACCCACATCGCGTCGTAGCCGAGCAGGATCGACGACACGAAGAACATATGGCCCCACATGAAAAGCGCGAGTACGAGGCCACTCGCGCTTTGGGCGAAATCGAGTCGGGCCGGCCAGCGGCTCTTGCGCGGACGAGCGACTCCGCCCAACGCGACTGCAGGGTTGGCTTGTGCGTTCATCATGATTTCGCGCGGCGCGCGCCGTCGGGTGGAACTGCCCGCAGTGTCGTACCGCATTGCGGATTGTGGTTGACGGGTATCAAGTCGCGGAACGGTTGGCGCGACCACGGCTTTCTAGCCTGCGAATCCCGCGTTGCGGAACGGGTTGCCGCAATCCGGATGGATTGACCGGGATCAACGGCACTGTGGAGTGGGGTGGGAGCATCCCCGCCCAGAGGGCAATTTGCCCGCTCACGCCGAGCGAGTACGACCCATGTACACGATCTTCCGCCGCGAAGCCTTTTCGGACACCACGTTTCTCTGGGATGTGATGGCGCCCGACGTGGCGAAGTCGGCCGAGCCCGGTCACTTCGTGATGCTGCGCCTGCATGAGGGCAGCGAACGAATCCCGCTGACCGTCGCGGACTTCGATCGTGACGCAGGCACTGTCACTCTCGTCGTGCAGGCGCTTGGCAAGACCACGCTTGAAATGCGGGATCACTACAAGGAGGGCGACACGTTCGCCGACTTCGTCGGACCGCTCGGTCTGCCGCAGCACCTCGGCCAGTTCGGGCACGTCGTGCTGGTCGGCGGCGGACTCGGCGTCGCACCGGTGTTCCCGCAACTGCGGGCGTTCAAGACCGCCGGCAACCGCACCACCGGCATCATCGGCTTCCGCAACAAGGACCTGGTGTTCTGGGAAGACAAGTTCGGCGCGCACTGCGACAACCTGATCGTGTGCACCGATGACGGCAGCTATGGCAAGCCGGGCTTTGTCACCGCGGCGCTGCAGGAAGTTCTGGAGAAGGACAAGCCGGATCTGGTCGTTGCGATCGGCCCGCTGCCGATGATGAACGCCTGCGTCGAGACGACACGACCGTTCGGCGTAAAGACGATGGTGTCGCTCAACGCGATCATGGTCGATGGCACCGGCATGTGCGGGTCGTGCCGCGTCACGGTCGGCAACGAGATCAGGTTCGCCTGCGTCGACGGGCCGGACTTCGACGGCCACCAGGTCGACTTCAAGGAGCTGATGCTGCGGCAGAAGCGCTTCAAGGGCGAGGAAACCGCGGCAAACACGGACTACGCGCATGTCTGTCAGGTCGAGCAGCAGCTCTTTATTGAAGGCAAGCGCAACTACAAGAAGTACAAGGACCTCTCGCCGCACGCCGTGAAGATGCCGGAGCGCGACGCGCTCGAGCGCTCGCGCAACTTCAAGGAAGTGAACCTCGGCTATTCGATGGCCGATGCGCTGGCCGAGGCCGAGCGCTGCATCATGTGCACCAAGCCGACCTGCATCGAGGGCTGCCCGGTCGGCATCGATATCCCGCGCTTCATCCGTCACTTGCTGGTGCGCGACCTCGACGGCGCGCTCGGCGTCATCAATGAATCCAACCTGTTCCCATCGGTGTGCGGTCGGGTCTGCCCGCAGGAGTCGCAGTGCGAGGCGCAGTGCCAGGTGGGACGCAACAAGAAGACGCCGATGGAGTCGGTGGCTATCGGCCGGCTTGAGCGTTTCATCGGTGACAACGCGCATGCGCCGAAAGCCGCGCCGCCGCGCTTCGACAAGAGCTTTGGAAAAGTTGCCATCGTTGGCTCCGGTCCGTCGGGCCTCGCAGTCGCCGCTGACCTCGCCAAGTACGGGTGCGAAGTCACGGTTTACGAGGCGCTGCACGTGGTCGGCGGTGTCCTGCAGTACGGCATCCCGTCGTTCCGGCTGCCGCGCGAGATCATCAGCCGCGAGGTTGAAACCCTCAAAGGCATGGGCGTCAAGTTCGAGACCAACAAGGTGATCGGCAAGACCTTCTCGATTCCCCAGTTGCTGGGTGAGATGGGCTTCGACGCCGCCTTCGTCGGTGCGGGCGCGGGGGCGCCCGCGTTCCTCGGCATTCCTGGCGAGTTCGCCGGACAGGTGTATTCGGCCAACGAATTCCTGACCCGCGTGAACCTGATGGGAGGAGACAAGTTCCCTTACCTCGACACGCCGATCACGCTCGGCAAGAGCGTGGTGGTCATCGGGGCGGGCAACACCGCCATGGACTGCCTGCGGGTTTCGAAGCGCCTGGGCACGCCCACGGTGCGTTGCGTCTACCGGCGCTCCGAGGCGGAGGCGCCGGCGCGCATCGAGGAACTGCGGCACGCGAAGGAGGAGGGCATCGAGTTCTTTTTCCTTCACGGGCCGGTCGAGATACTGGTCGATCCGGACGGCAACGTGCGCGGCATCAAGGTGCAGAAGATGGCGCTTGGTGAACCCGATGAAAAGGGCCGCCGCCAGCCGATTCCGCAGAACGAGTTCGTCGAGCTCGACTGCGATACCGTGATCTACGCGCTCGGCACCAAGGCCAACCCGATCGTCACCAAGTCGACGCCGGGCCTCGAACTGAACAAATGGGGCTACATCGTCGCCGACCCGATGACGCAGGCCACCAGCGTGCCCGGCGTGTTCGCCGGCGGCGACATCGTGACCGGCGGCGCGACCGTGATCCTGGCGATGGGCGCTGGGCGCCGCGCTGCGCGCGCGATTGGCGCCTACCTGGCGAGCGGCAAGAGCAAGTGGCCGATAACGCAGGCGGACGCGGACGCCTTCGTGCCGCCCACCGCGGCTGGTGCTGCCGTGCCCATCGAGCCTGCCACTGCCGAGGTCAAGCCATGAACACCTGCCCGCGCTGCCATCGCCCGCTGGAAGGCAACGAGTCCTACATCTGCTGTGCCGGCATGGAGCTTCGGTGGCGCTGCACGGAGTGCCACAAGGTCGCCGAAGGCTTCGCGTTCCCGTATGGACTGTGCCCGTACTGCAAGGGTCGCCTTGAGATGCTGGACCGTGGCGCGATCGAGGGCGACCGCGCCCTGGAAGCGGTACGCAAGGCGTTCGAAATCGAACTCGGCGGCCACGCGTTCTACCAGCGTGCCGCGCGCGATTCGAAGGATCCGACGCTGCAGGATCTGTTCGGCCGCTTCGCCGAGATGGAGCAGGAGCACATGGAAACGCTGTCGAAGCGCTACCACGCGGACCTGCCCGCGGCGTCGGCGGACTTTCAGGTGGACCGCGCAGCGATCTTCGCTGGCGTTGACCGCAAGCCCGAGGACCCCGCGAACCTGTTCCGCATCGCTATCGCGTTCGAGGAGCGTGCCGTCGAGTTCTTTACGCGCGAGGGCGATCGCGCGCCCGACGGATCGGTGGAGCGCGAGCTGTACCGCGAACTGGCCGCCGAGGAGCGCGAGCACGTCGCGTTGCTGACGACCGAATTCCGCCGCTGGGAGGCCGGCAAGGCCGGTCTCCTGTAGCGGGTCCAGCAGAGAGAGCCATGATCAAACATCCGTATGTGCTCGACGGCAACGAAGCTGCCGCCCGCATCGCTCACCTGCTGAGCGAAGTTATCGCGATCTACCCGATCACGCCTTCATCGACGATGGGCGAACTGGCGGATGCCTGGTCGGCCGCCGGAACGAAAAATCTCTGGGGGCAGGTTCCGGAGGTCATCGAGATGCAAAGCGAGGCCGGCGCCGCGGGGGCGGTGCACGGTTCGCTGCAGGCGGGTGCGCTGACGACCACGTTCACCGCATCGCAGGGCCTGCTGCTAAAGCTGCCCAACATGTTCAAGATCGCGGGCGAATTGACGCCGGCGGTCTTCCACATTGCCGCGCGCACCCTGGCGACGCACGCGTTGTCGATCTTCGGCGACCACAGCGATGTGATGGCCGCGCGGACCACTGGCTTCGCACTGCTCGCCGCGTCCAGCGTCCAGGAGGCGCAGGACATGGCGATGATCGCGCACATGGCGACGCTGAAGGCGCGCGTGCCCTTCCTGCATTTCTTTGACGGGTTTCGCACCAGTCACGAAGTGAACAAGATCGACCTGCTTCCGGTGGAGGATGCGCGCGCGTTGATCGACGACGAACTGGTCGTGGCGCATCGGAAGCGGGCGCTGAACCCGGATTCGCCGGTGATGCGCGGCACTGCCCAGAACCCGGACGTCTTCTTCCAGGCGCGCGAGGCGTGCAACCCGTTCTACACAGCAGTGCCGGGCGTCGTGAGGGACGCGATGGATCGCTTCGCGAAGGTGACCGGCCGCCGCTACAGCCTGTTCTGGTACAGCGGTGCACCGGACGCCGAGCGTGTGATCGTGCAGATGGGGTCGGGTGTCGGCGCGTCGCGCGAGGCGGTCAGCAAGCTCGTCGCCGCCGGTGAAAAGGTAGGCATCGTCACGGTGCGTCTGTACCGGCCGTTCGATGTGCAGGCGTTTGTTGATGCGTTGCCCAAGTCGGTGCGCGCTATCGCCGTGCTGGATCGGACCAAGGAACCGGGCGCGATCGGCGAACCGCTCTACCAGGACGTGGTGACGGCGCTGGTCGAAGGTTGGTCGAACGATGCGACGATGCCACGCGTTATCGGCGGCAGGTACGGCCTGTCGTCGAAGGAGTACACGCCGGCGATGGCAAAGGCGGTGCTGGACGAACTCAAGCAGGCCAGGCCGAAGCGCCACTTCACGGTCGGCATCATCGACGACGTCACGCACTTGTCCCTGAAAGTCGACGCGAGCTTCGACACCGAGGCCACGGGGGTCACGCGCGCGGTGTTCTACGGCCTGGGCGCGGACGGCACCGTGGGTGCCACGAAGAACACGGTCAAGATAATCGGCGAGAGCACGCCCCTGCACGCGCAAGGCTACTTCGTCTACGACAGCAAGAAGTCAGGCGCGATCACCGTGTCACACCTGCGCTTTGGACCGCAGCCGATCGAATCGACGTACCTGATCGGGCAGGCCGATTTCATCGCGTGCCACCAGTTCGAGTTCATGGAGAAGCTTGACGTACTGGAACTCGCGCGAACCGGGGCGACCTTCCTGCTGAACAGCCCGTACGGGCCGGAGGAGGTGTGGAGCAGGCTGCCGCGCGAGGCGCAGCAGTCGATCATCGAGCGCAAGCTCAAGTTCTACGTGGTGGATGCATTGGCGGTCGCAAAGCAGGCAGGACTGGCCGGGCGCATCAACACCGTGACGCAGGCCTGCTTCTTCGCGATCTCCGGCATCCTGCCGCGCGACGAGGCGATCGCCAAAATCAAGGACGCGATCCGCAAGACCTACGGCAAGCGTGGCGAAACCGTGCTGGCGCGCAATTTTGCGGCGGTCGACGGTTCGCTCGCAGCCATGGCCGAGGTCAAGGTGCCAGGCAAGGCTGACTCGCTGATGTCACGCCGACCCATCGTGCCAAAAGCGGCGCCGGACTTCGTGCAACGCGTGACGGCGATGATGCTGGACGGCAAGGGGGACCTGCTGCCGGTATCCGCGCTGCCGGTGGACGGCACCTTTCCGACCGGCACCACCCAGTGGGAGAAGCGCAGCATTGCGCAGGAAATCCCGATCTGGGACGAGACGATCTGCACCCAGTGTGCGATCTGTCCGCTGGTCTGCCCGCACGCGGCCATCCGTCAGACGGTCCTTACGCCTGAGGCGATGAAGCGCGCTCCGGCGACGTTCAAGGCGGTGCCGTGGTCCCGCAAGGACGGCAGCGGGCTCGAAGGCATGCTGTACAGCCTGCAGGTTGCGCCCGAGGATTGCACCGGTTGCGGTGCGTGCGTGGACGTATGTCCGACACGCAGCAAGACGGAGGTCAAGCACAAGGCGGTCAACATGGCGCCCAAGCTCGAACACCTGGAAGCCGAGCGCGCCAACTACGAATTCTTCCTGAGCCTTCCGGAAGTGCGGCCGTCATTCGACAAGATCGACGGCCTGCGCGGCTCGCAATTGCGCCAGCCACTCTTCGAGTACTCCGGCGCGTGCTCAGGCTGCGGCGAAACACCGTACTTGAAGCTGCTGTCGCAGTTGTACGGCGATCACTTAGTGATCGCCAACGCGACGGGCTGCTCGTCGATCTACGGCGGCAACCTGCCGACCACGCCTTATTCGCAGAACGCCGAAGGCCAGGGACCGACCTGGGCCAACAGCCTGTTCGAGGACAACGCGGAGTTCGGGCTCGGCATGCGCCTCGCGCTCGATGCGCAGGAGAATCTGGCGCAGATGCTGGTGCGGCAGTTGCGGGCTGACGTCGGGCCGGACCTGGCCGACGCGCTGGTCGGCGCGCCTCAGGACAACGACGAGCAAATCAAGGAACAGCGCGCGCGGGTCAGACAACTGAAGCAGATCCTGCCGAAGCTGCGGGTGCCCGAAGCGGAGCGCCTGCTCGCGGTAGCCGACAGCCTCGTCACACGCAGCGTGTGGATCGTCGGTGGCGACGGCTGGGCTTACGACATTGGCTACGGCGGGCTGGATCACGTGCTCGCCTCCGGTCGCAACGTCAACATCCTGGTGCTCGACACCGAGGTCTACAGCAACACCGGCGGCCAGGCGTCGAAGTCAACGCAGCGCGGCGCGGTGGCCAAGTTCGCTGCCGCCGGCAAATCGATCGGCAAGAAAGACCTCGGCATGATCGCGATGGCCTACGGCAACGTGTACGTCGCGCAGGTTGCGATGGGCGCGAACCCCGTGCAGACCGTCCGTACCTTCCAGGAGGCGGAGGCCTGGAACGGGCCGTCGCTGATCATCGCCTACAGCCATTGCATCGCGCACGGCATCGACATGACGACCGGGTTCAGCCACCAGCGCGACGCGGTCAAGAGCGGTTACCTCACGCTCTATCACTACGACCCGCGCCTGGGCATGGGCGGCGCCGACCAGCCGCTGAAGCTCGACTCGCGCAAGCCGACGCTGCCGCTCGAGCAGTTCACGATGAAGGAAGGGCGGTTTGCCATGCTGGCACAGGCCGATCCGGCGCGGGCCAAGACGTTGAGCCGGCAGGCGCAGGCGGAATCGGACGCGCGCTGGCAGTTCTATGAGCAGGTGGCCGGGGTACACCGGGTCGTGGCCGAGGCGATGTCATCGGATGATGCGGTGGCAGCGGAGCCTGCGGCCGAGTCCAAAGATCCTGCCAAGGCACAGACTCAAGAGGCCCAATCATGAGCATCGACCTGAGCACCCGGTATCTGGGCATCGGGCTGAAGCACCCGATCGTCGCGTCCGCTTCGCCGTTGACCGGATCGATCGACAGTCTGAAGCGGCTCGAGGACGCGGGCATCGCCGCCGTCGTGCTGCCCTCGCTCTTCGAGGAGCAGATCGAGCACGAGGAGATGGCCACGCATAACCTCATGCTGTACGGATCGGAACTGTCGCCGGAGGCGAGCGGCTTCTTCCCGGAGCAGCAGAAGTACAACACCGGGCCGGACCGGTACCTGAAGCTGATCGCCGACGCCAAGAAGGCGCTGTCGGTGCCGGTGATTGCCAGCCTGAACGGCTATACGCCGGGCGGCTGGACAGCCATTGCACGCCAGCTTGAGCAGGCCGGCGCGGATGCGATCGAGTTGAACGTGTATTTCCTCGCCACAAAGCTCGATGACAGCAGCGCGGCTGTCGAATCGCGCTACATTGACCTCGTAAAGTCGGTAGCGGGCCAGGTCAAGGTTCCGGTCGCCGTCAAGGTGGCTCCGTACTTCAGCGCAATGGCCAACATGGCGAACCGGCTTGCGCAAGCAGGTGCCTCCGGCCTGGTGCTGTTCAATCGGTTTCTCCAGCCGGACATCGAACTCGAGGAACTCCAGGTCACCCCACATCTCGTGTTGTCGACCTCGGACGAACTGCGCCTGGCGCTGCGCTGGATCGCCATACTGCGCGGGCGGGTCAGCGCAAGCCTGGCTGCCACTGGCGGCGCACACACCCCTGATGACGTGCTGAAACTGCTGCTGGCCGGCGCCGACTGCGTGATGATCGCGAGCAGCCTGCTGAAGAAGGGGCCTGCTCAGGTCGGGGTACTGGTGCGCGGCGTCACGGAATGGCTCGTCGAACGCGAGTATTCCTCTGTCGAGCAGATGAAGGGGTCACTCAGCCAGCAGGCCTGTCCGGACCCCGATGCGTTCGAGCGCGCCAACTACATGAAGGCGCTGAAGTCCTATACAAGCGAATTCGCCTAGAGCGGATTCCGGCAGCGGCAACAACCAGCCCCAGTTATCCAGGAGGTTTCCATGGCTCTAGTGATTGTGGACGACTGCACCGCGTGTGATGCGTGCAAGCCGGTCTGCCCAAACGAAGCGATCAGCGTCGGCAGCCCGATCTATACGATCGACCCGGACAAGTGCACTGAGTGCGTGGGTGCCCACGACACGCCGCAGTGCGTCGACGTGTGCCCGGCCGATTGCATCATCCCGGACCCTAAGCACCCGGAATCACCCGATCAACTGAAGGCGAAGTACGACCGGCTGCATAGTTGATGCAGCCATCGACGCAGGCCTGCGCTGGTTTGACAGGTATCAATCCGCTTATCCCACTTGCACGTAGCGTTGCCGCACTGTGCCAACCGGCGGCGCATTGGGGAACGCCGAGGTAGAGGCGAAGGGGAACGATGGAGTCAAACAGGCAGGTGGGCCATCGGGTTGTCACGCCTCGCCGCACGATCTTGCTCGGCGCCGTGCCGGGATTACCGGTTGGCGCAGGTGATACACGAGCCGGGCCGACGTGATCGGCACCTCACCGCCAGAAGACAAAGGCGCGACCATGTTGCATAGACGAGCTCAACGAGTGCTGCCACCGCCACTGCCGGAGTGGTTCCCGCGTGGCACGGCGCTGCTGCGTGACCCGACGCTGAACAAGGGCACGGCGTTTTCGGATGCCGAGCGCGATATGCTGGGATTGCGCGGGCTGCTGCCGCCGCACATCTCGACGCAGGAAGAGCAGGTCACGCGCGTGCTGGAGAACTTCCGCCGCCTGCAGACTCCGCTTGCCAAGTACATCATGCTCGAGTCGCTGCAGGACCGGAACGAGGCGCTGTTCTACCGCGTCGTCCTCGAGAACCCGGACGAGATGATGCCGATCATCTACACGCCGACCGTCGGCCTGGCGTGCCAGCAGTTCGGTCACATCTACCGGCGTCCGCGCGGGCTCTACGTCAGCGCCGCAGACCGCGGGCGCATCCAGTCGGTGCTGTCCAACTGGCCGTACCGTGAGGCTTCGATCATCGTCGTCACCGACGGCGAGCGCATCCTCGGTCTCGGCGATCTCGGGGCGAACGGCATGGGCATCCCCATCGGCAAGCTCGCGCTCTACACGGCGGGTTCCGGCGTGCATCCGCGTCGCTGCCTGCCCGTCATGCTCGATGTCGGCACCAACAATGAAGCGCTGCTTGCCGATCCGCTCTATGTCGGTACGCGGCGCAAACGCCTCGCCGGCCCCGAGTTCGACGAACTGGTCGAGGAGTTCATCGAGGCGACCCAAGTGGTGTTCCCCGGCGTGTTGGTGCAGTTCGAGGACTTCGCCAACCACAACGCCTTCCGGCTGCTGCAGCGCTATCGCGACCGCATCTGCTCATTCAACGACGACATCCAGGGCACGGCGAGCGTGACGGTCGCGGGCATCTTCTCCGCGCTGCGGGTCACCAGGAAGAATTTTCGCGAGCAGACCTTCCTGTGCCTCGGTGCGGGAGAGGCGGCCACCGGCATATCGGATCTGCTGGTCGCCGCGATGCAGGCCGACGGCCTGTCGGAGAAGGACGCGCGTGGGCGCTGCTGGCTGGTCGACTCCAAGGGGTTGGTCGTGGCCGAGCGCAAGGATCTCGCCGAGCACAAGAAACCGTATGCGCATCCGCATGCGCCAGTCGGTGATTTCCTCAGCGCCGTCAAGGCCCTGAAACCGACCGCGATCATCGGCGTCGGCGCGACGCCGAACACCTTTACCCGCGAGGTCATCGAGACGATGACGCAATTGAACGAGCGGCCGATCGTCTTTGCGCTGTCCAATCCGACCTCGCGTGCCGAATGCACTGCCGAACAGGCCTACCAGTGGTCCGGGGGCAAGGCGCTGTTTGCCTCCGGCAGCCCGTTTGATCCGGTCGACTTCAATGGCAAGCGCTACGTGCCGCGGCAGGGCAACAACTCCTACATCTTCCCGGGCGTCGGCCTGGGCGCGATTGCCGTCGGCGCCTCGCGCGTGACGGACGACATGTTCATGGCGGCCGCGCGCGCACTGGCGGAAACCGTGATGACGTCGGACCTGGACCAGGGCAGCCTGTATCCGCCGCTGCGGTCGATCCGCTCGGCATCGCTCGCCGTCGCAACGGCCGTCGCGGAGGTGGCCTTCCGCGATGGACTGGCTGGCGTCGAACGCCCGGGTGACCTCGTCGAATACATCCGCAGCCAGATGTACCAGCCCGACTATCCGAGTTACGTGGCATGACGCTTGTCGACCGCGCAGGAGACCGCCCGCGATGAACCCCTATGTCGTCTTCCTGATCTACATGATCGCGATACTGGGCCTGGTCGCGTTGATGCTGGTGCTGAACCGCGTGCTCGGGCCGAAGCCGATCGATTCGGACGTCAAGCTCGAGCCGTTCGAGTGCGGGGCCACGGCGGTCGATCTGCGCAACGTCAAGGCGGTGCCCGCGAAGTACTACGCGGTGGCGATCGTGTTCATCCTGTTCGACCTCGAGACCGTCTTCCTTTTCATCTGGGCGCTCGGCGCCCAGCCGGTCACGGGAACGATGCTGGTCACCTTCGTGATCTTCATGGCGCTGCTGGTGCTGATCCTGCTGTACGTCTACAAGGCGCGGCTGCTGGAGGGGGTGACCGAGTGAACACCGTCAGTCCAACGATTCCGATCGCACCCGCCGGCGGCACGAAGAGTGCCGCCTTCGAGTATCTGACCACGAAGAAGGACGAACTTTGCGGCTGGGCGCGCAAGTTCTCGCTGTTCCCGTATCCCTTCGTGACGGCCTGCTGCGCGATGGAGTTCATGTCGGTGAGCTCGTCGCCTTATGACACCGACCGCTTCGGCGCCGCGCTGCCGCGCTTCTCGCCGCGGCAATCGGACCTGCTGATGGTGGTGGGCACAGTAACGCACAAGCAGGCGCCGATCCTGCTCAAGGTGTACGAGCAGATGTGCGAGCCGAAGTGGGTCATGGCGTTCGGCGTCTGCGCCACGAGCGGCGGCTTCTACCAGAACTACGCAGCTGTTGCCGGCATTGACCGCATCATCCCGGTGGACGTGTACGTCCCGGGCTGCCCGCCGCGGCCCGAGACCGTCATCGACGGAATCATGCAGCTGCAGGACAAGATCGCGCGCCAGAAGCACGCGATCATCACGAAGGACTTCTGATGAGCGCAGCGATCTTCGATTCGATCCGCTCGCAGTTCGGCAGTCTCGCGGCGGACAGCACTGTCTCGCACGGCACGCTGGTCCTCCCGATTGAGCCGGATGCGCTGATGGGGCTGGCGCAGACGCTCAAAGGAACGTTCCGCTTCGACATGCTGCTGGACGTCACCGCGATCGACTGGCCGGCGCGGCAGCCGCGCTTCGACGTCGTCTGGCATTTCTATTCGACTACCCACAAGGTGCGTGTTCGCGTCAGGACGCAGGTCGGCGAAAGCGATCCGATGGTCGCGTCGCTGACGCCGCTCTATGGATCTGCCGCCTTCCTCGAGCGTGAGTGCCACGAGATGTACGGCATCCGCTTCACCGGCAACAAGGACCTGCGGCCGATCCTGCTGTACGAGGGGTTCGTCGGCTACCCGCTGCGCAAGGACTATCCGAAGCTCGGCGAGCAGCCTCTCGTGAATTACCGCGAGGGGTTCGACATTGCCGACAGGACGGGGAACTGAAATGGACATGAAGATCCCCAATCCGATCAGGCCTGCGTTCGACACGCCGCAGCGCGACGACACCGTCATCGTCAACATCGGTCCGTCGCACCCGGCCACGCACGGAACGATCCAGATCATTGCCGAGCTGGATGGCGAGAAGATCCTGCGCACCGATGTGCACTGCGGCTACCTGCACCGTGGTTTCGAGAAAGAGTGCGAGGACCACACCTGGCACAACCTGATCCCGTATGTCGATCGCCTGAATTACTGCTCGGCGCTGATCAACGACTTCGCCTATTGCGACGCGGTCGAGCAACTAATGGGCGTGGAGATCACGCCGCGCACGAAGTACCTGCGCACGCTGCTCGCCGAGTATTCGCGGCTGGCCGACCACCTGACCTGCATCGCGGCGACACTGATGGAGCTCGGTGCGATGACCGCGTTCCTGTACCTGGTGATGATCCGCGACTACATCTACGAACACATCGCGGACCTGACCGGGGCGCGCGTGACGTACAGCTATGGGCGGATCGGCGGCCTCGCGCGCGACCTTCCCGACGGCTGGCTCAAGCGCCTGGAGGACATCCTGGTCCAGTACGAGGAGTTCATTGGCCGCGTTCACGGTCTGATGGATCGCAACCGCATCTTCATCGACCGCACCCGGGATGTCGGCGTGCTGACGACGGCCGACGCGATCGACCTCGGCTTCACCGGTCCGATCTTGCGTTCGACCGGAGTGCCGCGCGACCTGCGCAAGGACACGCCGTACCTGGCCTACGCCGAGCTCGACTTCGAAGTACCGGTCGGCATCAAGGGCGACAACTACGACCGCTACTACGTCCGCATGCGTGAAATGGACGAATCGGTGCACATGATCCGCCAGCTGATCGACATGCTGCCGGCGGGGCCCATCAACGTCGACGATCGCCGCTGCACGCTGCCGCCCAAGCCGCTCGTCTACAACGAGATCGAGTCGCTGATCAACCACTTCAAGCTGATCATGGACGGCCCCCGCGTGCCGGCTGGAGAGATCTACGTCGCGCACGAGGGCGCCAACGGGGAGCTTGGCTTCTTCCTCGTCAGCGACGGCACCGGCACGCCCTACAAGGTGCACGTGCGTTCGCCGTCATTCGTCCACATGGGAGGCGCGTCCCGCATGCTGGACGGCTACCAGCTGGCCGACCTGATCCCGACCTTCGGTTCGATCAACATGATTGGCGGGGAGTGCGATCGATGAGCTCGATGCAACACCTGCTGCCCGAGTTCGAGCAACTCAAGAAGCGCTATCCGGCGGGCTTCGAGTCCTCGCTGACGCTGCCCTGCCTGCGCCGCATCCAGAAGGAGCGCGGCTATGTCGCCGACGAGGATATCGACTGGCTCACCGAGTACCTCGGTGTGCCGCGCATCCAGATCGAGGAGGTGCTGTCGTTCTACACGCAGTACCGGCGTCAGCCGATCGGGCGCTGGCACGTGCAGACCTGCCGCAACGTGTCGTGCTCGATGCGCGGCGCCGAGCGGCTGATCGATCACCTGGCGCGGCGGCTCGGCATCCAGCCTGGACAGACAACGCCGGATGGCCGTTTCACCTTGTCACACGTCGAGTGCCTCGGCTCGTGCGGCACCGCGCCGGTGGTCATGGTGAACGACGCCTATCACGAGAACATGAGTGCGGAGAAGGTCGACGCGCTGCTGGAGCAACTCAAATGACGGGACGCAAGCTGCTGATGTCGTTCCCGGTCACGCCGACCTCGCATCTGCTGTCGGAGGTGCGCGCGCGCGGAGGCTACGAGACGCTGAAGAAAGTGCTGACGTCGATGACGCCGGAGCAGGTGACCAAGGAGGTCACCGCGGCCGGCATCCTCGGGCACGGCGGCGCCGCCTTCCCCGTCGGTCGCAAGTGGTCGGTCGTGCACCTGAACGACGGCCAGCCGCACTACCTGTGCGCGAACGCGGACGAAGGTGAGCCGGGAACCTTCAAGGATCGCTGGATCCTCGAGAACGCACCGCACCAGCTGGTCGAGTCGATGCTGATCGCGGCGTTTGCGCTGCAGGTGCGCAATGCCTTTGTCTACATCCGCGGCGAGTTCGACCTGCCGTACCGCCGGCTGCAGGGCGCGGTCGATGAAGCCTACGACGCCGGTTTGCTCGGCGAACGCATCCTCGGAACCGATTTCGCGTGTGACCTGGTGGTCTACCGCGGCGCCGGGTCGTATGTGTGTGGCGAAGCCTCGGCGCTGATCACCTCGATCGAAGGCAAGAAGGGCTACCCGCGCAACCGACCACCACGGCTGACGGTGCGCGGCCTGTACCAGCGGCCGACCGTCATCAACAACGTCGAGACGCTGTCGAACGTTGAGATCATCGTACGCATGGGCGCCGAGGAGTTCCGCAAGGTCGGCATCGCGAAGAGCCCGGGAACGCAACTCGTGTCGATCTCGGGCCACGTGCAAAAGCCCGGGGTGTACGAGGTCGAATACGGTTATCCGCTCGCCA
>Ga0316622_100001293_pt1 | contig 16118 bp, 13 predicted proteins | sample OWC_Aug_OW2_C1_D_FD_207646 | JGI IMG/M metagenome (GOLD analysis project Ga0316622, IMG submission 207646) | Wetland soil microbial communities from Old Woman Creek delta, Ohio, United States - OWC_Aug_OW2_C1_D5_C | ecosystem: Environmental > Terrestrial > Soil > Wetlands | place: USA: Ohio... | reverse complement strand
CCGCCGATATCTGAGATGCTTGACAAGGGCGGCGATGCTGGATGATTTCTTGTCGATGTCCACTCCTGCCTTGGCGTAGGTCATTCCCTTGGGCATTCGGTCTCCCGGTTGGGCGATTGCGTAATCCGCCTATACTCTTTTTGTAAGGGAACATCATCTGTCTACATCGGGACAGGAATCAAGTGACGAAACAGTGGCGGGTCGAACGCAGCCGAGACAAATACTACCGCCAGGCAAAGCGGGAGAACTACAGGAGCCGCGCGGTCTACAAGCTGAAGCAGATTGACTACAGGTTCGACCTGATACGGCCGGGAGATGTAATCGTGGACCTGGGGGCAGCCCCCGGAGGTTGGTCCCAGGTCGCCGCCGAGCTCGGCGGCCCGGCATCGAAGATATTCGCGCTAGACATCGATCGAATGGCCCCGATTCCCGGTGTCACGTTCATCCGAGGCGACATCAGGAGCGAGCAGATCATCGCGAGACTGCTGGAAGCGGTCCCGGAAGGCGTGGACGTCGTCATTTCCGACATGTCCCCAGACATCAGCGGCAACTACCCGTACGATCACGCGCGGTCGATCGAGCTCTGCGAGCACGCGTTGAGCTTCGCCGCCAAGGTCCTGAAGCCGAACGGCAACTTCGTGGTGAAGATGTTCTCGGGCGATATGGGCAAAGAATTCGTCCGGAGGGTTCGGTCGAGCTTCGATGAGACGCACGTCCATCATCCGAAGGCATCCAGACCCACAAGCTCCGAGGTCTATGTTGTCGGTCTCGGTTTCCGCCGCCGCAGACGCTAGTCCCAGAACCGCTTCGTTCGCGCGTACGTGACCTCTGCCTCGAGAATGTCCCTCAGGAACTCCTCCTCTTCGGGACTGTATCGCGCCAGGATCCTCGCGGCTGTATCCGGGCCGACCCCCCTGCCGACGAGAGCCGTCACGGCCTTCTTCCCGTGCGCCATCACAAGGTTCGCATTCTTGTAGATCCTCTTCAGGTCCTTGCGCTGCTGCTCATTCGAAGGCCCCTTCTTGAGGAGCTCGAGCTCGCTTTTGGCATAGGGTTGTATCGCCGCCAGAAGAACCCCTCCGCACTTCGCGCAGGTTATCTTGTTTGGCAGGTTCGTCACGCTGGACCTCTTGTGCGTCCTGCAGTTCATGCAGACCATCACCACATCCTCCTTGAGGAGCCTCTCCTTGAGGGCGTTCAGGACGGCCTTGTCCGCCCTCTGGGGTTGCATGAGCTCCTTCCTGGTGCCGATGGCTTTGAGCCCAATCGGGGAAAGCGACCCCGCCCTGACCTCGATCGTGCCGTCCTGGATCCGTCTGAGAACCTGCTCGGTCTTGTCGATGTCCATGCTCTCCCAGAGCGTCTTCGCGACGGCCTCGTCGAACATGGGGCTGCGCTCGAAGACGTCGACGAGCTTGGAGAGGTTGAGTTGCTTGTAGTCCGCCCCTTTCGCTACAGCGCCGAACTTCTTCGCGACATGAACGAACTGCCACTTCAGATAGGATGAGTTGCGGATCAATAGCCGCATGAGCTGGCCGAGGCCGGAAGGGTCAGTGCCCTTGAGTATCCTGACGACGTCAGAGGCCTTCATCGCCCTTGGAGTCTCGAGGACAATCGCGTATACCTCGGTCTGGATGCCGAGACTCTCTCCGAACCTAGCGGTGAGCAGACCGCCGACAAGCCGGGACAGCGTTTCGTTGACCTTGCTACCGAAGCAGCAGTTCACGACGATGACTCCATCGCCCTGCTCGACCGTTATGAGCTTGTCCGTCGGCATCGGGTGGCTGCCTTGGGACTTCGCCCAAGCCGCAAGCTCCGATTTCGAATCCGCGTCCCCGGGGTACATCTCAAGCGCCATCATCCGGCGCATCGCCCCAACCTCCTGGGCGACCTCGTACGGCACCGGTATCTCTTCGCCCACCCAGGACGGGGTCGCTCCGAGCTCGTGCACCTGCTCCACGAGGACCTCGTCCTCGGAGATCTCCACCACCCTCCAGGTCCTCCCCCGCGCGACGAAGGTCGCGTACGGCTCCCCGAAGGTGGCGACGAAACTCTCGTCGAGCTGTCCGATGGTCCCGCGGGTCGTGATATCTCGTATCCTGTACGTCCTCTCGTCGGGAATCATCGAGAGGTTCTCGAAGAAGTACCTCATCCCGGACTGCTTCCGCCTGAACGCCAAGTCGTCGTTCCAAAGCATGTGCAGCTCGGCAAGAAGCGCGAGCACGAGGTCGAAGTCCTTCCTCAGGAGGTTCCTGAAGGGGTACGCCCGGCGGATGGTGAGGAACGCCCTTTCTTTTTCCACGCGCCCCTCCGTGAGGGTCATCGCGATGAGCTGGTTGGCGAGGACGCTGAACGGGTTCTGCCTGATCGTGAACTTCTCCAGCTCCTCGACCATTGCCCTCCTCGCAATCACGAGGCTCTCCGCGGTCTCCACGGGGTTCGTGGTCACTATCGTCCCCAAGGAGACCTCGCCTATCCGGTGTCCGGATCTCCCGACCCTCTGGATGAGTCTCGTCACCTGGCGCGGTGAGTCGAACTGGATCGTGAAATCCGCAGACCCAACGTCGATCCCGAGCTCGAGCGACGAGGTGCAGACAAGCGCCTTCAGTTTCTCGGCCTTGAAGTCGTCCTCCATCTGGATTCGTATGTCTCTGGAGAGCGAGCCGTGGTGGACGCCAATCCGGAAACTCTCGTCCCAGACGTGGTATCGTATCCCCAGGGCCTCCGCCGAGTCCCGAGTATTGACGAAGAAGAGGGTCGACCTGTGCTCGTCCACGAGCTCCCGGCACCTCCTCATGCAGGCAAGGTGCTTCAGGTCGGTCTGAAGGCGGTCGGCCAGGCTCTTGTCCTTCGAGTTCTCGCCCGGGCTCTCAACCGAAATACGCATGTCTTTGACCGCGGACACGGTCAGGACCTCGACGGCCCTGCCTGTCCCGCCGAGGAAGTTGGAGATCTCTCCGACCGATCCAACCGTCGCGGACAGGCCGATCCTCTGGAACTCCCCGGCGATTTGGGCGAGGCGCTCCAGTGCCACGGACAGCTGAGCCCCGCGCTCATCCTCGGCGAGCTCGTGGATCTCGTCCACGATGACGAACTTGACGTTGGCCACGTGCTGCCTCAGTATCCGGCCAGTGAAGAGTATCTGTAGCGTCTCCGGAGTCGTTATCAGGATGTCCGGAGGGCTCCTGGTTTGCGCGGCTCTCTCCGAAGTGGGCGTGTCTCCGTGCCGGACCGCCACGACCAACCCAACTCTCTCTCCGAACTCCTTCAGCCTCCTCAGGAGGTCCCGGTTCAGCGCCCTCAGTGGGGTGACGTAGACGCACCGGATGCCAGCCCGCTTTCCCTCGGCCAGTCTGTGCAGGACCGGGAGCATTGCAGCTTCCGTCTTGCCGATCCCGGTCGGTGCCACGAGGAGAACGTGGCTCCCTCCCAGGATTGCTGGAATCGCCTTTGACTGCGGTTCCGTGGGTTCTCTGATGCCCCTCTCCGCTAGGAGGTCCTGGAGCCTCTGGTCCAGCAAGGTGAATTCGTTCATCCGCCCTCGGTTCAGGACCTGGACGGGACATAAACCCTTTGACCGGACACAAGACCCGGTAACACGTGCTCACGCGGAACTGCTTTTATCCCAGCAATCAGTTCAGATGCGGTCAAATGTCAAGGATAAAGTCCGTGAGAGCAAGAGAGATACTCGACTCTAGGGGCAATCCAACTGTCGAGGTCGATGTTATTCTCGATTCAGGGGGGGTCGGCCGGGCGTCCGTGCCTTCCGGCGCGTCGACTGGGACTCTCGAGGCCGTCGAGCTCAGGGACAAGGACGACCGCCGGTTCCTGGGGAGGGGAGTGCAGAAGGCCGTTGCCAATGTGAACAAAGTCATCGCAAAGAAGGTCGTCGGCATGGACCCATGCGATCAGAAGAAGATCGACTCGCTCATGATACAGCTGGACGGGACTCCGAACAAGTCCAAGCTCGGCGCGAATGCGATACTCGGCGTCTCACTCGCAGTGGCTCACGCGGCAGCTGCCGACGCGGGCCTGCCGCTCTACGAATCTCTCGGAGGGAAAGAGGCGACGCTGCTTCCGGTGCCCTTGATGAACATCGTGAACGGCGGCGCGCATGCGGACAACAACCTGGACTTCCAGGAATTCATGGTCGCTCCAGTGGGCCGCAGCTTCGCCGAGTCGCTGCGATTCGGCGCGGAGATATTCCATTCCCTCAAGGCCAACCTGAAGAAGAACAGTCTCAGCACCGCCGTAGGTGACGAGGGGGGTTTCGCGCCAAGGCTGGGGTCGCATCAGCACGCCTTGGACCACATCGTCGAATCCATCGAGAACGCCGGGTTGAGACCCGGGAAGGACGTGATGCTGGCGATGGACATCGCCGCGAGCGAGTTCTTCGACGGCAACGAGTACGTCTTCAAGAAGAGCACCATGCAGCATCTCTCAGCGGAGGAGATGGTCGACATGTACGTCGACCTCTGCAAGGGATTCCCCATCGCTTCGATAGAGGATCCCATGGCTGAGAACGATTGGCCTGGATGGCGAGAGATTACGGCGAGGCTTGGGCGAAAGGTGCAACTTGTGGGCGACGACCTCTTCGTGACGAATAGGAAGATACTGGCAAAAGGTGTCAAACAAGGCGTCGCGAACGCGGTTCTCGTCAAGGTCAACCAGATTGGCACTCTGACAGAGACCTTGGACACCATGTGCTACGCGGCGCGGTCCGACTATCGGTGCGTGGTCTCTCACCGTTCAGGCGAGACAGAGGACACATCGATCAGTGACATCAGCGTCGCGACGAACGCCGGACAGATCAAGACGGGCGCGCCATCAAGGGGCGAACGGACGGCGAAGTACAACAGACTGCTCAGGATCGAGGAGCAGCTGGGGAAGAAGGCTAGGTATCCGGGCAGAGGGATTTTCAAGCCTCTGTAGTCAGTCGCAACCACGGCCAGTATTCCAACAATCCTGTCATCCGTGTCAGATGACAGTCTATAGCACGGTTATGGAGAAATTGCAGAGTCAATTGACTCGTACATCATGGGCTACATGGTCAATTGACCAGCATACTTCGATATGATTTGACAGAACACAACAGAATAGTCCGAAAATAGGCACAATGATAAATATCCGCGGCTCGATTCGCCAACCAGAGGCAGGGACTAGCGATGAGCGGAACAAGAACCGGTCATGAGACACTCGCGCCCGCGTGTTGTCCAGCGCCTCTGTTTTGCTCCCGGACGCAAGGGAAGCATAGGGACCCGTGGTAGGAAACCGGCCGTACAAGGCACCGGGCCGGACCACGAGATTCGATGGTGGTATGTTGAGCACTAACAGCATTGGAGGAAGGAAAATTGCGGCGTGCGATGTGATCAGGTCAGCGGATGCCCACTACACAACGCACTTGGACGAACACAACCCTGAGCTCGGGGAGATCCGCATCGTCGACACGACATGCAGGGACGGGGAGCAGATGCCAGGCATCTCCTTCACGACGGAGGAGAAGCTGGAGATTGCTCGCAAGCTGGAACTCATGGGCGTGGAGCAGCTGGAGACGTTCGCTACCTACAACGACAGCGACATGAAGTGCGCGAGGCTCCTCAAGGCCCAGTCGAGTTCAATGTCCATAATGGGCTGGAACCGGATGGTCAAGGCGGACATCGCAGATTCCATCGCCCACGAGGTTGACGCGGTCTCAATATCGACGGACACATCAGAGATAGCCCTCCAGCACAAGCTCAAGATCTCAAAGGAGGACCAGCTGGCCAGATTGGCGGAGTGCGTGAGCTTCGCGAAGTCCATGGGCGTCTATGTCTGCTTCAACGCAGGGGACGCGACGAGGACGAGCATCGACTACCTCGTAGAGTTCGCGAAGGCCGGCAAGGCCGCGGGCGGGGACAGGTTCAGGATTTGCGACACGATCGGGGTACTCACTCCGGCATCCTCGAAGAGGCTCATACACGAAGTCATGTCGAGGGTCGACATAGACGTCGAGTTCCACGCTCACAACGACTTCGGATTGGCGGTGGCCAACGCGCTCGCCGCTTGCGAGGCGGCCGCCAAGTTCGATGACAGGAGGCTTTGGGTTTCCACGACGGTCAACGGGTTGGGAGAACGAGCGGGGAACGTCTCACTGGAAGTCCTTGTGATGAACCTGCACAGTCACTATGGCATCCAGAATTACGACACGGGACACATTCTTCCACTCTGCAAGCACGTGGAGAAGGCATCTGGACTGGCGATACCACTCAACTATCCGATCGTAGGTGAGAACATGTTCACCCACAAGTCAGGCATACACGTGGACGGCGTGCTCAAGAACCCCAGCCTGTATGAGGCCTTCGATCCTGCCATGCTCGGCATGACTCGGAAGATCGCTCTCGGGAAGCACTCGGGCAAAGCCTCGATCAAGCACAAGCTCGAGCAGATGAAGCTGTCCGCGACCCCGGAGTATGCGGAGCTGATCAGGAAGGAGGTCAGCAGGGTCGGCGAGGCCCAGAAGCGGAACATCACGGACGAAGAATTCCTGGCCATATACAGGTCGGTGGTGGACTCGGCGGGGTTCTCAACGTCGTGTTCCCCCGCGGTTCAGACAAGCAAGAGAGGATGAGATGGGCAAGACGATCGCAGAGAAGGTCCTATCCTCACGCTCAGGATTGGACGCAGGAGCTGGGGACATCGTGATTGCCTCGGTCGACTACTGCATGTCACAGGACGGCACCTCGACCATGATGATTCGGGAGCTCGAGAGCCTGGGATTCACCGCCCCGAAGACCGTCAAGGGCATGGCAATGGTGATCGACCACAATTCGCCTTGTCCGTCCGTTGAAGTCGCGAAGATCCACTCAAAGATGAGATCGTTCTCGAAGGCCAGCTCGATTCCTCTATTCGATATCGGCGAGGGCGTGTGCCACCAGGTCATCCCTGAGAGCGGGAAGGTCAGTCCTGGCGACTTGGTCGTCGGTGCCGACTCTCACACTTGCACGTACGGCGCATTGAATGCCTGCGCGACCGGTCTGGGATCTGCGGACGTGGCGGCGGCAGCGCACACTGGCAAGCTCTGGTTCAAAGTCCCGCACTCGATTCAGATAGCCGTCGCGGGGAAGTTCTCAGACCGGGTCGGAGCCAAGGACCTGGCCCTACACGCCACTGCCGTACTCACGGCGGACGGCGCGACATACAAGTCGATCGAGTACACAGGCGAGGCGGTCCAGTCCCTCGAGATGGATGGCAGGTTCACACTTGCTAACATGTCTGTTGAGACGGGCGCGAAGTTCTGTCCGTTCGCGTGCGACAGCAAGACCTCTGCGTGGCTCGCGCTCCACGGCGTCATGGTGCAGGGAACAGTCTTCTCGGACGAGCACGCGGTCTTCGAGAAGTCTCTTGACATAGACGCTTCGGCCTTGGTTCCGAAGGTCGCGAGACCGCACGCCGTGGACAACGTATGCGACGCCTCGACGCTCAGGGGCGTTCAGATCCAGCAGGCCTTCCTGGGGACCTGCACCAATGGCAGGCTGAGCGACCTGGCCTCCGCTGCGACTATCCTGAAGGGGCGGCGGGTGAAGACCGGCGTCCGTCTCATAGTGGCCCCTGCGTCGCGGGCGATCCTCTTCCAGGCCATGGAGGCGGGAGTAGCAAGCGCCCTGCTGAAGGCAGGAGCGACATTCGTCGCTCCAGGGTGCGGCCCGTGCGTCGGGACACATGCGGGGATCCCTTCGGACGGGGAGAATGTCGTCTCCACCGCGAACAGGAACTTCAGGGGAAGGATGGGGAACAACAAGGACGTCGGGATCTATCTTGCATCCCCCGAGACAGTTGCGGCGTCCGCGTTGATGGGCGAGATCACGGACCCGAGGGAGGTGCAGTCGCGATGATCATCGAGGGGAGGGTTCACAGGTTCGCTCCAAACGACGACATCAACACCGACTACATCATCTCTGGTCGGTACAAGTTCAAGATCGACGACATGAACGAGCTGGCAAAGCACGTCATGGAGGACATCGACCCGGGCTTCGCGTCGAGGGTGGCACAAGGTGATGTCATCGTCGCAGGCCGGAACTTCGGGTGCGGTTCAAGCAGGGAGCAGGCCCCTAGGGCGCTGAAGGCCGCAGGCGTTGCCGCAGTTGTAGCAAAGTCGTATGCGCGTATCTTCTACCGGAGCGCGTTCAACATCGGACTTCCCCTCGTCGAATGCGATACCGATTGGATTGGGAAAGATGACATCATCAGCATCGATCTCGGGACCGGAAGCGTGATCAGCAAGACGACAGGACAGTCCGCGAAGGCCACTGCAATACCTAAGACCATGCAGATACTCCTGGCAGATGGCGGCCTGATTCCTCACCTGAAGAAGCACAACGGCTTCGCTCTGGAGTGAGCAGGATGGCCAAGGATATCATCGTACCATTCATACCCGGCGACGGGGTGGGCCCGGAGATAATGGATGCATCGAGGAATGCGATCGACGCGGCGATCCGAAAGGCGAGCTCGGACGAAGTCAGCCTCGTCTGGACCGAACTCGTGGCCGGGGAGGCAGCGCAGAAGAAGGTCGGCCAGTGGCTCCCGGAAGAGACGCTGCAGTCAATCAGAGAGCACGGCGTCGCCTTGAAGGGGCCGCTCACGACGCCGGTCGGGTCCGGCATCAGGAGTCTGAACGTGGCGATTCGGCAGGCTCTGGATCTCTACGCGAACGTGAGGCCAGTAAGGTACTTCTCCGGGGTTCCGAGCCCCGTCAGGGAGCCTCACAAGATGAACATGGTCATCTTCCGTGAGAACACCGAGGATGTGTACAAGGGAATCGAGTGGAAGCGTGGCTCCGCTGAAGCGGAGGCGATCCTCAAGGTGATTCGAAGCCTCGGCGCGAACGTCAGAGAGGACAGCGGGGTGGGCATCAAGCCGATGTCGGAACACGCGTCCAAGAGGCTCGCCCGGTCCGCCATCAGATACGCCCTTCGGAAGGGCCTCCCGTCGGTCACATTCGTTCACAAAGGCAACATAATGAAGTTCACGGAGGGGGCGTTCCGGGACTGGGGCTACGAGCTGGCCAGGACCGAGTTCGCAGAAGAGACGGTCACGGAGGCGGAGATGCTCTCCGGCCAAGACAGTTCTGGAAAGGTGATCGTCAAGGATCGCATCGCTGACAACATGTTCCAGCAGATACTCACGAGGCCCGAGGAGTATTCCGTTCTCGCGACGCCCAATCTGAACGGAGACTATCTGTCAGATGCGTGCGCCGCGCAAGTCGGAGGACTCGGGCTCGCACCTGGAGCGAACTTGGGCGATTCAGTGGCGGTGTTCGAGGCAGTCCACGGGACGGCGCCGAAGTACGCGGGCATGGATGTCGCGAACCCGAGCTCCCTGATGCTGTCCGGTGCGATGATGCTTGAACACCTGGGCCTTGACTCAGCAGCCTCGGTCCTCGTGAACGCCATCGAGGGAACGCTCGCAGCGGGCGTGATGACTCAGGACTTTACAAGACTCGGAACAGGTCTGAAGCCCGTGGGCACTCGCCAGTTCGCTCAAGAGATCATTCGTCGTATTGGCTGACGCCAGAATCGCCATTCAGTCTGTGCCTCAGCTCCATTCTGTTCTTCTTGCTGATGTTCTTCTCGGTCCAGAAGCTAAGGATTGTGCCCAGCGCTGTGGTGCCAACAATCACAATCAGCGCGACGTTGAGTATGAGGCTCGTGTACTGGTCCTGCCATCCTCCGAACGCAGGCGGGTTCCCGCCGAGCATTGTTGCCGGAAGAGTTGCGAGGACTGCAGCGGCAAGGCCGCGCGGCATCATGCTGAATAGGGCGTCGGCGTCTGTCCTGTCAAGGTCTCCGACCTTGTATGCAACCAGCGACGTCGCCCGCCTGACGAGGACGATTATCACGATGACAGCGATCCCGATGAGCAAGTGCTCAAGCGTGAAGACCGAGGCGCTCACCAGAAGGCCGAGGTACACATAGAAGAAGGTCCTCACGAAGAACGTGATTTCTACGTGGAATTCGTGGATGTGCTCCGACGAAGATAGTGTGAGTTCTCTGGAAGAAAGCCATCTCCGGACGTAGCCCTTGTTGCCGATCGACATCCCGAAGGTCAGGGCGGCCATCGCCGCTGAGCTGTTGATCGGGGGCAGCTCGACGGCTCCGGCGACGAGGAAGAGCGCCGCGACGGTGATCATGTATGAGAGGGGCTGGTTCTGCAGCCTCTGCAGAACGAAAAGCCATGCGATGCCAGCGACGAAGCCGACGGCCCCGCCCACGAGGAACTTGACCGCGAGCTCCCTTGCGACGGTTGCGCCGCTGAAGTCACCGATGACCATGAGCGACATGAGGGTGATGGCAATCACTATGACCAGGACGTCTGTGATCACGCTTTCCATGACCAGCATCGCCTTTGTCTCTTTCTTGATCCGCATCTTGTTGGCGATCGGTATGACCACGGCCTCACTTGTTCCCCCGACGATTGTGCCGAAGACCACCGCCAGTAGCATGTCGACCCCTAGGAGGAAGTGGAACATGAGCGCCACCAGTATGATCTCCGAAAGGAGGGTCAGGACTGTGATCGAAGTCGCCAGCCTCATCGAGCTGATTACAGACCTGAGGTCAAGCGACAGCCCCCCGTCGAAAAGAATCAGCACGAGGGCCGCGGACAGTAAGAGGTCGCGATACTCCTCCACGCCAGTTAGGGAGTCCGCGGAGACCAGGTTGAACTTCTCCCCAAGCACTCCCGGGCCGATGACGATCCCAAGGGCGACCAAGATAAGGACGTCGGGGATTCGGTATTTGGTGAAGATCGCGTTGCCGAAGAATCCGATGAAGATTGCAGCGGCTATGGCGATGAACGCGGTGATGCTACCTGGTTCCATCTCGCACCAACACCAGTAAGCAGCGTCGACAAGACTCGACGAACCTGCTTGATTCGATAAGAGCCGCCATCGGTATTTCATGATGTTGGAGCATTTATCAATTCTGGGAACGGCACTGGCCGGGGCGTTTCGTGAGGCACGGGGTTATTATACGGTGTCCTGCGATTACGAGGCGACATGAGCATCGAGGGCATCTCGTCTGACTCCTCAGAGGCAATCCTCGGGGACTACGACCTGATCATAATCGGGGCGGGGCCCGCAGGCATGGCGGCAGGTATCTACGCCAAGAGGGCAGGCCTCGAGGCGGTCGTTCTCGAGAAAGGTGTCCCCGGAGGCCAGGTTCTCACGAGCCCGAATATCGAGAACTACCCTGGCTTCCCTGAGGTCGCGGGCATGAAACTCATGGAACAGATGGCCGACCATGCCAAGCGCTACATCGAGATCAAGGAGGGCGAGGAGGTCGTCAGGGTCCGTTCATCGGAGAAGTTCGAGGTCTTCACCAACGCGGGCAAGTACACCACGAAGGCGATCATACTGACCACGGGATCGACTCACAGGAAGCTAGACGTTCCCGGCGAGGAGCCGCTGGTCGGCAGGGGAGTCAGCTACTGCGCCACATGTGATGGGTTCTTCTTCAAGGGAAAGGAGGTGATCGTCGTCGGCGGAGGGAACACCGCCCTGACTGACGCTCTCTACCTGCACTCCATCGGAGCCAAGGTCTCAATGGTCCACAGGCGCGATTCCTTCAGGGCCGATATGCACCTCCAGGAAACGGTCCGCGGGCATCAGATCCCGGTCGCGTGGGACACGGTCGTCGAAGAGGTGAAGGGCGAGGAGACAGTGTCCTCCGTGATTCTCAGGAACCTAAAGACTGGCGCGACGAGCGCCCGGGCAGTCAGCGGCGTCTTCATCGCGGTCGGGGAGATCCCCAGTTCCCAGCTCGCTGCGGAGCTTGGCCTCGAGATTGACCCCGGAGGTTTCGTTGCGGTGGACAAGTCATTCAGGACGAACGTGCCGTTCGTTTATGCTGCAGGCGATGTCGCCGGCGGGATCAGGCAGATCGTGGCCGCGGTTCACGGTGGAGCGGCTGCCGCTCTTTCGTGCTTCGAGGATCTGATGAAGCCCTACTACAGCAGGCTGCCCTGAGTCAGAGCCGTTTCTGAAGATACCGGATGTCTGCACCGTGCAGATCCTCCTCGATCAGCCGTCCCTTGTCCTCGAACCCCTTCCTGAGGAACCATTCTGATGTGCCGTTTGGGAAGACGACCTCGGACGACGCTGCGACGGAGAGCGTCTCGAATCCCCAGTCGGCCAGGTCCCGCTCCACGGCCTCGAGAGGATGGGTCTTGAAATCGCTGGCCTCGTCTGATACGTAGGAGCAGGTCAGGAAAGCGTTTCCCTTGCTCTTATCCGGTATAGGATAGGGCACAATCGATGACGGCAGGAACTCAGCCCCCCCGACGCACTTTCTGTCGACCTTGTGGATGTATCCCAGGTGCCTAAGGCCGGTTCTTGCGAGAGTGTTCTTGACCCACTCGGACTTCCCCCTGCAAAGGCCAGAGTCGTCCGTTCCGGCGCACGCGGCGCTGGTCTGGAGGACCGAGTCTGATGTGATTGGCACGAGGTCCCCCCTGACCACGTTGTCGCTCTGCCGGACGACGAACCTCGATGGTTCGACATCCTCGTCATCCAACATCGCGTGCACCTTGTCGTTCGTGAACGGTCCGTGCAAGCGGTACTTGTCGTTAACGATGAGCAAGTTGGGAGAGAATACTCGGTATCTTTCCGCGGGGCCAGGGTCCTCTGTGAGGTCGAACAACTTCAGGGGGACGTGCTCGTGCCAAGAGATGGTTTTGATCCTGGCAAGAAGATAGCAGTTGTGCGGACACTGGTTGCCAAAGTAGAAGAACTTCAGGTTCATCGGCACTTGGTCTCACCCGACGCGGTTCGCCATAATCGTGCTCCATATAGTTGTGATTTGCCGACGTCCATGTCGCAATCTCACCATGCGGCCCAGGTTTGCTCCCACTAATTAATATACCAGTCAGGGTGATGGAGGGCTACCGTTGGGTTCCGTAAGGAATCTGATGAGATCAATAAGGAGGTAGTCCTCATCGACGACAGACCACGCAGAGACGATCGCGGTTTCGGCTCCCGGCCACGGGAGATGCACACCGTGAAGTGTTCCGACTGCGGAGCTGAAGCACAGGTCCCGTTCAAGCCGACGGAAGGTAGGCCTGTGTACTGCAAGGATTGTTATCAGAAGCACAGACCGCCACGCCGCTTCTAAAGTGCTTTCTGTATATCTGGTATGCGATTCTTCTGCGAAAACACATTTAGTTGGTCTTGATTTTTCGTTTCAACGCTCTGAGCTTCAGCTCTATTGTGAACGATGAAAAGTGGGCCCGATCGGATTTGAACCGATGACCAACTGGTTATGAGCCAATCGCTCCGCCGGACTAAGCTACGGGCCCGCGCGCGACTGATAAGCGCCGGTCATCATATTAGAGTTTGTGTGAAGGGGCCAGGTCAGTACTTGTAGGTCCTGGCCTTGCCCTCTTCGAGGTCTACTCCGAGGCCGAGCGCGACCCTGTTCGAGAAATTGAAATAGCTTGCGATGAGGTTCGCGCGGAGGATCTCTTCGTCCGTGATCCCGACGTCGCGCATGTCCTTGATGTCGTCCGCGGTGACTTCCTTCGGATCGAGTGTGAGCTTCGCGGCGTACGCCAGGAGCGCCTTGTGCCTCGGGCTCTCGTGCTTCGTCGCGAACTCCCTCGCCAGTTTGTAGAGCGCTTCGGAATCCTTCTCGACCATCTCCAGAGCCTCGGAGTGATGGACAGCGCCATACGCGGACCTGTTGGCCGCGGATACAATGACCGCTATCATCTCCCGCTCCTCTCTCGAGAGCGGCCCAGGTTCGATCATCAGGGCGACATAGAGGTCGACGTGGCTCTCCAGGACCTCAGGGTCGAGAGACTGGGCGAGGAAGATGTTGGCTATGTGTCCCCTCTCCTTCAGAATCCTGTCGTAGACCGCCTTGGTTCGGCCAGTGGCCTTCTTCGGGTCCGTGCACTTGATCCAGGTCATCGATCTCACCCTCGAGTCCAGCTGCTGCTGGCCTGCGCGGGAGTGCTATCCCGGGTTGTGCCTATAAGTCTTGCCTTGCTAAACCGAGTGGTCACTTCAGTCTCTTGATCGTCTCGATTGCCTCGTTCAGGTCAGGCATGTCCTTCGGTTCGTACTGTCTCTTGTAGGCGATCCTGCCTGCTTTGTCTATCACGAAGACGGACCTCTTGGCGAAGCCCTTCTCCGCGTTGAGGGAACCGTATAGGGGCGCAAGCGTCTTCTGGAAGTCGCTAATAATCGAGAACTTGATGCCCAGCTCCTTCGCGAAGGCCTTCTCGGCCCACACGCTGTCCACGCTCGATGCGAGAATGACCGTGTCGAGTTCCTTGAACGACTTCTCCTTCTCCTTCAGCTCTCCGAGCTCATTCGTGCAGACGGGACTGAACGCCAAGGGGAAGAACGCCAGGATGACGTTCTTCTTGCCTCTGAAGCTGCTTAGCTTGACCTTCTTCCCGTTCTGATCCTCCAGTTCGAAATCCGGGGCCGTGTCTCCGACCTTGAGCTCTGGCATTCCTACTCCCTCTGTGTGGCTGGGAATGCCATCCAAGAGAGGCTATTTGGCGTTTGTCCCCTATTGGAGCAGCCTTCGTTCCCTAGGCCAGTATATCGTTCTCGAATTCGATAATCGGCACGACTCCCTTATTAGCCGAAAACCCGAAGTCCATGTGATGACAGAAAAGGGCCGTGCCCTTTGGGTCCTCGCTTTCCTCTCGCCGATCATCGCCGAGCTTCTGTCGGGAAGCTCGCCGCCGCTCGAGTTCTTCAACCCCATCTCATTCGCCCTGCTCCTGGGCCTCTACGGCGCAGGCGTCCTCGTCGTGCGGGAGCTGGCCGTCATGTGGAGGCTCGGGTGGATGGGCATCATAGTCCTGGGAGCCGCATACGGGATTCTCGAGGAAGGCGTGGCGATCAAGAGCTTCTTTGATCCCTTCTGGATGGACCTGGGCGGGCTCGGCGAGTACGGCCGCTACGTGGGGACGAATTGGGTGTGGGCGGTCTGGCTGACCATCTATCACTCGATGATAAGCATCACGCTGCCCATCCTGATCACCTGGCTCCTGTACCCGAACCTCAGGAACACCCGATTGACCAATTTCTCGTCTTTCGGTGCACTCCTGGTCATACTCCTGTTGGATGTCGTCGTCTGCACCCTCTTGTTGAACCGCTTCGTGCCGTTCATCCCGATGTGGTTGCTCGCAGTCGCCGCAGTCTTCGGGTTGACATACTATGCCAAGCACATCCCAAGAGGGTTCATGATGCCCCGGGAAGACCATCCAACTTGGTCCCCGTTCAAGTTCGCCGTCCTGGGCTTCCTCATGATATCCTTGGACTTCCTCTTGGCAGGGGCCTTCGCGGGGACATCTGTCCCGCCGATCGTGCCCGTGATCCTGATGCTGGTAGTCGCTGCCTTCACGGTCACTTGCATCCGCGACTTCATGGGAAGGGGCAACAACGAGCCACAGGTCGCTGCGTTCATCTCCGGGCCGCTCGCGTTCTTCGTCGTCCTCGGCCTGTTCCTTGAGCTCGGAGGGATCCTTGGCATGTCCGTGGTCGCGATTGTTACTGCGGTCTTCATCGTGGACTTGAACCGATGGGCACGCGGGAGGAAGGTCATTGTATTCAGGGTCTGGAAGTTGCTGCATGGCAGGCGAGTTTCAGCCCCCGTCGCGGTGACCGCTTGGGAAAAATGAGATGGCGCCGTCGAACGGTTTCGAACCGTTGACCTTCCGCTTAACAGGCGGACGCTCTACCAGGCTGAGCTACGACGGCATGGATGGTTGGGGCAGGCGCAGTTAGAGTGACCAGTTAGATAAGCCTTTTGCAGCCTTCTGGTGCTAACAAAACGATGGGGCGGGAACTCGATTCTTACTCTATCGATTCCCGCAGCTCATTGACCGTATTGCTCATGGTCTCCAGGATTCCCTTGAGGTGGTCCAGGAAATCCTGGATCTTGACAGTCGTCATTGCTCCGTCCGGGGAGGGCTCGATCAGCCCCTCTTGCTCCAGTATCCTGAGGGAGTAGCGCACCTTGTGCTGGGGATACTTCAGCATCTCCGAGAGCCTGATGATGCCGATTGGCTCGTTGTCCATGATGGCCTTCAGCATCGCGACATGCCTCTGGAGGAGGTCGATCTCGGTC
>Ga0316622_100001292_pt1 | contig 16118 bp, 8 predicted proteins | sample OWC_Aug_OW2_C1_D_FD_207646 | JGI IMG/M metagenome (GOLD analysis project Ga0316622, IMG submission 207646) | Wetland soil microbial communities from Old Woman Creek delta, Ohio, United States - OWC_Aug_OW2_C1_D5_C | ecosystem: Environmental > Terrestrial > Soil > Wetlands | place: USA: Ohio... | reverse complement strand
AAATGACACACTGGCTACCCTTGCAATGCGCCGGATCTGCGCAGGCCGGTGATTTTGAACGTTGACCGACAGCTTACAGAGTTGTTGCCGCCATACGCTTAAATCTTCGAATGTCGCATAATGGCCGTTTGGTTGAGGTCGCCAGCGGCGGCTTTGTAGGCCTCCAGTTCCAGAATCTGGCTTCGGCCGACTGGCGGCTTTGGAGAAGCGCGAGTGGCAAAAATGGGTCGCCTGGCGACCATCCGCTCTTCAATTTCATCGCCGGAAAGCTGTCATTGAATTCGGATACCTGAAAGCGGCCGTTCGTCACTGTGTCCAACCGACCCATTGCTGCCTTTTAACTATCCCCATGTATGAGTCTGCTGTAATTCGTATAGCGGACATGCCATTGGAACCGCGCCAAATTCAAATCAAACGGCACAATCGCTGCAAACAGGGCATATTACTCAACTGCGAAATCGCAAAGCCCAAATTGTAGGAGACACCTGGATACCTCGAAAAACATTCAGCCCTGAGAAGGTCCATCAACAACTTCAAGGAAGCAAGCGTGTCGTCAATTGCCAGGATGTTGCCTTTAGTTATCACGGCTCATTTGCCGATACAGTGACCCTGTAATACGTTCAGAATGGTCGGGTAGTCGAAGTTTTCCGCCAACCGCGACAGGGTTTTATATAAAGATATGTCATAGGTAGCGACTTTCCCAATAGCGGAAATGATTAACTCTACCTCCAGGCTTTCCAGAGCGTCGCGCAGTTCGCTTTGTAAGTCGGCTGGCAACACCAACAACATCTCAGCCGTCAATGGCTCCGTGGCAACCTCGGCTGTCGGTTGCGCATCGGCGTAGATATATTGCACGCCTAATTGTCTGCTCAAACATTCGTAGATTTCGTCGAAGCGGTAGGGTTTGCGCACGAAGTCGTCCATGCCGGCGTCCAGCATCTCCTGCTGCTCTTCCTTGAAGGCGGACGCTGTTACTGCCACTATCTTGACCTTATCCCCTCCGGGCAATCCGCGGATACGTTGAGTTGCCTCGATGCCGTCCATCAGCGGCATTTGCTTGTCCATCCAGATCAGGTCCGGGCGCCAGTCCTGAAACAGCTTCACGCACTGTTCGCCGTTTTCAGCCAGTTTCACCTCGAGGCCAGCGCCAGTCATCAGCCGGTTTAGCAGCAGTCGATTTTCATGCTGATCTTCTGCAATCAGGATGCGATAGCAGGGCTGTCCAGGGGCGAGTCCTACGATTTCCCGTTGCGTCTTGGTTTCCGGTTTGGGGACATTCACTACATCCGCAAGCTCTACCGGCAATTCGACTCGAAACAGCGAACCCTTGCCCAAGGTGCTTTCCACCGAGATGGTGCCCCCCATCAGCTCCACGAACTGCCGGGTAATCGTCAGACCCAAGCCGGTGCCCTTTTGCTCGCCGCCTTCCGCCAACTGCACGAATGGTTTGAACAGGCGCTTCAGATTTTCCGAGCTGATGCCGGGACCGGAATCCTCGATCTCGATCAACAGGTGCAGCCAGTCCTTTTGCTGCGTGCTCAAACGGATGATTACCCTGCCTTGCCGGGTGAACTTCACCGCATTGCCGACCAAATTGACCAGAATCTGCCGTATTCGCGCTTCGTCGCCCTTGATATAACGTGGAAACTCCGATGTCATGTCGAGCAGGAGTTGCAAGCCTTTATCCCTAGCACGCAGTTGCATCATATCGGTGACATCGCGCACCATGCCGCCCAAGTCGAAAGGCGCAATATCCAGCTGCAGTTTCCCCGCTTCGATCTTGGCAATCTCCAACACATCATTGATCAGGGTGAGCAGGTGTTCGCCGCTGCGGTTGATGATGTCCAGGTTCTCTCGCTGGCTTTCTGTAATCTGCGGGTCGCGGCGCATCATGCCGGAGAATCCGAGGATAGCATTCAACGGCGTACGCAGTTCGTGGCTCATGTTGGCCAGGAATACGCTCTTGGCCTTGTTAGCAGCCTCCGCTGCATCGCGCGCCAGGAGCAGTTCCGCCGTGCGCTGTTGCACCGTGCCCTCCAGTTGATCCTTGTAGTGCCGCAACTCCTCTTCGGCTCGCTTGCGTTCGGTGATGTCGCGGCCTTCCGGAATGAGCTGGACGACGCGCCCTTTAATGTCGGTAACGGGTTTGAGCGAAAAGTCGATATAGCGTACCTGTCCGTCCAGCATGGTATGAGTGGCCTCGAAGCGCACGAATTTTCCGCCCGCCGCTTCCTGGACCGCCGCCCGCACCTGCTGCCGCAACTCGACGGAGTGCGTCCACCACGGCGTCTCCCAAAACGGCTTGCCGATCACGGCATCTTCGGTAATGCCCGCGAATTGCAACGCGGTCTGGTTGACTTGCAGCACAACGCCATCGATCGTCAGCACACCGATTAGCTGGAAGGTTTGATCGAAGATCGCGCGGAATTTCTGTTCGCTCTGGCGCAAGGCTTCTTCGGTCCGTTTGCGCTCATCGATTTCTCCGATCAAGCGTTGGTTGCTGGCATTGAGTTCCGCCGTCCGTTCGGATACGCGTTGTTCCAGTTCGGCATGCGCCTGCTGTAGCTCTTTTTCCGCCCGCTGGCGCAGGGTGATGAAACGCGCCTGCTGAACGTTCTGGTAGGCTTTGATCGAAAGTTCGTTGGCCAGCAGGAACAGCGCGTCGGCGATTTTGCCGAACTGCTCGATGGACATCACGGGGACCTCTCGCAGTGCGATTTTGAATTCCTCCTCGTCCGCCTCGATCTCGCGCGCATAGCGAAGCATATTTTCCTCGTTGATCGCCTCGTTTTTGACCTGCCCGATCAGCCAGTTCGCAATGTGCTTTCCGCCCACCGTGATGCTTGCGCCCGCATCCCACAAACCGCCGCTCAGGCAGGGTTGGACGATGGGACCGCCTGGATTTTGCCGGCCTATCATCGCGTCGGAATAAAAACAGTTCGCGCAGCCCTTCTCCGTATTACGGATGATGTCTCGGCATAACCGACAGAAGTTACTAGGCGTCGTGATAGGTGTTCCATCCGGCTCGGTGATGATGGACGCAACCTTGGTCGCGGCGGCGAAGGCATCCTGAATTTTCTGGATTTCCTCGATGTTGAAAAGGTCATCGAAGCTGATGTCTGACGTTTCCAGCGGTTCGGTCAACGCCACCAGGCGTTGGTTGAGCGCCTCCTGGACCTTCTTGCGTTCGGCGATCTCCTCGACGAGTTGATGGTTGGCCGTGGTCAGCTCCAGCGTGCGAACCTTGACCTGTTCTTCCAGATAATCGCGGTATTGCCGCAATTCGCCTTCGGCCTGGCTGAGTTCGCTGATTTTGTGCTCCAGATCGGCGTAGAGTCCGGCGTTTTCTATCGAGATCGCGGCCTGGGAGGTTAGAGCCTTTAATAACTCCAGGCGGTCCGCAGTGAACACATCGGTCGCCAGATTATTTTCCAGATAGAGCAGTCCGGACAGTTTCCCTTGATACACAATCGGCAGACATAGCAGCGACCGAATCCGGCGTTCGGCTATGTAGGGATCCGTTCCGAAAATCCGGTCGTGGCAGGCGTCACCCAACACCACCTGGCTTTGCGTGCGCGCCACGTAATTGACCACCGAGAGCGCCAATATGCCGCTGGTTTCCACCGGGGCGCCTTGCAGGATTTCCACCCCCTGATGTCCGATTTCGGCGCTGGCCTGGATTAGCAGTTCGGCGCCGCTCTTTTGAATCAGGATTCCCTTCTCCGCACCGGCATTCTCAATGACGATATTCATCAGCTTTTCGAGCAATTGCTCCAGCCGGATTTCCTGCGAGAGCATGTGCGAAGCCTTGACCACAGCGGCCGTGTCTAATGGCGCGGCCGCCTGGCTGGCCAGTGGCTTGAACCGGCGTTCCAGATCTTCGACCTTTGCTAACGCTCCCCAGGATTTAAATGCGGCCACGGCTTTTCGTAGGGCATGCCCGGCAATATCTTCGCGGCCCAGCGCGTTGTAAAACACGGCTTCGCGTTCGTATGCCAGGGCTTCGTCCTGAATGTAGCCGTTCTTCCGCGCCAGTCGTATCGCTTCGTTGAAGCACTCCATCGCCCGGCCGTTTTCCCCGGTGATGCGCGCATACTCGGCTTCAACCAGCGCCCGCTTGTGGGCGAAATTCATCGGCGCCAGTACCGCCCACTGTTTGAGCTGGTCGAGAAGTGTTGCCGCAAGACTTAGACAATCAATGCGTTCCGCACTATTGGCCGTTGCAGTATGCGCCAATAGTGCCAGAGCGTAATAGAAGGAGTGATTTGCCTGGTAAAGCAAGCCTTGCGCGGCTTTGGCGTGATCAACCGCCTGCCGGCCCGAGGCCACGGCGCCCGCATAATCGCCGAAAAGATACTGGAGCATCATGCGGTTGTGGATTGTGCTGAACACCAGCAACGCGTTGTTCTCTGCTATCCAGTTAGGCAGAAATTTCGATTCATCGAATAGTTCTCCGACGAGCCGGGTGGAATCGCCCACAACATCGCATAGATTGGCTACCGTCTGGCTCCAGATTCGTGCCAGCTGACTGTGGAATGGCAGGCGCGACCGCTCCATCGCCTCGAGATACTCCGTTTGTTTCCGGCGAATCAGTTCCAGCGGCGCGCCGGTGCAAAACAGATAGGCACAGTAATGGATCGCGCCATAATAGGTGTATTCCAGGTCGCCGGTTTCGATCCCCAGCCGATAAACGTCCAGCAATGGCGGGATGCAGTCCTGGGCGTGTTCCTTCCAGTGCCGGACATAGACGTTGAACAGGAAGATCACCTTCGCTTCGAGTTCCGGTGCCTGGAATTGGCGCGAGACTTCGAGCGAAACCAGGCCGAAGCGATAGCCCGTCGCGATGCCGTCGGCGCTACCGCACAACAGCGCTCCATGCCAGCCATAAGCGAAAGCGGCCATCGGCGAATTGCCATGCTTTATCGAGAGCGGCACCATCCTGGCTATTATCGCTTTCAACAACCCCAGATTCGTCCGCTGCGCGGCAGCGGTCATGTGCATTAGGATGCGCAGGGTGGCAAGATGCCGCGGATTGGTCATCTCAGGCAAATGCGCGAGGTCTTCAATCCGGCTTACCGCCGACGACAGCTCCAGCTGTTGTTCGACGGCGAATGCCTCGGCGTTCTCTAGTTCCGTCGGCAGCGCTACGTTAAGCTCGGCCAGTGCATTCAGCCCGGCCTGAATAGCGAGATCGCCCTGGTCCTGGGCCGTAAAGAAAAGAATCCGAAGTTCGTAAATCCTAAGGCGTGTGAACAAATTCTTCGCGTGTTCCAATACTTCCGTCGAAAGCAGCGCCGCCCGTTCGAAATTCGTGCTCAGATATTCCGCTTCGACGGCCTCCATGAACAGCTTCAGGGTCGTTTCGCCGTCGTTTTCCCAACGCTCCGCCGGCAACAGGCCGATGCCCATGCTCAAATAGCGGATCGCCGCCTGATAAGCCGCGGCGCGCTTGGCCTTGCGGCCCGCCGCCAGGTTTAACGCCACCAGTTGTTGCCGCTCATGCTCATCTTTGAGGTATTGAAAGCCTTCGTTCAATTGATCCGTGATTTCGAAGACGCGTTCCTCAGGAATCTTTTCCGGTGTCCTTGCCAACAGTAGTCGTCCGATCTTGAGATGGGTCAGGCGCCGCTGCTTTCTCGGCAGGAGTGCGTAAGCGGCTTGCCGCACGCGATCATGAGAAAACTCGAAACGCGATTCAGGCTTTTCCGCCGATGCTTCCGGATTGGCTCCAGGCAGCCGCTGGGAGGCGAATGCCTGAATCAGTCCGGCCTCGGCGGCCGCCTCCAGGCGATCCGCGATTTCCGACGCGGAAGAGTTGGTCAATTCGGCAAGGTTTTGCAGATCGAAGCCGATGCCGATGCACGCCGCTATCGACAGCAATGACTGGGTTTCTGTCGGCAGCTTCTCGATTTTTCGAGTCATCAGCGCCGCCACGCTGCTGCTGATCTCCAGTTCCCGAATGCCGTCGCTGTCCCACAGCCACCGCCGGCCTTCCACATCGAACTTGAGGAGGCCGTCTTCGTGTAGTGATTGCAGGAATTGAACGACAAACAGTGCGTTGCCACCGGTCTTATCCTGTACCAGTTGCGCCAGCGGCTGCGCGAAGGAAACTTCGACTTTCAGCGAGTCGGCGATCAGACGGTTGACTGCGGTTAGCGGGAGATTTTCCAGGGTGAGCACTCGGACCATCGCCCGCAAGGGTTTAAGGGTGTCAAGCAGCGCCGCAAACGGATGGCCGGGGCCTACCTCGTCATTCCGATAGGCGCCCAGGAATAGGACATGCTGGGTATCGAGTTCCGGCAGTAGCAGATTCAGCAACTGCAACGATGCCTGGTCGGCCCATTGCAGGTTATCCAAGAACAACACCAGCGGCCGCTCTCGCGTTGCGAGAGCACAGACGAAACTCTTGAGCAAATGATGAAAACGATGCAGCGCTTCGCTAGGGCCCAGTTCAGGCGCGGGCGGTTGCTGGCCAATAATTAACTCCAGTCGCGGGAGCATTTCGATCAGCAGGCTGCCGTTGCCGCTGGCGGCCTCCAACATCCGCGTCTTCCATTGAGCCAATTGATCGGCACTTTCGGTCAGAATCAACTCCACCAGCTCGGCGAAAGCCTGGTTCAAGCCAGCGTATGGCAGGTTTCGTTGCGAACCGTCGTATCGGCCCTTGATGAAGTATGCACTTTTCGCCGTGGCGTATTGCCCAAATTCTTCCACCAAAGCCGTCTTGCCCACGCCTGCCAGGCCCTCCATCAATATCACGCGCCCGGCGCTTTTGCCGGCGTCCTTCATCGCGTCCGTCAGCTGACGGAGTTCCTGCTCTCGGCCATAGAGTCTTTCCGGTAAGCGGAACACGCCGCTGTAATCGGCTGAGCCCAGCGTCAAAGGCCCGATTCGGCCGGTTTGCCGCAGTTGCTTCAGGCAGTTTTCCAGATCGGTTTTGACCCCGTAGGCCGATTGATAGCGCTCGTCAGGGTTCTTGGCCATCAGGCGCATCAGGATGTTCGATACCACCTCCGGTATCTCGGGATTAACCTCGCAGGGCATTACGGGGTTTTGGGCAAGATGGCAGTGAATCAGTTCGGCGGGATCGTCTGCGTCGAAAGGTAGCTTTCCGGTGAACACCTCGTAGAGCATGGCGCCAAAGGAATACAAATCCGCGCGCTGATCCACTAAGCGGTTGATCCGCCCCGTCTGCTCCGGCGAAATATAGGCAAGCATGCTATCGGACAGGTCGCCCGCTTCCGGGTGCACGCCCTTGCCGTTCGTCAGCGAAGCGCCGCCGAAACCAATCAGCATGATCGTCAGCGGGGTGTGAGAGACGAGGACGTGGGAACTGCCGAGGTTGCGGTGAACGAGGTTTTGACTATGTATACCCTCGAGTACGGTCGCGATGGCGATGGCCACTTCCAGGTTTTCCGCCAGCGAACGGCGTTCCCGAACGAATGCGTCCCGTAGCGTCATTCCCCCGAAATATTCCAGCGCCAACGCGGGCCGCCCTTCGAGCTGCAGTTGCGCACAGGCGCGGCGAACGCCGGGAAGCCGAAGGCCGAAGGTCAGACGAAACTCGTTGGCGAGCCTATTGGCTTGCTGTGCCGAGGCATCCTGCAGCAGCGTCTTGATGACTGCGGGCTTGTCCCAGGAGCTGTCTGCCTGAAGGTAATGGCGATAGTTCCGGCCCTCGTGAATACAGGGTAGAGTGGCCAGTAGTCGTCTGGTTAATTCGAGGGTTTTCATTGAGACGTTTCCGCCTCCTCGGGCACTAGCGTCGATTCGATAAAGCTTTTTGCGGCGCGCCAGGCCGTGGTCAGCAAATCCATCGTCCCCTGGCGAACTTCCAGACGCAGGCCGGTTTGCCGGCTGAATTCCTCGCCGCGCCTGAGCATTTCGCCCTCTGTCAGCGCCGGCGTCGGCACCAGCAGCGCCCGTTCGTAACCGGCAAGCACCCGTTTGAGCCCAGGCTGAGCCATCTCTCCGGAACGAGGATCCAGCATCCGCTTCCAGTGCGTCGCCCAGCCCGGTGTCAGGAAAAACGTGCCAGGGATTTTCCGCAGTTCGGCGTAATAGCAATCTCGTCCTCCCAAGCATAGGGCCACGCAATCGTCCACCGGGCGATCCTGGTCCATGGGCAGAAAGACCGGGATATCCACATCCAGCACGGCTCGAGAATCTTCGAGAGCGTTGCCGCAAAGACCGTAACCGAGCAACAAGGCATTCGCGTGCGGGCGGAGTTCATGCGCTGCCTTGCTCAACGCGTCGCGCAGCACCTTGCGATTGCGGTGCAATCCCAACTCCAGCACGCGTATCAACACTTCAAGCGGTTCGTTGGGTTCCGGCTGAAAAGCATGGACGTGCGGCAGGCGTTGCAGGTTGTGTATCGGCTGGGCTTCAAGCAACTCAATCAATCGCGCGGATTGGCGATTTTCCAGTACGCTGATGCGTCCGATCTCGGTGTCGGAGCCCAGTATTGTGGCGAACTCGAGCTCAAGAATCTCGCAAGTGATGATGCCAATCACCGCCATCGCTTACTCCTTGCCGAATCGTCTTCTGCCGCCTTCCGGCCCAGGGTAAGGTCAAAAAAGTCATTCAGGTGAAACACCTTGGTCGGGCAACCCGGCTCACAACGCCGGCAGGCCACGCCGTTGCACAGGGCATGATCCAGGAAGATCGTCGGCGGATTGGTATCCTGTCTGATCGAAATGGCATTGCCAGGACATACCTGCACGCACGTCATGCAGCCGATGCAACCATCCAATGGCAACGCAGCGACCATGCCGACATGCTCCAGCGTCACTAGCCCAATCCGTCCCGGTTCGGCTATATCCTGCTTCACCGTACGGTGGACTTGCGGCTCGGCGTCGACCGCCGGCAGGTCGGGCAGACGGTAGCGGCTCAGCAATTCACGGTATTTAGCCATCGGCATGCCTTCGGTCCAATGGGACAGTTCCAGGATGAAGACGCTGGCAAAGGTCTTGGACAAGGCAAACATGCAGTGGGTTTTCTGGAGTCTACCGGCCAGATCACTCATTTCCTGGAGTTTCTCCGGCGTCATCACCAGTTCCCGTGCCATGGCCAGGGAAGTGTTGCCCACTTGCCGGACGGCTTTTACCCGAGGCGGAATCAGACCCAGACGCCGAGCCTTGAGTGCATCCATATAGGTTCCCGATGCACCGGCCAGATAAGCAGTGTGAATTTCTGCGGGCGCGATACCCGCCGCCACGCTCAGGGTGAAATACCCGGCGCGCACCGCACCGATGGCTTTACCGGCTTCGGACAGATCTTTTTCCGTCAGGAAAATGTCTTTCCCGAAATGCAGCCGGCTATCCGCTGTGCGGATGTGCGGTAAAGCGATCAATCCCGCCTCGATCGCTTGATCGAGGGCGGCAATGACGCCGGTGCCGGTGATCGCGAGGGCCTTGGGTCCGGCAGCCGCGGCGATCTCCACCGCTTCGCGTAGATAGATCAGCGAGCCTGGCACCGGCCGCATCTCGGGATTCAAAACGATCAGCCGATGTTTATCGCCGACGGGTTCCAGATCGGCGATGGCGCCGGGAATCGCCAGTGTGCCGCAGCTGATGTGCTGGCCTTCCAATGCCGGGCCGGCCGCGGCGGAACCGGTGTAGATGCGGCCTTCGTGAGCCAGCACCATTTCCGCATTGGTACCGTAGTCGATCGCAATCGTCGTTTCACCGTCCTGCAACATGCCGGTCTGTAGAATCAAGGCCAAGGTATCCGCACCGATTTCGTCGTGCACGGCAGGCGGAATGATCACGGCGCATTCGCCGGGAAGAACCAGACCGGGGAATTCGACGGCGGAACGAATCGCCGCCGCGCGTTTGGGCGGCACGACACCCAATGCAAGCAACTTTCGGGATCCGGCAAAGGCCAGATCGCGGATTTCCATGCCCTGGAACAAGGAAAGCTGGGTGGGATTTCCGCAGACGGCCAAACGCACCACGTCGCCAGCGGAGACCCGCAGTTGTGCAATCACCTGATTGATCGCCTGGATCATGAGGTCGCGTGCAGTCTCGACGCCTAATTCCAACGCGAAGTGGAGATGATCGATCACATTGGCGCCGGGCAAGGGGTGGCGGGTGGTGATCGCCGTGGACAACATCTCTCCGGAGCCTAGATCCAGCGCCTGTGCGCGAAAGCCGCTGGTTCCGAGGTCCATGGCGATGGCTAATCTAGGCATCATCAAGCCTGATTGGAAAGAAACGTCAGCCAATCACCCAAAATCCTCGCTTCGGCAAGGATTGCCGGAGCCCAAACTCCATGAACAGGGATCGGAATAACTTCGTCGGCTGGATACTGGCAAACCATGCCGGTGGTTCTTTTATCAGGCTTAGGCATCTTCATCATAATCCATACGCGGCCGGGAGAAATCCCTTCACCTTGCTGTATTTCTTCAGGCAGAGATCGATGAAGTTCGCCTCGGTAGGCGGCAGAGATTCCATTTCCTTGAGGTAGCCGAGCAGCGATTCCTTTTCGAAGGTAGTGAAACGTAGTTGCTGATCGGCGAGCATGAGTGCGGCGCAAGTCATCGCGGCAGCCTTGGCGCGCACATAATAGCTCTCGTTGTTGTCCACTACCGCCTTGCCGATGCTCCAGGCGTTGTCGGGGCACAAGATGAAACCGTGCAGGCTACGATAACGGTCCGAGGCTATCAGGCAGGCTTGATATTCCTTCTGGTAGCCCAGGGCGATAGCTGCGTTCATCGCCGCCACGTCATAGCTGAGTATTTCCGCAAACACCGCCGGCGTACTGCCGCCGAACAAGCGGTGATACTCGACGGCCTCGTTCGACCATAGATCGCATACGGCGGCCATCACATTGCCGCACAGGGAAGAATGGGCACAGGCGCTGCTTTTGCCTTCGGTGGACATGGGCAGGCCGGTGATGGCCTTGAGTATGGGGTTTTCGTAGCCGCAGTCCTTGCCCGGACCGACCGCGCCGCACTCATAGGCAACCAGCGAACGGCTGACACTGATGGCGCGGCACAGTGCCGCCAAGGTATGCGGCACATCCTTCGCGGTAAATCCGGCGGCCATGAACATCGCGGTGTTGGCCTGGGCGCAATCGGTATCACCGCCCGGAATGGCGCCGTGCTTCGTCGCGATACCGACGATTTGCGGCCACAGCCAAGCCATGTCACGGCCGCCGAGGACCGCCTGGGAAAACAACAGCCCGGTGATGTCGTTACGGATGATGGCGTGATCGAAGATCTCCTTTCCGCCGATCGACTCGATGGAGACGATCTCCGCATGTCTGGCACAGGCGTCGAAGGCTTCAAGCACCTTGCGGGTCCGATCCGAATCCCTGAGGTTTACCATGTCGGGCTTGCGGATGTCGGCGATGGTGGCGCGGTAGGCGGCCTTGAGACCGTATTGTTCCTCGTATTCGCGGATCTGGTGTGTAGCGAGCGCGGCGATTTCCATGCCCCACTTGGCATTGTCGGTCATCTGGAACACATGCTCGTTCTCTATCACGACAGACGGGACGCCGATGTTGACGCAGCGTTCCAGTACATCTTCGTTGGCACGCTCGAATTCACGTAACAGCGTGCGCATCGTTTTCTCGCTGCCGGGCCTGGGGTGCGGAACGACTTCGGCGATGACAGCGCCGCCGCCAATGACGAGTCCCCGCCGCGTCGTTACCGGCTTTTTGGCAAAACCAAACATCATCTCGTCAGGGCCGGTATAAGCCATAACATCAGTCATTTTCATAAAGCCCCCTGATAGAAATCAGCCGTTCCACTTGGTTCGCATCTCAGACCAACTGAGGCCACTCAATGCGTCTTCGGCCATGGCGGGCGCCTGGCTGGCTTCCTTTCCCCAAATGCCCAGATCGAAGCTAGTCACATAATCCTCGCTCACCGCACCGCCGCCGCAGACAAACGGAATCTCCAGTCCGGCTTGCTTCAGTCGCGCGGCGATTTTGGGAAAGGCAGTCATGGTCGTAGTCATCAGTGCCGTGCCTGTCACCATGATCGGTTTATGAACGCGGCAAGCCTCCACCACATCATCTACCGGCACGTCGGCCCCGAGATTGATGACATCGAAACCCGCGACGCGCAGCAACGAATTGACGATCACCTGACCGATGTCGTGGATGTCGCCTTCCGCGGTGTGGGTGACCACCTTGGCTTTTTTCTCCAGCGTCCGGCCCAGTTTCTCTTCGCAGAGTGCAATGCCGGCGATCATGGCGTCGGAGGACAAAATGACCTGCGGCAGGAAATACTCACCGAGATCCCATAGCCGGCTGACTTCTTTCATGCCGGGAATCAGGCCCTTGTTAATGATTTCAAGCGGCGCTCTGTCATTCAGAACCTCGGCCACGACCTTTTGGGTTTCCTCTTCGTCACCGGCCACCAGGCAGTCGGCCACGTGCTGAAGTAAGGCATCTTCCGAGACCTGGCGCACAGTCCGACGTTGCGCGTTCTCGATGGCGAGGTCGTAGCGGGTGAAGATCGGAGCGGTATTCAAAGCGTCTTTCATACGATGACCTTCCCATTTCTTTGGTCAGATTGTAGGCACCCTAGTGGAATTATGCGCTCCTTTGGTTCGTAGCAAAAGCTTGGAAAAATGAGGTGATTCGAATGACCGATTTTTGGCCACGTTGAGTCATTCGAGACCAGTACGTTGATTGGCAGGTTTTGGCCGGGTCGAGCCAAAGAGGACGCAAGGTTACTTGCCGAAAAGGCGCCGTTCGCTGAACTTAGAGATAGAAAAGTACGCCAGCATCCTCAGCGACCGGTAATGGCCGATTGGGTGAGGTCGTCAACGACTGCTTTCTGGCCATCCATTCGTAGAATCTGGATTTGGCTGACTGGCCGGTTTGGAGAAGCGCGACAGGCCATTTTGGGTCGATTGCGCCAATTTGACGCGTCCAAAAGCAGTCATTCAATACTGGCGTAATCATATCGGAATCGATGGCAGGGTTTGAATCAGAACTGACGGCGGTTTTCAATCGGAATGGGTGGCTGGTTTGGACTGGAATATGCAATAGCTAGGCATTTTAGCTGCTAAAATGCCTCCGGCACGTTTCAACTTCCTAATAGGAACTCTTTACGAACCGTCGCTAATGCTTTAGATACAGCTTGTCGCGACAGCGGTTGTTGTTTGCTGTTTAGCATACGCAGCCCAATCTCAGTTTTGTTGAGCCCGGATTTCTTGAGCATCAGCATTTTCTTTTTGGTGTCTGACAGTTTTGAGTCCACCATCCGGCGGGCTAGGTTTCGTAACTCAGCCTTATCAGCTGGCTGTAAGGTTAGCTGCAACATCAAGTGGTAGATATAGCTGTCGACCAGCGTGTCGCCAGATATTGTTAGTGGCTTGGCTCGATTTACGCATTGTTTGCTGATTCTTTCTAGCTCAATGTCAAACTGTGTAATAGAGCGTTTTGCCTGCCTATATACAGGGTTCCAAGCACCATTCGGCAATTTGGGCTGGTGCTCCATGCAATACTGGTTGCTAAGGCGTAGAACATCATTGCTGCCACGCAATTGGGATTTGTCATCCGCGAAGGATGTTAGCGAAGTTGGAGCACCACAGAAACGGCAAAAACTGTTGCGGCGCTCACCATTTAGCCCCCTAGACTTCCCAGTGATAGATCGCATAGAAGATTTTACTGGTTGCTTGCATGCACAATCCCAAACTAATTCAATCAGTGATTCATGCGTTGCGATGAATCGTTGATCTGTTGTTGTCTGCTGGTCTTTTGTTTTTATAAACGCTCTTAGCAAATGGCGTTGTAGTCGAACCGCTGCATCAAACCCAACCAGCTGAGCCATCTCGCTGAAAGATACCTCTGCTGAACCAGGCATGTGTGCTAGGTAGTCAGGAGGGAGCATTTTCCTATATGCGATTACAGCGGGGTCTATCAGCTCATGTATTAGCCGATTAATGGGGTAGCGCCGTGACGCTACGGAATATGGTTTCCAGCGATCTCTGAACTGGCGGATGGCGGTGGCAATAATTGGGTCACAGCCACCCCAGATAGCTATATAGCAATCCCCAAGGCGCTCTTTTGCTTGCTCTTCATTTTCCATGTCAACCATTTTAGCCAATTTATAGGCTTAATCAAGTAGCATTACTTGGCACTATAAAGCTTTCATAAGCAAGTGGAGGCACAGATATGCACGCAATGGCAAACAAGACACTGATCAATCGAAAAGTGCTCTTAGAGATAATTCCCCTCTCCTCACGGACAATTTACAACTTAGAGAAGCGAGGTGAATTCCCTCGTCGTATTGCACTTACAAGCAGAAACATCGCGTGGGAACTGTCAGAAGTAGAGCAATGGATCGAAGAGCGAAAGTCGTCTGGAATCAAGGCTGTTCGACCTGGCAACACCATAGAGGGCTGACAGTATGGCCCTTGATCTTATGGTGGCCTTTTCGGAGTCTCCTCCGCCACTTGATTATGTTTTACCTAACATGGTTGCCGGTACGGTGGGTGCCTTGGTTTCACCAGGTGGTGCCGGAAAATCCATGCTGGCCCTACAACTTGCAACACAGATAGCTGGAGGCCCGGACTTGCTGGAAGTCGGAGAACTTCCTGTTGGACCAGTTATCTATCTCCCCGCAGAGGATCCCCCTGCTGCTATCCATCATCGACTGTATGCACTGGGAGCGCATCTGTCCGCCGAGCAGCAGCAAGCCGTGGCTGATGGTTTACTCATTGAGTCGCTGATAGGGAAATGCCCCAACATCATGAATTTTGATTGGTTCGACGGCCTCAAGCGAGCGGCGGAGGGACGTCGTCTGATGATTCTGGATACCCTGCGCCGGTTCCATATCGAAGATGAAAACGCTAGCGGCCCGATGGCACAAGTGATCGGACGTATGGAGGCCATAGCCACCGATACGGGGTGCTCTATCGTATTTTTACACCATGCCAGTAAGAGCTCCGCCATGATTGGCGCGGGCGACCAGCAGCAGGCCAGCCGTGGATCGTCTGTTCTGGTCGATAACATTCGCTGGCAATCGTACCTGTCTGGCATGACACAAACTGAGAGTGAGGAATGGGGCGTTGATGATAGTCAGCGCGGTTACTTCGTCCGCTATGGCGTGAGCAAGACCAATTATGGCCCTCCTTTCCCGGAGCGTTGGTTCAGGCGTTATGAAGGTGGTGTGCTCAAGCCCGCAGCGTTGGATGCGCAGCGTAAGGCCAAAGGAGTAATGCAATTTAAGAGGTCTAAGGGTGCGGCACGTGATAAGCTTTGACCTTACCCATGTTCGACACGATCCAGCTCACTGCCTGGCTCCTGGCTTGTTCCGTAGCCTGAAGCGTGGAGAACGGAAGCGGCTCAAGCTAGACGTGACCTATACCTATGGCGACGATTCGATTCGATTCGATTCTGGGGGCCGGAACCTCTAGGCGTTGATGATCTCCGCATCCTACAAGGGCTTGTGGCTATGGCTGCAATTTCTGGGGAAAGTGGTCGCGGCATTGTGCTGCGAAATGAAACAGAATCTGAGGTCGGGCTGCAATTGCGCCACTTGCTTAACCTGAAATGGGATGCAGTCGAGAAAGATGCGATGGTTGCCAAGGGCAGCTTCCGTCAACTGGCCCGAGAACTTGGCTATGCCGACGATGGGGGCAGCCAGTTCAAAACTATCCGCGATAGCATCGAGCGCCTATGGGCAGTATCGGTCATTGTGGAGCGTAACGGGCAGCGACAGGGATTCCGCATCCTATCCGATTACGTGAGCGACGAGCGAGAAGGCAAACTGTTTGTCTGCCTGAATCCGCGATTGGCTGAGGCTGTAATGGGGGAGCGCCCTCATACCCGCCTCGACATGACTGAGATTCGGACGCTACAAACGGACCCCGCCCGATTGATACATCAGCGTCTATCCGGTTGGATTGATGCCGGCAAAGCAGGCCGCGTAGAACTGGATACCCTTTGCAGCTACGTCTGGCCGGATGAAACGAGCAATCCTAATACCATGAAAAAGCGCCGCCAGACGGCTCGGAAGGCACTGGCCGAACTTGCTACCGTGAGCTGGACTGTAAATGAATACGCCAAGGGAAAATGGAAAATCAGACGGCCTGAGACCAAACATGCCCCCCCCCGGCATAACAGCACCCAGCCACCGGCGGAACAGTACCCATTCG
>Ga0316622_100001290_pt1 | contig 16143 bp, 19 predicted proteins | sample OWC_Aug_OW2_C1_D_FD_207646 | JGI IMG/M metagenome (GOLD analysis project Ga0316622, IMG submission 207646) | Wetland soil microbial communities from Old Woman Creek delta, Ohio, United States - OWC_Aug_OW2_C1_D5_C | ecosystem: Environmental > Terrestrial > Soil > Wetlands | place: USA: Ohio... | reverse complement strand
CATTTCAAAGGCACGTCGCTCAGACCGGACGTATGTGCGATAGCCGACTCGCCGGTTCATACTCGACATCTGACTTGTATACGTTCAAAGTACGTACAGGCGGCTGTCTTCCGAAGTAATGCCTGTGATTGCCTGTCCGGTCTTTCACCTCCTGCTGCCTGAGCATCATCAATCGTCAAGGTCCTGCTTGCCCGGCGTTACGCTGCCCGGCAGAAATGAATGCAAGGAGTCATCATGACAAGAATATATTATCTGTTTGTTGTATGTTTTACGCTATTCCCTTTGCAAGGATTCGCTCTCGACCCATCAGAGAAAATGCTCTTCGAGAAGAACTCCCTGTACCAATATATTCAGGTAATAGAGGATACGGCAAAAAAGGAACGTTATGTGCGGAATCAAAAAAAGGAATATACGCAGGGAGGCATTTACATACATGCACCGGATAAGCTCCTCTTTGAGTTTACGCAGATGAGTTTTGTTTCGCTTGCCTTCCTGGACGGGGACCCGAAAGACGTGCTCTTTGTCGGTCTCGGTGCAGGGGCCATGCCCAAGTATTTTACCGGGCGCTATCCGGATGCCGTTATCGATATCGCCGAGATTGACCCGGACATGCTGGCCGTCGCACAAAGGTACTTTTATTTCAAGGAAAATGAGAGGATGAAAGTACATGTCGACGATGGAAGGCTCTTCGTCAAAAGGGCCAAGAAGAAATACGACTGGATCATTCTTGATGCCTATCAAAACGACTATATTCCCTTTCATCTCACAACACTTGAGTTCCTTAACGAGGTGAAAAGCAGGCTGAAAGAGGATGGCATAGTCGTTGCCAATATTACCGCGCCATACAGGAACAAGTTTTTCGATTCTATGGTCATGACTTACAAAAAGGCATTTCCACACCTCGTCATGTTTAAGGGGAAGAAGTCGGCTAACTTTATTTTTGTGGCATCGGCGAGCATTAAAATCAAAGATAAGGACAGTATCGTGGCAAGAGCCCGCAAAATAGCGTCTGCAAGGAAATTCGACATCGACCTTGAGGACATAGCCTCAAGATATGAACCCTCTGAAATATACGCGTGGGCAGGGGCCAAGATTCTTACCGATGACTTTGCTCCGGTGAACCTTTATCAATATCAGAAATCAGGGGCACGGTAAGGAGGCAGGCAATGATCAAGTTCGTGGTTTTCCTTTGTGGTGCAATTGTCATGTCATTTGAAATTCTGGGCAGCCGGGTTCTCGCCCCGAACTTCGGCAGCTCTGTCTTTGTCTGGGGAAGCCTGATTAGCGTCTTTCTCGCAGGCCTCTCTGCCGGCTATTATCTGGGCGGGAGGCTCGCCGATATCAATCCGTCTTCCAGAAAGCTGAGTCTTATTATAATCGCTCCGGGCGTGCTTTTTCTGACGTTCCCCTTATACAGCGGACCTGTATCAGACTGGATATTTATGAAGGACCTGGGTGTAAGGATGAGCCCCCTGATTGCCTCCTCGGTCCTCTTTCTGATCCCCTCCGTATTCCTCGGCATCGTGAGCCCCTATACCGCAAAACTCATGATCTGCAGCCTGCATACGTCAGGCAAGACGATTGGAACGCTCTATGCCCTCTCCACATTTGGAAGCATAATCGGTACCCTGATCACATCCTTTTATCTCATCACCCTGGCAGGCGTTAATGCTCTCATTATGGGGCAGGGAGTTCTGCTCATAGCTTTGGCGATTCCCCTTTACTTTATGAATTTGAAATGCAGCGTCGACCGATCCGGCTCAGTTCGTATAATGGACGATACGAAATAATGCTTTTGCTGTTTCGGCATACCTGCCGGACGGCGTTGACCCGCCGATAATTGATGCATGTTCTTCTTAAACTCCATCCCCGGCTTTTCCTTTACTTTGACTGATCCTTGCCTTTGCATTACTTTTCCCGTAACCTATTCCTATGCTTCTCCGCATCGGCCATCTGTCCACTTTCTACCACACTGCCATGCTGCTTATGGCAGAAAAAAGCCTCTGTTCAAACATCGATGCGGAAATAGCATGGAAGCTCTTCGGCACCGGCCCTGCCATCGTAAATGCCTTCGAAAAAAAGGAGATCGACCTTGCCTATGTCGGGCTGCCCCCTGCGATCATCGGGATTGAGCGGGGAGTGCCGATTATCTGCATAGCCGGTGGTCACATAGAGGGTACGGTCATGTGTGGAAGGCAACGATATAGGGGATATCCGGAAATAGAGCGGCTGGATGACATCCTCAGGCAGTTCAGCGGCAAGACAATCGGTGTGCCCGGCAAGGGCTCGATACATGATGTCATCCTTCAGCAAAGCATCAGGAATGCAGGTCTTGGACAGTCGGTAAGCGTCAGGAACTTTACCTGGGCAGATATGGTGCTTGAGGCGATCATCAAGGATGAGGTTGCTGCAGCATTCGGCACCCCTGCCCTTGCGGTTTCCGTAAAGCAGTATACAGGGGGAATCATCCTTTATCCGCCTTCGCTCCTTTGGCCGAACAACCCGAGCTATGGCATCCTTGTTGACAAGACATTCCTGCACAACAACACAACGCTTATTCAACAGTTCCTGCGCAGCCACGAGACTGCTACGGCATATATCAGAACCGACCCGGACAGGGCTGCAGAGGCCATCGCAGCCCACATCGGCTTCATCGATGTTTCATTTGTACGTGAGACATTTGCGATTTCTCCGAAGTACTGCGCCCAGCTGACCGAAGAATATATCGATTCGACTATGAGTTTTGTGAAGATACTGTATGAACTCGGTTATATCCGGAAAGTCATTGATTCTGATCAAATCTTCGATTGCTCACTCATCAGCAAGATCCATACTGAACCGGAGCATTACAGCAATGGTATTGCCGCAGCATAACCCGGCAGTTCGCATCCGTTCGTTTACAATCACCTGACAATATTATTAAGATACCTATACTCTTTGCACGGAGGTCACGATGTCTGAAAAGGAAAACCCGCTGCCGAAACCGCCCAAGACACCTTTTGGAAGAAGACGGGCTAGTGAGGACGAAGAGGGGCCGCGGCAGTCGCTCATGGCTGACCGGATGGCAATGGCCATGGCAGAAGGACGGCTCGACGCATTCATGAAGGAGAACCTGCCGGACAATGAGCAGACACGGCAGCTTGCCATGATGATGATGAGCATGACCGGCATGGCCGGTATGATGCCCCCGATGGGATTTTCTGCGTTGGACCAGAAGAGCCATGTTGATGCTTCTTCCGATCCAAAACCTGAACAGGGTCAAGAGGTGGGTCAGGAAACTCAAGTCCCTGAGGAAGTGATGAACGCGGTCCATGCAGGCGATATGCATCAGCTCATGGAACTTCTCAGGCGCGAGCATCTGAAAAGGACAGGTTCCGACATTCCTTCTCCACCTCCTGTCGAAGAGGTAGGATTCAATACCGTGCCCGCCGGGATCGAGAAAGAGGTGCTTGACCAGATGCTGGAGATCGCAGCTGCAAACAGTGTGTCCCTTGACTGGCTTATCCTGAGGGCAATGAAGGTCTACGTCGAAGAATACCGGAAGACCGGCAAGCTCTGACACGCTGATGAATCTCATAGGCTACATGCAAAGAGAAATGCATAGTTGCATGTCCTTTCTGAAGTCTGCGGTCTCACAATAGCTTATCTCTCCGAGAGTTAGAACCGGTAATAGTGTCCCGGTGGAAGGATCAGTTCGTTAATGTAGTTGTAAGACCCGGCTATAATGATTCGCAACAGTTAACAAACACATTCAGCACGTAGCATGGCCACTGAAAATCTAAGGGTATTTCACCGTTGACGCGACCGGGACCCTTCTTGTACTATGGAAGAAAATCAGGAGAGAATATGCCCTGGAATTATTCCAGGGCATTCCAGGAGGATACGTCATGACAAAAAAGATCTGCGTGGTGCTGCTTTTTTCGTTTTTTATGGTAACGGGGCATGTATGGGCGGGGGATTATGGCACGCCGGCCGAGGCAAAAGCGATGCTGGAGAAGGCGATCGCAGAGGTGAAAAAAGACAAAACCAAGGCCCTGGAGATGTTCACCAAGGGTGAAGGTGGTTTCAAGGACCGTGATCTCTATCAATACTGCGGCGGCCCTGACGGCAAATTTACTGCTCACCCAAAGCTTGTCGGACAGAGCCTAAAGGACCTTAAGGACAAGGCAGGCAAGGCGCTTGGTGAGGAAATCTATGCCAAGGCAAAAGAGGGCGTTATCTCAGAGGTCTCTTATATGTGGCCGCGTCCCAATGAAACCGAACCTGTCCAGAAAGTCGCCTATTTCACAAAAGTCGGCGATCAGGTTTGCGCGGTCGGCTATTACAAGTAGCGAACGGAAAAGGGGGTGGACTGCTTTTTCGTATTCTGAAACGCCCACCTCGTTTCTCTAGAAGCCTGAAGATGTCCGTGAAGGACAACAAGAACTCTTCTCTTTGGTGAATGGCCGGCATGGGTTTGGCCGGGTTGTGTCAGAAGGACTGGACATTCCTCTACCTGCCGCCGATCTCGTTCGTCCTCGATCTCGCGTGCGACGGTCTTGTGGCGCGCGCGGCGTGGTCCCGAAAAAGAACATCAATTTATCGCAGCTCTTGCCGGGAGCCGTTTTCTTGTCACAGTAGTAGCCAATGGTCAGATTCAGGCGAACGAATTCGCTACTCGCCTAAACGAAGTCTCCCGGCTTTTCGTAGCGCCCTATGGTAATCCCGGCACCGTTGGAACACGTTACCTGCACTTTCCTGGTTGGCACCAGCAGTTCCTGCATGCTCATCAATAAGAAGGTATGGAACACTTTGAGTCAGGTGCAACAGGTGCCTGTGATGAGCGTGCCCGCGGCCATGTCATCTCTTCGCATGGCGAAAACCTCCGGCAACAGCGCCCCAAGCTAAAGCAGACTCTAACTGCAAACGATGGTGACAAGAATCCTGAGAACGACCTGTTGCTGGTGCAGTGGCCACGGATCGACTTGGCAAGCCCACGAGCAAGGCCGTTTTCGCTCATTAACTACCTGGCCGGAGCCATCACCTTGTGGTCTGTCAGTTATGATCGTAAATCAACAAACACAAACACCATCACCTTGACGCCAAAGGGCAATGTCGTATCCGCGGAAGAAGATATATAAGGTAATCATCGGACTTCTTCACCTATGCAAGAGCAGACGGGGCATAAAATCTCCTGTTTCCTGACAAAACAGCTCTCCGCTGATTATCCTCGGCCTGCATGGCTGATTTCCAACTCCATGATTAAGGCAGCGCAGCCGCTGGGAACGTTACACAACCATTTTACTTATTATCTGCAATCACTCTTTGAGCCGGGCGTCAGCCTTTTTATTTCCCCGTTAATTTCCTTCCCCGCTTTCCTGATGATGCATATACCAAAGGGTCTTTGAAGATCATTGAAGATTACCGAGCCTGATGGCCATGCCTATAACCACGTTCTGTTGAAATGAAATCAAGACGCAGAGTCGCCAAATCTTCGACCGCTAATAAGTCAGAAGGCAGAGGGTCAAAGGACGATATCAGTTTGATGTATCCGCTGCACTTGTCGCAGACCTCTACTCTGGCATGATCGTTTTGGCTTTCGGCATATAAAAAACCAAGAGAATGGTGATGATCGTTGCCGCAATATATGCACTGAAGGCGCGGGACAGGCCAGTCGGCTCCGCATTGTCCGCACCTGAGATGGCGGGACTGGTTGTTTCCGCGAAGTTCGGCAAGGGTAGCGGTAGCCCCACATACGAAACAATACCCCTTACCCCATCCTGCGGGGTCCACGAGGGGTGCCAACTGCCGGTGCCATTCCCGAAACGCCGGCCGCAGGGCGTTTCTGCCCAAGGTCATAAGGAGGTCCGTGTCAAGCTCCTCAGGGATGTCGGCAGGACTCTCTTCTTCTCCGGACAGGAACATCAGCAAGCCGCTGATGTCTAATGAGCCATCTTCCAGCTTTTTCCTGATCTCCCTGGCTGCAGACGCCGGGTGGTACCTCTCCTGCCCGAGGTTTTCGAGTGCTTCTGCAAGTCTGACCATAAGACTGCGGAATGCCTCAATGTCCAGCTCAAGTTCAAGGTCATCCAGGAGGAAGAGCCCGTTCCGCATTTTCTCAACAGCCTCACTTGCTGACATTGAGACAGGCGTAGCATTCAGGTCTGTATCCTTCAACAGCGGCAGGATGACCTCGTATGCCAGTGCCGGTTCTTTCAGTTCGGGAGAAACTGATTGAAGTTTGCGGAGGCGGCAGACCACCGGATCATCATCCGCGTCAATCTGCCGACCCGGAATATCAGAGGTCTTCATCATCAGGCCGGAACCCGAGGCTCCAGATCGATGCCGGCTTTCATTTTGCAGTACTCCGGGCTTCTCCGTCAGAAGCTTCCCTGCTGCCCCGCTCCCGGAACCCGAAGAGCGCGACCATGCCCGCCAGTAAGGTGGTCAGGCCCGTGCCCAGAGAGGACAGTTTCTTCCTCTGCTGAACAACGGGTTTGTCAGGCAGTCCGTAAACAGCAGGGTTTTCCATGAGCAGGTAAAATACCTTGAGCCCCCCGGCCTCGCTGTAGCCGTATATGTTTGCCTTGTTTTCACCCAGGGCCCTGAGCCTGGCCAGTCTGGCATCAGCCTTTGCCTTAAGGTCCGGGACCTCACCGAACAGGATTGATCCTGTCGGGCAGGCCTTTGCGCATGCCGTACCAAAACCATTATGAATTCGGTCATTGCAGAGCGAACACTTGTGGGAGGTCCTCGTCTTTTCACTGTAACGGATGACACCATAAGGGCAGGCCCTGTTGCAGAGCTTGGTGCCTACGCACTTGTCCTGCCGGACGACCACATTGCCCAAATCTGTCCGTTCGATCGCCTCCACAGGGCAGACATTCAGACAGGCTGCATCTGTGCAGTGCTTGCAGGAGTCGCTCATGAAGAGCCACCTTGAGCCCGTACGCATGTAATTGATCTGCTCGATAAACAGAACATGCCTCCAGTCCCGTGCGCTTAATTTTCCTGTGTTGTCATATGAATTGCCCGTAAAATTGGTTGCAACCGGGTAAGGCATTCCCGGTCCCTGAGTGAAGTGGTCGGATTCGGCCTCAAGACCATTCCATTCCTTGCATGCCACCTGGCATGCCTTGCAACCAGTGCAGATGGAGGTATCAACAAACATTCCCTTTGCCATGTTATGCAGCACCTCCCTTCTTTCCTGCACGGACATTGCAGGTGAAGACTTTGCCCTCGTGGATCGAGACATTGGGGTCGGCCACCAGTGAGCTGAGGTTGTTGACAATATCGCCCTGGGCCGTGCCCTGCCAGCCCCAATGCCAGGGGAGCCCTATCTGGTGAACGGTTTTCCCATCGACCGTAAAGGGCCGCATTCGTCTTGTTACCAGTGCCCGTGCCTGTATCTCGCCGCGCGCAGTCCAGATCGTCATGTATTCCCCATGGACAATGCCTTTTTCGGTTGACAGCTCCGGTGATATCTCACAGAACAACTCGGGCATCAGCTCGGCAAGCCACGGCAGCCAGCGGCTCATGGCCCCACTGAGATAATGCTCGGTCAGCCTGTAAGTCGAAATGACGATCGGATAGTCAGGGTCCGCAACCTTGTGATAGGGATTGCCTGCTATCTTCCAGACCTTGGCCATCGGATTTGCCTCCTGCTTGTACAGGATATTGTGGACAGGTGATTCATAGGGCTCGTAGTGTGCAGGCAGCGGCCCGTCTACCAGGCCGCTCGGTGCGAAGAGCCAGGCCTTGCCGTCTGCCCTCATTATAAACGGGTCATTTCCACCGAGCCAGTCAAATCCAATACCGTTGTCCCTGCCAGGGGAGCCCGGGGCCTTTGTCGGCGCAAAGTCTATGCCCTCACCGGAGGGCGCGACCCACTTGCCAGCAGCTGCATCCCAGTATACCAGCTTCTTCTTCTCTGACCAGGGCTTTCCCTCAGGGTCGGCCGAGGCCCGGTTATACATGATATGACGGTTTGCAGGCCACGCGAAACCCCAGTTGGGCGAGATCCAGTTATCCCCCTGGCGGCGTGCAGCATTGTTCTTGCCTTCTTCAGGGATAACGCCCGTATAAATCCAGGCGCCGCAGACCGTGGAGCCGTCCTCTGCAAGGTTGGCAAACGAGGGGAGCGGTTTTTTGTCTTTCCAGTTATATCCGTTGATCTCCTTCAAGGCTTTATAGGCAGAAGGCTCGTCCTTGATCCTCCAGCCGGCCACCTCGGCAGGCTCAGGCTCATAGTCCCAGGTAAGGTTCCTCATGGCCCAGTCGCGGTCTGCGGATGAATCTTTATACATCGCCTTGAGTCTCTTCCCCAGGTGATAGGTGAACCATAGGTTGCTGCGGCAGTCATCAGGCGGATCAGCCGCCTTTTCATGATACTGCAGAAGACGCTGGGTATTGGTGAAAGAGCCCTCCATTTCAGGGACACAGGCTGAAGGCAGGTAGATGATCTCGGTCTTGATGTCCGCGGTCTTTAATTCTCCTGATTTCACCTCGGGTGAGTTCCGCCAGAAGGCTGCTGTCTCTGTCTCGTAGAAGTCGCGGACCACCATCCAGTCGAGTTTGGCAAGGGCCTTCCGCTGGTAGCGGGCATTCTGGCCGCCGACAGCAGGGTTTTGTCCGACACAGAGGAACCCTTTGATCTTACCCTCCATCATGTCGATGAACATCGGCAGATGAGAATGGTCGCCGGTTATCTTCGGGTGGTAGTCATATCCGTAGTTGTTTTCTTTTGTCGCTGCGTCGCCAAACTGGGCCTTGAAATACGAGACCGCAAACTTGGGGTAGTTCCCCCAGTAACTGGTCGAAAGCGGCACGGATTCGGTCAGAATGAAATCCTTAAGACTGTCATGAGCCTTTCGTGCATCAGGCATGTTCAAATAGCCCGGAAGGGAGTGGTAGAGTGTGGCGATGTCGGTAGACCCCTGGATCGTGGAGTGGCCCCTCAGGGCAAGCACTCCTCCTCCAGGCCGGCCGATGTTGCCGAGCAGGGCCTGGAGCATCCCGGCGCAGCGGATTATCTGCACACCGACAGTGTGCTGTGTCCATCCCACAGCATAGGTGATGTTAGAGGTCCTGTCGCGTCCTGAATTATTTAGCAGCGTTTCGGCCACCTTAAGGAAGGTCTCTTTGGAGCACCCGCAGACACGCTCGACCATTTCCGGAGTGTATCTCGCATAGTGCCTCTTTACGATCTGAAAGACGGTCATCGGGTCCTTAAGCGAAGGGTCGGTTTTGGGCCTTCCCGGTATACGCTGCAGAAGCAGGTCGGTAAATGTTTTTGCTTCGGTCACCGACGGTTCAGCCGCAGGATGGCGCTGATAGGACCAGCTCGCATTCGAATATGTCTTTCCGTCTGCAGAAAGACCGGAAAAGACACCATCGAGATCGTCCGTGTCCTTAAAGTCAGGGTTGACCAGAGTAGCCGCATTTGTATAATTGACCACATATTCCCTGAAAAAAGGGTCCGTGTTCCAGCGGCTGCTGTTGATGACGTATCTGATAAGAGCGCCAAGAAAAACGATATCTGATCCTGCCCTGATCTGCGCATGGATGTCGCACAGTGCAGAGGTGCGCGTAAAACGCGGGTCTACATGCATCAGCACTCCGCCGTGCTCGGTCTTTGCCTTGAGCGGCCAGCGGAATGCCACAGGATGGCACTCGGCCATGTTCGATCCCATGATCATTACTGCGTCGGAATTAATAAGATCTCTTGGAAATGTTGTGGAACCGCCTCGTCCGAATGAGACCCCCAGCCCGGGGACCGTGGAGGAGTGTCATATTCGGGCCTGGTTCTCTACATAGACCACTCCCAGGCCGTGCATCAGCTTCTGCTGTGCATAATTCCATTCATTGTCGATGGTCGCGCCGCCGAGTGAAGCTATCGCATAGGTGTTCATGACCCGCTTCTTCATCGTGCCGCCCTTGCCGTCAGGCAGATTCTCAAATTCATTGAAATTTGCGTCACGGGTCTTTTTTACGAGTTCGGCCACCCGATTCATGGCCCACTCAAGGGTCTTATCCTCCCAGTGGTCGCTGCCGGGCGCGCGGTATTTGACCTTTGTCCAGCGGTGTTCGTTCATTACGAGCTGATAGGTGGCAGCGCCTTTGGGGCAGAGGGTACCTTCGCTGAGAGGGGAATCCGGGTTGCCCTGGATATCGATGATCTTTCCGGAATCATTCACCATGACCATCTGGCCGCAGCCGACCGAACAATACGGGCAGACGCTGGGGATCAGTTTCCCCTTCTTGATCGGCACCCCGCCTGAACTGCTGCGTAACGCGCCATTGTCGAGTCCCAATCCGGCAGCCTCAGAGGCAACAGCCATTCCGACAGCCCCTGCAGAAAATTTCAGAAATCTCCTGCGGGTCAGATTTATTCCAGACATTTTCATACCTCCAAATCTTAAGGAAGATCAGATGACTATAAACCTTAATGCATATTACCATAAATGTTTTTACTCTTCTATAAGTGACCTCATATAATTACTGTAAGCATTTTCCTTCATGAATCCTCTCTGGACATATTCCACCTTTCGCAGTAAAGTTAATTAATAACCGCGTATCAACAAATAACTATCCAGGGAGGATCTATTTATGAGAAGACGGAGACTTGTTCTGATGGCATGCCTTGCAGCATTAGTCCTAACGATTTCCGGTGCAGGCAATCTGCTGGCTGAGGGAAAGTACGACCTTAAGGCGCCCAATGGGTTGTCCTTTCAGGACATCAGGGGATACGAGACCTGGCAGGTGCTTGCGCCGAGCTATCGGCCTGACAAAAAAGAGGTCAGATACATACTCGGCAATCCGGTTATCGTGGAAGCTTATAAAAAAGGGGTGCCGAAAGACGGCATGGCTTTTCCTGACGGGTCGGTCCTCGTGAAAATATCGTATTCCGAAATCAAGGACCCGGCATTCCCGAGTGCGCTTGTGCCTGATGTCCTGCAGAGAGTCGAGTTTATGATGAAGGATTCGAAGAGATTTGCGTCGACCGGCGGCTGGGGATATGCGAGGTTCCCCTATGATGCAGCGACAGATACGTATAAGGCTTACGGGAAAGAGCCCTCGTTTGCCGACGAATGCTATCAGTGTCATACCCTTGTGAAGAACAGGGACTTTGTATTTACCAAATATCCGGTGCGTTAATCAGCAGCAAAAACTATCCTAAGGGAGAAGGTCATGAAAACAACCAACCTGGTGCGTGCAGTCTTGTTCGCTTTCCTCGTCTTTGCCGCTCAATCCATCGCAGCCAGTCAAGGAGCCGGGAAGACTGGAGAGGAGCTGTTCAGGGAGCACTGTGCTGCCTGTCACCCTGAAGGCGGGAACATTATAAACCCTAAAAAGACCCTGCACAAGAAAGACCTTGATGCGAACGGGATCAAGTCCCCGGAGGATATCATCGGGAAAATGAGAAACCCCGGTGAAGGCATGACGCAGTTCGACAGAACCACGATTTCTGACGAGGATGCCGGAAAGATAGCCAACTATGTTCTGAAGACCTTTCCATAGGCCGGGATTGTTCAATGGATGATTTTCGTATCGTGCTCCTTTCTTCCGTAAATCAACACTTTTTGCCATCAGACGTCATTGAGGAGTGGTCGGTGAAACCGAGAAAAAGCTATGCGGCGTCCGGGGGTGAATGTTACAATAACTGAAAAAAGACCAGGGGCGAATAGGCATTCCTAGAGCCTTCATCTTTCATGTTTTGTAGGATAATGACAAATACGGTCTCACACCGGAAGGATACATATGGCGCCCAACATCCCTGAAATCTCGCAGATTCTTGATCTTGCAGATGGCATTATTGTGGTCGTCGATGCCGAGCAGCGGGTCAGTTATATAAACAGGAAAGGTTGTGAACTCCTGGAGTATGAGAAAGGGGATATCCTCGGCAAGAACTGGTTTGACAAATTTCTTCCGGAGAAGATAAGAACGGACATAAAGTCGGTTTTCAGCAAGTTGATGGACGGAGAGATTGAGCTTACGGAATATTTTGACAATGTCGTACTGACAAAATCCGGGCAGGAAAGGATCATCGGATGGCACAATGTGCTACTGAAGAATGCCGCCGGGTCAATCGTCGGTACTCTGAGTTTGGGGGAGCATGTAACAGAACACGGCAGGTTGGTCTCCCTGCACGAACAACGCATTCAGGAGCTTCAGGACAGGGTCAGTGAACTGATGTCGATGAAGATGCACATCCCCATCTGTTCATGGGATAAGAAAGACATGAAAAAAGCGATCAATGACCATTATCACTTTATCTCAACTGAAGGAAACTGCTCCGAATGCCTACGTATCCTCAGAACGGCCCCGAAAATATAAAAAAACGACACATCAGCCTCAGATCCATTGCTTTCCTTTCTTTTCAGGAATGCTGGTCCGCCGGTAGAAACCTGCACCGGTTGCTCCACAGTGCTTCCATCAAACAACACCGCCTTCTCCCCTGAGATAGCCCTCTACCTGTGGATTCGGCCGGGGAAGACCAGCCACCTTCCAGGCGGTAAGAGGGTCCATGAACAGCTCGTTCGTGCATCCCTTCGGCTGATGGACGTTCTTGCAGATCGAATTAAGGACCGGAAAGAAGTTATATTTCCGGTAATGGTCTCTCAGAAATCTGATGATGTCCATCCTGTCCTTGGTAAGTTCTTCGATACCTTCTTTTTCCGCCAAAGCACAGGCAACCTTTTCGTTCCAGTCGTCAGGATTTTCGAGAAACCCTTCATCATCCAACTGTATTTTTCCGTCTGTGTATTCCAGTACCGGCATGACCGTCCTCCTTTTCCCCTTTCCGCACTCTCCGTTTGTTTACAAACATGATCACCCCGGATATACGGTGTTCGCGCGCATCCTCATCCCTGGTGTCAGATATTGGATAGCGCCTCTCTTTTTGTCTGTCATGCGTTGTCCGGGATCACTTTCCCTGCTCCTATTCCCTGCTCGGAAAGAAATAAGCCTTATGGTTACCTCCTTTCATGCAAACAAAAAAGCTGCGCATACCAGAACACCTTCATCCGGTAGCTCAGCCATCTTATCGCCGTTAAGACCCGCCGCTTTCCGCCCCCTTCTCACGGAGGGTTCGGCTTTATCGGAATGTATTCACTCTTAATTTTATTGTATCACGCCAGGACGTACTGTCAATGTCATGCCTGACAATAGTTGATGCGATACACATGATAATGAATATGATGTTGATGACGGCAGTTGCATGCCCCGACGATCTGGGGCAGGTCGGATATGCAACTGCGAGCTTAAAGAAAAACGACATGTCTTGCTTTAATAAAAATGCATTGTTACCACTATTATCCTCACAGCCATTCTGCGCCACAATTTTTTAATGTAGGTCAACGCACTGCATTTTGTTGCCTGTTCAGGGTCCTTCATGAAGGAAACGTTCGTGGGAATACTGCAGACGGAATCATCCGAAGGGAGTTGAAGTTCTACATCGAGGTATACCGTAAGACTGGCAAGCTCTGACACGCTGGTTGAGCTGATGTGTTACCTTCAAATGCGAAGTCTCGAGAACATGGCGATTCATTTTGATGAAAGCGGACGAGTTCATGAAAGAGATCCTGCCGGACAATGAGCAGGCTCGGCAGTTTGCCATGAGGATATCGAAAGATGGGAAAAAAACAGAGATGGCGGGAACTATCCCGTCATCTCCGTATCGGACATCTACTCCACCTTCTTCATCGTGCTGCCGCAGGTGCACTTGCCCGGGTTCTGGCTGATGCTATCGCACTTGCACTCAGGACCGCAAGCACACGTATATTTCCCGGTCGTCTTGAACGCACGCTCCTTTTCCCACTTCTCGGCCTTGAGCATCGCCGTATCACCTTCGACCTTCATGACCTTTGCCTTGACCATCGGCTTGTCGCAGGTACAGTTGCCGGCATTTCTGGACATGGTCTTGCAGGGACAGCTGTCGCCACAGTCGCAGGCATAGACCTCATCGCCCACCTTAAGGTCCATCTTTCCCTTGGAACCCGCGAATGAGAGTGCAACGAACGCAATCATGAGAATAACAGACGAAATAAGAATGACTTTTTTCATTTTTTTCACCTCCTTTTTTTCTGGAAATATCAATCTGTAATTAACAGGTATCGTTAAACTCTATTACATTGTCAGCATCACTGTCAAGCTGTTGCCCGATCCATGTTCCCGCCAGATATAACGTTAGCAGCAATTGCTGAGGGTCAGGCAAAACATTCTTTCATGACAATACAGGGGGTCCGAACTCTATCCGGCATCTGCCATGTCTCTTCACAGCCTAACTCAGACAGGACTTCGCGGCCCAACCGCCTTGCCGGTCAACCGCGCAAAATTAGCTTTTCACAGCACTTCTCTATCTGAGAATCTCATACATATCTTCGAATGCGGCCTGGAGGGCTTCATCAAAGCTGCCGACCTTCCCACCCTGCTCCCTGATGAAATCTTCTGCATCTGCCTTTTCCTCAAATGCCCATTTCCCTTGTATTGACATGACACCGTGCCTGCTGCCGCCGATGACCCAGTATGCTCCCTGGGCGTCAATAAGTTTTTTTGTACGGTAATCACCGACCATGATCGCCTTAGGCACCCTCTCAGGGTTCATGGCAAGATCGATGGCAGTACAGTGGATACTGCACGAACCCCCTGACGTGCCATCCGTATATTCAACAAGCATCCTGCTGTAATCATACATACGCCTGTCCATGCCACAGTATTTGCAACCCGGATGCGCCTTGATGTCCGTTAAGCCGGTCTGCTCTACCCGCTTTTTCTCATGCAGCATTTTTATGTCATCGCGCATATCAGCAAAGGCCGCCTTCATCGCATCATTATAGGTGCCACGGGTCCCGCCGTGATCCATCATGAACGCCTCGGCCGCGGCCTTTCGCTGAAAAGCCCATTTCGCCCTTTTGGTCATAACACCTGCCCGTTTTCCGCCTATCACCCAGAATGCCTTCTGCACCTCGACAAGCTCTTTCGTGGAATGGTCTGCCACCAGCATTCTGACTATGGTCTTCTCCCTGTGCGCTGCCATCTCTGCTGCCGTGCAATGGATGCTGCAGGTTCCTGCCGATGTCTTGTCGTCGAATTCGAGAAGCATCCTGCTGTAATCATATGCCTGCCTGTCCATGCCGCAGATTTCACATGCCGGATGCGCCCTGATATCATCCTGCACAGAGCCTGCTGCAGCAGAAGCAAACATGAGACCGATGCTGCACAGAAGAAGCATGATCCTTTTCACGGTCATCTACCCTCTCTTATGGTAATTATCAAGGATGCGTTCATAGTCTTCAGTTGTGTCCATGTCAAGCAGAACACCATCATCAGCTACGTCAAGATAGCGTACCTTCTCAGCATTGCTGCCTATCACGTCTCTGAGGCTGTTTCTCACGAAGATCTCCTGCATTATATTTCCGGGGAAAAGTGTGGGGTGACCTCTCTTCCGTTTACAACTCGGTATAATGATCGCTTCGGGATAATTTTTGTGAAGGGTAGCAAGTGCCTTGATCGTCTCCGGCATTACGAGGGGATGATCGGCAAGACAGATGAGAATGCCGGTCGCATCAGCACTGACAGACTTCAGTCCGGTCCTGACCGACTCTGCCATCTCGCTTTCCTGCTGCGTATTGAGCACCGTTCTCACCGGAAAGTGATGGATCGTTTTTGAGACGTCTCCTGCATCATGCCCGAGTACGACAACGATATCTTTAATACCGGCTGCTATGATCGTGCTGACGCAGTGTTCTATTACGGTACGGTCACCGAGCGGAAGTAGCTGTTTTATCTGCCCCATCCTCTTCGCCAGGCCGGCTGCAAGAAGGACGGCTGATACCTGATGCTGCATGCTCCCTCCTCTTCTGGATGACCTGAGCCATGATGCTGATCGCAATCTCCTCCGGCGTCACGGAATTGATCGGAAGACCGACCGGGATGTGCACGCGTCCAACCTCCTCCGGCGAAAAACCTGCCTCCTCAAGTGCCCTGGACAGAAGCGCCTTTTTCCGCCTGCTGCCGAGCAGGCCGATATACCGCGCTTTTGTTCTGAGCGATGCCTTCACTGCTTCAAGGTCATGATTATGGCCCCGCGTTGCAACAACGATATAGGCATGCTCAGGGATTAACAGACCTTCAAAGATGTCCGCAAAATCATGGACCACGATC
>Ga0316622_100001287_pt1 | contig 16155 bp, 19 predicted proteins | sample OWC_Aug_OW2_C1_D_FD_207646 | JGI IMG/M metagenome (GOLD analysis project Ga0316622, IMG submission 207646) | Wetland soil microbial communities from Old Woman Creek delta, Ohio, United States - OWC_Aug_OW2_C1_D5_C | ecosystem: Environmental > Terrestrial > Soil > Wetlands | place: USA: Ohio... | reverse complement strand
GAAAGCGTTGTAGAGGGCGCCGTACTCCTCTATCAGCTTCTCTCCCGCCTCCGCCCAGGCCTCGTCCATGGTCTTGCCGATCTTCTTGGAGGCGATTTCGAGGAGCTTGTCCGCCTTCTTCTCGTTCTTCCACTCCTGGACCTTCTCCCTCTTCTGGTGCTCGTTCACCTGCTTGAGGGATAGATCGATGTGTCCCCTGCCGGTGTCGACCGCAAGGACCTTGCACACTATCTTCTGTCCTTCCCGGACGTGGTCCCTGATGTACTTGACCCAACCAGTGGCGACATCGCGCACATGGATGAAACCCTCCTTACCCTGGTACTCGTCCAGGGTGCAGAAGGCGCCAAAATTCTTCACGTTATCGACGCTGCAGACAACTAGATCTCCTACTTCGGGGAACTCGGCCTTGTGCACCATCTCACTGGACCTCTCCGAGCAGCTGCCCCCTGATCGTGCCCTTGCCTCCCGTTGGCTTGATCAGCGTGGCACCGCAAACGTTGCACTTGACCTGCGTCGCAGGCTTGTCGAACGCGATCTGTTCGTTCCCGCAATCCTGGCACTTGACAGTGACGAACTTGCTCTTCGGAGCCGGAACCTTGCCCTTCATCGCTCAGGCCTCCTTCAGCTCGAAGGTCTTCGCCCTGAAACAGGTCCTCTGATGGGCCTTCTTGCAGACCTTGCACCTGTATCTGAGCGCGACCTTCACGGTCGGTTTCTGCCGTCCTTCGTACTTCGGCCTCGGGAAACCTCCGTACCCTGAGGTCGCCCGTCTGTACCGTCTCTGTCCCCACTTGAGCTCGGACCTCGGTCTAGACTTGACCCTCTCGACCTCGTGAGACGTGTGCTTCTTGCACTTGGGACAGTACTCCTTTGTGACTCTGGGCATCTTCATTGAAATCAGCGTTCCTCAGCGCAGGCGAAGAGTAAGCGAGAACTGGTATTAAAGCATTCTCCGCGACACGAATGACTGACCAATCAGCAATGATAACGTCCAGCAGATGCTCGTCAGTATTGAACCTTCTGTCTGAGTTCCCATCGTTCGCCTCGCACTACCATAGAAAGGAATAAATATTTGGCAATTAATAAATGGCTAGGCACATAATATGACGGACAAGGGCCTAACAAAGAAAGACGAGATGCTCGTCGAACTTCTCATGCGCACAGGCCTTTCCAAGAACATCGCGAAGACGCTTGTTTTTCTGCGCAAGAAGGAGGAAACCACGTCCGTCGAGATTGAGAGCGCCACGAGCCTCCGGCAGCCAGAGGTATCGATTGCGATGCAGGAGCTCCGGAGACGCAAATACGTAAGCAAGCGCGACATCAAGAAGGAGGGCAAGGGTCGGCCCGTGCACTCCAACAAGCTCGCGATACCCTTCGAGAAGATCATCGAGATAATCGAAGGCGAAGAGAGGAAGAAGATCGAGGGCATCGAGAACAACATCAAGCAGCTCAAGGAGCTCGCGAAGTAGACTACTTCTTCTCGAGCGTTCTCACGCTTTTCTCTGATGCGACAATGACCTTGTGCGCAAGCCCGACGAACAACCCGTTGTCCACGACTCCTGGAACGAGGTTCAACCTTGATTCCATGTTGGCGGGGTCGTCGATCCGGTCGAACTTGCAGTCCACGATGTAATTCCCGTTGTCCGTGACGTACAGCTCCCCGTCCCTCTTCCTCAGCTTCGGCACGCATCCAAGACTCTGGAGTCTGCGCATGGTCGCGTCGTGTGCATACCTGACTATCTCGACCGGAAGCGGGGCCTTCTGACACAAGTACTCGACGAGCTTCGAGTCATCGACCACTATGATCTCCATAGTGGTCGCCGCGGCCACGATCTTCTCCCGGACCAAGGCGCCTCCGAGTCCCTTGACCAAGTTCAGATGCGGGTCTACCTCGTCCGCTCCGTCGATCGTGACATCGACCTTGGGGTGATCCTTGAGCTCTCCAATCCTGATCCCTACTGACTTGCCGAGGATCTCGGAGTCTCTGGAAGTCGGTATGCCGACGACGTCCATCCCGTCCCTGACCTTCTCGCCGATCTTCTTGATGGCGATGCTGGCGGTGGAGCCAGACCCGAGTCCGACGACCATCCCGTCCTTCACGAATTTCACCGCCACCTCGGCGGCCTTCTCCTTGAGACTCATGTCATCACACCCTCTTCATGCCGAAGTTCCTCTCGACCAACTCGCACAATCTCTTGACGACATAGTCATCGATCGTCCTGCCCTTCTTCGCGGAGCCGAACGCAGCGTCGCCGTATATTCCGGTAGGCATGTGCCGCTCGGGGTCGGACACGACCATGTACTCTGGAGGACGAGTCGTTCCTTTCGGCCGGGATCTTCGAACGAGGGACGGCCGAATGTTGAGTATCCGGGAGGTCTCGATCTCCCCTCCATGTCCGTCCTCGATCGGGAACTCCTTGCCGCGCAGATCGTATGCGATGTCGTAGTCCGACAGGACCATGACCTTGAGATCCCTGTTCTTCTCGACCGCCCTTAGAGACCCTAGCCTCAGAGCAGCCATGTGCCCGGAACCCGCATGGCCAGTGAGTATCATCACTCTTCTGATGCCGTTCCTGGCGAGCTCGCTCACGAGCTCGTACGCCATGGCCTGGACCGTCTCGAAAGTGAGCGTCAGAGTGCCTGGAAAGTTGCGCGTCGATCTGCATTCTCCGTAGCGTATCGGCGGGCACAATATCGCGCCGAACTCCGCCCCGACCCTGCGAGCGATCTCCTCCGCCTGATAGGCATCCGTGCCCAGGGGGAGATGAGACCCGTGCTCCTCCATCGAGCCGAAGGGGATGATCGCCAGCGGCTTCTTCTTGACGAGCTTCGCGAACTCCGTGCTCGTCAGCTCTTCAAGGTTCAGCGGCCCCTTTCTTCGTCTTCCCGACATGCTCCTCCCCGCCCTTCGTGACCCTGTCGAGGTCGATGTACTCGCAATCGCAGACCGGGCACTTGAGCTCGGAGAGCTTGGACAGTCCGTACATCTCCCTCAGCTCCCTGTCCGCGCGCTCCACCCGTTCCTTTGGTATGGTCCGGTCGCACCTTGGACAGTAGTACACGTACGAGCACAACGCGATGCCTGGATATAAACGCAGTCGCAAGGCGGACAGAACATCCAAATAGCGAACTTTCGATACATTGTCGTTGGGGCGGAGATGAGGGTTTCTGCGCTTTTCTCTGGGGGGAAGGACTCGACATACGCGCTGTACCTTCTGCAGCAGCAGGGATGGGAGATCGCGAACCTGCTGACGGTGCTCCCGAAGGCATCCGACTCGTACATGTTCCACTATCCCAACATCCGATGGACGAAGCTGCACTCTGAGGCGCTCGGGATACCCATCAAGCAGCGCGAGAGCTCCGGCCTCAAGGAGGAGGAGCTCAGGGACGTAGAAGAACTGATGCGGTCCGAGAGTTCGGACGGCTTCGTGTGCGGTGCAATAGCATCGGACTATCAGTGGTCTCGGCTCAACGACATCGCGCAGAAGCTGGGCAAGCCGATGTACGCACCGCTGTGGCGGAAGGACCAGCTGATGCTGCTCGAGGATATGGTCCATGCTGGTTTCAAATTCATGATCGCAGGTGTGTATGCCGAGGGTTTCGATGAGGGGTGGCTCGGGAAGGTCATCACCTCGCACTCGATCAAGGAGCTCGAGCGCCTTAGGGAGAAGTACAGGATAAGCGTCGCAGGAGAGGGCGGGGAGCTAGAGACTTTCGTGCTCGACGGGCCGAACTTCGCCAAAGAGATACGAGTCGTCGAGGCGCACGCCAACTGGAAGCACCACTCGGGCAACTACGTGATCACCGAGGCTGTTCTAGAAGACAAGGATAAGTGACAATGGGTTTGGATCCAGGGCGATCAGACCTGGTGGCAGTGCGGGGTCGGCTTCTTGCCCTTCTGGTAGGCCTCGCGCCTGCTCTCCCTGAGCGTCCCCTCGGGGACGAGGCACATCTTCTTGCCCGCGAGGACAGCGGCAACGCCTTCCTTCGGCTCCAGCAACGGGTACTGCTTGCACATCTTGCACGACGGCGGGCAGACGCTCGTCCTGTCTCCTTCCGGCTCAGGGAACGAGAAGATTCCTCCTTCGTAGTTTCTGAGGACGACCATCTTGTCCGACATCGACACGACGTAGTTCGGTCCCACCGGTATCTTCCCACCGCCCATCGGAGCGTCGATGATGAACTCGGGTACCGCGAAGCCAGATGTGTGGCCTCTGAGCGACTCCGCGATTTCTATTCCCTTCGAGGTGGCCGTCCTGAAGTGCTCAAGCCCCCTCGCGATGTCGCACTGGTAGAAGTAGTAAGGCCTGCATCTGATCCATGTCAGGTCCTGGACCAGCTTCTTCATGATCGTGGGGCAGTCGTTGACTCCCTTCAGCAGGACGGTCTGATTCCCGACGGGTATACCCGCATCCGCGAGAGTCTCCACTGCTCTCTTCGAAGCAGGAGTGATCTCGTTCGGGTGGTTGAAGTGCGTGTTGAGCCAGATAGGGTGATACTTCCTCAGCATCTTGACCAAGCCCGGCGTTATCCTATACGGCAGCACGACCGGAGTCCTGGACCCGAGCCTGACTATCTGAACATGCTTGATCTTCCTTATCTCGCGGATCACCTTCTCCAGGAACTCGTCCGAGACCATGAGTGGGTCGCCACCAGAGAGGAGCACATCTCGAACCTCTGGCGTGTCCCTGATGTAATCAATGCCCTCCTTGATCTCCTCCCACGATCTCTGATGGTCAGTTTGTCCCACGATCCTGCGGCGGCAGCAGTGTCTGCAGTACATGCTGCACTGGTCTGTCAGAAGGAGGAGCACTCGGTCCGGATACCTGTGCGTGAGCCCCTCGTGCGGGGAGTCCACCGTCTCCCAGACGGTGTCCGCCATCTCGTACTTCTTGAACTGTATCTCGTTCGATGTCGGTACTGCCTGTCTCCTGACGGGATCGTGCGGGTCGTTGGGGTCCATCAATGTTGCGTAGTATGGGGTGATAGCCATCCGGAGATACTTCATGGATTCACGGATTTCCTTCTCCTCCTCGTCCGTGAGGTTGATGACCTGGGCCAGGGTGTCGACGTCCATGATGCGGTTCCTGACCTGCCACTTCCAATCGGTCCACTGCTTAGGTGAGACGCTCTTCCAAAGCGGGATGTCCTTGTACCTTCTCATGCCAGTCAGGCCTCCAAAAAGGCCTCTTCCTAAAAAGCGGTATAGGGTTCTGCTATATAGACTAAATGCAGACAGGCCATTTGTCACGGTCCGAGAGCGCTTCGAGGCACTCTGTCAAATACGTGATAATGCGATTCGATAACCGTCAGATACGGAAGGGATTTGGGATGAAGAAGCAGCTCGGGGCAAAGAACTGCCTCTACCCACTGCCTACAGTGCTGGTCGGAGCGCATGTGAACGGAAAGCCGAACTTCATCGCAATGGCCCATGTCGGTATAGCGGATCCCGGTTCAATATCCATGGGCATGGCGAAGAACCATTACACGAACCAAGGCATCAAGGATTCGGGCACGTTCAGCGTCAATATCCCGAACACGAAGCTGATGAAGCTGACCGACTACTGCGGACTTGTCTCAGGGAAGAAGGAAGACAAGGCGAAGCTGTTTAAGATCTTCTACGGTGTGCTCAAGAACGCGCCCATGATTGAGGAGTGCCCAATCAACATGGAGTGCGAGCTGACCCACACGTTCGATTTCGAGAGCCACGACATCTTCGTCGGAAAGGTCGTCGAGACCTATTCGGACGAGGACGTCCTGGACGGCGGTGTGGTCAATTTCGCCAAGGTGGATCCTCTGCTGTTCGCCATGAACGACCGGGGCTACTGGACCCTCGGGAGAAGGATCGGCAGTGCGTGGAGCGTCGGCATGGAGCTCAAGCGCAACAAGCCTCAGCCGTGAGACGAAAAACCCTGGCGGTGACCTCCAAGTCAACGCGTTCGTGTGTTTGATATAGCGCGCCCCCCCTGATACATCGTGGTGGTTTCCATGATGCGGGGATTCGTGGTCGGACTCGTGGCGATCTTCACCGTACTGCCCATGAGCGCGTTGGGCGTGGCTGCAGACGGCATGAGCCACGTGTATGTCCCGACCTACGACACTTGGGAACTTGCCATAGAGGATTCACAGTTCGCCATGATAAGCCTCGTCGACGGTGAGGAGAATCTCATCATCCAGGCGAGCGTTGATGCAGACAGCCTTCTCACCGGTGCAGAGGCGGTCTGGTTCTTCCCGATCCCATCGAAGCCGGACGAGGCAAACATCACAATCGTTCGGACCATCACTTCGCTCGATGGGTATTTCGTGAGCAGTCTGGCGAAGAGGGAAGTCGACCAGAACTTCATCTGGGTCTACGGAACCCAGCTATATCCTCTCCTTGCTCTGGGCATGATGTACGTCCCAAGTGGAAGCTGGTACGGCGCACCGAGGACCATTCTGTCAGAGGATGCCGAAGGCACCTCAGATGGCCTGCCGAGCGTCGTGATCTCTGAGCACGTAGAGGCGTTCGGCCTCGCGAGTGAGCTCATCTCTGCGACCGAATCCTCCGCGATCGGGGACTATCTCGATAACAAGGGGCTTGATCTGTCAACTGATGCGCTTGACCTCCTGGACGGATACGTCGGAGAGCAGTACTCGTTCGTCGTATCATGGATATCTGACATGGGGAGATTCACTAACGAATCGGTGCGGCAGTACGGCTACGACGGCTACGTCTACAGGCTAGGAGTCTCTGTGACCTTCCCGACCGAGAGGATGTACTATCCGCTGAGACTGACGAGCATCTATGGAGACCGGTCGATCCCCATGATAATCCAGGTTCTGGGAAGAGCGGACCCGATCAAGTTCGAGAACGACGGTGAAGAAGGGCTTGTCGACGTCTACCGCTGTGTCTCTCCATCATACTATGTCAGTCTCGAGAACGCATGGTTCTTCCAGAACGAGCTCACAGCCAGGAACCTGGAAGGCGGGACCATAGAGGATGTCGAGTTCACCATCATAACGATGGCTGGTCCATCCAGCTATCTGACCGATGACCTATGGATCGAACCGCATTGGGATCTGGAAGCGGCTGCGACCGGGTTCGTGTACCAGAACAGTTGGACAGTAATCCTGGCCTCGCTCATCGGAGCGTCGGTCCTGGCAAGCCTGTCTGCTGGCTGGACGATCTACAGGCCGTTCGGACCTGACCTGAAGATGTTCGCGGCGCTTGGTTTCATGAACTTACTCACTCTCGCCGGCATGGCTGCTGGGGTCTACGTGTTTGACATCGAGAAGAACTTCCTCAGACCACAGACTGAGAGGATGGTGTGGCACAGGAGGAAGGAGTTCCTGTTCGCATTCACACTCATGTTCCTTGGCTACGCGCTCCTGTTCCATCTGCTCGCGCTTCTCGCGCTGTGATATGAGAGGGATGAGTGGGGTAGATCGGATTTGAACCGATGACCTCATGCTCCCAAAGCACGTATCATACCAAGCTAGACCACTACCCCATGGTCGGCTCTCTGACGGGATTATCCTAGCCCTCGATAAAAGCCTTCTGTCGGTATCACGCGAGAAGCCTTGGTAGCTCCTCGATGAACTTCGTGATCGCCTGGCCCCTGTGCGATATCTTGTTCTTCTCGGCGACACCGATCTGCGCGTAGGTCTTCGTGTGGCCCTCATGGACAAAGATGGGGTCGTAGCCGAACCCGCCGGACCCGGCCTTCTCGTGCGCGATCGTTCCCCTGGCCACACCCTTCGCGATGAACGGCTCCTTGCCGGGGGCCATGAACCCCACGCAGCACTCGAATCTCGCCCGCCTGTCGGTGACTCCTTTCATCAGGTTCAGAATACCGTCACAGCCGACCGTCTTGAACACGTACGATGAATATACTCCCGGGAAACCTTTGAGAGGCTCAATGAAGAGCCCTGAATCGTCAATCATGACCGGCCTGCGAAACTTCTGAACGAGCCACTGAAGTCCGGGGATTATGGTTATCTCAAGCGACTCCGCCTGAATCTCGGGATACGGTGCTCTGATGTGTTCGACCTCGTAGCCGTGCTCGGCCATCTGGGCTGAGATCTCCCTGAACTTGCCGATGTTCGTCGTGACGAGTGACAGCTTCCGAGTCGAGGACGCCATTGAATTCGGGAGAGTCATCGCCAGTAATAAGCCATTCTAAGGACCGTTCCAGAGATAGATTATTACTCAAGATGGCGTTTCGATGCCGAAGGAAGTGCCATGATAGTAATCGTCGATGTCATACTCGGTCTGCTCCTGGCCGTTTCGGCCCTGTTGCTCGTGATCTGTCTGGTGGCCTACAGAAGGAGCGGCGTCAAGTCCATCGCACTATCCTGTTACGTACTGGCCCCTTCACTGGCCTATGACGTGGCAATACTCGCAGCGGGGCACTGGACCAACTGGTTCGTCGACATCCACGAAGCGGTCTTCGTTGCCGTTGGCGCGGTCCTTCTCGCAGTCGGCGTCATCATAGCCAGGATTGGAGGGAGATTCACTGAAGGATCCTCTTGATCTCGAGACGCGCAAGAGGATCTACGAATGCGTCCGCACGAACCCCGGAGTGCACTTCAGAGAGATCCAGAGGCGCACTAGCATGTCAATCGGAGTCCTCGAGTACCATTTGAATCACCTGGTGGACAGGGGGCTTCTGACGGTCGATAGGGCAGAGAGCTTCTCTCGATACTTCCCTGGGGGACAGATCGACAAGGGGAAGCAGCGAATATTGTCGGCTCTCAGGCAGGAGATCCCGAGGGGCATGATCCTTTTCCTGCTAAGGAAGCCGGGCGCGACCCACGGGGAGCTTCTGGCGAACTTCACGATCTCCGGTGGGACCCTGTCCTACCATATCAGCAAGCTGGCCTCCATGGGCGTACTGCAGGTCGAGAAGGTCGGACGGGAGTCCAGGCTCACGGTCATCGACCCGGACAAGGTCGCGGACCTGCTCATAGTATACCGAAGGACCTTCCTTGACAAGCTAGTCGATGATTTCGTGGCGGGCTATGTTGCGAAGAGGTCTCCTTCAGAGAAGGCAACGGACAACGAGAACGAGTGAATACTGGTCGACGCGTCAAGGCTTTCCGCGGTAGTACCTGTTCCTCTCAAGAGACACGACAGCCGCAGGGTCATCTTCGTCCGCTCTGCCTCTGACGAAAACATACACGCTTGCTCCCCCGACAATGGCCGCGCCAATGACCGCCCCGAGCGTGATCGAGAGGAGCGAGGAACCGATTATCGATCCATCTGGATAGTCTATGATGCCTCCGCCACCCGAAGCTCGCGCAGTGAAGACTCCAATGCTCGGGTCGCACACCATCTTGGTCATCGCAATGTCAAGAGGTATTGCGACATACACCCTCAGGGACTCGCCGTCCGTCCTGTAGTAGGTGCTGACATCGACGAGTGTATCATTGGCAGCCGACCAGCTCAGTAGAGTCTGGTTCGCCCATGAGAAGAACCCATCAGAGACATTGGTGCTGTTGAGATACGAGAACATCTGCTTGTACTGGTACCTGTACACGAACTCGTGCATGATCGGGGTCGTTCCGTCCGTCTCATTCAACGAGGGGTCGCTCACAGTGAGCCCGCTGGCCTGATAGCCCCGGAACAGATACTGGCCCACGGTCGTTGAAGGCGCGAAGGTCTCATCGTCCATCTTCATGAGTCCGAAGTCAAGAGCGAGCCTGTCAACATCCAGAGGCTTCTTGGGCTCGATGTCGACATCGAACTTGATCTCGGTGCTCCCGTTGACCGGGTAAGCAGGCGAGTTCGTAACCGCGTCGAATGACTGTGAGTAATTGCGAGTGGTGACCACATATCGAACTGTGACGTCGGCCCAATCCTCCGTTGTCAGCGCTCCGCTGGACCCGCCTCCCAGACCCCCGCCTCCAGTGTGCTCCGGCTTCTTCACGATATCCAGTGTGGCGGTGAGAGTCACGCGCAGAGTGTGTCCGAGCGCGTCGTCGGTTTCCTCGATTGGGCCGGCCAATGACCAAGTGGCGTTGTCGAACGGGGCGTGGTACGGAACAGCGCTGAGGTTCAGAGTGGCATCAGCGCTCTCATTGTATCCGAGTATTGCCGACAGCACGAAGCCGTCCCCGGGCAAGCTCTCATTGCCTTTCGTGAATGCCACAGCCGCCGGGTACAGAGTCGACAAGACCACAGTCATGTTCGGCGTGCTGATCGTGATCCTGTCAGAGCCTACGACGTATGAGATGTCATCTTGAAGGGCAGCCGCTCGAGGACTCGCTAGCGCTGCGAATGGGCCAAGCATCAGAAATGACGCGATTAATAACGATGTTACGAGACCTCGTGTCATGTGCAATGCATCATCCCATCCGACCGTAATAAGTGATTTGGTACGTGCTTAGAACTTCCGGTGGAATCGTGCAGGCTCGACCTCCGCTATAACAAGCTTCCGCAGTCGGCAATATAAACCTTCAGGGGAGGTTTCAGACCAACCCTAGCGCTCCGAAACTGACGTCTGTAGAAGCTGCCAGTAACAATGTTATCCCAGCCAGATAACCACGTTATGTTGATGATTGTACTAGAACTAACAAATATCATAGTCGGCATGAGTCACTTTAGCACGTCATAGCATCGTGCTATGTGAGAGGGGAGGAATAGAAGCATATGAAAGGCAAGAAAATCGTAGCGCTAGCGATGACCATGCTGATGGTTCTGGTATCATCGGCCTTGGTCGTGAACGCCGCGGAAGAACCGCCCGTACCGATACCGTTCACACCGGTGGACGCGAACATGGAGTACGCGGTGTACTTCGCGGACAACATGGCCTTCACGCCGCAGTGGAGGATAGGTAACCTCTTGAGGATCGAGACGATGGTCCTGAAGGTGCCCGACGGAGTGATCCCCGCGACAGACGCGGACGGACTTCCGACCTACGTACTGACCACACCCGTCACGGTGAACGCGGACATGACCACCGGAGTTGTGTACGACCAGGCGGATCTCATGGCAGACCCGACCTTGATACTCAACACCTGGATGGTGTCGGTGCCCGTGATATCAGTCACCATTGAGGTTGGAACTTTCTCGAAGACCTTCTTGGCGGACTTCACCGTCGAAGGCGACGAGTCTGATCTCGGCAGAGAGATCAACAAGGCAGGTCACCTGATCTACGGCATGCAGTGGGACACGACCGGAGTTCCCGCTGGGACCCCGAAGGTCACGGTCAGCGTGCCTGGATACCCTGTGTCGTACGCTGTCAGGAGCTTCATCCTTGAGGAAGACGCTGACCCAATAGCCTACGAACTGCTCCCGGCGGGCGACCCCGCAGTCGCAGTATGCGGCACCGGCGGACTCGACGCAGCCAGCAACGCCTACATCTACGTCGGCGTGCTCATCAAGAAGGGCGGCTCGAGCGGTGGCGGACAAGGCGGGCACAAGTAGACGAGTGCGCACCAACACAAACCAACAGGAACGGGCGTGGGTTGATCCACCTCCGTTCCGTTGAAACATCTTCCTTAGTTTTTTCCAATACTGACGTCCAGACTATCCATCGAATCTTGTGCTAGCCTTTGATACTTGTACCATAAGCCACTTATCAAAACATGCCCGGTTAGCATCTCGGAGCAATCCTCTGAAAAGAGGGGGTGAAAAAACATGATTGGAAAGACATGGATCGCCCTGATGGCAAGCGCGTTCGTGCTCGTTGGCGGGATGGCAACAGCCGCCGCTGGGAACATGAACGGTGACTGCGACCAGATACAGGACAAGCTTCAGCTGAAAGATGGGTCATGCCTCAACGAGACCCTCGAGAGCGCAGACGCAACCGGCGGCATGAACGGCGACTGCCTCCTGAACCAGACTCAGGACAAGCTCCAGCTGAAGGACGGATCCTGCCAGGACGTGCCCGAGGTCCTATCAGTCTTCACGATGAGCGGAGACTGCCTGCAGAACCAGACCCAGGACCAGATCAAGCTACAGGACGGATCCTGCAACGACGAGCCGGCTGTCATCCTTGCAGCTGAAGACGCGGTGTACCACTACTGGAGCTTCTACTACGCCGAGCTGCAAGACGGAGAGACTCCCTACATGTGGCAGTCCCGGTGCATGTGCGCGCCCGCCTGAGCAAGAACCACACATCGCTGATCAAACCCCTTCCAATATTCTGTTTTTCAATCGAGGACGGAACTGGACTGGTGCGGTCAGCCCTAGTCATTTGAACCCTCCGCATGGGATTCAATGGGGGTGAAACCGTCCAATCCAGATTGTTTGAACAATGTATTACCCTTCGATACTTGCACCACAAGCCGTATAGATGGTTGCAGCCGGTCGCCGTGCGGGAATAGAATCGGAAAGGAGACAAATGCCGAGCACCCGGGCGAACCCGTCTGTGCTCGGGAGAGCGCCTCGGCGTTCTGCGCCTTGTCTTCGTACAAATGATTCGAAACCGAAGAAGGAGTGGTGGAAGAATGGAAAAGAAGTATTCGAGTGAGCTGGCCAGGCGCATCTCGACGGGGACTGGACGGGCATCGACCTTTGGGCTCAAGTTTCTGGCCATGGCGATATCCGTCTGTGCGGTGCTCTCAGTAGCGGCCGCAGCGGTACTCGGCGTGGTTGCCACAAAGCCAGCAACTGCTGGACCGGACATCCTGTACACGAATGTCATGGACGAGACAGACTACCTGATCTACGATGTGACCTCGACGGACATAGACGGCAACGCTCTGACCGCGGTTGTCGGACACAGCGATGAGCCGACCGACATCTTCGCCGTGAAGCGCGAGATGACCCTGAAGCAGGGCGACTGGACTGCGCCGGGCAACCCCGCGATGCAGTGGAAGAAGGTCGTCTACACAGTGAATCTCCGTTTGAGAGACCTTGTGTACACCGATCCAATCAACGGTGACCTTGCGTCTGTTCAGCCTATCGGAATGATCGCTGGAGTGCTTGACCTGGGCTACGGTACGGAGGTTCTGTCCGTGGTGTCAGAGAGCTTCACGGTCAACGGATGCGTGCCCGCGATATACGACAGCCTCGGCAATGTGATCGAGAAGGCTGATGCAGTCTCAGCGAGTCTTGACGAGACCGGCAGACTGTGGGTGACAGTTCAGTTGCCCGCACTGGACGGCTTCTCCGTCGGCAGCTACTCTGAAGGCGACGCAATCGCAGTCAGCGTGATCTTGAAGGCGCCCTTCAGCGCAGATGCGGTCCTGGACCCGAGCGAGTCGGCGTTCCCGGAATTCGACGATGTAGCAATTGAGGCCTTGATTGCCTGAAACTAAACCATATGGCTGCGGAGTGTGTTCCTCCCTAAACTCGACCCTCCGCATGCCATATACTTTCCCTTTTTGGGAGCCGAGTCATTCCTTTCTCATGTAGCGTCCGCGCTTCTCAATATCCTTGACCTTGCGCAGTACATCCGCGCCACCGTGGTATGCCTTCGTGTAGGAGTCCCTGACTACCTCGAAAAGCTCGATCCGCTTGTAGTGGGCTGAGTGAAAGGCTTCCTCGAGAAGGTGGATATCCACGCCTTTGTCCTCGAGCTCGGAAGTCCTCGAACCAAGAGAGAAATCGATGACGACGATCCGCTCGCCGTCGAGGAGCATGTTGCTAGTCGTGAGGTCACCGTGGACGATATCGTTCATGTGCATCCGAGCAGCTATTGCCCCGATCTTCCTGCATACCTCTTCCGCCTTCTCCTTCGGAAGCGATTCGAGGGCGTCCTTGACTCGCACGCCTGGGATCTCTTCCATCACTATGCGGTTCGCTGCGAGATCCACCGAGTATATGATCGGGACCGGGACTCCGGCGCGGCGGGCCTCGAGCATGAGCCGGACCTCGTTCTTGATCCTGGCCGTCTGGATCGATTTGTCGAGAGCAGGGTGTCTGTAGCCCTTGACCACCCGCTGCTTGTTCACGACTTCTCTGCCCAGCCAAGAGGCGGAATCGAGCCTGGCCTCAGCGCCTACCCTGTGGACTGCCACAGACGCGAAAAGCGCCTTCTCGATATTAAGACGTTCGAGCGTCCGGGCTCTGGTCCTTGTATCAGCAAGGATTATCACCATCAACCTCAATCGAGGCGCGTGTCTCATCTATCGACCGGCTCAGGGACGCTTGACAATCTTCTGGAAGGGGGGTTCGAGGGAGGGGCCATCACGCTCCTTTTCGGGGAAGCCGGTTCCGGCAAGACGAACATATGTCTTCAGGTAGCGAAGGACGTGGCTCTCGCTGGCAAGAAGGTCCTGTTCATAGACACCGAGGGCGTATCCCTAGAACGGCTCAAGCAGATGGCTGGCGATTCCTACGAGGATGTTCTTAAGAACATCCTATTCTTCGAGCCGCACTCTTTCGACGAGCAGGAGAAGTTTGTCGACAAGGCGGTCAAACTGGCAGACAGCTCGCTTGAGGTAGGCGTGATAATACTGGACTCAGCGACCATTCACTACAGACTCACGAGGAACGACGAGGAAAGAGGGATCAGGAAGTCACTCAGCCCTCAACTCGCGAAGCTACTCGGGGTTGGGAGGAGCAAGGATCTCCCGATCGTAGTGACATCGCAGGTCTACACCGACATCGAGAAGGGCACCTTCGAGCCGTTGGGGGGTCATGTTCTGCTGCACAACGCGAAGGCAATTGTGAAGCTCGAGAAGGTCAGCCCTGGAACTAGAAGGGCGATCATCATCAAGCACAGGCATCTCGAAGAAGGACGCAAGACGGACTTCAAGATAACAAAGACCGGCGTGTCCTAGGTCTTGCGCTTCACCATGAAGTCGGCAAAGGCCATCAGGGCGGTCTTGTGCTTGCTGTCCTTCAGCGCGGTGAGTCTGTCTTTCGCGCCTTTGACGAGGCCGTCCGCGACCGTAGTCGCGTGTTCGATCGCGCCCACCTCGTCAAGGATGTCACGGGCTCTCAACAACTGCTGTTTGGTGGCCTTCTCGTTCCCGAGGACCGAGAGGAATTCAGACCTCTCAGGGCCCTTGAGATCCTCAAGGGCCTGGATTACTATCAGTGTCTTCTTCCCGTTTCGGATGTCGTTCAGGACTGGCTTCCCGAACGTCTCCTGATCCGACAACAAGTCGAGTACGTCGTCCCATATCTGGAACCCGAGTCCCATCAATCTGCCGTACTCTGCGAGAGCCTCCTCTTGAGCTTTCGCCGCCCCGCCACAGATGGCTCCTCCCTGAGCGGCAGCCTGGTACAGAACCGCTGTCTTGAGCTCTATCATTCTCATGTACTGGTCGGATGTGACGCTCTTGGCATTCTCGAAATCCATGTCCATCTGCTGTCCTTCGGCCAGCAGTCTGACCGAACGCGCAAGAATCTCGACCAACCTGACCAAGCCGCGGTCCTTGAGATCCGACTCAAGGACGACCTCGAACGCGCGCGCGAAGAGCGCATCGCCCGAGAGGATCGCCTCCGGCATCCCGTATTGAGCGTGCACTGTCTTGATGCCCCGTCTGGTGTCGTCCTCATCCATCACATCGTCGTGGACGAGGGTGAAGTTGTGCACAATCTCGAGGGCGACCCCGAAAGGTACCGCATCGTCAGCCTTGCCCCCGACAGCCTCGCTCGCGATAGTCGCCAGAAGAGGCCTCAGCCTCTTCCCGCCAGCCGCGGGATAGTGTGCCATCGCGGCCTTCAGGTTCGCGTCTTCGATCGCATCGAACGAACTCATAAGCCGCGCGTTTATCTCCCGAACCCGGTCCTTGTAGTCATCTGGAAAACCCATCAGGATCACTCCGCAAGCTGGTCCAGCCACTCTTTCGAGCGCCCGGTCACAATCGCTTTCGCAGAGGCGAGCTCCTCGATGTCCTTTGCGCCCACGAGGAACATCGCTGCTCGAAGCTCGTCAAGTATCGTGCTGACCTCAGTTACCAGCGCCTCCCGTCCTTCGAGCGCAGCCGGCAAGAGCCTGCCGGCCATACCGCCGCAGGATGCCCCTATCGAGAGCGCGCGGGCGACATCAAGGCCCGTCCTCAGACCCCCCGTGGCGATGATGGGCAAGCCAATGTTCGCGACGACGACGGCCACTGGCGTCGGGATGCCCCAATCCCAGAAGGTCTTCCCGATGTTGACTCTTGCGGAGTCTCCGACAGACTTCGCCCTGTAGTACTCCACGGCGGCGAAGCTCGTCCCGCCGAGACCTCCGACATCCAGGCCCTTCACCTTCGCCTTCTTCAGCTTGAGAGCCG
>Ga0316622_100001286_pt1 | contig 16157 bp, 13 predicted proteins | sample OWC_Aug_OW2_C1_D_FD_207646 | JGI IMG/M metagenome (GOLD analysis project Ga0316622, IMG submission 207646) | Wetland soil microbial communities from Old Woman Creek delta, Ohio, United States - OWC_Aug_OW2_C1_D5_C | ecosystem: Environmental > Terrestrial > Soil > Wetlands | place: USA: Ohio... | reverse complement strand
CTACAAAAAGTGGCACCCACGTTGCTCTACTGACCGGCACGCGGTAACGCAAGACACTGGCTGGAGAGACGTGATGAACGCCCAGACGCTTTCGAACGAGAAACAGAAACGGGTCGTGAACACCCTACCGTTCGTGGAGGCGCTCGCGCGCCGCATGGCCGCCTCGATGCCTCACTCGATCGACATCGGCGACCTGGTGCAGGACGGAGTGATGGGCCTCATCGACGCCGCCCACCGTTTCGACGAAAGCCGGGGCATCAAGTTCGAGACCTTTGCCGAGCGCCGTGTCCGCGGGGCAATGATTGACGCCCTGCGCCGCGAAGCCTGGCCGCGCGGGGTCCGCCGGGTCCGCCGCGAGCTCGAGGCGGCGCGCGAGGAGCTGCGCCGCACGATGGGCTGCGAGCCCTCCATGGCGGATCTTGCCGCCAAGGTCGGGTCCGACGAGAAGCGCCTCAGCCGCACGATCGTCCGCATCAACACGATTGAATCCACGTCGCCGCACACGATTGGCGACAGCGTCGACGAGGCCAACATGCCGACGGCGCTCATCCCGTCCGAGCCCGAGTCGCCGGACCGCGCATTCCAGCGCTCCGAGACCGAGGAGCGCGTGCGCGCCGCCATCGCGTCGCTGCCGTGGCGGGAGCGGAAGGTCGTAGGCCTCTACTACTACAACGAAGCGACGATGAAGGACATCGGGTCGGAGATCGGCGTGAACGAGTCGCGCGTATCGCAGTTGCACGCGCGCGCCATCCAGCGGCTGCGCGCGGCCCTCGGCACCGAGACCGACCCCAAGTCGGCCGCTCAGATCATGACCGAGGCGCTCGCGGCGTTCCGGCAGAAGCCGAAGATGCTGAAGGCGCAACTGGCCACCGTGCCCGCGGCGGCCGGCGCCCAGGCCCCGGCCACGCCCGCCTGGACGCGCATGCCGCTGGCGATGGCGGCCGAGAGACCGGCGAGGGCCAAGGCCGACGCGAAGCGCCACGCAGCCGCGAAATAGTGCTGGCGGCAGCGTTGGATCGATGACCGGTCTTCGGTTCAGGCGCGGGGCTCCGGCGGGTTGTATCACTCCCATCACTTCGTGTTTCTTTCTTGACACTACCCGCCCCGGGGGTAGAATCAACGGCCAGTGCGCACCGGGATCGCTCGGGGCGCACCCCGCCCGCCGCCCAGCGGGCCCGCTCTCGGCTGAAGCCATCGAGCCACCCAGCCGATAGTCCAACGCGGCCTACAGGAGCGCAGCTCCGTCCTGTAAGTCACAGGGCGAAGCGTTATTCATTTCATGATTCCACACGACGCACTCGCGTCATTCAGGTTCGTCAGCGAGTCGCCCGAGATGCGTGAGGTGCTCACCCTTGTCGGCAACGCGGCCGCGTCTCCGGCAGGCATCATGCTGACGGGCGAACCCGGCACTGGCCGCGGGCTTGTCGCACGGGCCATCCATGCCTGCGCGCACGACGGCACGGCGCCGCTGGTGGCGCTGGACTGCCGGGTGCTGCTTCCTGCCGAGTCCGAGCGCGCGCTCTTCGGCGTCCCGGCCAATGGCGGAGCGCCCGGCGCCGGGACCGGACCGAGGCGCAGCGCCGCGGGCGTCGAGGTCGTCCATCCCGGGTCGCTCCTCCACGCCGCCCGCGTGGGCACGATTCTCTTCCGCAACCTCGACGAGCTGCCACAGCGCGTACAGGCGCGGCTGGCCAGGCTCTTCCGTGACCGCGAGTTCAAGACCCGGGCGAACGGCAGCGCGCAATTCTTCGCCGCGCGCCCGACGGCGATTGTCGAGCCCGGCTTCCACGCGCTCGTCGACGAAGGGCGCGTGCGGACCGATCTCTACCGCCGCTTCGCCGAGTTCCAGATTCGGGTTCCGTCCCTCCGCGAGCGCCGCGAGGACATCGCCGCGCTGGCGCAGGTGTTTGTCTCGAGGGCGTGCCAGGCGCTGAACATCGAGGAGAAGGCCATGGACACGGCGGCCCAGACCGTGCTCGCCGCGCTCCCGTGGCGCGGGAACGCGCGCGAGATGAAGGATCTTCTCGAGGGACTCGTGCGGGCGACGCCGGAAGGCACCATCACGCTTCGGGCGCTGCTCGAGCACATCACGCTCGACGCGCCCAACGGCGTGCATTCGGCGCTGGGCGCGCCGCTGCGCGCGGCGCGCCAGCGTTTCGAGCGCGAGTACATCGCGGCCGTCGTGGCGCAGCACCACGGGCGCATTCCCGACGCCGCGAAGTCGCTGGGCATCCAGCGGACGAACCTCTACAGGAAGCTGCGCGCGCTGCGCCTGTCGCACGTCGAGAACGCCGCCAACGGAGCCCGGGGCCTGTAGTGCGCCAGCGTGACCGCGTTTCTCATGGAGACCGGGTCTTCCCTGGCCTGAGCTTGTCGAAGGCAGACCCGGCGCGACAGCCTGACAGCTTCTTATATGGAGCCCGGGGTCTTCAGACCCCGGGGCAGTAGCATAGTGCAGATGTTCTGCCGTTCCAGATTCTCGTTCTACGCGTGCTGCGTTCTTTTCGTACTTCTCATCGCCCCCTCGATCGCGGGAGCCCAGTCCACCGCCCCGGCCACAGACGGCTGGGACGCCGCCCGCTGGCGCTTCGGACCGCTTGCCGTCACGCCGCGGGTGGAACTCAAGAACCTCGGCTGGGACAGCAACGTTTTCAACGAAACCGAGGATCCCAAGTCGGACTTCACGACCACCGTCTCGGCCCCGATTGACTGGTGGCTCCGGATGGGGCGTGCTCGCTTTCACGGCATCGACACGTTCGACGGCGTCTATTTCGCGGAGTACACCAACCAGGGCGGCTTCAACCAGAAGCACGAGCTCACGTTCCTGCTGCCGCTCAACCGTGTCCGTCCGTACATCGGCGGCTCGTATCTCAACACCAACGACCGGCCAGGATACGAAATCAACGAGCGCGTCCGGCACACTGAGGCTGGCGGCAAGGTTGGCGCGGTGGTGCGTTTGACCGGCAAGCTCGACCTCGACATCAACGGCCTCCAGACGACCTATCGCTACCAGGAGGAGGAGGACGCCAGCATCTACTACTCGGAAACCCTGGACCGCCGCGTCGAGAACTACGGGGGGAAGTTCCGGTACAGGCTCTCCTCGCTGACCACGCTCACGCTGCTGGCCGACGGCGTGCGCGAGCGGTACACCCAGGCCGCCGACCGGAACAACGACGGCTACCGCATCCTTCCTGGCGTCGAATTCGACCCGTTTGCCCTCATCAAGGGCAAAGCAGAGGTTGGATACCGGATGCTCGATACCGCCACCACAGGTATGCCCGACTTCTCGGGTCTCGTGGCAAACGCCGAGCTGTCGTATGTCCTCCTAGGGAGAACCCGCTTCACCGTTGGCGCGTCGCGCGACATTCATTTCTCCTACGAGGTCACCGAACCGTTCTACGTCCAGCCTGGATTCACGCTGAGCGTAACCCAACAGGTCGGCGGTCCCTGGGACGTTCAGGCCAGGGGGAGCTGGTACCGGCTCGACTACCAGCGGGCCGAAACAGGAGACCTCGACATCGCCGCCCCCGAGCGAATCGACCGGTATCAGACGTACGGTGGTGGCGTAGGATATAGAGTTGGCAGGGACATCCGCGTCGGGATCAATGTCGATTACGCCCGCCGCGAGTCTATTGTGCCAGGCCAAAAATACGACGGGCTCCGCGGAGGGTTGGCGGCAACGTATGTTCCCAAGTAAGCCGGGTCGGGCCGTTCGTTTCCTGGTGCTGGCGCTTCTGCTGACGGCTGCCGTCGCGGCCGCACAGGGGCAGCGTCCACAAGGCGATCCACCGCGCGGCGAGTACCTCATCGGCGCCCAGGACGTCCTGACGGTCACCGTATGGGATTCGCCGGACCTTTCCGGGAAGTTCACCGTTGAGACGGACGGCAGCTTCACGTTTCCCCTGATCGGGCGCGTCAAGGCCGGGGGCCTCACGCTGCGCCAGTTTGAGGCGGAGATCAAGAAAAAGCTCGCCGACGGCTACTTCAAGAACCCCCAGGTGAGCGTGGCTGTTGAAACGTACCGCAGCCAGCGCATCTTCATCGTCGGCGAGGTGCGCAACCCCGGCACGTACCAGCTCACCGGCGACATGACGCTCATTGAAGCCATCGCGCGGGCCGGCTCCACGACGCCCACCGCCAGCCCGGAGGCCATCGTCGTTCGCGCGCCGGCGGGGAAAGCGGCGGATGGGCCGACGCTGCCAGGCCAGAAAGCTGGCGAGGCCGACTCTCAGCGCGTTAACCTCCGGGACCTGCAAAGCGGCGTGCTGTCGCAGAACATCGCGCTGCGAGACGGCGACACCATCTTCGTGCCGCGGGCCGAGTCGATCTACGTCTTCGGGCAGGTAAGGAACCCTGGCGCGTACGCCCTCCAGAGCGTTGAGACCACGGTTCTCCAGGCGCTGTCGCTCGCCGGGGGCGTGACCGATCGCGGCGCCACCAACCGGATCAAGATCGTGCGTGTCGTCCAAGGCGCGAAGGTCGAGATCAAGGTCAAGCTCGCGGATCTCGTCCGGCCCGGCGACACCATCATCGTGCCGGAGAAATTCTTCTAGGCGAACCCGCTCCACCACATGGGCATGGATTGCCCTGCACGGGCTCCGGCTTTCGGCCTTGTTGGATCGCCACGCGCAATTGGCCCTGCCTTGCGTTTGGTCGGTCCAATGCGCATGCGGACTCTCGCTGCCGGGAAGGTCCTCCTGGTGAGCTAATGCGCGCGCAGTCAACCAATGCAATCCTCATTACAGAAGACTTGGCGTTTCGCGCTGGCGCCATGCTGTACGCGAGGGAGATACTCAGTGAACTACGGGAAGAGGGATGGCAACTCGCCGTCTGGACTGACCGAAAGCCCGCGAAGGACGATGAATTGTCCAGTAAGGCTGACTGGCATGAGTGTCCGGAGTTCTTTCGTGACGGACACGGACTTGCTGGCCGGCTTCGGCGCCGCCGGGCTGAAATGGCCTTGGTGCGACTGGTCAAGGCTTGCCGGCCGACGTTCTGCCTAATCCTCTGCGACGTTCCCCGTCCAGCACACAGTCGCCTGTCCACGTGGACGAATGTCGTGTTCTTCATTCATGGCGTCGCCCATACGTGTCCACAGGACAGCGGTCTCCGGTATCTGCCGAACAGCCGCGTGATTTGCGCCGACGCGGCCGGGTTGGCGTGCCTGAAGACGGACAAGACCGAGGGGTGTCTCGGCGCCCGGCCAGTGTGGCGCAAACTCCAGCGAATCTGGCGCGTCCGGCGCGGACTTCGTGCTCTCGGCAAACTCGACACTGTCGTCGCCAACAGTAGGTATGTCGCGGAGTCGTATGAAAGCAACCAACCCGGTATACGGCTTCGCGTCCTCGAGCCCTACGTCAGGCAGTGCAACGCGACGTCAACTCTCGACAGAGAGAAGGCCGCACGGTTCAACCTGCTCTACATCGGCCGCATCGAGACCTACAAAGGCGCAATTGAGGCAGTCGAGATTCTCTCCCTGCTTCCGTCAGGCTATCGATTGACGTTGATAGGCTCCGGGAACGAGATCCAACAGGTCAGGGGTCGCTCTGAGGCACTTCGCCTCGACGGCCGGGTCGAAATCGTTGGCTGGCTTGGTCGTGAGCAGTTGTCGCAGCGGCTAAACCAGGGCGGGCTGTTGCTGATGCCCGCGCTCTGTGCTGAAGCGTTTGGTATGACCGGACCTGAGGCTCTCTGCAGCGGTATTCCTGTGCTTGCCTATGACGTCGGCGGCGTCGCCAGTTGGTGCAATGGCGCCGCAGCCGTTAGGGTGCCCGTTGGCGACCGTTCGGCCGCAGCCAACGCCATCCTCGACCTGACAGCGGACGCCGCTCGGTGGGAGGCGGTTTGCCTTGTGGCGTGGCAGTACGGCCGCGAGCGCTTCGCTGCCAATCATTGGCGGTCCGGTCTCTACGATCTGCTCAACCTAAGCGGAGACGCCATGTGCTGAAGCGCGTGCCCGGATCGAAGTGCCGCTACGACGCGTTCCAATGGCGTCACTGTTGCGTGCGGCAATCCGCATTCCCGCCGCCTGCGCGGCACGTACTTGCTTCTGGACCATGGCAGACACGCGGAGAGTGGAAGCGTTCGCCTTCTAGGGAGCGCAGTGATCAGCTCGACTGGAACCATCGGTCTCTGCGCCGCACCGTTCTACCGCGTCTCTGCAACTCGTGATCAACGGCAGGAACGACACAGATGACCCAAGTCGACACCCCGATCAACCCTCTGAAGCTTGACGCGGTTGAACCGAGGCGCGACGGAACAGACAGCGAAGCGCCTTGGGTGGTGATCGAGCCGCGATCGGGGTGGTCGGCGCTGAACCTCATTAGCGTCTGGCGATACCGCGACCTCCTACTGACGCTTGCCAACCGTGACGTGAAGCTCCGCTACAAACAGACGGCGCTCGGCGTGGTCTGGGTAATCCTCCAGCCGCTTCTCGCCGCAGGAATCTTCACATTCGTCTTCGGCACAGTCGCGAGAATGCCGAGCGATGGCCTCCCGTATTTCGTGTTCTCATATGCGGGTCTCCTGGCATGGCACTCCTTCAATAGCACGCTCACTAGAGCCAGCGCGAGCGTGGTTGGCAACGCGCAACTGGTAGCCAAGGTCTTTTTTCCGCGGCTGATCCTCCCACTGTCCACGGTGCTCGCCACGCTGATCGACTTCGTCGTTGCACTCGTATTGATGATCATTCTGATGGTCGTCTACGGGATCACGCCGGGGTGGGGCGTGCTGCTGATGCCGTTGTGGCTGCTGTTGTTGATCGCGCTTGCAGTAGGGATCGGCGTGTATACGTCGGCGCTGACGGTCAAGTACCGAGACTTGCAGTACGTTCTCCCGGTGCTGCTGCAAATGTTGCTGTACGGCAGTCCGGTGGCCTACTCGGTCGCCGCGGTGCCGGAACGTTATCGACCGCTGTACTTCTTGAACCCGCTTTCCGGTTTGCTGGAGGCCTTCCGTTGGTCGCTGTTAGGTCGGGGACAGCTCGACTGGGGCTACGTCGTCTACTCGGCGACGTGCGTGGTGGTCTGCGTCGTGGGCGGGGCGTTCGCGTTCAAGAAGATGGAGCGCGCGTTCGCGGATGTAATCTGAGGGCGCGGCCAGAAGAGAACGAGATGCAAGACAGAGCGCAATGAGCCAGTCGGAAGTCGCCATCTCGATCCGCGGGCTATCAAAAGCCTACGTTATTGAACACGGGGCGCTGCGTCACCCGCTGTTTCGTGACGTGGTGATGGAGCGAGTCAGGCATCCCTTTAGACGGGCGCAGAGAGAGACGTTCTGGGCCCTGAAGGATGTTTCGCTGGACATACCGAAAGGCGAGGTCGTGGGGGTTATCGGCCGCAACGGGGCTGGCAAGAGTACGCTGCTGAAGATCCTGAGTCGAATTACCGAGCCTACCAGCGGCCGAATCGACCTCTTTGGACGGGTAGGCAGCCTTCTGGAGGTTGGGACGGGATTCCACCCGGAACTGACGGGCCGCGAGAACATCTTCCTCAATGGCGCAATCTTGGGAATGACGCGGGTAGAGATTCGCAACCGGTTTGACGCCATCGTCGACTTCGCGGAGATCGAACAGTTTCTTGATACACCGGTAAAACGTTACAGCAGTGGGATGTATGTGCGCCTGGCTTTCGCGGTGGCAGCCCATTTGAATCCCGAAATCCTTCTTGTCGACGAGGTACTCTCTGTCGGCGATGCGGAATTCCAGAAGAAGTGCCTAGGCAAGATGGGGGAGGTAGCTGGGAGCGGCCGAACCGTGCTGTTTGTGAGTCACAACATGACCGCCGTGTCGGCGCTGTGCAACAGAGCTTGTCTGTTGAGCAAAGGCACCCTATCTCAGTTCGGCGCTACATCGGCAATTGTGAACCAGTACCTGTCACAGACTGGGGACACTCGCGACACTCATCCGACGTGGAGACACCGCAACCTGGGCCGCTTGATACGTGTCGACTCCGTCACACTATTGGTTGGCGGGCGCCCCTCACAGATGGTGCGTGCCGGCGACTCATGTTCCCTGCAGGTGCGATACAGTCTGCTCACTCCAGAGGCGAGTGGCGGCCCACTATCCGTGTCGCTGATGCTGTATGGCGACGGGCAGAAATTGGCGAACTTGTGGAGCAACTGCCTTGGGCAGCGTTTTCCGTCTCGTCCATCTGGAATCGTCAATTGCAGCATTACCCGCTGGCCCTTCAGGAATCAGCATATTCGGGTGGATGTCTACACCCACGTGGGAGTCGAAGAACAGGACTGGATTGAAGAAGCCGTTGTATTTGAGTCCCACGACGGCGATTTCTATGGAACGGGCGTGATAACGAACACCGATCAGGGCTTCATGTTCCTAGATCACAACTGGAGCAGCGATGCCATTTAGCGACGGGCGGCACATTCCAATCGTTTTGCATTTCGCGACTGCTCTAAAGCCACAGCGTATCCTAGATGTAGGCATCGGCACCGGTGTCTATGGCCTGCTCCTTCGTGCCTATCTCGACATCGCGCAAGAGCGTGTCGCCAGGGACGCGTGGCAGATCCACATCGACGGCGTCGAGGTGTTCGAAGGGTATCGCAATCCCGTTTGGGACTATGCGTACAATGAAGTGATCCTAGATGATGCGCGGAATGTACTCAAGGGGCGGAAACACTATGACTTGCTCCTACTTGGAGACGTTCTAGAACACTTCGAGCGTAGCGAGGCGCGAGCCCTGGTCGACCTGGCCCTGCTCCGCTCATCAGTAGTAATCGCCACCACTCCTCATGTTGACATGCCTCAGGGAACATGGGCTGGAAACCCGGCCGAATCACATCTAAGCTTGTTAGATGCCACGGATTTCCCTAACCTCGTCGCCAGGAGGGTCGCTGCCGAGACTACGTGCTATGTATGTAGTCGGGACCCCGTCTCCGTCGAGCGGATCAAGGACGCCGCCGCGATTTGTCCGTCGTATCGAATCGACAAGGTGGCCCAATGGAGGCGACGAATTGTCCGAAAGCTCTCGCGTGCGGCGGGATTGAGGCAGAGGCACAGCGGTGCGTCCCCAACCCAAGTCTAGCGCTTACGAGATCCAGATTCGAATTGGCGCGATTCTGTGAGCAGGTCGCCTTCCCACATGAGCTTCTGTTTTGTTCTTTCTTCAGCGGGGATTGGCGGGTTCAGGACCTTCACGCAGAACCTTGGCCGCCAGCTGAAAGACGAGGGCCATGACGTAACAGTGCTGATCGTGGCACGAGGTGTTGGCACCCTGGGTGACGTTGATTCGATGCGCCGGGATCTGCGCGTCGAGGTCTGCCACCAGAATCGCGTGCTCCTACGGTCGAGGTTCATCGGCCGGATAGTGAGGAAGATCGAGGAAATCAACCCGGAGGTTCTCATCGTCAACCATAACGCGTGGACACAGGCAGCACTGCCCTATCTGCCCGCGCGCATTGTCCGCGTTCCGGTGGTGCACAGTGTCACGCATGCCGAAGTGTCTCTGATCGCTGGCAACAGCAACTGGTGGGACGCTGCGGTGGCCGTCAGCCCCGCGGTGGAGCAGTTGCTGCGGGAGCGATGGCCGCCGGAGCGTATCCGAATGATTCCCGTTGGCGTGCCTCGCCCTTCGACGCACACGCGAGCATGTTTCGGGGAATCGCCTCTCCGAATCTGCTATGTGGGGCGTCTTGATCAGAACCAGAAGAACGTGCTGTTCATCCCACGGCTTGCGGGCCTGCTCTCAGAGCGGGGTATCCAGTGTTTGTGGACCGTAATCGGAGAGGGACCAGATCGGAAGGCGATGGAATGCTCGGCAGGACAGCAAGGGGTGAGAGGTCTCTTTACGTTCACCGGTGTCAAATGCCGTGAAGACGTAGAGCGACTCACATCCCAGCACCATCTACTCATCCTCCCATCGAGAATCGAGGCAAACCCCCATGTTGTCCAGGAAGCCCAAGTGTTGGGCGTCGTGCCGATTGCGACGAGGCTCGCCGGTGCAACGGACTTCGTAATCAGTGATGGGAACGACGGGCGCCTTTGCGATACCAGCGACGCCGAGAGCTTCGCGGCGGCAATTGCGGGATTGCACAGTGATCGCGCCGAACTGGCCAGGCTTTCCGCCAATGCTGTAGCTTCCGTAAGACGTCGTTTCGCGATTGCGACCGTTTCTGAACAATATCGCACTCTGTTGGAGGAAATCCGTACCTCTGCCCTCTCTCGCCCAAGGCGTCGCCGTACGATCGCCGGTCTCCGTCGGGTGCCGTCGCAATTGATGCCAACCCGTCTGCACACGGCGTTGCGGGTGTCACTTCAAGTCTTTCGTAAGTCATAGTCTCGAGAGCACCCGCGCACGGTTCATCTCCCAAGATGTCCAACTAGCGCTTCGAGCGGCTCACACAACGGAATGCCGCCGGCTCTGCCGGCGGATCGATACTGGTGACGGGCAGGGGCCACGGGGAGTCCGAAGCAACCTGCACGGCAGCAAGATTCGTCGGAGGTTACTTTTGAGAAGCCCTGTTGGCAGGAAAGCGCAGACCCTGTCGCCATTCGGCCGAGGCGCCTGGCTCCTTCTAAAGAATGGAAGAGAACCGGTACGAACATCTATGCCTGGATGGCAATGCCGCGAATCGTATGCGGCGTACTTGCCAACTTCTGGCCGGCCGAGATCGGCGTGCGCCACGAAGAGTCGCGTGAAAATGATCACTGGGTGAATTGACGCGAGACGTTCATGACCGGGGCTCGGCCGGATGGCCGGGAGACCAATCGCGCCCATCGTCACAAGGCCTGCCGTAGCGAGTCTTGGGAGCGCTAAGTCGCACAATCAGTTCCGAAGCCCTCTCTTCATACCGGCGCGGCAACACCTATTGAAGTGCGTGTTCAGGAGCGAATGCAATTGAGAGCTAGACGAGGCGTGATCCGGTTGCTCGATTGTAGCGGTACACGAACACTCCTGGCGATGATCACAAGCGCCTATGCACGCTGGATCACGAACGCTGACGTTTCGGTGTACTACGACAACGTTTGGGTACACAGACTGGGCGGAACCCACATTCCCGATTCGCGTACGTTCCCGTACTCCAAGTCGACTATCAAGAATTGGCATCGACAACTCAGCAGTGAACTGGAGCAGGCTCGCGACTGCTGGATGTTCTTGTACGAACCGAAGATCGGCGATGTGATCATTGACATCGGCGCCGGGAGCGGTGTGGATGTCCTTGAGTTCTCGCGTCGGGTCGGCGCGAGTGGGAAGGTGATTGCAGTGGAAGCTCATCCGGGGAGTTTCGAATTGCTGCAGAAACTGTGTGAGCGAAATGCACTGACCAACGTCGTCTGCCGGCAGTATGCGGTTATGGATAGGCAAGGAGTTGCTCGCATTTCTGATAATCCAGGTTGCGACGCAAACACAATGGCGCATGGCCCAACTGATGCCGAAGAGGGGATTCAGGTTGTAAGCGTAACGGTCGATGCACTAGTTGAAGAGTTTGGATTGGAGCGAGTCGACTTCCTGAAGATGAACATCGAGGGAGCGGAGCGCTTGGCAATTCAGGGAATGAGCGGAACCGTGGGCCGGACCGGCCATGTCTGCATCGCCTGCCACGACTTTAGGGGTGCGGAGGATGACTGGTACAGAACGAAGGGATCCGTCAAAGAGTTCCTTGGCCGCCATGGCATGCAGCCGATCTGCCGCGAGGATCACGAGAAACCATGGGTTCGGGATCATGTACATGCGGCGGGTCTTCTATGAGGCTTGGACAGTTGTATCCTGTGTCACAGTCTCTATCCTCCGATCCCTCAACCGAGGCACAGAGCTGTTAAGACGCCGGTTCAGTCCACCCTCCGAGCTGCTCGTGGCCGGGACACCCGCTCCCGCCTGGGGACACAACCGCCAAGCCAGCGGCATTTCTGTCGTCGCGTCGTCACCAGGCAACCGAGCGTTGACGACTCGGCGCGTACTGGCTTCATTTGGAGAAAGCCGTGAATCCGCCACTCTCGATCCAAGAGTGGGCGGCCTGGGGAGTGGAGCCTGGTTCGAGTGGATGTACGGGTGCACCCAGAGGGGCACTCAGGCAAACCCTCGGGTTCTGAGCAGCGCGCCAGGGCGAGTCAGGCAGAATCATTGGGTCTCTCCGTGGCCATAGCTCCTACGCGGCCGCTCGTTACAATTGTGACACCCTCGTTCAACCAAGGGCGGTTTCTGGAAGAGACTCTGCTTTCCGTTCAACGCCAGGACTACCCCCACGTCGAACACATAGTCGTAGACGGTGGCTCGTCCGACGGGAGTCTCGACATCATTCGTCGCCACGAGCGGCGACTCGCCCGGTGGGTAAGCGAACCTGACCGAGGGCAGACCGACGCTATCGCAAAAGGGTTCCGATTCTCAACCGGGGATATCTTGGCATGGTTGAACTCGGACGACACTCTCATGCCCGGCGCCGTCGGTCTGGCCGTTCGCGAATTGACTCGCGACCCGGTGTTGGGCCTGGTGTACGGAGACAGGGTCGAGATCGACGCAGGAGGAAACGTCGTTGGGACCGTGAGGCTCCCGTCTCACCGCCGCGCGATGTTCCGGCGCAATTTCACGATCCCGCAGGAAACAGCCTTCTTTCGCCGCACGTACTACGAGGCGGTTGGCGGCGTTGATGTCGGCCTTCATTTCGCGATGGACTTCGACCTCTGGGTGCGTCTGTCCGCGGCCGCTCCGATGCGGCACCTTCCGGTGTTCCTGGGATGCTACCGTCGCCACGACACGTCGAAGTCCGTCGCGATGGATGCTGGAGAATCCGCGCATGGCTACCGGGAGGAATCAGAAGCCGTGTACCGGAGGCACTTCAGCCGGCGGCTTCCGTCGCGCCACGCCATGGCGCTGTACCGGTTGGCGCACAAGACCAGGACGGCGCTGGAGGCGATCTCCAGCGCCGGCCGGCGGGAACGCTCCCGCCTGCTAAGAGAGTTGCGCGAGGGATGGTAGCTCGGTCTACACGTCGTCCAGGATACGTGTCGGTGGTGGTGCCCGCGTTCAACGCCGAGCGGGGCCTGAAGCGTTGTATCGACAGCGTGCTGGCACAGACGCACCCGGACCGCGAAGTCACGGTCGTCGACGACGGTTCGACTGATGCGACGGGCTGGATAGCCGGTTCCTACGGAGACCGGATTCGGCTCATCACCCAGGCCAACCTCGGCGAGTGCGCCGCGCGAAACGCCGGCTTCTCGCACGCCACGGGCGAGTACATCGCCTTCGTCGATCATGACGACTACTGGGAGCCGGCGTTCCTGGAGACCTGTGTCCGGTTCCTGGAGCAGCATCCGGACGTGGCGGTTGTCAGCACCGGCAGCGACCACCGGAGCGCGCTCTCCGCGAAGGTGCGCCACATGCCGGCCTTTCTTGAGGCGTCGCCCCCGCCAAGCCAAGGAACCCCGCTGGAGAGCTTCTTCGATTTCTGGGCCACGCACGATCACGTCTGCGCGGGCTCCGTTGTCCTCAGGGGCATCCTGTTCGACGAAGCGGGCGGGCAGCGGGAAGACCTTGCCCTGAGCGGCGACCTGGAGTACTGGGGCTACCTCGCCACCTTCGGACGCTGGGGGTTCATCCCGCGGGTGCTCTTGCATGTCGACGGCACCCAATCGAGCGGTCCTGGCCTGTACGACAAGTTCCACCGGCGCTACAGCCAGTGCACAGGCGTAGCCGACTGGGAGTCACGCATCGCGCCCCGCCTGAAGGCGGCGGACCGAGCAGGCTTCGAGCGCGTTCGAGGGCGGGTTGCCACCTGGTACGTCTTCGCCAAGGTCTTCGTCGGCCGCGACTGGGAGGCCTACGAGGAAGCGAGGGCGTACAAGGACCACCTCGATGGGCCGTATGGAAGGCTCTGGAGAACAACCATGGCCGGCGGGATGGTCTCGTGGAAGGTCGTGTCGACGCTGCTGCGCGCACGCATCCGCGCGCAGTATCGGCGCTCGGGCCTGAAGGGGAGGAACGTCGGTTGAATACGCCGGCCGGTCACTGGTCCCGGGGCGGGCGTGCGTTCTTTGAAAGCCTGGAGTTCCCGCACTGGGCGCTCCTCGTCTACCCCGCGTTCATGGCCCTCGTCGCAAGGCGTCGCGAAGCGGACGATGTGTTCAGCGTTGACCCTTCGGCGATGATGCAGATCGGCTTCGTGGCGCTCCTGGCGATCGGGTCCCTGTTCAGAGTCATCCTTCGCGGTCCTCGCCCGGCACGAATCCTGTTCGCGCCGCCCGTCCTCTGGCTGACGGCCTACTGCCTGCTAGCGGCGGTCAGCGCGGCGTGGTCGAGTCGCCCCGACTTCACACTCTACCGGGCGGGGGAGATGCTGGTGTTCCTCTGGCTCGCCGCGGACGCCGTGGGGTCGGCCAGGGGCGATCGTGAACTGGTGCACTTCCAGTTGCTCTACGGGCTCGTGCTGGCGGTGTTCTGGCACTTCGCCGACCTGCGATATGGATGGTCCCTTGCCATCCTCCACAATTCCCTGGTTACCGGGGCGAACATCGGCGTGCTGTTTCTGTTCGCGGGCCTGAAAGAACCTAGCTGGGGCTGGCGGGCCGTCTTCGGCCTGCTCGCCCTCTCGCTGCTGCTCGGCACCTCGTCGGCAAGCTACATCAGCCTCCTCGTCGGGATTGCCGTCGTCCTGCTGTTTCACACGGGCGCGCAGCGGACAGCCGGAGCGCTCATCGCGTCGGCAGCCGGCCTCCTCGTGTGGGGGTACGGTCTGGACTACGGATCGGTGCTGTGGTGGGGCAAGACCGAGTACGCCGTCACGTCGGCCTCGGGCCGCATTCCCGTGTGGACGTGGCTGCTGGACGCCGTGATTTCACAGCGGCCGATCCTGGGGTACGGATTCGGCGTTGGCGAGAACATCGCAAGGCTCGCCGTTGACTGGACCGGGCTGCGAATGCAGCACACCCACAACGTGGCGCTGAGCGCTCTCGTGAATCTCGGCGCCGTCGGCCTCGCGCTGTTTGCCGCCCTGGCGTCGCACGCGGCCGGCCGGCTCAGGAATATCCGCCGCTATCCGGCCCATCCTTATGCGGCGGCGGCGCTGGCCGCCGTAGTCGTCAACGCGCTCTCCATGTCTTCGATAACAGCGCCCGTCAGCCTCTCGTGGGTCTCTCATGCCCTCGTCTTTCTGTTCCTGGCGCGGGTCACCGGTCGACGGGAGCCCGTAACCAGGCCGGCTTTCCAGCCGCGCCTTGTGTCCAGGACCATGACGGCCGCATGAGAATCACGTGGGTCAATCCATCCTTCGGCCACTATCGGGTCCCCGTCTACCGGGAGCTCGATGTCATGAGCGGCGGGCGGCTTCACGTCGTGTGCTCGGCGTCCCGCACGGATGAGGAACCCCTGGCTGCGCTGTCGGCGGCCCTTGGCGATCGGGTGATCGCCGTGCGCGGCGAGCGCGTGTTGCACGTCGGACGGCGGACCAGCTTCGCGAACCACGGGACGCAAGTTCCGTACCAGCGCGGGCTGCTCCGGGCCATCCTCCAGACGGATCCCGAGTGCCTGATCGGCGAGGGTTTCTTCCAGTGGACTCCCGCGGCGTTGGCTGCCAGCCTGCGGCGCCGCATCCCGCTCGTCATCGCGTACGAACGGACCGCGCACACCGAGCGCCACGCCGGGAACCTCCGGCAGCTGTATCGACGGCGCGTGAGCTGCGCGGTTGATGCCATCGCGTGCAACGGCACCCTCTCGCGCGACTACTGCGTATCGGCGCTCGGATTCGCCCCCGAACGCATCGTCATCGGCGCGATGGCCGCCGACACCGGCCGCATGGAGTCCGGAACCCTAGCTGCTGAGCCGCCCGCAGTGCGCAGCCTTCCGCGTCCCCGGTTTCTCTTCGTCGGCGAGCTTGTAGTCCGCAAAGGCGCACAGGAGCTGATCGAGGGGTGGGCGCGGGCAGTGGCGACCCGCCGAGGGCTGGGATCGCTCCTCTTCGTCGGCGAGGGACCGGAGCGCAGCCGACTTGAATCGATGGTGCGGACGCTAGGCCTCGACTTCGTCAGATTCGCGGGGCGTGTCCACTACGGGGACATGCCGGCGTATTACGCCGCGTGCGACGTCCTCGTGATGCCCACGCTGGAAGACAACTGGAGCCTCGTCGTTCCTGAGGCGATGGCCGCCGGCAAGCCGGTCCTCTGCTCGGTGCACAACGGCTGCTGGCCTGAACTCGTCCACGACGGCGAGAAC
>Ga0316622_100001285_pt1 | contig 16164 bp, 10 predicted proteins | sample OWC_Aug_OW2_C1_D_FD_207646 | JGI IMG/M metagenome (GOLD analysis project Ga0316622, IMG submission 207646) | Wetland soil microbial communities from Old Woman Creek delta, Ohio, United States - OWC_Aug_OW2_C1_D5_C | ecosystem: Environmental > Terrestrial > Soil > Wetlands | place: USA: Ohio... | reverse complement strand
TCGTGATCGCGAGCGAATCAGCTGCGCAGGCGGCCGGCCTCAAGCCGCTCGCGCGGATCGTCTCGTACGCGAGCCACGCACAGGCCCCCGAGTGGTTTACGACGGCGCCCGCCCCGTCGATGCAGAAGGCAATCGACCTCGCGGGCTGGAAAATCGCCGACGTCGACCTGTTCGAAATCAACGAAGCGTTCGCCTGCGTGGCGATGGCAGCGATGAAGGACCTCGGTCTGCGTCACGATCAGGTCAACGTGAATGGCGGCGCGTGCGCGATGGGTCATCCCGTCGGTGCCACGGGCGCCCGCATCGTCACCACGCTGCTCTACGCGCTGCGCAAGCGCGGCCTGCGCCGGGGCGTGGCCTCGCAGTGCATCGGCGGCGGTGAAGCCTGCGCCATCACCATCGAACTGCTCTGATCTCCAACTCTTTCCTGAGGCACCCATGCAGTTGAAAGGCAAGGTCGCAGTCGTCACGGGCGGCGCGCGCGGAATCGGCAAGGCCATCGCCAATGCATTCGCGCAACGCGGCGCGACGCTTGCGCTGCTCGACCTCAACCAGGCGGACCTCGACGCGACCCGGGCCGAGTTCGAAGCCCGCGGCGTCAAGGTGAGCAGTCACGTGCTCAACGTCGCCAAGGAAGACGAAGTGATCCGCGCGCTCGACGAAGTCGTCGCGGCGCACGACCGGCTTGACGTGCTGGTGAACAACGCCGGCATCATCAAGGATGCCGTGCTGGTGAAGGTCAAGGACGGTGCCGTCGTCAGCAAGATGTCGCTCGCGCAGTGGCAGGCCGTCATCGACGTCAACCTGACAGGCGTTTTTCTCTGCGGTCGCGAAGCCGCCGAACGCATGATCAAGCTCGGTCAGGGCGGCGTGATCATCAACATCTCGAGCATCTCGCGGGCCGGCAACGCGGGCCAGAGCAACTACTCGGCCGCCAAGGCGGGCGTCGCAGCGATGGCGACGACGTGGGGGAAGGAACTCGCACGCTTCGGCATCCGGGCCGGTGCGATCGCGCCGGGCTTCATCAAGACCGACATCCTCTCCGGCATGCCGCCCGAGATGCTGGAAAAGATGACCGCGCCCGTGCCGCTCAGGCGCCTGGGTCTCGCCGAAGAGATCGCGCACACCGCGGTCTTCATCGTCGAGAACGACTTCTTCACCGGCCGCTGCATCGACGTGGACGGCGGTTTGCGACTTTAGACTTGGGCTTTTCCGCAGGGCAGCGAACCGATGCTGATCCAGGACACGCGTGCGGTCGTCAGTGGCGGCGCCTCGGGCCTCGGCCTGGCCGTGGCTGAATTCGTCGTTGCAGCGGGCGGCAAAGTCGCCCTGTTCGACGTCAACGACCAGGCCGGCGTCGAAGCCGTGCGCACGCTCGGACCCGCGGCAAGCTTTTACAAAGTCGACGTGACGTCGGAGAGCGCCGTTGCCTCGGCCGTTGCCGCAGCGACCGTCGCAATGGGCGGGATGAACCTTGCCGTGAGTTGCGCGGGCGTCGGCTGGCCCAAGCGCATGGTGGGCAAGGAAGGCACGATGCCCGGCGACTTCTTTCGCAAGGTCATCGAAATCAACCTGGTCGGCACGCTGCTGCTGTGCAAGGAAGCGGCGGCCGCCATGCAACGGAACACGCCGAACGCCGAGGGCGAACGCGGCGCGCTCGTGATGACGGCGTCCGTCGCCGCATTTGACGGGCAGATCGGCCAGGTGGCGTACGCCGCGTCGAAGGGCGGCGTGGTCGGCATGACGCTGCCGATGGCGCGCGAACTCGCGTCCTCCGGCATTCGAGTCGTCACGATCGCGCCGGGACTCTTCATGACGCCGATGCTGGCGGCCCTGCCGGAAGAAGCGCGCGATTCCCTCGGCAAGCAGGTGCCGTTCCCTCCTCGTCTCGGCCGGCCGGCGGAATACGCGCAACTCGTGGGCCAGGTCATCCAGAACCCGATGCTGAACGGCGAGACGATCCGTCTCGACGGCGCGATCCGCATGGCGCCGCGCTGAGCGGCGGTCCCGCGGTCGTAACGCGACCGTAAGCGACGCGCGTCAGCGCGAGCACGCCGGCACGGCTGATTTCCGACTCGTTCGGAAGGCCGTGCGAGGCATGGACGCCGAGCCCGGAGCCCCCATGGAAGGGTTTACGGCGTCCTTCCGGACGAGTCGGAAGTCAGCTGGGTCGGCGCGGGATGCGCTCGATCGAACCGCCGCGCCGCATGTCGCGACGGCCGTAGCCGCCGATTACATCGACGCGTAGTTCGGACCGCCGCCGCCTTCCGGCGTCACCCAGTGGATGTTCTGCCGCGGGTCCTTGATGTCGCACGTCTTGCAGTGCACGCAATTCTGCGCGTTGATCTGCAGCCGCTGGCCACCGCCCTCCGCCGGCACGAATTCGTACACGCCCGCCGGGCAATACCGGCTTTCGGGGCCATCGTAGCGAGCGAGGTTCATCGCGACCGGGATCGACGGATCGCGCAGCCGCAGGTGCACCGGCTGGTCCTCTTCATGCGCCGTCCCTGACAGGAACACCGACGAGAGACGATCGAACGTCAGCTTGCCGTCGGGCCTCGGATACTCGATGCGCGGCATTTCCGCCGCGGGCCGCAGGCATTCGTGGTCGGCCTTGCCGTGACGCAACGTCCAGCCGACGAGCGCGCCCAGGCCGAGGTCGTTCAGCCACATGTGAAAGCCGCCGTGCGCAGTGCCTGCCCACAAGCCCCACTTAAGGCCCGGCTTCACGTTGCGCACCTTGTGCAGGTCGCGATACGCCCAGGAGTTACGAAATGCCTCCGGGTACGCCGTCAGCTCGTCGTTGGCACGTCCCGCGGTGACTGCCGCGAACGCCGCCTCGGCTGCGAGCATTCCGGTCTTCATCGCATTGTGCGAGCCCTTGATGCGCGGCAGGTTCACGAAACCCGCGGTGCAACCAATCAGGGCGCCGCCCGGGAACGTGAGCTTCGGGATCGACTGCAGGCCACCTTCGTTGATGGCGCGCGCGCCGTAGGCCAGGCGCTTGCCACCCTCGAAATAGCCGCGGATCGCCGGGTGGGTCTTGAACCGCTGCATCTCCTCGAACGGCGAGAGGTGCGGGTTCGCGTAACTCAGATGCGTCACGAAGCCGACCGAGATCAGGCCGTCCCCAAAGTGATAGAGGAACGAGCCGCCGCCCACGTCGTTCGGCAGCGGCCAACCCTGGCTGTGCACGACTAGTCCCGGCTGGTGATTTTCCTTTGGCACCTGCCAGAGCTCTTTGACGCCGAGGCCGTACACCTGCGGATCGACACCGTCGCGCAGGTTGAATTTCGACATCAACTGCTGCGACAGCGAGCCGCGGCAGCCCTCGGCGAACAGCGTGTACTTCGCGTGCAGCTCCATGCCCTGCGCGTACGAATCCTTGTGCACGCCGCTCTTGCCGATGCCCATGTCACCGGTCGCGACACCCTTGACCGAGCCGTCGTCGTTGAACAGCACTTCGGCGGCGGCAAAGCCGGGGAACACTTCGACGCCGAGCTCTTCGGCACGCTGGCCGAGCCAGCGACAGACGTTGCCGAGGCTCGCGATGTACATGCCGTGGTTGTCCATCAGCGGGGGCAGCAGCCAGTTCGGAATGCGGCGCGCCTCGTCCTTCGTCAGGACCAGGAACCGGTCTTCCTGCACCGGGGTCTCGAGCGGCGCGCCCCGCGCCTGCCAGTCCGGAAACAATTCCGCGAGCGCAACCGGATCGATGACCGCACCCGAGAGAATGTGCGCACCCACCTCGGAGCCTTTTTCAAGCACGCAAACGCTGAGTTCGCTGCCGGCCGCGGCAGCCTGCTGCTTCAGTCGAATCGCGGCTGCGAGACCTGCAGGCCCAGCCCCGACGACGACCACGTCGAACTCCATCGCTTCGCGCTGCATGAACCGTGCCCTCGAACCGCCGGCGGCGGACTGTGGTGGAAACCCGAATTGTACATCGTGAGTCGGCTCGTGATAGTGCGGTGCAATAGTCCTGCGTCGAACCCGCGCGGCGCAGCTGGAGGTCGGCTTGAGCCCGCTTGGAATCACTGCGCTGCTGCTCGCCGCGTTCGCGACATTCGCCTGGCTCAGCGTGCGCAAGCTCGCCATCGTCGCGGCCCTGCAACCGGAGGTCCGCTGGGACCACCCGTGGAACCGGCTGCGCACGGTCGTCACCAATGGAATGCTGCAGCAGCGGATGATCCGCCGCGAGTGGAAACCCGGGGTGATGCATACGGTCATCTTCCTGGGTTTCGTTTCACTGCTGGTGCGCAAGCTGCAGCTCGTCGTCATCGGCTTCGATGCCGAGTTCGCACTGACCGGCTCGCTGGGTGATGCCTTCACCGTCTGGAAGGACCTGATCGAAGTCGGCGTGCTGCTTGCCGTCGGCTATGCCTTCTATCGTCGGTTGCTGCTGAAACCCGCCCGTCTCGAGCCCAATCGCGAAGGCCTGCTGGTACTCGGGCTGATCACGATAATCATGCTCACGGACTTCGCGTTCGATGCGTTCCGCTTCGCACAACTCTCCGACTCGGTCGCAGCCATCGCGCACGAGCGCGCTCACGCCCCGATTGGCGGCTGGCTCGCTTCACTGGTCTCGGGCTGGACGCCAGCCGCCCTCGCGACCGCTGCAGCCATCTCCTACTGGACGCAGATGATCACGGTCTGCGCGTTCCTCGTGCTGCTGCCGCTCGGCGAGCACTTCCACATCGTCACCGCGCTGCCGGCGCTCTTCTTCCGTCGCGGCAAGCCGGCCAATGCGGTACCGACGGTCGACCTGAGCCCGCTCATGGACGACTCTGCCGATGCGAGCGAACTGAAAGTCGGCGCGCGCAGTGTGGCCGACCTCGTATGGAAGGACGCACTCGATGCCTTCACGTGCACGGAATGCGGCCGTTGCAAAGATGCTTGCCCGGCATTCCAGACCGGCAAGCCGCTCTCGATGAAAGGTGTCAACGACAGCCTCAAGCACCACCTGCTCGAACAGCGCGAGGCGATCCTCGCCGGTGGCGCGGCAAAGGCGAACCTGCCGGCCCTGGTGGGCGACGTCATCGGCGAGGATACGCTCTGGTCGTGCACGACCTGCGGCTACTGCGAAGCTGCCTGTCCCATCGAACTCGAACTGCTGCCGAAATTCTACCGGTTGCGCCAGCATCGCGTGATGATGGAGGGCGAGTTCCCCGCCGAACTCAAGAACGTGTTCGACGCGTACGAAGTGCAGTCGAACCCCTGGGGACTGCCCGCGGACACGCGCGGCGACTGGGCCAAGGGCCTCGACGTGCCACTCATCCGCAGCGCCGCGGACATGGCCGGGGTCGAGTGGCTGTTTTACGTGGGCTCCGCGGAATCGTTCGACCAGAACGGCCAGCGGATCGCACGTGCGTTCGTCGAGATCCTGCGTGAAGCCGGTGTCCGCTTTGGCATCCTTGGAGCGCAGGAGCCCACCACCGGCGAGTGCGTGCGGCGCGCCGGCAACGAAATGCTGTTCCAGCAACTCGCCGCGACGCTCGTCGAATCCTTCAATGGCCTCGGCGTCAGTCGGATCGTGACCTGCGACCCGCACGCGTTCAATTCGCTGCGCAACGAATATCCCGCGTTCGGCGGTCATTGGGAGGTCATGCACCACACGCAACTGATCGATCGACTGCTGGCGGAAAGACGCTTCGAAGTCCGGCCGACGCACGAACGCGTGCTGCTGCACGACCCTTGCTACCTCGGCCGCCACAACGGCGAATTCGAGGCGCCGCGTGCGGTGCTCGGACGCGTCGCCAAGGACGCACTGCTCGAGTTCCCCCTGCACCGCGAAAAATCGATGTGTTGCGGCGCCGGCGGTGCGCGCATGTGGATGGAGGAGCACATCGGCACACGCATCAACGTCACGCGAGTCGAGCAGGGCCTGCCGCAGCGCCCGAACGTGATTGCGACGGCCTGCCCGTACTGCTCCTTGATGCTCGGTGACGGCCTGAAGGCGAAGAACCTGAACGAGACGATCGTGACACGCGACGTCGCGGAACTGGTTGCTTCCGCCATGGTACGCAATCGCGCCAACGGCTAGCATTCAGGGTGTGACCGACGACACCCCCCACTGGATTCCGTCCGCTGCACGCGTCGCCGCCGCACAACTGACGGGATTTCACGCATTTGCCCGTGAACGCGGCGCGCCCGGCGGCGATTATTCGTCGCTGTGGCAATGGTCGGTTGACGAGCCGGCCGCCTTCTGGAGTGCCGTATTCGAGTTCACCGGCGTAATCGCCGATCGTGGCGCCGGCCCGGTATTGCGCAATGGTGAGCGCATGCCCGGAGCCACCTGGTTCGAGGGCACCCGGCTCAACTTTGCCGAGAACCTGCTGCGCGGCACCGGCAGCGGACCCGCCATCATCGCGCGGGACGAACGCGGCCGCCGCAGGGAGATGTCCTGGGACCAGCTGCGCGCCGAGGTCGCACGAGTAGCCAATGGCCTGCGCGCAGCGGGCATCGTCGCCGGGGATCGCGTTGCGGGCTTTATGCCGAACCTGCCGGAAGCGATCGTTGCGATGCTGGCAACGACGAGCCTCGGCGCAACCTGGTCGTCCTGCTCCCCCGATTTCGGCATTCGCGGAGTGCTCGACCGCTTCGGGCAGATCGCGCCGAAAGTGCTCTTCACGGCCGATGGCTACTGCTACGGCGGCAAGACGCTCGATTCGATCGAGCGCATCGCCGCCATCCTCGAAAGCCTGCCTTCGGTCACGTGCGTGGTCGTCGTGGCCAATGTGGATCCACGACCGGACCTCGCGCGCGTGCCGGCGGCACGTCGCTACGAAGAGTTCGGCCAGCCGGACGCGACGCTGCGCTTCGAGCGCCTGCCGTTCGATCATCCGCTCTACATTCTCTATTCATCCGGCACCACGGGCGTGCCGAAGTGCATCGTCCACGGCGCGGGCGGCACGCTGCTGCAGCACCTGAAAGAACACCAGCTGCACTCTGATGTGCATCCCGGCGATCGGCTGTTCTTCTTCACGACGTGCGGCTGGATGATGTGGAACTGGCTCGCGAGCGCGTTGGCATCGCAGGCCACCGTCGTGCTGTTCGACGGGTCGCCGTTTCATCCGGACGAAGGCGTGTTGTGGCGACTGGCGAGCGAGGAACGTGTCGCCCTGTTCGGCACGAGTCCGAAGTATCTCGCCGCACTGGAAAAGAGCGGCTATCGACCGATCGATCGGCTCGGTCTCGCGCACCTGCGCACCGTCCTGTCGACCGGGTCGCCGCTCGCGCACGAGCAGTTCGACTTCGTGCGGGACGCGATCGGCGCCGATATCCAGCTCGCGTCGATCTCGGGTGGCACCGACATCGTGTCGTGCTTTGCGCTCGGCAATCCCACGCTGCCCGTCTTTCGCGGCGAGCTGCAGTGCCGGGGACTCGGCATGCGCGTCGAAGTGTTCGACGACGACGGCCGTCCGCTGCAGGGACAACAGGGCGAACTCGTCTGCACCGCGCCCTTCCCTTCGATGCCGGTCGGTTTCTGGAACGATGCGGACGGCAGCCGGTATCACGCCGCGTATTTCGCACGCTTCCCGAACGTCTGGTGTCACGGTGATTTCGCGGTGCTCACCGCACGCGGCGGACTCGTGATCCTGGGACGTTCCGACGCCGTCCTCAATCCCGGCGGCGTCCGCATCGGCACGGCCGAAATCTATCGGCAGGTCGAGAAGCTGGATGAGATCCTCGAGAGCATCGCGATCGGCCAGGACTGGGACAACGACGTGCGCGTCGTGCTGTTCGTGCGCCTGCGCGCAGGCGTCACACTCGACGCGACGCTCGAAAGGCGCATCCGCGACGTGATCCGGAACAACACTACGCCGCGGCACGTGCCGGCCAGGATCGTCGCGGTCGGTGACATCCCGCGCACGATCAGCGGCAAGATCGTGGAGCTTGCGGTACGCGATGTCGTGCACGGCCGCCAGGTCAGGAACACCGATGCACTGGCGAACCCGGCAGCCCTCGAGGAGTTCCGGGATCGGCCGGAGCTGCGCAGTTGAAGCACCACGCATGATGCGTCGCGCCGACTTGCAGAAGGAGTACGAGGCCGCCCTCATTCGTCACGGTTATCGCCCGGACACCGCGCAACGGCATGCGGTCGACCGCCTGTCGGACCTGGCGGTGCGCCTGCGCGGCGCAGAGGATCGCTCGAAGGGTGGAATCTTCGGCCGCTGGCGGGCTCTGGCCCGCCAACGGGGCAGCAGCGCGACCGGCGAGCGCGGCGTATACCTCTGGGGCGGCGTCGGCCGCGGCAAGACGTTCCTGATGGACCTCTTCCATGCGCACGTCGGAGTACCGACGCGGCGCGAGCACTTCCACCGCCTGATGAAGGACCTGCACGCGCGTCTCGGAGAGCTGCGCGACCTGCCCGACCCGCTGGAGCACGTGGCCGCCGACATCGCACGCGACACCCGCGTGCTGTGCCTGGACGAACTGTTCGTCAGCGACATTGCCGACGCCATGCTGCTCGGCGGGCTCTTCGCGGGACTGCTCGGCCGCGGCGTCACGCTGGTCTTCACCTCGAATCTGCCGCCGTCGCAACTCTACCGCGATGGTCTGCAGCGCCAGCGTTTCCTGCCGGCCATCGCCGCCATCGAGCGTCATTGCGAAGTCATCAACGTCGACGGCGGCGAGGATTACCGCCTGCGCTTGCTCGAGAAAGCCCCGCTGTACCTCGATGCGCGACTGCCGGACACGCACAGGCAGCTCGAGACGCGCTTCGCCGAACTCTGTGGCGGCAAGTCCTGCAGATCGGGACAGTTGGCCATCGAGGGCCGCAACATCCCGTTCGTCGCGCGGGCGGACGAGGTGGTCTGGTTCGACTTCGACGCCATCTGCGACGGCCCACGCTCGCAGGCAGATTTCGTCGAAATCGCGCGCGACTTCCACACCGTACTGGTCAGCCGGGTGCCGCAGATGGGCCAGACGCTGGACAACCAGGCGCGCCGGTTCATTGCGCTGGTCGATGAGTTCTATGACCGCGGCGTGAAGCTGGTCCTGGCCGCGCACGCGCCCGTCGACGAACTGTATGTCGGTGAACGTCTCCATTTCGAGTTCGACAGGACGCGCAGCCGGCTGGTGGAAATGCAGACGCACGAGTACCTGTCGCGGCCGCACCGCCCCTGAACTGGCGCGGCCGGCGCCCGATTCGTTACAATCGAAAACTTATGCCGCGGACGGGCCCCTCGCCTTGACCTCGCCGTTGATCAAACTTGAAACGTTCCTGCCCTACCGGCTCTCGGTACTCGCCAACGTGACGAGCAACGCGATCGCCGCGGCCTACGAAGAACGCTTCGGACTGACGATCCCCGAATGGCGGGTCATCGCCGTGCTCATGCGCCACCCGGGACTCTCGGCACGCGAAGTCGCCGAGAAGAGCCGCATGGATGCCGTCGCCGTGAGCCGTGCCGTCAATCGCCTGCTGCGCGCTGGCCGCTTGCGTCGAGCCGTCGCAGCCGACGACCGGCGCCGCTCAATCCTGCAGGTGTCCGCGGCCGGAGCCGCCGTCTATCGCGGCGTCGCCCCGCTCGCCCTCGAATTCGAGCGTTCGCTGCTCGACACGCTGACGGATGACGAACGCGCAGCGCTCGACCACCTGCTCGGCGTGCTCACGCAGCGCGCGGAAGCTCTCTCCATGGACTTGCGTGCGCCAAAGCAAGCCGCGCGCGGTCCCGGGGCGCGACGCCCGCAGACACGTCGCGACCCGGTCCGATGACTACAAAAGAAAGACATACCAAGGACGCCCCGCCATGCCAGGAACGATCCCCGCTGCTCGACAGCACCTGATCGACGACATTGCGAAGCTCGCGCGCAGGACGCGCGGAGCTCCGCTGCCGCTGCCAGCGTTCGTGCAGGCCTACTACCGCGGCGTCGGCGAGGAGGACCTGCAGGCGCGAGATGCCGCAGCGTTCGCGGCGGCAGCCGCCGGAACCCTCAGGTTCGGCGCAGTGCGTACTGGCGGCGAACCCAGGGTTCGCGTCTTCAACCCCCAGTTGCAGCGCGACGGCTGGGAATCGCCGCACACGATCATCGAGGTCGTGACCGAGGACATGCCGTTTCTCGTGGACTCGCTGGCCGTCGTGCTCGGCAACTCCCGCCTGCCGATCCAGTTGATGATCCATCCGGTGCTGCGCATCGCCCGGGACCGTCGTGGCAAGTTGCTGAGCATGGAAGAAAACGACAGTGCGCTCGGCACCATGGAATCCTGGCAGCATGTGGCGGTGCCGCGAATCGGCGATCCAGCGCGGCACGAAGCATTGAGCCAGAACATCCTGCGCATGCTGGAGGATGTGCGGCTCGCGGTTTCCGACTGGCCGGCCATGCGACAGCGTGCCCTGGACATCGCCAGGGACGTGAATGCCGGCGTGCCAGCCATCCCACGTCGCGAAGAAAAAGAAGCGGTCGAGTTCATCGAATGGCTCGCCGACAACCACTTCACGTTCCTCGGTTACCGCGAATACAAGCTCGAGCGCACCCGCTCGGTCGATCGCCTGGTGCCGGTGCCTCGTTCCGGCCTGGGCCTGATGCGCACGGGCAAAGGCCGTCTGCAGCCCAAGCCAACGGTGCTTACCGGCGAGCTGCAGCGCAAGGCGCGCGAAGTCGCGCTGCTGATCGTGACCAAGGCCAACTCCGTCTCCACCGTGCACCGCGCGACCTACCTCGATTACGTCGGCATCAAGACGTTCGACCAGGGCGGACGCGTCGTCGGCGAGCGACGCTTCATCGGCTTGTTCACGTCGAGCACCTACAGCACGAGTCCGCGCGAGATTCCCCTGCTGCGCCACAAGGTGCAGCGCGTCGTGGACCACATCGGGGTGTCACCGACGAGCCACGATGGCAAGTCGATGATGCACGTGCTCGAGACGTATCCGCGCGACGAACTGTTCCAGTCGACGGTGCCGGAGCTCGTGCGCACGACACGCGGCATCGTCAACCTTTACGAACGCCAGCGCGTGCGCCTCTTCGCGCGCCGTGATCCTTACCAGCGGTTCTTTTCGTGCCTCCTGTACGTGCCGCGTGACCGCTACAACACCCAGGTTCGTGAACGGATCGAGCGCATCCTGCTCGAGGATCTCGCGGGCGTGGACCTCGAGTCGCAGGTGCAGATTTCCGAATCCGCGCTCGCACGACTTCACATGCTGGTGCGGACGGACCCTGCGCGCAGCGTCGTGACCGACGTCGAGCGCATCGAGCAACGCATCACTGCCGCGATGCGGACGTGGACTGACCACCTGAACGACGAACTGCAGGCGCGGCTGCCAGCCGCAGCAGCTGACCAGCTCGCGGCACGGTTCGAGGACGCGTTCCCAGTCGCGTACGAGGAGGACGTGCCACCGGCCGAGGCCATTCACGACCTGCAGGAACTTGCGGCGCTGGACGCCAGCCCGACGGCACTCGGGATGGAACTGCGCCCCGGCGATCCCGCCAGTGGCGCCCTCCACCTGCGGCTCTATCGCCGCGGCGAGCCCGTCGCGATGTCCGACATCCTGCCGCTGCTCGAGAATTTCGACCTGCGCATCCTGAACGAGCGGCCGTACCGCGTAGCGCCGACGGACGGTTCGACGCTCTGGATCCAGGACATCGAGGTCAAGCATGCGGCTGGCCGCACGCTGGATCCGGAGCTGGAGGGGCGCCGCTTCGAGCAGGCGTTCTTCGCCGTGCATAGCGGCCAGACCGAAAGCGACGGCTTCAACCGGCTCATCCTGGCCGCTGGTCTCGACTGGAAACAGGCGCTGATCCTGCGTGCCGTCTGCCGTTACCTGCTGCAGACCGGCATCCCCTTCAGCCAGCGCTACATGGAAGCGGTGCTCGCCCGCAATCCGTCGATCGCGGCCCGCCTTGCCTGGACCTTTGAATCGCGCTTCGATCCCGACCTGAAACCTGCAACGCGTGCTTCGCAGGTTGCAGCCTTTGCCAAGGATATCGACGACGCGCTCGATGAAGTCACGAGCCCGGACGACGACCGCATCCTGCGCTCGTTCCGTGCGGTGATCATGGCCACGTTGCGCACCAACCGTTATCAGCGCGGCGCGGACGGCCTGCCCAAGCCGTACCTCTCGTTCAAGCTCGACCCGAAGCTGCTGCCCGAACTGCCGAAGCCGCGCCCGATGTACGAGATCTGGGTGTACTCGCCACGCGTCGAAGGCGTGCACCTGCGCATGGGCAAGGTCGCGCGCGGCGGCCTGCGCTGGTCCGACCGGCGCGAGGATTTCCGCACCGAGATTCTCGGTCTCATGAAGGCGCAGAACGTCAAGAACACGCTGATCGTGCCGGTCGGCGCCAAGGGCGGTTTCGTGCCGAAACAGATGCCCGCCGGCGCTTCGCGCGAGGAGGTGCAGCGCGAGGGCACCGAGTGCTACCGCATGTTCATCCGCGGCCTGCTCGACATCACCGACAACGTGCGCGGCGAAAAACTCATCCCGCCGGAACGCACCGTGCGCTACGACCCGGACGACCCGTACCTCGTCGTTGCAGCGGACAAGGGTACCGCGACATTCTCCGATACGGCCAATGCGCTGGCGGCCGAGTACGGCTTCTGGCTCGGGGACGCGTTCGCCTCCGGCGGCTCCGCGGGATATGACCACAAGAAGATGGGCATCACTGCCAAGGGCGCGTGGGAGTGCGTCAAGCGGCACTTCCGCGAACTCGGCCTGGACACGCAGTCGCAGGACTTCACGGTCGCCGGCATCGGCGACATGGCGGGCGACGTCTTCGGCAACGGCATGTTGCTCTCGCCACACATCCGGCTGGTGGCCGCGTTCAATCACCAGCACATCTTCCTCGACCCGGAGCCCGACGCGGCCCGCAGCTTCAAGGAGCGCGAGCGACTCTTCAACCTGCCCCGCTCGTCATGGACCGACTACGACGCGAAGCTGATTTCCAAGGGTGGTGGCGTATTCCCGCGCAATGCGAAGGAGATCGCGCTATCGCCGCAGGCCCGCTTGCTGCTCGGCATCGATGCGCCGAAATCGACACCCGTGGAGATCATCCGCGCCATCCTGAAGCTGCCGGTCGACCTGCACTGGAACGGCGGCATCGGCACTTACGTGAAGGCTTCGTGGGAAGCGAATTCCGCAGTGGGTGATCGCACCAACGACGCGGTCCGCGTCGATGGCCGCGACCTGCGCTGCAAGGTCGTGGGCGAAGGCGGCAACCTCGGCTGCTCGCAGCTCGGCCGCATCGAGTACGCGTTGCACGGCGGCCGCCTGAACACCGACTTCGTCGACAACTCCGGCGGCGTCGACTGCTCCGACCACGAGGTCAACATCAAGATCCAGCTGAAGGCGGTGCAGGAACGCACGCGCATGACGACGGCGGAGCGCAACCGGCTGCTCGAATCGATGACGGAAGACGTCGGCCAGCTCGTGCTGCGCGACAACTACCTGCAGAGCCAGGCGATCAGCTTGCTGCAGGCGGCCGCGCCGGAGCGGCTTGGTGAGCACGCGCACTTCATCCGTTCACTCGAACTCGATGGCGTGCTGGACCGCGCGCTCGAGTACCTGCCAAGCGCGGAAGAAATTGAAGACCGCCGCCGCGCGGGGCTGGGCCTGGTGCGGCCGGAACTCGCGATGCTGCTGAGCTACGCGAAGATTGCGCTCAGCGCGCAGTTGATCCAGTCGGACGTGCCGGAGGACCCGTACCTCAGCCAGGAACTCAACCGGTACTTCCCGCCGCGGCTCGCCAGGCGCTGCGGCAAGTTGCTGGATGAACACCGGCTGAAGCGCGAGATCATCGTCACCGCGACGACTAACAGCATCGTCAATCGCATGGGACCGACGTTCGTTGCACGCACCCAGCAGGACACCGGAGCCGACGCCGCCACGGTCGCCCGTGCCTATTCGATTGCTCGCGAAGTGTTCGACGTGCGCGAGCTGTGGACTGCGATCGAGCGACTGGACAACAAGGTGGCAGCGACCCTGCAATACGGCATGGTGCACGACACCATCGGCCTGATCCGGCAGGCAACCTATTGGCTGATCCAGCGTCATCGCTCGGCTCTCGGAATCGAACAGCAGGTGGCGCGCCTGCGTCCGGGCGTCCAGGAACTCACGCGCGCGCCGTTGCAGTGGCTCGAAGGTGCTGCGCGAGCGTCCTTCGAAGCCCGTCACGCAGAACTCGCGACGGCCGGCGTACCGCCCGACCTGTCGCGCCGGATCGCGGCCTGCAATGCCCTGCACAGCAGCCCCGACATCGTCGAACTCGCAGATTCGCGCAAGCTGAGCGTCGATGCGGCTGCCAAAGCCTACTTCGCCATTGGCGGGTATTTCAGGCTCGACTGGCTGCGCAAGCACATCGAAGGCCTGGACACGGCAGGTCACTGGCACGCGGTGGCGCGCGGCAGCCTGCGCGAGGCGTTGTTCGAAGTGCACCGCAGCCTGGCGCAGGGTGTGCTCGAGTCGTCGCGGGAGAAGGATCCGGCCAAGGCGCTCGACAGGTGGCTGGTGCGGAACAAGGCGGCCGCGGAGCATGCTCGCGCCGTGATCAACGACATCCGCGCACAGACCACCGAGATCGATTTTGCATCGCTGTCGGTTGCGCTGCAGGCAGTGCGTCGCGTCGCTGCGGCCGAGGCCTGATGCGCACTAGCCTCGTCATCGTCACTTACGAGCGACCAGCAGCGCTCGAGCGAGTGCTGTTGAGCGTCGGGGCACAGACCCAGGCACCGGACGAGGTCATCGTCGCGGACGATGGGTCGGGCCCCGCGATGGCCGCCGTGGTGGAAGCGTTCAGGAAGCGCCTGTCGTCGGGCGTGGAGTTCGTGCGCCAGGAGCACTCGGGTTTTCGCGCCGCGCGCATGCGCAACCTCGCGATTGCGCGTTGCACAGGCGACTACATACTGCTGCTGGACGGCGACATGGTGTTGCATCCGCTGTTCGTGGCAGACCACGCGCGGGCCGCAAGACCGGGCTACTGGACACAGGGCGTGCGCATTCCACTCGACGAGGCCGCCACGCAGCGGCTCCTGCGCAGCAGGCGCATTCCATCGCCCTGGACGACGGGTGTCGACCTCAGGCGTCGCCCTTATGCGCTGCACGCGCCGCGGCTCACGGAGAGGCTCGGCCGGGCTGCCAACGCCTTCGTCGCCATCAAGTCGTGCAACCAGGCGTTCTGGCGCACGGACCTGCTGCAGGCGAACGGCTTCGACGAAGACTTCGCGGGCTGGGGCTCGGAAGACAAGGAACTCTGCGCCCGCCTCACCAACGCTGGCGTCCGCCGCCAGACCCTGGTCTTCTCGGCGATCGCCTGGCACTTGGCGCACCGGCCGGCCTCGCGCGCTGCCGTGCGCGCGAACCAGGAACGCTGGCAGGAAACCGTCCGCAGCGGCCGCACGCGCTGTGCTCGCGGCATCGACCAACACCTCACCCATCTCAACTCGCAAGGCTGACCTGAAATGAGCACCGGCAAGCTTCTGCTACTGCGCCACGGCCAGAGCATCTGGAACCTCGAGAACCTTTTCACAGGCTGGGTCGACGTCGACCTGTCCGAACAGGGCCGGCAGGAAGCGCGGGAGGCGGGCCGCCTGCTCAAGGCCGAGGGGATTGCATTCGACATCGCGTTCACATCGGTGCTGAAGCGCGCGATCCGCACGCTGTGGATAGCGCTCGACGAAATGGACATGATGTGGCTGCCAGTCGAGCGCACGTGGCGGCTAAACGAACGTCATTACGGTTCGTTGCAGGGCCTCAACAAGATGCAGACAGTGGAAAAGCACGGCGCGGATCAGGTGAAGGTCTGGCGTCGCAGCTACGACATCCCGCCACCCCCGCTGCCGCAGGCCGATCCGGGCCATCCGCGCTTCGATCGCCGCTACGCAGGCGTGCCTGCAGGTGAATTGCCCTCCGCAGAGTCGCTCAAGGACACGCTGGCGCGCGTGCTGCCGTTCTGGAACGCGCGCATCGCGCCGGAATTGCTGGCGGGCCGCAACGTGCTGGTCGCCGCCCATGGCAACAGCCTGCGCGCCCTCGTGAAGATGCTCGACCAGATGTCGGATGCCGACATCGTCGAGCTCAACATCCCGACGGGTGTGCCGCTGCTCTACACGCTCGATGCCAGCCTCAAGCCGGTCTCCAGTCGCTACCTTGGTGATGCCGAGGCCGTGAAAGCTCGGGCGGAAGCCGTCGCGAAGCAGACGGAGAAGAAATAGGGGTTAGGGGATAGGGGTTG
>Ga0316622_100001284_pt1 | contig 16165 bp, 15 predicted proteins | sample OWC_Aug_OW2_C1_D_FD_207646 | JGI IMG/M metagenome (GOLD analysis project Ga0316622, IMG submission 207646) | Wetland soil microbial communities from Old Woman Creek delta, Ohio, United States - OWC_Aug_OW2_C1_D5_C | ecosystem: Environmental > Terrestrial > Soil > Wetlands | place: USA: Ohio... | reverse complement strand
GGTGCGGCAACCGCGCTCGCCGTCTTTTCCCTCCAGCCACGCGGCCAACGCCTTCGGAGCGGCGACGGTTGCGGTTGTCCGGCTGGGCCGCGGGTGGGCTTGGCTGGCCCTTCCCGCCCTGTTCCTCGGCCTCTCGCGAGTCTATGTCGGGGTCCATTACCCGACCGACGTGGCGGGCGGGGCGGCCCTGGGCATTCTGGTCGGCGCGGCTGCCGGGCGCCTGGGGGGCCGGCTGCTCGAGCGGCTGCCGATCCGGAGCCGGCGCTCTCTCGAAAGCGAGCCGCAAGACAAAGTTACAGAGAGAGTTGCAGCCGGAGACCGCCCTGTGCTACGCTCGGCTTCCCACCAAGCGGAATGCGTCGGGGAACAGGAGGGGAGGCAGGATTGAGCGAGGCCCGCGCTCGGGATCGCGAGCGGCCTTCCGCTCTCGAGGGCGCCCGGCTCTCCGGGGGGCTCGCCCTGGAGCGCAAGGGGGAAGAGGTCGCGATCCTCGATCTCACACAGTTCGAGATCGGCGCCGACTATTTCGTGCTCGTCTCGGGCAGGACCGAGACCCACGTGCGCGCCCTGGCCGACTGGATCACCGAATCGATCGAGAGCCGCCTCGGCATGCGCCCGTGGCACGTCGAGGGACGGACCCACGGCCGTTGGGTGCTCCTCGATTACGTCGACTGGGTCGTTCACGTCTTCCATCGCGAGACGCGCGAGTACTACATGCTCGATCGCCTCTGGGGCGACGCGCCCGTCGAACGCCTCGCGGACCGGGCCGGCGTGGAGGCCGTGCCTTTGCCGGGGGGCGGAGAGAACGCGGAACACGGCGAGGATTCCTTCGTCGAGTTCGCGGAGCGCGACGAACCGGAGAGCGGCGAGGACCGGGGATAGAACGCGAGAGGCCGACGACTGCGAAGCCAGGCGGCTGGGGAGCGGGGCATGGACATCGTCGTGGTCGGATCGGTCGCCCTCGACACGATTCACACCCCTCACGCGGTCGGACGCGATCTGCTCGGCGGCTCGGCCGCCTATTTCGCGCTCGCCGCGGCGACCCTCTCCTCGGTGGGCGTGGTCGCGGTCGTCGGTGAGGATTTCCCCAGCGAACATCTGCGCCTGCTCGACGGGCACGGCATCGATCTCGAGGGCCTCGAGCGCAGGCCGGGCGCTTCGTTCCGCTGGGAAGGCGAGTACGGGGCGAGTCTCAAGGAGCGGCGCTCGCTGCGCACCGAGCTGGGCGTCTTCGCGGACTTCCATCCACGGCTGCCCGCGCGCTACCGCGACGCGGGCGTGCTCTTTCTCGCGAACATCCATCCCGACCTGCAGCGGGAAGTCCTCGCCTCGGCGGGGAAACCGAAGCTGATCGCGGTCGACACGATGGACTTCTGGATCCGCGGCGCGCTCGCTTCGCTGCGCGCAGTGATCGCCCGCGTCGACCTGCTTCTCGTCAACGACGAAGAGGCCGCACTCCTGACCGGCCACTCTGCACTGCCCGAGGCGGTCGCGGCGATCCGGGCGATGGGGCCGGGGATCGTCGTCGTGAAGAAGGGCCCGCACGGGGTCGTCGCGCTCGGCCCCTGGGGTTGGCTGGCCCTTCCGGCGCTGCCGGTCGAGGACGTGCGCGACCCGACCGGCGCGGGCGACAGCTTCGCCGGGGGGCTGCTCGGGTCTTTGGCGGGGCGCGACTGGCACGACCGCGACGCGGTCGCCTCCGCGCTCGCCGTCGCGACCGCGACGGCCTCCTGCGCGGTCGAAGGCTCCGGCGTCTCCGCGCTGGCGCTGCTCAGCCGCACGGGCCTGCGCGAACGCTGCCGCAGGCTGCGCGAGATGACCCGGTTCGAGTTGCCGGGGGAGTGAGGCGATGCAGGACGAGTCCACATCTGCTGCGCGTCCCGAGCGGGAGGCGATCGAGCAGGCCCTCCGGCAACTCGTCGGCGTCGAGGCGGCGCGGGTCTGCATGGACGGCGGCGCGATCGCGGAAGTGCACATCGCCGCTTCCCCGGGCAGCCGCCCGAAGAACATCGTGCGTGACGTGCGCTCGTATCTCGCGGCCGCCCTCGGCATCGAGCTCGACCACAAGAAGATCAGCATCGCCCTCCTGAAACCGAGCGTGCCGGCGCGGGCGGACGCGGGCGACAGCGGCGCGGCCGAGCGCAGGCGGGTGCGCTTCCAGTCGGTCCAGATGTTGATCGACGGCCTGCACGCCGAGGCGCTCGTGCGCCTGGCGGCGGATGGGCGCTCGCTCGTGGGCACGGCGTGCGGCGTGCCCGCGAAGATGGAGATGGAGCGGCTCGTCGTCTGCGCGACGTTGGAGGCGCTGCGGCCGCTCCTGCCCGACGACGCGCGCTTGATCTGCGGCGGCCTCGCGCGGCCCGCGATCGGCGCCGGACGGGCGATCCTGGTCGAGGTGCGGTGCGTGCGACCGCGCTCGGAACAGCGCTTGATCGGGGCCTGCGCGGCCGAGGCCGACCCGCTGCGCGGGGCGGTCCTCGCCACGCTGGACGCGCTCAACCGCCTGCTCGGCCTGCTCGCCCCGCTCGGATGGATGGAGGTGCGCGTGGATCCGGAATCGGCGGACAGGGAGGAGGAGACCCAAGCATGACCAGGGAACCGGCGCCCGCCTACAAGCGCTCGGGAGTGGATTTGAACGCGGCCGACGAGGTGGTCGAACGGTTGAAGCCTCTCGCCGCGCAGACGCGCACGCCCGGCGTCATGGGCGGCCTCGGGCTGTTCGGGGGCTGCTTCGCCTTCCCCGACCCGCGCGGCGAGGACCTGCTCGTCGCCAGCATCGACGGGGTCGGGACGAAGATGAAGGTCGCGCGCTTGACCGGGCGCTGGGAGGCGGCGGGCTACGACATCGTCGCCCACTGCGTCGACGACGTCCTCACCCTGGGGGCCCGGCCGCTCTTCTTCCTCGACTACATTGGCGCCTCGCACCTGGACGTGCCCGTCGTCGAATCGCTGGTGAAGGGCATGGTCGCCGCCTGCCGGGAATCGGAGTGCGCTTTGCTCGGCGGTGAAACGGCGGAGATGCCGAGCGTGTATCTGCCGGGCGAAGTCGACCTCGTCGGCTGCCTGATCGGAACGGTCAAGCGCTCCGCTCTTCTTCCCGGGGACCGCGTAGAAGCGGGCGATCGCTTGATCGGCCTCGGCTCGAACGGCCTCCACACGAACGGCTACTCGCTCGCCCGGCGCGTGCTGCTCGACGAGGGCCCCGGGCCGGACGCCAGAGTCGGTGCCGGAGGCGAACGGATCGGGGAGGTGCTCACGGCGACCCACCGGATGTACTGGGCGGCGGTCGCGGGACGTCTCGCCGACCCGCGGCTGCATGCGATGGCGCACATCACGGGCGGGGGCATCCCGGGCAACCTCTCCCGGGTAGTTCCCGCCGGCCTGAGCGCCCGGGTGAGGTGGGGATCCTGGCCAGTCCCGCCGATCTTTGCGGAGATCGAACGCCGGGGCGGGGTGAGCCGAGACGAGATGCTCTCGGTTTTCAACATGGGCATCGGCTGGATCCTCGTGGTGGACCCCGCGGCAGCCGAGTCCTGGGCGGACGAGCTCTCCAAGAGTGGCTGGGGAGGCTGGCTGATTGGCGAGGTTGCCTCCGGAGGCTCCGGGGTGACCGTCTCGGGATGAGCCGGGGGGCCTTGACACGACCCGGGCCGCGCCTCTAGGATGCTCGCGTTCCGCTCCCCTCAGGGAGAGCGGCGGATGGGCGATTAGCTCAGTTGGTTAGAGTGCTTGCTTGACATGCAAGAGGTCACTGGTTCGATTCCAGTATCGCCCATCGACGTCCCGCGCGCGGGCTAGTCGTCCGGGAGGCGCGGGATGGGGTCGGATGTATCCGGCCTCCAGGGGGAAGCGATCCCCCGAAGCAGAAGCGAACGCTTCTCGCCTCGCGACGCCCTTTGGGCTGTTTCGGGGCCGATGATCGCAACGGAGTTCTAGGGCGGGACTCCGTGTGCGTCATTCTGAGAGGCGGCCGCGGCCGCCTTTTTTCGTTACGGGAATCCGGACCGCCCGAGGAGGGACACAGCCCATCCGTCGAGAATTCAGCGCTCAGACGACCGACCGTACGAGAGTCAACGAGCGCATTCGGGCTCCCATGGTGCGCGTGATCGGCGAGAACGGCGAACAGATCGGCATCATGGCGGTTTCCGATGCGCTCAAGCTCGCGCGTGAACAAAGCCTGGATCTGGTGGAGGTGGCTCCCCAAGCGCGACCGCCGGTCTGCCGGATCCTGGACTACGGGCGCTACCGGTACGAGCAGTCGAAGCGGGTGCGCAAGGCGAAGCAGAAGGCGCATCAGGTCCAGCTGAAGGAAATCAAGATGCGCCCGAAGATCGGCGCCCACGACTTCGCGGTGAAGGTCGGCCACGCGCGCGATTTTCTGGCCAAGCGGAACAAGGTCAAGTTCACCATACGGTTTCGGGGCCGGGAGATCGTGCATCAGGAGTTCGGAGAGGAGTTGCTGCGCAAGACGATCGAGCAGCTGCAGGACGTCGCAGTAGTCGAATCTCCGATCCGTCGCGAAGGATATGTATTGACCATGGTGGTCGGCCCGAAAGCCTCCGGCTAGGACCGTCACCAGGAGCGGGGGGACATGCCCAAGATCAGAACGCGGAGATCGACCGCGAAGCGGTTCTCGATCACCGGCACGGGCCGCATCCGGCGGCGCAAGGCCTACAAGGGACATCTGCTGACCGGCAAGACGCGCAAGCGCAAGCGCCATCTGCGCCAGCCCGACCTGGTGCATCCCAGCGACGAACGCAAGATCCGGCGGCAGCTGGGCCGGGCCTGATCCGGCCCGCGCCCCGGCGTTGACGGGGCGCTCATGGAAAGGAGCTAGGGATGCCCAGATCCAAGACGGTGGTGCCGGCGAGGGCGCGGCGCCGTAAGACGATGCGCATGGCCAAGGGAGCGGTCGGCGGCCGTTCCCGCCTCTACCGCGTGGCAAAAGAGAACGTCATGCGGAGCCTGCGCTATGCCTACCGGGACCGCCGGGTGCGCAAGCGCACGATGCGCCGCCTGTGGATCCAGCGCATCAACGCGGCCGCGCGCATGAACGGTTTGAGCTACAGCACCTTCATCGACCTGCTGAAGAAGGCGGGCATCGCGCTCGACCGCAAGGTGCTCGCCGATCTCGCCGTCCGTGAGCCCGAGGCGTTCGGCCGCCTGGTGGAGACCGCTCGCTCGGCCGGCGGCGGTCGCTAACCGATGACCGCCGGCCACGTTTCGGGCGCGAGGATCGCGCCGCCCGCCTCGCGGCCGGCGGCGCTCCTCGAGGACCTCGACCGGATCGCGGAGCGTCTGGAGGGCGCGGCGCGCCTGTTGGCCGACGCCCGCCGGGAGCGCGGGGCGCTCCTCGAGGCGGCCGGCGTGCGGGCGATGCCGGCGCTTTTCCGGCGCATCGAGGAATGGTTGCGCCTGGAGGAGGAGAACCACTGCCTGCAGAGCGACCGCCGCGAGGCCGCGGCCCGGCTGCGGGCCGTGATCGACAAGGTTGACATGCTTCCGAGGGATTCGTAAGCTGTACTCTTCAGGTGCATTGGGCGCCTGGGGAAACGGGACCGGGGCAGGGAACGTCGGTAGTTTCTAGCCGCTTTGGTCGGGATCATCGGGGCATGGGTGAAAGCCGATACAGAAGCGTCACGATCATGGGGGAGGAGTACCGCATCTCGGGCGAGACTGCCGGTGCCGCGCTCCCCGATCTGGCTGCTTATGTGGACGACAAGATGAGCCAACTGCGCCGCCTGAGCGGCGTGCCTGACACGAAGCGGATCGCGGTGATGACATCGCTCAATATTGCGGATGAGCTCTTCCGGGAACGGGCCGAGTGGGCGGCGCTCGCCGCCGAGATGGAGAAGCGGGTGGCGCGCATCGGAACAGCCCTGGAGAGCCTCATGACCGATTCCCGGAGCGATTCCGCCTAGGCGGAACCGGGGGGCGATGGGAGAACCGACCCCCGGCGGCGGGGGCGAAAAGAGAAAGAGGACGATTTCCCTGCCTGGCGCGTGACGGCGGCGGGAGCATTTGAGCCAACACTCATTCCGGGGGGTCCGGAAACGGTCGATAGGGGAACCCCTCACGGGGCGCCTGACGCGGCCGGGGAAGGAACCCACTTGGACGGACTCGGTTCAAATTTCCGCGCCGCACGACCGTGGCGGGGAAATTTTTTTCCGCCTCGCTTCGCGCGTCCCAACACGCCGTTAGGAGGTGGCTCAACGTGCAATCGTTGAATTGGATCTTTCCCGCTCTAGCCGCCGTCCTCGGGGGCCTGCTGGGCTTCTGGATCGGGATCGGAGTCCACCGACGGATCGGCCGCGCCCGGATGATGGACGCCGAATCGCAGGCGAAGCGCATCCTCGACGAGGCCCGCAAGGAGTCGGAACTGCAGCGCAAGTCGGCGGCCGTCGAGGCGCGCGAGGAGTGGATCCGCGCCAAGGCGAAGTTCGACCAGGAAATGTGGACCGTCCGCCAGGACCTCGATCGCCGGGAGCAGCATCTCGACGACCGCGAGGCGCAGCTGCAGCGGCGCGCCGAGCAGGCCGAGTCGCGGGAGACGGAAGTGCGCAAGGCGCAGGAGGCGACCGACCGCCTGCGCGACGACCTGCAGAAGAAGCGCGCGGAAGTCGACCGGCTGGCGGCCGAGGAGAATCGCCGTCTCGAGCAGATCGCCGGCCTGACCGCGGTGGCCGCTCGCGAGCAGCTCATGAAGAACCTCGAGGACGACGCCCGCGCCGAAGCCGCGCTGCTCGCCCGGCGGATTCGCGAGGATGCCGAGCGGGGGGCGGAACGCGAGGCCCGGCGCGTGATCACGATGGCGATCCAGCGCATGGCCGGCGAGCAGTCGGCGGAATCCACCGTCACGGTGGTTGCGCTGCCGAACGAGGAGATGAAGGGACGCATCATCGGGCGCGAGGGCCGCAACATCCGCGCCTTCGAGACGGCGACCGGGGTCGACGTCATCATCGACGACACGCCCGAGGCGATCCTCCTGTCGGGCTACGACCCGGTCCGGCGCGAAGTCGCCCGGCTCGCCATGGAGACGCTCATCCGCGACGGGCGCATCCACCCGGGGCGCATCGAGGAGGTCGTCGAGAAGATCGGCAAGGACGTCGAGCGCGAGCTCCAGGAGACCGGCGAGCGCGTCTCGCTCGATCTCGGCGTGCACGGGCTCCATCCCGAGCTGATCCGCCATCTCGGCGCGTTGCGCCACCGCACGAGCTTCGGACAGAGCGTGCTCAAGCACTCCGTCGAGGTTGCCCGGCTGGCCGGGATGATGGCGGCCGAGCTCGGCCTCGACGAGACCCTCGCCCGTCGCTGCGGGCTGCTCCACGACCTCGGCAAGGCGGTCGATCACAACGTCGAAGGGCCCCACGCCGTGATCGGCATGGATCTCGCCCGGCGGTGCCACGAACGCGAGGACGTGTGCCTCGCGATCGGCGCCCACCACGGCGAGATGGACGCGGACAGCGTCTACGCCTCGCTGGTGAAAGCCGGCGACGCCATTTCCGGCGCGCGCCCGGGCGCCCGGCGGGAGACGCTCGAAGCCTACATCAAGCGACTCGAGCGCCTGGAGACGCTGGCCGAGTCCTTCGCCGGCGTCGAGAAGTGCTACGCCATCCAGGCGGGGCGCGAGATCCGCATCATGGTCCAGCACAAGGAGCTGAACGACGGCCAGGCGGCCGAGCTCGCCGCCGACATCGCGCGCAAGATCGAGAAGGAGCTCCAGTATCCCGGGCAGATCAAGGTCGTCGTCATTCGCGAGACCCGCGCGATCGAATACGCCCGCTAGACCCGGCGCGGGCGACGGGCGCGAGCGCGCGCTGCGTGGCGGCCGGAGTGACCGCCGCTCCGGCGCCCGTTGCTTCGTCCCCGGAGGGGCCGCGGGAGGGGGAGAGCCGCCGAGGGCCGATAAGCGGGGAGGAGACGGCGTGGCGAGGATCCTCGACGGCCGGGCGGCGGCCGCGGCTTTGAGAGAGCGTCTCGGCGAGCGGGTGCGGTCGCTGCGGCTGCGCGGCGTCGTCCCGGGGCTCGCTCTCGTGAGGGTCGGCGAGGACCCGGCGTCGGCTTCGTACGTGCGCTCGAAGGAGAAGGCCTCCCGCGACTTGGGGATCGACTCGCGCACGCTCGTCCTCCCGGCCGCGACGGACCAGGAAGCGCTTCTCGCCGAGATCCGGCGGCTCAACGGCGACCCGGCGGTGCACGGCATCCTGCTCCAGCTCCCGTTGCCGGGCCATCTGCCCGAGGACGAGCTTCTCGCCGCCATCGATCCCGAGAAGGATGTCGACGGGTTCCACCCGGTGAATGCGGGCCGCCTTTGCCTGGGCCTGCCGGGATTCGTCGCCGCCACACCACTCGGCATTCTGCGCCTGCTCCAGCACCACGCGATCCCGACCGCCGGCCGGCACGTCGTCGTCCTCGGCCGCAGCCGGATCGTCGGCCGCCCGCTCGCGAACCTGCTCTCGCTGAAGGGCCCCGAAGGCGACGCGACGGTCACCCTCTGCCACTCGCGCACGCGCGACCTTCCGGCGATCGCGCGCACGGCCGACATCCTCATCGCCGCGATCGGCCGCAAGCGCTGGGTGACCGCGGAGATGGTGGCCCCGGGAACGGTGGTCGTCGACGTGGGCATCCACAGCGAACCCGATCCGGCGCGGCCCGGAAAGCAGCGTCTCGCGGGAGACGTCGACTTCGATGCCGTCGAGCGGGTCGCGGGCGCCATCAGCCCCGTGCCGGGAGGGGTCGGGCCGATGACGGTCGCCTGCCTGATCGAGAACGCCGTGCGCGCGGCCGAGAGGGCCGCGGGGACCTACGGGAGCCGGGCGCCCGGGGCGCAGCCCGGGCGCTGAGCCGGACGGGGCGCGGGACCGGCGGAGGGCGGATGCGGGGAGCACTCAGCGTCAGCGCCGCGACCGCGCTCGTCAAGGAGTGCCTCGAGCAGGGGATCACCCCATTGTGGGTCGAGGGTGAGATCTCCGACTTCGTCGCCCACCGCTCGGGCCATTTCTACTTCACCGTGAAGGATGCCGAGGCCCAGCTGCGCTGCGTGATGTTCCGCGGCGCGAATGCCCGCCTGCGCTTCACGCCCCGCGACGGCCTGCAATGCGCGCTCTTCGGACGGATCAGCGTCTACCCGCGCAGCGGCCAGTACCAGTTGATCGCCGAGCGGATGCAGCCGGTCGGCGAGGGCGAGTTGCAGGCGGCCTTCCAGGCGCTCAAGGAGCGCCTCCAGAACGAGGGGCTCTTCGCCCCGGAGCGCAAGCGCAGGCTGCCCGCGATCCCGGAGAGGATCGGGATCGTGACCTCCCCAACGGGGGCGGCGATCCGCGACATCCAGCGCGTGCTCCGCCGGCGCTGGCCGCCGATCGCGATCGTGCTACGGCCGACGGTCGTGCAGGGCCGCGAGGCGGCCGCGGACATCGTGGCGGGCATCGAAGCCCTCGACCGGCGCGCGGACATCGACCTCATCATCGTGGGACGGGGCGGTGGGTCGCTCGAGGACCTCTGGGCCTTCAACGAAGAGCCGGTCGCGCGCGCGATCGCCGCGGCGAAGCTGCCCATCATCTCTGCGGTGGGCCACGAGATCGACTTCACGATCGCCGATTTCGTCGCCGACTTGCGCGCGCCGACCCCGTCCGCCGCGGCCGAGCTCGCGGTGCCGGACGCGCGCGACGTGCTCACCGGGGCGGGATCCGATCTCCGCCGCTGCGCGCGGGCGGTGCGGCGGCGGTTGGACGAGGGCCGGCTGCGTCTCGAGGGCCTGGCGCGCAGCCGCGCGCTCGTGAGCCCTCTCGACCGAGTGCGTCAGGCGAGCCAGAGGGCCGACGAGCTTCTGCAGCGCTGCGCGCGGGCGGCGGAAAGCCGCCTGCGCCGTGCCGGGGAGCGCGCGGCGGCCGTCGCGGGGCGGCTGGAGGCGCTCAACCCGGGCAGTGTCCTCGAACGGGGCTACGCGGTCGCGTTCGATGAGCGCGGCCGGCTGGTCACCCGGGCGGCGGCGTTGAGCGCGGGCGACTGCCTGCGGGTCGTCCTGCGCGAGGGGGCGGTCCGTTGCCGGGTGGAGAGGGCGGAGGATGCTGCGGCCCTCGCTGCGCTGCTCGGCCGCTCCGCGCCGCGCGCGGCCGGGCCGTGAAGCGCCCCGGGCACGTTGCTGGCTGCGCTTCGTCGGGTGCGTGGTGCCCGGCGCGATGCGGTCCGGGGCGCGCGGGGCGCTCGCTCGGAAGGGCCGGGACGCGCCGGGAAACGGGAACGCTTCCGCCCGGCGCGCTTGCGCGCGCCGCCCGGGTCGGAGAATCTTGCGGCCGCACGCGCGTCCCGGGATGTCGGCAAGCAGGAAAGGAGCCGCGATGGCAGGCGCAGGGCGGGAACGAAAGCCGGATTCCGCGAATGGGTTTCTGCCTCTGAAGCAGAAGCCCTCGCCGGGAAGCAAGGCTCAGCCGGCCGGCGGGTCCGGATCGGTGAGCGAGAGCGGGGAACCGCCGTCCAGGAATGCGGCCGGTTCCACGGAGGCGGCCGCCGCCGCTGCGCGCAGCTTCGAGGGTGCGCTCCGCCGGCTCGAGGAGATCGCGCGGCATCTGGAGGAGGGCGACCTCGATCTCCAGGCTTCGCTCGCTCTCTACCGGGAAGCGCGCGAGTTGCACGGCTACTGCGTCGCGCGGCTCAGCGAGGCGGAACAGGAGTTGCAGATCCTGCTCGCCGACGACCGCCTGGTGCCCGAGAGCCGCGCCCCTTCCGCGGGCCCGCGGGACGAGGGCTGAGCGATGGCGCGCCGCATGATCCGCGCGGTCGGCATCCACCCGAACTTCTCGAAGCGCTCCTCGCGACGGGTGTTCCGCGAGCTCGCGGCTTGGCTCGCCAAGAAGGAGTGCACCGTCTGGGTGAGCGAGCAGATCGAAGGAAGCCTGCCGTCCGGAGTCCAACGCCTGCCGCCCCAGAAGCTGCCCGAGCGCATCCACCTCCTCGTCGTCCTCGGCGGCGACGGGACGCTGCTCGCGGCCGCGCGCATGCTCTACCCGCACGAAGTCCCGATCCTCGGCGTGAATTTCGGCGGGCTCGGTTTCCTCACCGACGTGCACGTGCGCGACCTCTACGCGGCCCTCGAGCAGACGTTGCGGGGCGACTACACGATCGAGCGGCGGATGATGCTGAAGATCGCGATCCTCGGGCGCAATGAGAAGCCGCGGGCGACGCTCTACGGGCTGAATGACGCCGTCGTGCGCGAAGCGGGCCAGCGCCTGCTCGAGCTCAGGATGCGGATCGGAGAGAAGCCGGTCGGCGTGTTCAAGGCCGACGGCCTCGTCGTCGCGACGCCGACGGGATCGACGGCCTACTCGCTGTCGGCCGGCGGACCGATCGTCCAGCCGCTGCTCGATACGTTGATCGCGACCCCGATCGCGGCGCACAAGCTGGCCATCCGCCCGCTGATCTTCCCCGCCTACGAAACGCTGCGCGTGCAGCCCCGCGTCGAGGGCCACGATGCGCATCTCATCGTGGACGGACAGGTCGCGCTCGACCTGCATCCCGGGGAATCGGTCCTGATCGGCCGGGCCGAGAAGAGCTCGTGCTTCGTCCAGCTGCGCCAGCGGTCGTTCTACGACGTGCTCCGCGAGAAGCTGAACTGGGGCGCTTGAGCACCGGAGCATGTCCGCCCCGGTAGATGCCGCCGGCGCTCGAGCGCGCCGCGGCGCCCCCGCGGCTCCGGCCGGGCGAGTGGCAGCGGCGGATGCGGCCGGGCCGGTGCGCCGTGCGCTCCCGGGGCAAGGCTGCTCGGGTCGGACGGGCGCGAGAGGAACTCTACCATGCTGACCAGGCTGCGCATTCAGGACCTCCTCCTGGTCCACCAGGCCGAGATCGAGTGCGCTCCCGGGTTGAACGTGCTCACCGGCGAAACGGGGGCAGGCAAGTCCATCCTGCTGCGCGGCCTCGCCCTCGCTCTCGGACGCCGCGCCGACGGGGATTGGATCCGCCGCGGCGCCCCGCTCACGCGCATCGAAACCACCTTCCGGCCATCGCCGCGCGCGCTGCGGCGCGCCCGTTCCCTCGGGCTCGCGGCGGACGAAGGGGAGCTGTGCATCGTACGCGAGGTGCGCCGCGAGGGAGGCGGGCGCTGCTTCGTCAACGGCACGCGCCTGCCGCTCGCCGCGCTGCAACGCCTCGGCGACGAGTTGGTCGAAATCCACGGCCAGCGCGAGGAGGAGCGCTTCCGCCGCGCCGACAGCCAGCGGGATCTCCTCGACCTGTTCGGCGGGCACGGTGAGTTGCGCCGCGATCTTCGCGCGGCGCATCGCGCGCGCGCGCTCGCGCTCGCGCGCTTGAACGCGCATCGCGAGCGGATCGTTCGTCTCGCCCGCGACGAGGAGTGGTTGCGCTACCAGGTCGAGGAGATCGGACGGATCGCGCCCGAACCCGGCGAGGAGGAGCGGCTGCGCGATCGCGTCCTCGCCCTTCGCTCGATCGGACGGCGGGCCGAGTGGATCGCGCTGGCCGAGGAATGGCTCGTCGGCCGGCGGGGAGCCGTCGTCGCCGCGCTCGAGGAGCTCGACCACCGTCTGGCCGGCCTGGGCCTGCGCGAGGACGAATGGGCTGGCCTGCGCGACGAGATGCAGGAGGTCCTGCAGCGCGCGCGCGCGCTCGCCCGGAGCGTGCGCGAGGCGCGGCGGGAGGCGGACGCGGGCCACGCGGAGCTGCCCGAGCTGGAGGCGCGCCTCACGGCCTTGGACCAACTCGCCCGCAAGCACAAGCGCGCCCTGCCCGAGGTCCTCGCGCTGCACGGGGAGATGCAGGCGAGCCTCGAGGAGCTGGCCCGGGGGCGCGAGATCGAGGAGCGCCTCCTGGGCGAGGAGCGGGAGCGGGCGGCGGAGCTCGCCCGCCTGGCCGCCACCCTCACGGCCGCGCGCGCGAAGGCCGCTGCCGAGCTCACCGAGGCGGTTCATGTCGAGCTCGACGGTCTGCGGATGTCCGGGTGCCGGCTGCAGGTCGTCTTCACCCCCTTCGCGGACGACGCCGGCGAGCCCCATGGACCCGCGGGCAGCGAGCGGGTGTCCTTCGAGGTGGAGACCAACCCGGGCGAAGGGTTCCGCGCGCTCGGCCGCGTCGCGAGCGGGGGAGAGATGGCCCGGCTCGCCCTGGCGCTGCGGGTCGTGCTCGGGGAGCGGGGGCATGCCCTCCTCGCCGTCTTCGACGAGATCGACGCCGGCCTGGGGGGCCTTGCCGCTCGCGCCGTCGCGACACGGCTCGCGCAGGTGGCCGCCCATCAGCAGGTGCTCCTCGTCACGCATCTGCCGCTCATCGCGGCGGCGGCCCGGCGGCACTTCGCCGTCGAGAAGCGCAGTCACGCCGGAGCCGCCCTCGTCGGGGTCCGCGCGCTCGAGGGGGACGAGCGGGTGGCCGAGATCGCTCGTATGCTTGCCGGGGACGGGCGCGACGCACAGGCCAGGCAGCACGCAGCGGCGCTGCTGGAATCGGGCTTTTCGATTGCCCGACGCCGGCGCATCTGATAGGAGTCGAAGGTGGCGAGGGGTGTTCGCCGGGGCACAAGCGCCCGTAGCTCAGCTGGACAGAGCGTCTGCCTCCGGAGCAGAAGGTCGCGCGTTCGAGTCGCGCCGGGCGTATCGACAGGGAACGGGGCGGTCGTGACCGCCCCGTTCCCATGGCAGGCGCCATGATGCTGGGGAAGGCGGACAGGGCCCGCGGGCGCGAGGCGCAGGCGCCGCAAGATATCGCCTTCCGGCAGCCGCACGGGCAGAGTTCCGTCCGTTCGACCCGTTTCCGGGCCGCGCTCCCTCGCGGTCCCGTCCCGGCCGCGCTCCTCGTCCTCGCCGCCCTGCTCGCGCTCGCCGTGCCCGCAGGCGCGCAGTACTTCGGCCAGAACAAGCTGCCCGGCCCCGCGCGCCACTGGCGCCAGTTGGAGAGCGCGCACTTCACGCTCTACTTCTACGAGGATGAGCGCGCGCTCGCGGCGCGCGCCCTCCGCGTCGCCGAACGGGCCTACGGACGGCTCGCGCGGATCTACGGCCACCAGATGGACCAGCGCATCCCGGTCATCCTCTATAGCTCGCAAACCGAATTCCGCGAGACGCGCGCGGTCGGTGACCTGATCGGCGAGGGCACCGGAGGCCTGACGGAATTCCTCAAACGCCGCGTGATCGTCCCGGCGACCGGCTCGTACGCGGAGCTCGATCACGTGCTCACCCACGAGCTGACCCACGCGTTTCAACTCGACCTCATCGCGGGCGGCCCCGGCCGCCGCAGCGTGGAAGCGCTCACCTGGACCCCGCCGCTCTGGGTGATGGAAGGTCTCTCCGAATACCTGAGCGTCCCCGGCGTCGACACGCAGACCGAGATGTGGCTGCGCGACGCGGTGCTCGAAGGCGAGATGCCCGATCTCGTGACGCTGGGCTGGATCGCCGACCTGCGCGTCTACCGCTTCGGGCAGTCGATCATCGCCCACATCGCCGAGCAGTTCGGCGACGAGATGCTAGGCCCCTGGCTGCGCGCGATGGCGCGCCGGCGCAGCGTCGAGCGCGGCACGTCCGAAGCGCTGGGCATGACCCTCGAGCAACTCTCGAAGGACTGGCACGCCGCGCTGCGCCGCCGCTACCTGCCCGAGGTCGCCCGCCACGCCGAGATCGAGCGGCAGTCGCGCCGGCTCACCGAGCACCAACGATCGCTGGCCAACTTCCACGTCACTCCCGCGGTCTCGCCCGACGCCGGCCGCGTCGTCTTCATCGCCGACGAGACGCCCTACGCCGATCTCTACCTGGCGGCGGCGATCGACGGCTCGCACAAGCGCCGCCTGATCGGAGGAGAGCGCCGCGAGACGTTCGAGTCGCTGCGCTACTACCGCACGACCGTCGAGTGGAGCCCCGACGGCGGGCGGATCGCGCTCGTGGCGTTGACGGGGGGACGCGACCGCCTGCTGATCTTCGATGTCGAACGGAGGAAGACCGAGCGGACGCTCGCCTTCGGTTTCGAAGAAATGCTCTCGCCTACCTGGGCGCCCGGGGGAGACCGGATCGCCTTCGTCGGCCAGCATGGCGGGCACACGGGCCTGTACGTCTGCCGCCTCGGCGACGGCTCCCTGGATACGCTCGTCCACGGCGAGGCCGGCGTCTTCCAGCCGGCCTGGTCCCCGGACGGCACGCAGATCGCGTACGTGACCGACCGCGACTACGAGACGCTCTCCCCACGCTTCACCCGTTCTCCCTGGCGCCTCGCGATCCTCGATCTCGCGACGGGCGAGACGCGCCTCCTCGCCGGCACGCCGGGAAAGAGCATCAACCCGCAATGGTTCCCCGACGGGCACCATCTCCTCTTCGTCAGCGACCGGACGGGCATCGCGAACCTCTTCATTCGCGATCTCGACACGGGAGCGGACATCCAACTGACCGACGTCCTCACGGGAGTGGCCGGGATCACGCCGACGGCGGCCGCGGCGAGCCTCTCCCGCGACGGCCGCCGGGTCGTCTTCAGCGTGTACGCGGCGGGAGGGTGGGACCTCTTCGCGATCCAGGACCCGCTTCTCGCGATCGCCGGCCGGGAGCCGTGGCGCGCCTCGCCGCAGATCGCGCTCGCCGATTCGACCGAAGGCGCCGGTGCGGCCGGCGCGGGGGAAGGCGCGCCCGACGTGGGCGTGGAGCCGGCCGCCGCGCCCCCGTCCCTCCCGGGAGAGCCGGCCTCCGAAGCCCCGGCGCTCGCCGCGGGGCCGGCCGAACCAGCGGGCGGGGCGGATTCGCTCCTCGCGGCGCCGCTCTGCATGCCGGGACAGTGGCTCGACCCCGGCTTCGAGCGGCCCGACGCGGTCACTCTTCACGATCCGCGCGCGGACTGGCCTGCCGCTGGAGTGAATCTCGGCCAAGTGTACCGCGAGACGGCGGCCTTGCCCGACACCTTCCGCTTCGTCGAGAAGCCATACAGCTCGCGCCTGAGCATCGACTTCGCCCAGGCGGGCGGCCTCTACGCCTCGGGCTATGGGGCCATCGCCCAGACGCTGCTCGTCTTCTCCGACATGCTCGGCGACCGGCGCATCTACGTGGGAGCGGACGTCAGCGGGTCGTTCGAGGAAGGCGACTACTATCTCGGCTATCTCAATCAGAAGCACCGGCCGGCGAAGCTCTTTTCTCTCTACCAGTACGAGACGGGCTACGGCTACGGATCGACGCCCGGGTTCCCGGAG
>Ga0316622_100001283_pt1 | contig 16167 bp, 14 predicted proteins | sample OWC_Aug_OW2_C1_D_FD_207646 | JGI IMG/M metagenome (GOLD analysis project Ga0316622, IMG submission 207646) | Wetland soil microbial communities from Old Woman Creek delta, Ohio, United States - OWC_Aug_OW2_C1_D5_C | ecosystem: Environmental > Terrestrial > Soil > Wetlands | place: USA: Ohio... | reverse complement strand
CGCTCTGGATCTCGTCGGCGATGAAGACGATGCCGTGCCGGTCGCAGAGCTCCCGCAGGCGCTGCATGAAGTCCCGCGGCGCGACGTAGAAGCCGCCCTCACCCTGCACGGGCTCGACGATGACGGCGGCGACGCGCTCGGGCTCCACGTCGCACTTGAACAGCTGCTCGAGGGCATGGAACGAGTCGTCCACCGACACCCCGTGCAGCGCATCGGGGAACGGCACGTGGTAGACCTCGCCCGGCATCGGGCCGAAGCCGGCCTTGTACGGCGCCACCTTGCCGGTGAGCGCCAGCGCCATCAGCGTGCGGCCGTGGAAGCCACCCGCGAAGGCGATCACCGCGGAGCGCTTCGTGTACGCGCGAGCGATCTTGACGGCGTTCTCGACGGCCTCGGCGCCGGTGGTCATCAGCAGCGTCTTCTTCGGGCCGGGTCCCGGCGCGAGCCGGTTGAGCCGCTCGGCCAGCTCGACGTAGGGCTCGTAGCCGGTCACCTGGAAGCAGGTGTGCGTGACCTTCTCGAGCTGCCGCCGCACGGCCTCGAGCACCTTCGGGTGGCGGTGGCCGGTATTGAGCACCGCGATGCCGCCGGCGAAGTCGACGTAGCGCCGGCCGTCGGCGTCCCAGAGGAGGGCGTTTTCCGCGCGCTCGACGAACACGGGATGCGCAAGCGATACGCCGCGCGCCACGGCGGCGTTGCGCCGCGCCAGCAGGGCTTCGTTGCGGGACTTGTCCATGGGGGCTCCGGGGTGATCGTGGCCGACGGGCCGGATTGTACTGCAGCCCTCAGGAGGGGGCTGCCGGCGCGCACGGCGGCCGTCCCCGGCAGTGCCGTGCCATCCAGCGCGGTGACGGTCACCGACGGACCGGCAGCCGTCCCGTCGCGCCGAGTGCCGTGACGGCGAGTGCCGCGCCGAGCATCGCGAGCGCCATGTCCTTCTGCGCGTCCCAGACGTCCCCCTGCGTACCGAGGTAGGCCTGGCCCAGTTCCCCGCCGAAGATCATGGCCGCGGCCCACTCCACCAGTTCGTAGATCACCGAGTGCGAGCAGACGAACAGCAGCGGGAACAGGGCGGCCCATACGCGCGGGTACCGGCCGTAGTGGGCGAACAGTTCCACGGAAGGCACGGTGACGAGCAGGCCATAGAGCAGGTGCATCAGCCGGTCGTAGTGGTTGCGCTGGATCCCGAGCGCGGTGTCGAGGGACTGGCCGGTCAGCGCGGAGAACCATGCGTCGTAGGGGACGAGCGAGTAGGTGTAGTGCGCGCCCACCTCATGGAGCGAGAAGAAGACGAACAGGCAGGTGTAGGCGAGGTTGCTGAATCGCAGCCGGTCACGGGTCACGACGAGGACGGGGACGGCGATGAAGACGAGCAGGTTCTCGAGCAGCCAGTCCTGCCGGTAGGACGGGGCGACGGCGAGGGCGGCCCAAAACGTGCCGAACAGCGCGAGCAGCCCGGCCGGGTACCGCCAGCTCGGGGTCTTGACCGGTGCCTGCACAGCGGAACTCCCCTTATTGTCCTACGTAGAGCACGCCGGGGCCTAGGCACATGTGAGACTGGCGTGCCCCGGCCACCGGGACTAGTCTGCCCCGAAGGGTACTGAGGGCTTCATCAAAAGGGGTCCGATCATGAAGGTCAAGCACATCCTCGTTGCCATGGCCGATCCGGCTGCGAAGTCGTCCGCGGCGCTTGCCAAGGCCGTGTCCCTGGCCCGGAAGACCGGCGCCGAGTTGACGCTCTTCCACAGCCTGTACAGCCCCTACGTCGCGGGCGAGCAGTTCTACAGCCCCGATGCCCTGCAGAAGGACATCGAGGGCGCGGTCAACGCCCGCAAGGCGCAGCTCGCAAAACTGGCCGCCCCGCTCGAGAAGGAGGGCCTCAGTGTCCGGGCGCGCGTCCGCTGGGATTACCCGGTCTACGAGAGCATTGTCCGCGAGGCCGTGCGCGAGGGCGTGGACCTGGTCGTCGCCGAGAGCCACCGTCATACACGCGCTGCCCGTGTCGTGCTCTCCAACACCGACTGGCAGCTGATCCGCCTGTGTCCCTGCCCGGTGCTCTTCGTGAAGACGGCGAAGCCCTACGATCGCGTCCGCGTGCTCGCCGCCGTCGACCCGCTCCACGCCCACGCCAAGCCGGAACGGCTCGACGAAACGCTGCTCGCCGAGGCGCGGGACCTGGCGGCCGCTTTCGATGGCCAGGTCCATGCGGTACACGCCTACCTGCTCGCGACGCCTTTCACCTCAGGCGTGCTCATGGAGCCGGTGCCGCTGCCGGTCAACGTCGCCGAGCAGCACCTGGCCGAAGTGCGCAAGGCCTTCGAGCAGCTGGTCAAGCCGTTCGCGCTCGGCCCGAAGCGCGCGCACCTGCGCGCGGGCAACGCGAGCGTCGAGATTCCCGCCCTCGCCGAGGAGATCGGCGCGGGAGTCGTGGTGATGGGGGCCGTATCGCGCAGCGGGCTCAAGCGGCTGTTCATTGGCAGCACGGCCGAGCGGGTGATAGACCACCTGCCCTGCGACGTGCTGGTCATCAAGCCGGAGGGCTTCAAGACGCCGGTGCCGCGCCGGCCGGGCTACCGCCCGGTCGTCCTGCCGCCGCTCTAGCGCGCAACGCCCGCCGGCGCCGCCCGGCGGGCTCGCTGGCCGGCGGCCAGTTCCCGCCGCGGGTGCGCGACGACTTCCTCGCCTTCCTCGAGCCCATCCAGGATCTCGGCGGCCGCCGCGTTGCGGTGGCCGACCGAGACGTCCCGCAGTTCGAGCCTGCCGTCCGGCCCCAGCACGAACACGCGCGTCTTGCCGTCGAGTTCGAAGGTCGCCGCCGCAGGCACCTGCAGCACGTCAGCGCCGGTCCACAACTCGAAGCGCACCATCACGCGATAGCCGTCGCCGAGCGACCGCCAGGCCTCGGGCGGATCGACCAGGTCGAGCACGACCCAGACTCGCTGCTCCTCCACGCCCAGTGCGGAGACCTTGGTCACGGCACGCGGTTCGACTCGCCGGATCCTGCCATGCAGGGCCCCTGGGCCGCCCCATTCCTCTATCAGTGCGCCCTGGCCTGGCCTGAGGCTGACCGCGTCGGCGGACAGGACGTCGGCGTGGATCTCGAGTGACTCCCGGCAGCCGAGTTCCAGCAGCGCTTCGCCCGCCTGCACGACGCCCTCGCTCTCGTGCGCGACGCTGAGCACGCACGCGGAGACGGGGGCGAGGACCGGCACGGACGCGTCGTCACTGCGCGTGCCGCCGCGCACGTCAAGCCGCGCCCGGGCGGCCTCCACGCCGGCACGCGCCAGTTCGGCGCGGAAGGCTGCGGCGCGGGCCGCCGCCGTCGCGGCGCGCAGCTCGGCGGCGGCGGCATCGACGTCGTCCTGGGTCACCGCGCCGGCGACGACGGCCCGCGCCAGGCGGTCGTACCGTTGTTGCGCCCGTTCGGCGGCGGCCGCAGCAGCCTGCCCATCTGCCCTGGCGGACTGCTCATCGGCCTGGGCGCGGGTGAGGTCGGCGCGGGCCTCGGCCACGCTGCGCGGGTCGAGCGCGATGGGCGCCAGCGGCTCGAGGACGACCAGCGTGTCACCGGCCTCGAGGTGGTCACCGGGGTCCAGGTCGACACGCCGCGCGAAGCCGGCAACCGGCGCCGAGACGACGTATCGGTCCTCGATGTGGGTCCGGCCTTCCTGGTCGAGCGTGACCGACAGCCGTGCGCGCGAGACGGTCGCGGTTTCGACCTCGGCTGCGGGCTCCCGCAGCGCCCAGGCGAGCGCTGCCGCCATCGCGACGAGTACGAGAGCCCAGGCGAGCAGGCGTTTCTTCAGCACCCTCAATCCCTCGCGGCGAGGGCCTCCTTGACGTCGAGCCTCGCCAGGTCCCAGGCCGACCATCCCATGGAAACCGCCGTCGCGGCAAGCAGCAACAGTACGGCCCGGGCGTAACTGGCTGCGTCCAGGATGACCGGCAGGCGGAAGAGCTCGGACTGCATCGCGGCGGCGAGGACGGCCGCCAGGCCGTAACCGAGCGCGAGTCCCAGCGGGACGGCGAGCAGCGCGAGGACGGCGAGCTCGGCCAGCAGCACATAGGCCGTCTCGGCCCGCGTCATGCCGAGTACGCGCATCGTAGCCAGCTCGCGCCGCCGCTCGTCGAAGACCGTGCGGGCGGCATTGAACACCATCGCGAAGGCGAGCGTCGCGGCGATGGCGAGGAAGACGAAGGCCACGATCAGCAGCGACTTGCCGAAGGTCTCCTGGAAAGCCTCGACCCGCGCGTCGTTGCGCGAGACTGCAGCCACCCGGGGCAACAGCGACATCTCCTCGAGCAGCGCGTGCTGACGGCCCGGCAGCGCCGCGAGCCAGGCGCCGCTCACCGCGTCCTGCTCGCCAAGCAGGCGATGCAGCGCACCGATCTCCATGTATGCGCCAACGCCCACGTAGTCGTCGAGCAGGCCGGCGACCGGCACCGTGAGCCGCTGGCGGCGGCCTTCCAGGACCTCGACCTCGACGAGGTCACCGGCGCCGGCGCCGAGCATGCGCGCGAGCTGGGCGGAGACGAGCAATCCGGCAGGCGGCAGCGTGACAGGCTCGCGATCGCGGCCGGCCAGCCGTCGCAGCCGTGCATCGGCCGGCCAGGCCTCGACCGCGGTGCGATAGCTGGCGTGGCCGTGCCGCAGCCTGGCCGCGACGTGACGGAAGGGCTCGGCCGCGAGCACTCCCCGACGGCGGGCCAGGTCCTGGATTGAACGGCCCGGTACCGGCTCTACGAACGTGACCGTGAGGTCCGCGCGGTCCTGCAGCTCGAAGTGGAACCAGGTCATGTAGTCGATGGCGTCGCGCTGGAAGCCCGAGAAAGCGACCAGCCCGCAGGCCAGGGCCAGCCCGGTCACGGTCAGCGCAGTACGCACCGGGCCGCGAGCGAGGTGGCGGACGATCATGCGCTCGGGCACGCCGAAGTGGCGGCGCAACGCTGGCGGGAGCCTCAGGCCGCGGCCGTAGGCCGGCGGCGAGGGCGGGCGCATGGCCTCGGCCGGCGGCAGGCGCACTGCATCGGCGAGTCCCACGAGCGTCCCGGAGGCGACTGCGGCGCCCGCCACCGCAAGGCCCACGGCGGTGCGTGCCGGATCGATCGTGAAGCCGAAGCCGGGAAAGCGGAAGAAGTCGACGTACAGGCCGGCCAGCAGCTGGCCCAGCCACAGTCCGAGGGCGATGCCCATGGCCGCTCCCACCGCGAACACGGCGAGGCCCACAGTCAGGTAGTGGAGCGCGATTGCGCCGTTGCCGTAGCCGAAGGCCTTGAGCATGCCAATGATCTCGCGCTCGCGGCGGACCCGGCGCGTCAGCACCAGGTGCAGCAGGAATGCAGCCGCCCCGAGGAAGACAAACGGGACGACCGTCGCGTGGACCTCGAGTTCGTCGAACTCGTTCTCGATGAAGCGATCCGACAGCTGCTCGGCACGGCCGTATGCGCCGCCGCCGCCGTAGGGGGCGAGCACGCGGTCCATGGCCGATATGACCGCGGCCTCCGATGCGCCGGGCGCCAGCGCCACGGCGAGGTCGTTGAAGGCACCCTCCATGCCCACGATCCCGGCCAGCTCGCCGGCATCCATCCAGACGACCGCGTGTCGCCGGTAGTCGGGCAGGAGGTCGCCGGGCGCGATCGAGTAGACGAACTCCGGCGAATCGCCGGTGCCGACGACCAGCGCATCCAGGTTGTGCCCGTGGGCGATGAGTCGCAGGCGAGTCCCCGGATGCAGCCCCCACGCTTCGGCGAAGGCCGTGCTGACGACGACCTCCGGCGCACCACGGTGCGGGTACGTGCCGGACTGCAGCGCCACGCCGTTCAGGCCTGCGCCTGGCCAGGACAGGAGCTGGGCGCTGCCCGGCTCCGCGAGGCGTGGATCGGCGATGACGGCCCGCGTAGCAATGCGCGGCTCCACCGCGCGCACGCCGGGCAGGACCGCGATCCGCCGCGCCACGGGGGCGGGCGCGCGCTCCAGGGAGACGAACACGTCGGCGAACCGCTGGCTCGAGTAGAAGTCCTCGCGTGCGCTCGCCAGGGAGACGAGCAGGCCGCCGCTCGCAACCTGGCCGGCGATGCCGATCCCGATGACGAGGGCAATGGCGAGGAACTGCGCCCGGTGCCGGGCCAGGTCGTGGAGCAGCTTGTGATGCAGGGTGTGCATCCCTCACCAGCGCAGCGAAGCCGGCGCCTGCCGGACAGCGTTTACTGCGATCGCGGACACCGCGCCGTTGGAGAGCCGGATCACACGGTGGGCCATCCCGGCGATGACTGCGTTGTGCGTGATGACCACGGTCGTCGTGCCGAGGTCGCGGTTGGCCTGCGCCAGCGCGTCGAGCACGACGATGCCGGTGTCGCAGTCCAGCGCGCCGGTCGGCTCGTCGCACAGCAGCACCTCGGGCCGCTTGGCAATGGCGCGCGCGATGGCGACGCGCTGCTGCTCGCCGCCGGACATCTGCGCCGGGAAGTGATCGAGGCGCGTCCCCAGCCCTACGCGCTCGAGCGCCTCGCGAGCCGGCATCGGCTCCGCGGCCAGCTCGGTCACGAGCTGCACGTTCTCGAGCGCGGTCAGGCCTGGTACGAGGTTGTAGAACTGGAAGACGAAGCCGACGCTGCGCCGGCGGAAAGCGGTCAGCTCGGCATCGCTCGCCTGCGCGAGATCCAGGCCGTGGTAACGCACGGTGCCGGCCGTCGGACGGTCGAGCCCGCCCATGATGTTGACGAGCGTCGACTTGCCGCTGCCGGAGGCTCCCAGCAGCACGACGAACTCGCCTTCCAGCAGGTCGAGGTCGATGCCGCGCAGCGCCTGGATGTCCGCCACGCCGACGCGGTAGGAGCGCGTCACGCCGCGCAGCTCGAACACCGCCGCCGCAGGAGCCCTCGTCACGTCAGCCATGACGGCTGGCCAGGCGTGGGCAGCGCCCCCTGAGCAGCTCGCGCGCAACGGCGTCCGGGTCGACCGGCAGTCCCGTGTCCACGCAGACGGCGTCGTCGAGCTCGTCCGCGCCCGGCGGCTCGACCGCCGCCAGCTGATGCTCGAGGACCCCGACCGTCGCCTCCGACGCGTCACCTCCCTGTGCGGCACGTTCGCCGATGCGCCTGCGAAGCGTGGCGGGGTCGGCGGAGACGCACAGCAGCCGGAACGGCACCCCGGCGGCCGCGGCCACCTCGCGGAAGGCCTGCCGTTCGCGTGCGCGCAGGCTGGCAGCATCGACCACTACGCTGAAGCCGTCGCGTAGCGCCGCGGCGGCCAGCTCGCCGAGGTGCGCATAGGTCCGCCGCGTGATCTCCCCCGAGTAGATCGAGCCGCCGGTCGCGGCGGTCTCCGGCAGGCCGCACAGGCGCTTGCGCTCGACGTCGGAGCGCAGCCTCACCGCGTCGAGCGGACCCAGCAGCCGCGAGGCGAGCCAGCTCTTGCCCGACCCGGACAGGCCCGTCGTCGCGACGAGCAGCGGTTGCGGTACGGTGGTGGCGCGTTCGGCCGCACCGAGGTAGCGGTCCACATCGTTGGTGAGCGCTGCTGCCGCTCCCGGCGACTGCTGCATGCGGATGGCGGCGACCTTCGCCCTCACGGTTGCGCGGTAGGCCTCGTAGAAGCGCAAGGTGGCCAGGGCGCCGAAGTCGCCGCTCGCGGTGAGCCAGCCGTCGAGCAGGGCTGCGCCCAGGCCGGCGTGGCCGCGGGCGCGCAGGTCCATGTACAGGAACGCCAGGTCGTTGGCCACGTCGATCCAGTGCAGCGACGGATCGAACTCGAGGGCGTCGAAGGCCCAGAGTTCCTCGCCGTGGCGGACGACGTTGGCGCAGTGCAGGTCGCCGTGGCACTCGCGGAAGCGGCCGGCGTCACGTCGCCGGCGCAGCAGGGCGGCGATCTCAGGGTAGCGTTCCTCGGTCCACGCCGCGAGACGGTCGGCCCGCGGCCCGAAGCCGCCGGCGCCGGGCCGCCGCAGCTCGGCGAAGTTCTCCCGGCAGGCCGCCAGCGTCCTGGCCGGGTCGGCCCAGGGCTGGCGGGCACCGGCGACCGGGGCCGCCTCCTGCTGCAGCGCGAGCTTTGCGCCGAAGTCGTAGAGCTGGCCCGGCGAGGCTTCCCCCCGCGCGAGCAGCGCGTCGAGTTCCTGCGTGCGGTCGAAACGCTGCATGCGGACGGCGTATTCGACGGGCTTGCCGGGAACGTCCACCGCGAGGCCGCCGGCCACCGCGACGATCCTCGACAGGCCGAGATACAGCCCTGGCGCGAAGCGGCGGTTGAGCCGCAGCTCCTCCTCGCAGAAGTGCCGGCGCAGCGCAAGGGTCGAGAAATCCAGGAAATCCAGCTTGACGGGCTTCTTCACCTTGTAGGCGAACCTGTCCACCAGGAAGACCCACGAGATGTGGGTCTCCACGAGGTCGACGGGGCAGCCCGGCGCCTGCGGCCAGGCCCCCGGCCGCAGCAACGCGGCCGGCAGCCTGCCCTCAGGGCCTGACGAGCCTCTCGATGGCCTGTTCATGCCGGAGCGAGCCAGCCACCGCGCCGAGCTGCCGCGCGATGTGGTCGAGCACGTCGTCGATGGAGAGCACGCCGACGATGCGCCCGCCGTCGTCCACGACCGGTGCGCGCCGGATGCCCGCGACCCGCAGGCTGTCGAGCGCGTCCTCGAGCGAGGTGTCGGCGGTCAGCGTCACCGGTGCGGCGGTCATCGCGTCGCCGACGGTCACGCTGCGGGGGTCCACGTCCCCGGCTACCGCTTCGAGCACGATGTCGCGATCGGTGACCACCCCGAGCGGCAGGCCGCCGTCGCTGACCACGAGGAAGCCCACGTGAAACTCGCGCATCATCTGCGCGGCCTCGACCAGGTCGGCGCCGGGCCCGATGGTCACCGCGCGGTACTTGCAGAGGTCCCTGACGTCCATGCGCTCACCCTCCGTTGGCCGATTCAGGCGAGCCGTTGACGCTGCCGCTCAATGGTGGCGCCGGACCCCTCCACGTGCAGGATGCAGCGAAGGCCGGTGGGTCGGCTCCTGCGCCTCGAGGCTGTCGTCCTCCTCGAGGGCCTCCTCCCAGGTGGTCACAAGGGTCTCGAGCGGCTCGACCGGCCGCTCCTCCGCGTAGCCGTCGCCGTAGCCGACGTCGTCGCGCTCGAGCTCGTCCACCGGGCCGGTCCAGTCCTCAGGAGGCGCCGCAGCCTCGATGCTCATCTGCCGCCACTCGTCGAGGTCGATCTCGTCGAGCCCTCCGTCGTACTCCTGGATCTCGATCGTGCCCGACCTCTCGTCGAGCGCGACGACCTGGAAGAGGTCACCCTTGTCGAGGTGGTTGTACCAGTTGCCGACGATCGGCTGCAGGCGGTTGCTCATCTCCTGTGCCTCCATACGAGCGGTTCGCGGCTCGCAATTCGATGCTACGCCGCAGGTCCGGTCCCGCCATTACGTATCTTCCCGCTGCCTGTGACCGCGTGAGGACCGACGCCCGGTTCCGGGCGACCCCGGGGCCGCAGGCGGTCGATTGCCTCACGCCATGGTGCGGCGCAGGAGCGGACGTAACCCGGCGAGCGTTCGGGTGTTCAGCACATTGGCGTCCTCGAGCCATCCCCGCCGCGCCTGGGTCACTCCGCCCTCGAGCAGCGCGAAGTCCTCCGGCCGGTGGGCGTCGCTCGCGATCGAGACGAGCACGCCGTGCGCGACGGCGAGGCGACAGCCAGCATCGTCGAGGTCGAGGCGCTGCGGCTGCGAGTTCAGCTCGATGAAGCAGCCGCGCTCCGCGCATCGCGCGAGGATGCGTTCGAGGTCGAGCGGCAGCGGCGCGCGCTCGCCGATGAGCCGCGCCGTCGGGTGCGACAGGATCGTGAAGAAGGGGTGGTCGATGGCCCGCAGCAGGCGTTCCGTCTGCCGGCGGCCAGAGAGCCCGAAATGGCCGTGCACCGCAGCGACGACGAGATCGAGCCTGCCGAGCAGCGCGTCTGGCAAGGCGAGCGCACCGTCCTCGAGGATGTCGACCTCGATGCCCTTCAGCACGAACGGCCTGCCAGGTTCCTCGTTGAGCCGGTCGATCGCCTCGATCTGGCGCTCGAGGCGTCCCTCGTCGAGGCCGCGGTAGGCGCCGAGGTAACGCGAGTGATCGGTGCAGGCGATGTACTCGAGCCCCGCGCGGGCTGCGGCCGCCGCCATGTCCTCCAGCGTGGCGTTGCCGTCGGTCGCCGAGGTGTGGACGTGGAGGTCGCCACGGATCGCGCGCCTCTCGATCAGGTCCGGCAGGCGGCCCGACCGGGCCGCCTCGATCTCGCCGGTGTCCTCGCGCAGTTCGGGTGCGATCCACGGCAGGCCGACGCTCGCGAACACCGATTCCTCGCTCTGGCCGGCGACGCGCCGCTCGCCACGGAAGACCCCGTACTCGTTGATCTTGAGTCCTCGGCGCTGCCCCATGCGGCGGACGTGGATGTTGTGCGCCTTGCTGCCCGTGAAATAGTGCAGCGCAGCGCCGAAGCTCGGGCGCGGCAAGATCCGCAGGTCGACCTGCAGGCCGCTGGCGAGCCGCGCGCTGGCACGCGTACCGCCGGCGGCGAGCACCTCGCGCACTTCGTCGTAGGACCTGAAGGCCTCGACCACGGCAGCCGGGTTGCGGGCGGTCACCAGCAGGTCGATGTCGCCGACGGTCTCCCGGCCGCGACGGAAGCTGCCGGCCACGACCACTTGCGATACTCCGGGGACAGCCTCGAGGTGCGCGATCAGCGAGGCCGTATATTGCGCCGCAACGGCCCGCAGCATGCGCCGGCCCGTGACCGGGTTCGCAACGGCCTCGGCCAGCCGCGTCTCGAGCTTCGGCCCGAAGCCCCTGACCTCGCGCAGCCGGCCCTTGTCGATGGCCGACTTCAGGCGAGCGAGGCTGGTGACGCCGAGCTCGTCGCGCAGCAGCCGGACACGCGCCGGGCCGAGGCCCGGCAGGTGCAGCAGGTCCTCGAGGCCCGCTGGAACCTTGCGCTTCAGCTTCTCGAGCGCGCGACAGCGTCCCGTGTGCACGATCTCGGCGATCTTGGCACCCAGGTCCGCGCCGATGCCGGGGAGCTTTGGCAGCGGCTCGCCTGCCTCGATCCGGTCACGCAGCTCCCGGGGCTGCGCGCGCACCGTCTGCGCGGCGCGGCGGTAGGCCCGGACGCGGAAGGGGTTGGCCTGCTGCAGTTCCAGCAGGTCGGCCATCTCGTCGAAGATCGCAGCGATGTCCTGGTTGTGGACCGGCATCGATCGGGGCCGAAGCTTGAACACTCGTGACGATGCTAGGCGCGGCCCGGTCCGCGCGCGTCCGCGTTAGACGCACCGGACTCGCCGGTGACGGCCCTTGAGCCAGATGGGCGCAAGGCCTAGTCTCTGGCGCAATCCTGGAGGGAGCCGCCATGCGGGTGCCGTCGATCATCGATTTCAGGGAACCGGTGCCGGCCGAGGAATCGGCGCCTGCTTCGGACCGGCTGCTCTCGGGATCACCCCGGACCGCAGTCAGCAACCGGTACGCCGACCCGGACGGCCAGTTCTTCGCCGGCGACTGGTCGAGCAGCGTCGGCAAGTGGCGGGTCGAGTATGCCGAGCACGAGTTCTGCCATCTGCTCGAGGGCAGGGTGGCGCTCGTGGCCGAGGACGGCCGCGAATGGCGCTTCGGCCCCGGCGACGCGTGGGTCATCCCGGCGGGCTTCCGCGGAACGTGGGAGACCCTCGAGCCGGCGCGCAAGCGCTATGCGATCTTCGAGGCCGGTAGCGCCTGAGGTCGCGCACCGGCATGGTGCGCTGCGCCGCGCAGTCGCATGGCCTCGGTGCAGGGCGCCGCGTCGCATTTCCGCAACCCATTGATTCTGTGCCCGTGAGAAGCTAGCTTCGCGTTGGCATGTCGGCTGCATATAATCGGTCGTTCGCTTCGGCGCCGGTTGTTGTGGAGAGGCCACAGGCTGGCGGGACGGCACTTCCGAAAGGACCAACAAGGGGACTCCAGATGAAAAACCTCAGGTGGCTGGTGGCGGGCGTCGCGCTGGCTGTTTCGGGCGCGGCTGCGGCGGGCGAGTTTTCCTCGACCGTCACCGCGACGTCCGACTACGACTTCCGCGGCGTGACGCAGAGCGCGCAGAACCCGGCGCTCCAGGCGAGCATCGACTGGGCCGCGGACAGCGGCATGTATCTCGGTGCCTGGGCCAGCAACGTGGATTTTGGTGACTGCTGCGACGAGGAGATCGAGGTCGACCTGTACGGCGGCTACGCCGGCGGCGACGAGGAGGGCCTGACCTACGACGTGGGATTCGTCTGGTATTCCTACCCGGGCGCCGACGACCTCGACTATCCCGAGGCCTACGTCGGGATCGCCTACGGCATGTTCGACGCGAAGCTCTGGTACTCCTGGGACCTCTACCAGCTGGACGAGAGCGCGTACTACGTCGAGGGCAACCTGAACGTGCCGCTGCCGAGGGACTTCGGCCTGGCGGTCCACGCCGGCTACAGCGACGGCAGCGCCTGGGACAATCTCGAGGGTTTCGAGTCGTACTTCGACTACTCCATCGGCTTCACCAAGACGCTCGGCAACTTCGACTTCGAGCTGAAGTGGGTGGACGGCAGCGACTACACGCTCGCCAACGACACGGAGGATGACGTCCTGTCCAGCGACTCGCGCGTGGTCTTCTCGATCAGTACGACGTTCCCCTGGGCCGCCAAAGAGTGAGCTGACGCAAGGCGGTGCACAGCGCCGCCGGCTGCCACCTGGGGCGACCGTCATCGCATGGCGTTGACGGTCGCTTCGCTCACGGCGCGGCTGCCGGCCGAGTCGCTCGAGGCGCGGAGGTACCCGGTGCCGCAGCCGCGGAATCCGACGGGTCCCTGGCGGGCGGGCATTACATCGACCGCAACACGTCGCCGATCGTGCCGAACAGCTCGTCGACGTGCTGCCGCTCGATGATGAGCGGCGGGGACAGCGCGATGATGTCGCCGGTGGTGCGCACCAGCACGCCGCGTTCGAAGCACCTGAGGAACGCCTCGTAGGCGCGCGCCGTCGGCTTGCCGGGTATCGGCGCGAGCTCGATCCCGGCGATCAGCCCATAATTGCGCAGGTCGATGACATTGGGCGCCCCGCGCAGCGAGTGCACGGCCTCCTGCCAGTACGGCGCCATCTCGCGGGCCCGCTCGAGCAGGCCCTCGCGCCGGTAGATGTCGAGCGTCGCGAGGCCGGCCGCACAGGCGACCGGGTGCGCTGAGTAGGTGTAGCCGTGGAAGAGCTCGATGGCCTGCTCGGGCCCGCCCATGAAGGCATCGTAGATTTCCTTGCGCACGACCACCGCGCCCATTGGCACGGCGCCGTTCGTCAGGCCCTTGGCGCAGGTGATCATGTCCGGCACCACGCCGAATTCCTGCGCGGCGAATGCCGAGCCTGCGCGCCCGAAGCCCGTGATCACCTCGTCGAAGATCAGCAGGATGCCGTGCCGCGTGCAGATGTCGCGCAGCCGGCGCAGGTAGCCGACCGGCGGCAGCAGCACGCCCGTCGAGCCGGCGATGGGCTCGACGATCACCGCCGCGATGTTCGAAGCGTCGTGCAGCGTCACGAGCCGCTCCAGTTCGTCGGCGAGGTGTGCGCCCCAGGCGGGCAGGCCGCGCGAGAAGGCGTTGTTCTCGAGCGAGTGCGTCGCCTGCAGGTGGTCCGTGCCGGGCAGCATGGCGCCGAAGAACTTGCGGTTGTTGACGATGCCGCCCACGGAGATGCCGCCGAAGCCGACCCCGTGGTAGCCGCGCTCGCGGCCGATGAGGCGGGTGCGCGTGCCTTCGCCGCGGACGCGGTGCCAGGCGAGCGCGATCTTCAGCGCCGTGTCCACGGACTCCGACCCGGAGTTGGTGAAGAACACGTGGTCGAGTCCTGCCGGAGCCAGCCCGACGAGCTCGTTGGCGAGCCGGAAGGCCGAGGGGTGGCCCATCTGGAACGGTGGCGCGTAGTCCATCTCGCCGATCTGCGTGGACACCGCCTCGGTGATCTCGCGACGCCCGTGGCCGGCATTGACGCACCACAGCCCGGCGACCCCGTCGAGGATCCGCTGGCCATCGGCGGTCCAGTAATGCATGCCCTCGGCACGGGCCAGCAGTCGCGGCGCGGCCTTGAACTGGCGATTGGCCGTGAACGGCATCCAGAAGGCCTCGAGCTGCTGCCGGTCGAGCGGCGGTGGGTCGCGTCTGGCATTCATGATGGGGGTCCCGCCTGCGAGGATGTGGCGCGGCGAGGGCCGGCGCCGGTGCTTTGGAGCGATTTTACGCGCCCGCCGTCGAGTATCCTAGGCACCCTTGGCCCGGCCCTCGAGGCCGGGGCGAACATCGTCCAGAGGCAGGACACATGACGTTCATCGCACAGGCCCGTGACTGGCACCGCGAGGCCGAATCGCTGCGACTGCAGTCGCAGGCGTTCATCGACGGCCGCTACTGCGATGCCGCCAGCGGCGAGACCTTCGTGTGCGTCAATCCGGCCAACGGCGGGCGACTGGCCGACGTGGCGTCCTGCGGCGGACCCGACGTGGAACTCGCCGTCGCATCGGCCCGGCGGGCGTTCGAGGCCGGCGACTGGTCGCGCACCGCCCCGGCGCACCGCAAGGCCGTCCTGCGGCGCTTCGCCGAGCTGATCTTCGAGCGCCGCGAGGAACTCGCGCTCATCGAGACGCTCGACATGGGCAAGCCGATCGCCGATTCGCTGGCCATCGACGTCCCGGGCGCCGCGCGCTGCATCGAGTGGTATGCGGAGGCCGTGGACAAGGTCTATGACGAGGTCGCGCCCACCGGACCGGACACGCTCGCCACGATAACGCGCGAGCCGGTCGGCGTCGTCGCCGCCATCGTGCCGTGGAACTTCCCGTTGCTGATGGCCAGCTGGAAGCTCGGCCCGGCGCTCGCCACCGGGAACTCGGTGGTCCTCAAGCCCTCGGAGAAGTCACCGTTGACCGCAATCCGCGTCGCGGAACTGGCCATCGAGGCCGGCCTGCCGCCCGGCGTGCTGAACGTCGTCCCGGGACTCGGCCACACGGCCGGCGAGGCGCTGGCGCTGCACATGGACGTGGACTGCATCGCCTTCACCGGCTCGACGCGCGTCGGCAAGCGCCTGCTCGAGTACTCCGGGCGCTCCAACATGAAGCGCGTCTGGCTCGAATGCGGCGGCAAGTCGCCGAACATCGTCTTCGCGGACGTCGCGGACGTCGAACGCGCGGCCACCGCCGCGGCCGTCGGCATCTTCTTCAACCAGGGCGAGATGTGCTCGGCCGCCTCGCGGCTCGTGGTCCACGAGAGCGTGCGGGAGGTGATGATCGAGAAGATCGTGGCGGTGGGCCGCAGCATGGCGCCAGGCGATCCGCTCGACCCGGAGACGCGGCTCGGCGCGCTCGTGGACAGCGGGCAGCTCGAGATGGTGACCGGGTACATCGAGGCGGGACGCCGCGAGGGCGCGAGACTGCGCCTCGGTGGGCGGCGGGTGCGCGAGGAGACCGGCGGCTACTTCGTGGAGCCGACCGTCTTCGACGACGTTCGCGCCGACATGCGCATCGCCCAGGAGGAGATCTTCGGTCCGGTGCTGTCGGTGATCGGCTTCCGCGACGAGGAGGAAGCAGTGCGCATCGCCAATGGCACCGACTTCGGCCTGGTGTCCGCGGTCTGGACGCGCGACGTCTCCACGGCGCACCGGCTCGCCCGCGCAATCCGCGCGGGGACGGTCTACGTGAACTGCTACGACGCGGATGACATCACGGTGCCCTTCGGTGGCTTCAAGCAGTCCGGCAACGGCCGCGACAAGTCGCTGCACGCGCTCGACAAGTACACCGAACTGAAGACGACCTGGATCGACCTGTCCGCCTGAGGCCCGGGAGGATCGTCACATGAAAGTCACCGTCGCCGCCACGCAGATGGCCTGCAGCCGGGATCGCGACGAGAACGTCGCCAACGCGGAGCGTCTCGTCCGCGAGGCGGCCGGGCGCGGCGCCAACGTCGTGCTGGTCCAGGAGCTGTTCGAGACGCCGTATTTCTGCAAGGATCACCTCGCAAGCCACTTCGAGCTGGCGAGCCCGGTGGCCGACAACGCGACGATCAGGCACCTTGCGCGCGTCGCTGCGAGCCTGGGCGTGGTGTTGCCGTTGTCGGTGTTCGAGCGCGCCCAGAACGCCTACTTCAACACGCTCGTCATGGTGGACGCCGACGGCTCGACGCTCG
>Ga0316622_100001281_pt1 | contig 16176 bp, 11 predicted proteins | sample OWC_Aug_OW2_C1_D_FD_207646 | JGI IMG/M metagenome (GOLD analysis project Ga0316622, IMG submission 207646) | Wetland soil microbial communities from Old Woman Creek delta, Ohio, United States - OWC_Aug_OW2_C1_D5_C | ecosystem: Environmental > Terrestrial > Soil > Wetlands | place: USA: Ohio... | reverse complement strand
GCAACATGCAGGAGGGCTCGTTCCGCTGCGACGCAAACGTCTCCGTGCGTCCTGTCGGCCAGGCCGAGTTCGGCACCCGCGCCGAGATCAAGAACGTCAACTCGTTCCGCTTCGTCGAACGCGCCATCAATTACGAAGTCGAGCGCCAGATCGAACTGCTCGAGGGCGGCGGCAAGGTCAAGCAGGAAACCCGTCTTTACGATGCCGACAAGGGCGAGACGCGCTCGATGCGCTCGAAGGAAGAGGCGAACGACTACCGCTACTTCCCGGACCCCGACCTGCTGCCGCTCGTGATCGACGAAGCGACGATCGAGCAGGTACGGGCCACGATGCCCGAGCTGCCGGACGAAAAGGCGGCGCGGTTCGTGCGCGATCACGGCCTCTCCGAGTACGACGCCGGCGTGCTGACGTCGAGCCGCGAACTCGCGGGCTACTACGAGACAGTCGTGCGCAAGCTTGGCGGCCAGGCCAAGCTCGCGGCCAACTGGGTCATGGGCGACCTGTCGGGCGCGCTCAACAAGGACGCCCTCGACATAGTGCAGAGTCGTGTCAGTGCCGACGCGTTAGCAGGCCTGCTGGCACGCATCCAGGACAACACGATTTCCGGCAAGATCGCCAAGGAAGTCTTCGAGGCGATGTGGTCGGACGGCAAGGGCGCTGACGAGATCATCGAGGCCAAAGGCCTGCGGCAGATCACCGACACGTCGGCGATCGAGTCGGCCATCGACGACGTCATGGCGAAAAACCCGGGTCAGCTCGCGGACTACCGTTCGGGCAAGGACAAGCTGTTTGGCTTCTTCGTCGGCCAGGTCATGAAAGCGACCGGTGGCAAGGCCAACCCGGCGCAGCTCAACGACCTGCTCAAGCGCAAGCTCTCCGGCTGAGGTAACGCGCCATGACCGTGATTCGCGAGGACGACTTCATCCAGAGCGTCGCCGACGCGCTGCAATTCATTTCCTATTACCATCCGCTCGATTACATCGAACATCTCGGGCGCGCCTACGAGCGCGAGCAGTCGCCGGCCGCGAAAGATGCGATCGCGCAGATCCTGACCAACTCGCGCATGTGCGCCGAGGGCAAGCGCCCCCTCTGCCAGGACACCGGCATCGTCAACATGTTCCTGAAGGTGGGCATGGACGTGCGCTGGGGCACCAAGCGCAGCCTGGCCGACATGATCAACGCAGGCGTGCGGCTCGCTTACACCAATCCTGACAACAAGTTGCGCGCGTCGGTCGTCGACGACCCGCTGTTTGCACGCAAGAACACCAAGGACAACTCGCCGGCCGTGTTCCACGTCGAGTTGGTGCCGGGCGCGGAGGTCGAGGTGACCGTCGCGGCCAAGGGCGGTGGGTCCGAGAACAAGTCGAAATTCGTCATGCTCAACCCCAGCGACTCGATCGTCGACTGGGTGCTGAAGACGGTGCCGACGATGGGAGCGGGCTGGTGTCCGCCCGGCATGCTCGGTATCGGCGTCGGGGGAACGGCTGAAAAGGCCATGCTGCTGGCGAAGGAATCGCTGATGGAGCCGCTCGACATGCACGACCTGCTCGCGCGCGGGCCGCAGGACAAGGCCGACGAGCTGCGCATCGAGCTGTACGAGAAGGTCAACGCGCTCGGCATCGGCGCGCAGGGCCTCGGCGGGCTCACGACCGTGCTCGACGTGAAGCTCAAGCTGTTCCCGACGCACGCGGCGTCGAAGCCGGTCGCGATGATCCCGAACTGCGCCGCCACCCGTCACGCGCACTTCGTGCTCGATGGCAGCGGTCCTGCAGTGCTGGAGCCGCCGTCGCTAGACCAGTGGCCGAAGGTCACCTGGACTGCGGGTGGCAGCTCGAAGCGGGTCGACCTCGACACGCTCACGCGGGCCGAAGTCGCGAGCTGGAAGCCGGGCGAGACGCTGCTGCTGAACGGCAGGATGCTCACGGGACGAGATGCTGCGCACAAGCGCATCGCCGACCTGTTCGCGAGCGGGCAGGGCCTGCCACCCGGCGTCGATTTCACGAACCGCGCGATCTACTACGTCGGTCCGGTCGATCCGGTGCGCGACGAAGTCGTGGGTCCCGCGGGTCCGACGACCGCGACGCGCATGGATAAATTCACGGACATGATGCTGGAGAAGACGGGCCTCCTCGTCATGATCGGCAAGTCCGAGCGCGGGCCGGTGGCGATCGAGTCGATCAAGAAGCACCAGGCGGCTTACCTGATGGCCGTGGGCGGCGCCGCGTACCTGGTGTCGAAGGCGATCCGCGCGGCGCGCGTGGTCGCGTTCGAAGAGCTGGGCATGGAAGCGATCTACGAGTTTGACGTGAAGGACATGCCGGTCACGGTCGCGGTCGACGCGCAGGGCACGTCGGTGCACAACACTGCGCCGGCCGAATGGTCGGAGAAGATCCGCACGCTGAAGATTCCGGTTCGCGTGGCCTGATCGCTCGATGGCGGAAGTCGACACTCTGCGTCGGTTCGTCTTCGAGCGGTATCCGTTCCGTGGACAGCTCGTGCATCTCGGGCCGGCGTGGAAAGCCATGATGGAGCACCACGACTACCCTGGGCAGGTGCGCGACACCCTTGGCGAAGCCGTCGCGGCAGCGGCATTGCTGGCGTCGACGCTCAAGTTCCACGGGTTGCTGACGCTGCAGTTGCGCGGCGCAGGCCCCATGCACCTCATGGTCGTCGAATGCACGGATGGGCTCGCCCTGCGTGCGGTCGCGCGGTTCCGTGAGCCGCCCGCCACCGCGGACCTGCGCGAACTGTCGGGTGACGGCACACTCACGGTGACCGTCGAGAACGAAGGCGCGGCGAATCGCTACCAGGGCGTCGTGCCGCTCGCCGGCGCGTCGATGGGCGAATGCCTGCGCGAGTACTTCGAGAGCTCCGAGCAGTTGCCTACCCGGCTCTGGCTGCATGCGGACGGCGAAAACGTCAGCGGGCTGTTGCTGCAGCGCTTGCCGGTGACGTCCAAGCCGACGGGGGTGCTGGAATCGGGTGCCGGCATCGTGTCGGAGGACGAGATCGAAGACGCATGGCGTCGTGTACAGCTGGTGGCGGACACGGTCACGGGCGAGGAACTCGCCGAGCTCGACGACCAGAAGCTGCTGCATCGGCTGTTCAGTGAAGACGACGTGCGGATGTTCGAGTCAGCCCCGGTGTTCTTTCGCTGCCGCTGCTCGCGCGAACGCGTCGAGAACATGTTGCGGGCGCTGGGCCGCGACGAGGTCGACTCGATGGTCGAGGAATTCGGCCAGGTCGAGGTGCGTTGCGAGTTCTGCAGCCGCACCTACCGGCTCGATGCGGTCGACTGCGTTGCGCTCTTCGCCGGGCCGGGTCCTGCTGCGACTGGCGTGCACTGACGAGCTCGACGTCTGCCGCCGCAGCGGGGAGGGGACTTTGCGATGCAAAACATGGAAAATGGCGGCAGCGACTCCAGGAACAGATATCGCCATGATGGCCGCGACTGCAGATGAATCCGTCACCCGCGGCGCGCCTGCCGTTTCTTTCGAATTCTTCCCTCCCAACGACGATGGCATGGAGCAGTTGCTCTGGGAGTCGATCCAGCGGCTCGCGCCGCTGAAGCCGCGGTTCGTTTCAGTGACCTATGGCGCCGACGGATCCACGCGCGAACGTACCCACAATGTCGTCGCACGCATCCTCCGCGAGACCGCGTTGACCCCGGCGCCGCATCTCACATGTGTCGGCGCGCCCGCGGGCGAGATCCTCGACATTGCACGCGGCTATTGGGACCTGGGGGTGCGCCACCTCGTGGCGCTGCGTGGCGACATGCCGCCCGGCCAGACGACGTACCGGCCGCATCCGGATGGTTTCGCGTACGCGGTTGACCTGGTGCGTGGGTTGCACAGCGTCGGCAATTTCGACATTTCGGTGGCGGCTTACCCGGAGGTGCACCCGGAAGCGCCGAGCGCGAAGTTCGATCTCGATAACCTGCGCGCGAAGATCGACGCCGGCGCCAATCGCGCGATCACCCAGTTTTTCTTCGACACCGACATCTTCCTGCGCTTCCGCGACCAGTGCGCGGCGTCGTCTGGCATCGATGCCGAGATCGTGCCGGGAATCCTGCCGATCACGCGTTTCCCGCACATGCTGAAGTTCGCCAAGCGCTGCGGTACCAGCGTGCCGGACTGGCTCGTGCACCGCTTCGACGGGCTCGAGGACGACCCGGAAACGCGCCGGCTGATTGCGGCCAGCTGCGCGATCGAGCAGGTCAAGCGCTTGCAGCAGAACGGGGTGCGGGAATTCCACTTCTACACGCTGAACCGCGCGGAACTGACCGTGGCCATCTGCCACGCGCTTGGTGTTCGTGCGCCGGCCGGCCGCGTCGCCGCGATTGGAGTCTGAACTCGCCTTGCGGCCCGCCCGCAACTGTCCGTTTCTGCCATCCGCTACCGGGAAACTCCAATGAACACCATGCGTCGATTTGCGGTCGCGTCCGCCCTGGTCTGTTCGGCGGTATTGGCAGGCTGCGCAGGCTCACCTCGACCCAGCCCGGCAGCAACGACGCCGACGCAGACCGCCGACACTTACGATCTCATCGTCCGCAACGGCACGCTCTACGATGGCTCCGGCACACCGGGTCGGCGCGCGGACGTGGGCATTCGTGGCGACCGCGTCGCCTCGGTCGGTGACCTCTCCGGTGCCAGGGCGTCGACCGAGATCGACGCGAGCGGCAAGGCCGTCGCGCCTGGCTTCATCAACGTACTGTCGTGGGCCAACCAGTCCCTGATCGCGGACGGCCGCGGCATGAGCGATCTCAAGCAAGGGGTCACGCTCGAGATCATGGGCGAGGGCGAATCGGGCGGCCCGCTCAACGACGCGATGAAAGCCGACATCCTGCAGCACCAGGGCGACATCAAGTACCCGATCGACTGGACGACGCTAGGCGAGTATCTCGATTCACTCGTGCGTCGCGGCATCTCGCTGAACGTGGCTTCCTTCGTCGGTGCGACGAGCGTGCGCGTGTACGTGCTCGGCGAAGACGACCGTGATCCCACCCCGGCCGAGCTGGCGCGCATGCAGGACCTCGTGCGGCAGGCGATGCGCGAAGGCGCGCTGGGTGTCGGCAGCTCGCTGATCTATGCGCCGGCATTCTTCGCCGAGACGCCCGAGCTGATCGCGCTCGCTCAGGCTGCCGCGGAATCGGGCGGCGGATACGTCTCGCACGTGCGCAACGAAAGCCATCGGCTCGAGGCGGCGATCGACGAACTGATCGAGATCACCCGTGCCGCCGGCGGCCACGGTGAGGCCTATCACCTGAAGGCGGCGGGCGAGGCCAACTGGGGCAACATGGCACGCGCGATCGCGAAGATCGAGGAGGCTCGCCGGCAGGGCGTGGCCATCAGCGCAAACATGTACACGTACACCGCGGGATCGACCGGCTTCGATGCCGCGATGCCGCTGTGGGTACAGGCAGGCGGACTCGAGGCCTGGGTCGCGCGGTTGAAGGACCCGCGGCAGCGCGCGCGCGTGATCGAAGAGATTCGCAATCCGCCCGCCGGGGAGGAGAACCTGTTCCGCACGGCGGGTTCGCCGGATCGCGTGCTGCTCGTCGGCTTCAAGAACCCTGCGCTCAAACCGCTCACCGGCAAGACGCTCGCGGACGTGATGCAGATGCGGGGCACGAGCGCCGAGGACACGATCGTGGACCTCGTGATCGAGGACAACTCACGCGTGCAGGTGATCTATTTCCTGATGAGCGAGGACAACGTCAAGCTCGGGCTGTCGCAGCCGTGGGTCAGCCTCGGTTCCGACGCCGAAGCGCTGGCGCCGGAGGGCGTGTTCATGAAGTCGAGCACGCACCCGCGCGCCTATGGCAACTTCGCGCGTTTGCTGGGCAAGTACTCGCGCGATGAGAAACTGATGCCGCTCGAGGAGGCGATCCGTCGCCTCACGCGACTGCCGGCGACGAACTGGAAGCTGCAGGACCGCGGTTGCCTCGACGTGAACTGTTATGCGGACGTCGTCGTCTTCGACCCCGCGACCATCGCAGACAAGGCGACCTTCGACTCGCCTAAGCAGTATGCCGTCGGTGTGGAGCACGTCGTCGTCAATGGCGTGCCCGTGCTCCGCAATGGCGAGCACACGGGCGCAAAGCCTGGGCGAGTCGTCCGCGGGCCGGGCTATCGACCTTGAACGCGGCTGCAGTTGGTCAGTCTGGGGGGTACCGCGGTCACACACTCGTACGAGGCGGGCGTCGGACTGGCCACACTCACCTCATCGGCGGCCCACTCCCGCGATCGGTGATTGCGCGAACGGCCCCTGGCCTCGTCCACCAGCTCAGGCTTTCCGTCGTGCCGAAGCGTTCCGGGGTGCGGCAACCAGGAAAAACATGCTGCGGATCTGACCCGACCTGCCAGTGACATGTCGCAACGACATGACTGCCTGCAGCGAGCCATGTCTAGAATACGGCTGGCTTTGGTCGACTTCTCCTGACTGGAAGGGTCCCTGAGTGACGAAATCACTGGCGGTCATAGCCGGCATCGGCGGCATCAATGCGGCGGGACGGAGTTCATCTCATCACGGTTACCGGCGCTCGATCATCGACGTCCTGGAGCAGGGCCTGACGGCCGGGACGATTCGCAGCCTGGCGGGCCTGATGGGCCTCAAGGGGCAGATCGACGCCGCAAAGCGCGACTACGTCCTCGAGCACACGCTGGTGCGTGGCCTCGAGCCGGAACTCCTCGACCCGAGGAACGTGGCGTGGAACTGCAAAGCCCGCGTGACACCCGGACAAGGGCCTGTCTCGTTCCTCGTATCTCAGCGAGACCTGCCCGATCGCCTGCCGGCAGGCTGGATCATTGGTGAGAGCGTCGCCGGTCGTGTTCGCATCAGTGTGCCGGAAGAGGCCGAGGTCTTCTTGCCCGTGACGCGGGCGCTGGACGTCAGTGCCGCCGGCCAGCTTCCTACCGGTTTCGATCCCAAGGCGCTCTACCCGGGCCGTGGTCACCCCAGGGCGGTCCAGATCGCGCTCTTTGCAGCGAACGACGCGCTCGGTTCGCTGGGCATCGACTGGGGCACGCTGATGCAGCACGTGCCGCCGGATCGAGTCAGCGTGTACGCCGGCAGCGCCATGGGGCAGCTTGACCAGGAGGGCAATGGCGGTTTGCTCTCATCCCGCTACCGCGGCCTGCGACCCACGTCGAAGCAGGTGCCCATGGGTCTGGCACAGATGCCCGCGGACTTCGTCAATGCCTACCTGCTCGGCAGCGTCGGCCAGACGGGTCACAACATGGGCGCCTGCGCGACCTTCCTCTACAACCTTCGGCACGGGATGTTCGACATCGTATCCGGCCGATCACGTGTTGCCCTGGTCGGTGGCGCTGAGGCGCCGCTTTGCGCGGATGTGATCGAGGGCCTCGCGACGATGGGGGCCCTGGGAACGGACCAGGCGTTGCTCAACCTGGACCGGCACAGGGGCGTGACTGAACCCGACCTCCGCCGCGCCTGCCGGCCCTTTGCCGAGAACAGCGGTTTCACCATCGCCGAGGGCGCGCAGTTCGTCGTGCTGCTCGACGACGCGCTTGCCGTCGAGCTCGGTGCGGTCATTTACGGCGCAGTAACCGATGTCCAGGTGCAGGCCGACGGCTACAAGAAGTCGATCTCGTCGCCCGGCGTTGGCAACTACATTACGTTCGCCAAGGCCGTGGCTCGTGCGATGCGGGACTTTGGCGAGGAGTCGATACGCCACCGCAGTTTCGTGCAGGCGCACGGCACCGGCACGCCGCAGAACCGGACCACCGAGTCCCAGATCCTGAATCGGGTCGCCACCGCATTCGGCATAGAGAACTGGCCGGTGGCAGCAATCAAGTGTTTCGTGGGCCATACCATGGCGGCGGCAGGCGGTGATCAGCTCGCATCGACTCTCGGCGTGTTCGAGCACGGTATCCTGCCCGGCATCGCGACGATCGACGAGGTTGCTGCCGACGTCGAACGCGATCACCTGCGGCTTTCACCAAGGCCACTAAGTCGCTCTCCCACGGACTGGGATGTGTCCTTCTTGAATTCCAAGGGCTTTGGCGGCAACAACGCGACCGCGACGATCATGTCGCCGGGGATCGCCATGCAGCGGCTCGAGCAGCGACACGGTGGTCGCGCGCTGGCAGCATGGCGTCAACGCAATGAAGCTGTCGTACGGAAGGCCGTGGCATGGGACCAGGCGTTGACCGAGGGAACCGCCAGGATCGTGTACCGATTCGATCACGAAGTCAGAAGCGAGAATCACGTTCGGATCGAGAATGAAATGATGTACATCGAAGGCCTGGCACCCATCTCGCTGCTCGATTGAGTCGGCGCCCTTGTCCCGTGACCGCAAGCGCCACCCGCACGGTCCTGGCGCTGCTGCCGCGTACCAGGCTGCCCATGGGCAACTCCACGCGCCTGCCTACCGCCTCTGCGCCGCGCTCGTATCCCTCACTGCCTTGAACTCCGTGCCCGGATTCCACTGCGGCCACGCGCGTGAATTCGCGAGCTGGGCGGCCATCTGGTAGACGAGCGTGACGTCCTGAGCTGCACCGCTCAGGTCCCACGCTTCACTCCAACGATCACACGCCTGGTGATAGCACTGCGCAGTGAACTCGGCGACCCAGCGATCACCGGTTTCGCGCCCACCCTTGACGAGGTCGTGACCGCCGCCAAGTCCCATCAATACCAGGGCTGGGACACCGCGTTTCGCAAACGGGAAGTGATCGGCGCGGAAGGCGAGGCCGCGCTCGGGTTTCGCATCCGGTGTGACGACGCGGTCCTGGCCTGCGGCTTTCTGCGCCAGCAGTGACTCCAGTTCGTTCTGCCCGGCCCCGACCAGCACGATGTCGCGCGCCAGGCCGTTCGGCTGCAGCACGTCCATCGTGAAATTAGCGACCGTGGTCTCGAGCGGCAGCCAGGGATGGGACGCGTAGTACTCCGACCCCAGCAGGTTGCGCTCCTCGGCGGTCCACGCCGAGAACACGATCGTGCGGTCCGGACGCGGACCCTGCTTGAATGCGCGCGCGATTTCGATTGCGCCGGCCATGCCGATGGCATCGTCGAGCGCGCCCGCGCGGAATCGCAGGCCGTTGGCGTCGGGCTCGCCGCTGCCGTATGCGTCCCAGTGTCCGCCGACCATGATGCTTTCGTTCGGATACCGCCCGCCGGTGATCTTGCCAATCACGTTGTGGCTGTCGATGCGAGCGTGGGCGAGCGGGAAATCCGCCGCGAACGTCGAATCCCGCAGCTCGATGGGTTGGAATGCCTTGCTGCGCGCGCTCTTCTTCAGCGCCTCGAAGTCGAGGCCGGCGTCGCGCAACATCTCGACTGCCGCGTCCCGGTGCAGCCACGACTGCAGCAACAGCTTCTCCTTCGCGGGATCGGCTCGCACGATGTCGTAGCCTTCGCCGTTCGGCGCGATGGCCGTGTTCCAGCCGTACGCCGCGGGCTCCGTCTCGTGCACGATCAGGGCCGCAATTGCGCCGCGGCGCGCTGCCTCTTCGTACTTGTACGTCCACCTCGCGTAGTAAGTGGCCGCCTTGCCGCCGAACTTGCCGTACGCGTCCTCGCCCGCAATCGCCTCGAAGTCCGGGTCGTTGACGAGGTACACGGCAACCTTGCCGCGCAGGTCAATGTCCTTGTAGTCGTCCCAGCCGCGCTCCGGTGCGCTGACGCCATAGCCGACGAACACCAGCGGCGCATCGGCGACCTGCACCCTGTCGACGGGACGCAAAGCGAGCGCGGCCATGTCCTGTTGCTGTACCAGCGGGCGCCGCTTGCCGGCCACCGTGACGCTCATGGACGCGTCCGCGGGCACCTGCGTGTGCACCAACGGTACGACCTGGACATAGGAGCCATCCGGCCCGGCCGGCTCGAGGCCGACGGTCTTGAATTGTTCGATGAGGTAGTCGATGGTTTTCGTCTCGCCCGCCGTGCCCGGCGCGCGCCCTTCGAACTCATCGGCCGACAGGGTGCGAGTGATGTCCGAAAGGCGCTGCGGATCGATCGCGTTTTTCTTGGCCTGCACCTCCGTCGCTGCCCCGGTGAAGGCCGGGGCCAGCAGCGGCAGGCTCAGCAGCGCGATGCCCAGGCGGAACGCAAGCTTGGTCATGTGTCGTAATCCTCGAGCTTCGCTTCACGCAGCAGGCGCCGGTAGCGGATGGTGCTGTGCGGCCAGTTGTTGGTGATGGTGCCGTCGGCGAGCTTGTACCAGCTGGCGCCAATAGCGGCCCACACGGACCTGGCGAGGTCCTGCTGCAAGCTGCGGTTGTAGGCTTCCAGCACGTCGCGTTTGACGTCGATGCGCTTGACGCCTCGCGCCTGCATCTTGTCGAGGGCGTCGAGGATGTAACCGACCTGCGCCTCGATCATGACCAGGATGCTGTTGTGACCCAGGTTGGTGTTGGGGCCGTACAGCATGAAGAAGTTCGGGAAGCCGGTGACCGTGACGCCGAGGTACGCACGCGCGCCTTTCGCCCATTCCTGCTTCAGGTCGAGTCCGCCCCGACCGGTGATCTGCATCGGCGCAAGGAAGTCGGTGCTCTTGAAGCCCGTCGCGTAAATGATGACGTCGGCGGCATGCAGGTCGCCCGTCCGTGAGCGCACGCCTTCGGGCTCGATGCGATCGATGGCGTCCGTCACCAGTTCGACGTTCGGTCGCGACAGTGCCGGGTAGTAGTCGTCGTTGAACAGCACGCGCTTGGCGCCGATTGGAAAGTCCGGCACGAGCTTGGCGCGCAGCGCGGGATCCTTGACCTGGCGTCGCAAGTGCGCCAGCGACTTCCAGCGCGCGAGCGCCTGCACTGGCTTCACCTGCTTCATGAGCGGCGTGAGCTGCATCTCGCCGAAGAAGAACCACTGTGCATGGTGGTACAGGCGGGCGAGACCGGGGAACCGCGTGAGCAACCGCTGCGTGCGCGGCGCATAGAGGCGGTCCTTGCGCGGCATGAGCCAGTTGGCCGAGCGCTGGAAAATCGTGAGCTGCGACGCGAGCGGTGCGATCTGCGGCACGAACTGGACCGCGCTCGCGGCGTTGCCGATCACGGCAATGCGCTTGCCCGCGAGATCCACGGCGTGGTTCCACTGCGCGGAATGAAACTGCGTGCCGGCAAACGTGGCCTGGCCGGCAATCGCCGGCGTGGACGGTCGATTGAGCTGGCCGACGCCAGCAATCACGAAGTCGGCGACGATCTCGGTGCCGTCCGCGCAGGCCAGCGTCCACGTATTGGCGGTCTCGTCATAAGCGATCCGCGTGACCTCCGCATTGAAGCGGCAGTGCGGCAGCAGGCCGTGCTTGATGGCGAGTTCGGTCGAGTAACCGAGCAGCTCGGACTGCCAGGCGAAACGCCTGCTCCAGTCGGTCTTCTGCGCGAACGAAAAGCTGTACAGGAACGAGGGCGCGTCACAGGACGCGCCGGGGTACGTGTTGTCGCGCCACGTGCCGCCGAGCGTGGGGGCCTTTTCGAGGATCACGAAATCGTGCAGGCCCGCCTGCTTGAGGCGCATCCCCATGCACAGGCCGGAATGTCCGGCCCCGATGACCGCGATGCGGACGCGACGGGCATCCCTCTGTTCGCTCATGTGGTGTCCCTGGCTCGCCACTGTGGTCTGCCGCCCAAGCTTGCAACGATCAGCGCAGCTTCGCCAGATAGGACGTTCCGCCGAGCGCGCGCATCTGCCGCTCGATCCACGCCTGCCTCTTCTTGACGTAGCTCGACGGGGCGTTTGCCTTGAAACGCGTTGGCGCCGGGAGGACCGCGGCAAGCAGCGCGGCCTCCGAACGAGTCAGCTTTGCGGCGTCCTTGTGGAAGAAGCGCTGGCTTGCAGCCTGCACACCGTACGTGCCACGCCCGAACTCGGCGATGTTCAGGTAGACCTCGAGGATGCGCTGTTTGCCCCAGAAGGTCTCGATCAGCACGGTAATGCCAGCCTCGAGACCCTTGCGGAACCAGCTCTGCCCGCGCCACAGGAAGATGTTCTTGGCGACCTGCTGCGAGATCGTGCTGGCGCCGCGCACGCGGCGGCCGCGTTCCCGGTCGGCGAGCGCCTTGTCGATCTGCTTGAAGTCGAACCCACGGTGGTGGGGGAACTTCTGGTCCTCGGAAGCGATCACCGCAACGGCTGCGTGCTTCGAGATCCGGTCCCAGCCGACCCAGTCGTGGCTGAAGTCGTAGCCTTTCTCACGCGAGAACAGCGCGCCCACACGGTCCGTGAGCATGAATGTCGTGATGGGTGGGTCGATCCAGCGGAACGCGACCACGGTGACCAGCGTCAGCGCCACCCAGGCGAGACCTGCGAGCAGCAGGCCGCGCAGGACCCGGCCCGCCAGCCCGCGCCGACGTTTCGCCATCTGGTGTCGCCCCGGAAAAGCTGCGGACTACTTCGCGGCGGCGACGCGCTTCGCGCTGATGACCTTGATCGGCTCGACCGGCACGTCGTCGTGCATGCCGCGACGACCCGTCTTGACCTTGGCCATGGCGTCGATCACCGACATACCCTCGGAGACGCAGCCGAACACGGCATAGCCGGCGCTGCCACGGCCCGGGTCGAGGCTGGAGTTGTCGACCAGGTTGATGAAGAACTGCGAGGTGGCGCTGTGCGGATCGTTGGTGCGCGCCATCGACAGCGTGCCGCGCCGGTTCTTGACGCCATTGTCGGCCTCGTTCTTGATCGGCGCGCGCGTCGACTTCTGCTTCATGTCCTCGGTCATGCCGCCGCCCTGCACGACGAAGCCCGGGATCACGCGATGAAAGACGGTGCCGTCGAAATGGCCGGCGTCGACGTAGTCGAGGAAATTCTGCACCGTGACTGGCGCGTCCTTCTCGAAGAGCTCGATCGTGAAAGCGCCGAGCGAAGTTTCGAATCGGATCATGGCTGCGTGACCTGCCTGCGAAAAGTGGAACGAAAGGGGGTGCGCATAGTGAACGGACAGGCGCTCGATGTCACGTGCCGGGGGTGCCGGGCCAGCGGCCTTCAGTGCACCGGTCCAGGCCGGCCAGATCCTGATGGGTCGTGACGTCGGCGAACCCGGCCGCGCTCAATAGTTCGCGTACGGCAGGGCCCTGGCGGTCGCCGTGCTCGACCACCAGCCAACCCCCTCGTGACAGGTGCCGGCCGGCCGCACTGGTGATTACCCGCAATGCCTCGAGCCCGTCCGTTCCTGCGAACAATGCTCCGTGCGGTTCGAAGCGGCGCACGGCAGGTTCGACGCGATCGTCAGTTTCGGCAATGTACGGTGGATTGCTGGCGATCAGGTCGAATCGTTCCTCCGCGACCGGGCCATACCAGTCGCCCGTCCTGAACAGGACGTTGGCGAGGCCGAGCCGCTGCGCGTTGCGCCGCGCCACGGCGATGGCCGCCATGGAGATGTCCGTGCCAACGACCGTGGCGCGCGGCAGTTCCCGGGCAAGAGCCAGCGCAATCGCACCGCTGCCCGCAGCAAGGTCGAGCACACGTGCCTCCTGGTCGCGCGGCAGGTGGGTCAAGGCGAGTTCGACGACGAGTTCGGTCTCGGGCCGTGGAATGAGCACGTCCGGCGTGACCTCGAGCGGCAGCGACCAGAATTCCTTCTCGCCGAGCACGTAGGCCACGGGTTCGCCGTGCGAGCGCCGCGTGACACAGGCCTCATAGCGGTCCGTGGCTTCGCAGTCGAGGATGCGTTCTTCGGGGTGGGCCATGATCCAGGCGCGCGACTTGCCGAGCGCGGCGGCGAGCAGGATCTCGGCTTCATGGCGTGGCTGGTCCGTTACGCGCTGCAGGCGCGCAATGCCTTCGTTGATCAGCCGGGAAACCTCGGTCGCCACGTCTGCGTCACTCGAGGCTGGCGAGTTGCTCCGCCTGCCATTCCTGCTGCAGCGGGCCGATCACGTCGGCGAGGGCGCCTTCCATGACCGAGGGCAGCTGGTACAGCGTCAGGTTGATGCGGTGATCCGTCACGCGCCCCTGCGGGTAGTTGTAGGTGCGGATCCGCTCGGAGCGGTCGCCCGTGCCCACCTGCAGCTTGCGCTCCTGGGCCTGCTGCGCCGTCTGCTTCTGCCGTTGCGCTTCCAGCAGGCGCGCCCGCAGCAGCGACATCGCGCGCGAGCGGTTCTTGTGCTGCGAGCGCTCGTCCTGGCACTCCACCACGACACCCGTCGGGAGGTGAGTGATGCGGATGGCCGAATCGGTCTTGTTGACGTGCTGGCCGCCGGCACCCGAGGCGCGGAACGTATCGACGCGCAGCTCGGCGGGATTGATCGGCAGGTCCTCGATCTCTTCGAGTTCCGGCAGGATGGCGACCGTGCACGCGGAGGTGTGGATGCGGCCCTGTGCTTCCGTCGCCGGCACGCGCTGCACGCGGTGCGCGCCCGATTCGAACTTGAGCTTCGAGTACGCACCGCGGCCCACCACGCGGCTGATGATTTCCTTGTAGCCGCCGTGCTCGCCCGTGCTTTCGCTCAGCACTTCGACCTTCCAGCCCTGCCGCTCGGCATAGCGCGAATACATGCGGAACAGGTCGCCGGCGAAAATCGCGGCTTCGTCACCGCCGGTGCCGGCGCGGATTTCCAGGAATATGTTGGAGTCGTCGCGCGGATCCTTCGGGACCAGCAGGTGCGTGAGCTCGAGGCCTTCCGCGTCGATCCGCTCGCGCAGTTCGCGCGCTTCGTCCGCGGCCAGTTCGCGCATCTCGACGTCGGCGCCGGCGGCCATTTCTTCCGCAGCACGCAGTTCGCCTTCGAGCCGGGAAAATTCCCTGAACCGCTGCGCGACGGGCTCGAGTCGCGAATATTCCATCGACAGGTCGCGGAACTGGCCCTGTTTCGCGATCACGCCGGCGTCGGCGAGCAGCGCGCCCACTTCCTCGAAACGCTCGATTGTCCTTTCGAGCCGGCGTCGGATCGACTCTTTCATCAATCGTGCGGCTGATCGAGCCGGTAGATGTCGGCAATCGTCTCGATGATCTCGCCGTCGCCGGTCTCCGCCGCGTCGCGCAGCCGCTGGCTGGGCGCGTGGATGAGCCGGTTGGTTAGCGTGTTGGCGAGGAAGCTCAGGACTTCGTCCTGGCTCTTGCCGTGGGCCAGCATCAGCCGTGCCTGTTCGAGCGTGCGCTGGCGCGTGCGGTCCGCGTCTTCGCGCAGGCGGCGGATCAGCGGCGCGGCGTCGCGCGTGCGCAGCAGATGCGCGAAACGTTCGACTTCGGCGTCGATCAGTGCGCCGGCTTCCCTTGCAGCCTGGCGGCGCCCCTCGAGGTTTTCGTTGACGACCGACTGCAGGTCGTCGACCGTGAAGAGGTAGACGTCCTCGAGTTCGGCCACGTCGGCGTCGATGTCGCGCGGCACCGCGATGTCCACCATGAACATCGGGCGGCGCTTGCGCGCGCGCAGCGCCTGCTCCGTCATGTGCCGCGTGATGATCGAGTGCGGGGCGGCCGTGGAAGCGACGACGATGTCGGCTTCCTTCAGGTGGTTCGGGATTTCGTCGAGACCGATCGCGAAACCGTGGAATTCGGCGGCCAGTTCGCGCGCGCGGTCGACGCTGCGGTTGGCGATGATCATCCGGCGCAGGCCGTCGGCATACAGGTGCCTTGCCGCGAGTGCGACGGTCTCGCCCGCGCCCACCAGGAGCGCAGTCCGGTTGTCGAAGCTCGCGAAAACGGTGCGCGCCATCGCCACAGCGGCCGAGGCCACGGATACGGCGTTGGCGCCGATCTTGGTTTCGGTGCGTACTCGCTTCGCTACGGAGAACGCAGACTGGAACAGGCGATTCAGCACCGGGCCGGTGGTGCCCGCTTCCTGCGCGAGCCGGTAGGCATCCTTGAGCTGGCCGAGGATCTGCGGCTCGCCGATCACCATGGAGTCGAGGCCTGACGCGACCGAGAACGCGTGGGTGACGGCCTTGTCCTCGTCGTGGTGATAGAGACTGTGGTGCAAAGACGCACCGAGTCCGTGGTACCGCTGCAGCCACTCCCCGAGTTCGGCCTGGCCGAGATTCTCGGCGACGCAATAGAGCTCGGTCCGGTTGCACGTCGAGACGATGACGGTCTCGTGGACGTCCGGCAGGTTTCGCAGTTGTTGCAACGCATCCGGGATGCGAGCCGGCTCGAAGACCACGCGCTCACGAACCTCGACGGGAGCGGTGCGGTGGTTGATGCCGACGACGACGAGAGACATCCGGGACCTGGTCTGGAAAGACGCGAAATTCTGGGTGAACGGACCCCGCAACACAAGC